>OHJE01000097.1_pt1 | contig 69414 bp, 79 predicted proteins | sample 1568491 | NCBI WGS metagenome assembly OHJE01 (sample SAMEA3879609, study PRJEB24766) | human gut metagenome | biome: human-associated habitat; feature: feces | place: USA | collected 1985/1987
GTGGGTGTTGCCGTAGGCGTCGCGGTCGGAGCCTCTGTGGGCTTTTCCACCAACGCGGCCATAGCATTTTCAATGGCCTTCGCCATTGCGTCTACCTCGCCTTGTTCCGTTATGTTCTTGTCGCGCACAACTGCGTTAATCGCCGCTTCCACTGCGGTGAAGTCTGTATACGCGTCTTTATTCAGCGCATTTGCCTTCGCAATGGCCTCGTCCACTTTCGTGTAGTCGGCAGGTAAATAAGTCATTGCAATCGTCTGCGTGTGCGTTGCCGTATCAGGCGTAATCGTTATATTGCCGGTGTATGCTTTGCAGTTATCGGCTGTTACTTCAACAGGGTAAGTTCCTGCTTCCAAACTGACAGAGCCGGTAACCTCCTGACCATTCACTTTAACAACAACATTGGTCAGACCGTCCGGCGTTACAACGAAAGAAACCGGATAGACAGCCTTTGTGATAAAATGAACATTTTTATATTTTGCAAAGTCCTGAGTACCGCTGGAAAGCAGGTCAATTTCTGTTCCTTCCGAGTCTACAGCTTTTGCATAGTTCAGGTGATAGCCATCGGCAATCACAGGCACACATTCATCGGAAATTGCAGGGGTATTGTTCTCATTCGTATTCTTTGCGTCAATCTCTGCTTCTTCTACGGTAAAAGTACCGTTACCGCCCATGGGGGATTTACCGTCAGTGGTTACTTTGGCGCCGCCTTTGATCAAAATATTGCCTTTTGCCCATATTGCACCGTCCGCAGTAGAGGTACAGTTTACCTCGCCGCCGTTAACCGTCAGATTACCTGCAGCATACAGACCGGGATAATAGCTTGTTGCTTTAACTTTAGATGCAGCAAGCTCAATATCGCCGCCGTTCCCTTCTTGATCTTTCCAGATATATGCTCCGTTACGTCCGTCCTGAGTCGCCTTAAGCGTAACATCGGCGCCGTTTATAATCTTCAGCCAATGGGCATCGATTCCGGCATACAAGCCGGTGGAATTCACTGTTGCCCCGTCAATTTCGACCATTCTTCCGGCTATGCCCAATCCGCCTTCAGCGTTTATTGTGACATTTGCTTTATCGGAAATCTTGACGTCAGCCTCTGTGCTAATTCCGTCGTAGTTTTTCCCGATAACGTTGATCACCAGTGTTCCATCGCCGGTAATCTCGACAGAATTGCTGTAATTGAGGTATATTCCCACTCCTCCGCCGGGATCGGTTCGGGTAATACTATTTGTCCCGGTCAACCGTATCTTCAACGTACTGGGGATAGTCGTTTTAATACCGTAGTCCGACAGGGTGTCGTTGTCAAGGGTAGCATTGTTCAAAGACAAGGTGTGAGTGGCCGGGTCATAACTTACTGTTCCACTGAAAAGATTATCCTTATTCTCAGACGTGACCTGTACGCCGTCTACCCAGATGTCATAGACTGTAGGTTCCGCTGCCAGTGCTGTGGCAGGCAGGAGTCCAGCTACCATTACAATGCTGAGTAGGATTGCAAATAGTTTTTTCTTCATAACAGTTCCTCCATTTTTAATTTTCAGAACGTACCGTATATACTGTTTCTATTTTAATCATATACGAAGTTCAGCCAAAAATCAACCTATTTTCCTTTCTTCTTTCTTAAATTTTGCGTTATTATTCACAACAAGAATTAAAAATCCGCATTCCCGGTGTTTGCGGAAATACGGATTTAATTTCTATGAATTTATACGGTTTAGCTATGGTTTAAAACGCATTAGCCCATACTGCTGCCGCCGCAGGTCGCAAACGGAATCATCGTCTTGCCGACAAAATCAGAACTTTCCGCCGCCACCGCCGTGGGTCGTGCCGGAGGACGACGTGTGCGTTGCGGAGCCGCCGGAAGAATCGTTGTCCTTCGGCTTTGCCGTGCGGTTCACGTGCGAGTAGAGGAACACGTCATTTGCATACGCCACGTTCATGCTGCCGGGGCGCACATAATCCGACGCTGCCGCCTTACGGCGCACGGTTTTGAGCTGCCCGCGCATAAAGCCCGTCACAACGAGCGCCGCGACGAGGCCGATAGCAAGCGAAACCAAAATCGCCGGGCCCCACGGGAAATTCCCCACGGTGCTCTCCTCGTATGCCTCACCTTCCTCGTAGTAACCGCTCTGCACGCCCGAGATGTAGTTGTTGCACATATCGGCATACGTTGAAAACGCGTCATAATAGTCGCCGCCGCTGAGGTCGCTCAAAAACGCATCCTCCATATTGCCGCGCCGCGCATCCGTAATGGCCGTAATGGCGCTACCCGTCGTCGTTATGTACCAGTCGCGCTCTTCCATGCTGATGAGCAGCAGAACGCCGTCCGGGTTATACTTATACGAATTATAATCGTAAAAATCGTCCGCATATTCACGCGGTGTCTTGTCGCCGATGGAGTCTTCCGTCACAACGGCAACGTCCACGCTCAGCCGGTCGCTGATCTCATCAAGCTTCGCGAGCAGATTACTTTCTTCCTCGCCCGTCAAAAGGTCCGCGTTGTCGATCAGGTGCGGCGTGTAGTCCTCCGCCGTATCGGCAAACGCCGGAACAGACACAACGACACATAAAAGAACGGCGAAAAATACCGATAAAAGCTTTTTATTCATTCTCCGCACCCCCTTAGAACAGCCAGAACAGGAAATAGGCAATCAGCGCAATCACGCCGAAGCCTGCCGTAAGCCCGCCAAGCCACTTAAAGTACAGCCCGTTATCCACCGGCAGGTCGCCGACGAATTTGCCGGTCTGCCCGTTCATCGCAAAGAGGTACTTTTTGCCCTTCCACGTCGTGTTCAAAAGCCACACGGGGTAAAGCGCGTACTTTGCCTTGCCGTTGTGCAGACGAATGGAGGAATTCTCCGTCGTGACGGAGTGATACCCCTTCACCGTGGAAGCGAATGCGTCTTCCGTGGAGCGCTTGATGCGCTCGTTGGCGCGGTCGATGCTCTGCTCGGCCGTCACATCGTACTTGTCCGCAAGGTAGCCCGCGAGATACGCCGTTTTAAAATCCACCGCGCCCTCAAACTTGAACGGCTCAATGGATTCCATCAAATCGTCCGGCATCTTGGAGGAACCGTCCACCGGCACGCGGTCAAAGCCAATATCACCGCTGCGGCCTATCGAGTAGTAGCTTGTTTCCGTGTAATCGTAATCGCTGTCGCTCCAGGTGCGCACACGCGTCGCTTTATAGCGAATATCCGCATCGGCATCGGCATCAAACAACCAAAACGGCACGTAAACGCCCTTGATCTCATCGATATGGTTCTCTTTTTTGAAAATCTTCGGCAGCAGCTTTTTGCCCTTATAATGCCGCTGCAAGGCTTCCTTTGCCGCCTTTTTGTCGATCTTGAACGGAATCACGTAATCGGGCTTCAAAGCGCCGCTCACCTGCCCCATCATCACGACCGGGTTGCCGCAGTACGGGCAGGAGGTCGCCGCCGTGTTTTCATCACAGACGATCTCTCCGCCGCAGGAGTTGCACACATAACTGCGCAGCGTGCTTTCTTCGCCCTGCTCCCAAGCGCCGCCGGCCGTGGTCTCCCAGTCCATTTCGTCGGGCTTTGCGTTTTGTACTTCTTCCTCGTGCGCGGTAAACGCTTCGGTGTCAAACTCCGTGTCGCAGTACGGACACTTTATCTTCTGAATTTTACTGTCAAATTCCACAGCGCCGCCGCAGCAAGGACATTTGTATTCTTTAATTGCCGCCATTTGCTCTCATCTCCTCACAGTTCAACGCAGGTCGCAACCTTTAGGCACGGTCATTTTCATCAAACGGGTCGCCGCACTGCGGGCAGAACTTCGGCGGGTGCGCGGGGTCTTCCGGCTCCCAGCCGCACTTGTCACAGCGGTACTTCGGTAAGCCCTCCGGCTTTTTCGCGCCGCAGTTTGCACAGAAATTGCCCTTGTTCACTTTGCCGCAGGAGCAGGTCCAGCCGTCGTTATCCGGCTTCTTTGCCCCGCAGTTCGGGCAGAAATTGCCGTTGACCACCGTGCCGCACGCGCACTTCCAGCTGCCCGCAGCCTGCGCCGCCTGCTGCTGACCCATGCCGTACAGCGCCTGTGCGTTCATACCGCCCGCATTCATAGCCATATTTACGCCCATAAAGCCGTTCATAGCACCGGCAGAGTTGCCCGCGGCCGTTTTCATCGCGTCCGACTGTGCGCCGACGAGCGTAGCCGCCGCCATAGTCGGGTCGCGCATCATCGCCGTGCGCTGTGCCTGCTTGATCATCTCGGCGTCCTCGTCCGGCAGTGTCACGGAGCCAAGCGCAATGCTGACGACCGTCAAGCCGCGCAGCTCGCCCCATTTCGCGGAAAGCGCCGTATTCATAGCATCTTCCAGCTCCGTGTTGTGTGCCACAATCTGGTTCGGACGCAAACCGAGGTCGGAAAGCTTGCCGAACGCCGGCTGCAAAGCGCTGATGAACTCGTGTTTCAGCTGGCTGTCCAATTCGTCGCGGGTATATTCCTGCTCCACATTGCCGCACACATTCGTGTAGAACAAAAGCGGGTCCGCAATGCGGTACGAATATACGCCGGAGCAGCGGACGGAAACGTCCACGTCCAGCCCGATCTTGTTATCGACCACACGGAACGGAATGGGGTTCGGCGTGCCGAATTTATTGTCGATGAGTTCCTTCGTATTAAAATAATATACGCGCTGATCTTTGCCGGCGTCGCCGCCATACGTAAAACGCTTGCCGATCTGCGCAAAGGTGTTTTTAATGCCCGCACTGAGAGAGCCGGAGAAAACAGAAGGCTCGCTCGAAGCGTCATAGGTGAATTCGCCCGGCTCCGCGCAAAGCTCCACCACTCTGCCCTGCTCCACGATCATCATGCACTGGCCGTCTGCCACCGCAATGCCGGAGCCGCTCGTGATGATGTTGTCACTGCCGCGCGTATTGGAGGAACGCCCGCTCGTGCGCTTTACACCTTTTGTGACAAGCACCTCTTTCGGCATCGATTCGCAATAGAAAAATTCTTTCCACTGATCCGCCATAACACCGCCCGCGGCGCCGACAGCTGCCTTAATAAGACCCATAAATAATTGCTCCTTTTCAATGGTTTCCGCACGTTATATTCCGCCCGGTGTTTATGCTTCAAGTTTAGCACAGAATTTTGCTGTTTTCAATGAATTTCGACAGCACACTCAACAAATATTTGCGCTTTCCTCTGAATTCAGGGAAGCATCCTTGATGGAAACCCATTTTTCAATTTTGAACCTGTGCCCAGAAAACCGGGTGCATATCCGTCTGTGCGGCTCTTTTTTAATCAAATTTGCTTTGCCTCTTCGCCGAGCGTGAATTCATAGTGCATCTCAAGCGCGGCAAACAGCTTTTGCATCACTTCGTTTGCAATGGCACGGATGTCGAGGCCCGCAATCAGCGCCATAACCTCCCGCTGTTTTTCCTCCGGCACGCAATAAATGCGCAGTGTCAGCTGCAAAAAGCGCTCTAACTTGCGTTCCAGCGTAAAATACACGTCGCACGGACGCGCCATATATCCGCGCATAATCGCCGCCGAACCGATGTCCGACTCATAAAAATCGCTCACACTGTACCCGGGCATATACGCGCCGAAAATACGGTGTAGCATCTCGGCCGTCATCCTGTGGATGATTTCCAAATTTTCCGGCAGCGTGTACGCCTCCACGTAAATTTGGCGCAGGTTCTCGTTCAGCTCTGCCAGCGTCAGCTGAATCGCCGTCTCCACCGCGTAGAGCTTTACGGGGTCTGTCTCCCCCTGTGCAATCTGCCCCGCGATAGTAAACTGATTTTGAAACATGAACTCGGTCAGCTCGGTGAGCACACCGGCTTTCGTGCGGTACAAATTATAGAACGTGCCCGCGGAAACATCCGCTTCCGTCAAAATCTGCTTCGGCGGCGTATGCTTAAACCCCTGCTCCAAAAACAGACGCACACAGGTAGAAAGAATTCGCTTGCGCGAGGCCTCCTTTTCGTTGCGGTTTGCCATTTATACCCCTCTTTTCCCTGTTTTAGAATTGATTCTAATACTCCCAAATGAGTATACCACAACAAAAAGAAAAATCAAGTGTCGGTACACGAAAAAAGGGCAGCTCTTCGCCGCCCTTAACGAATATTTGTCTTTACCGCACGGGTTATATGTTCCGTAAGATCGCTTTTTTCAGCGTTTCGGCATTCAGCGGCTTCGAGAGATGCTCCGTCATACCGGCTTTGCGGCTGCGCTCCACATCTTCCGAAAACGCGTTCGCTGTCATTGCAATGATCGGCACCGTTTTCGCATCCGGCCGATCCAGCGCACGAATGCGCTGCACCGCCTCAAGGCCGTCCATCACCGGCATCATGATGTCCATTAAGATCACGCCGATCTCGCCCGGCGCGGAGTTTCGGAAGGCCTCCACGGCCTCTTTGCCGTTCCACGCCTGCATCGTTTCGGCACCCATGTCTTCCAGGAAGAATTCCGCAATCTCCATGTTGAGTTCGTTGTCTTCGGCCAGCAGCACTTTCAGCCCGTGCAGAGCCGTTTCGTCCGCCGCGCCATTCGCCGCCGCCTGCGCAGAGGGATGCTTGTCGATTTCAAACGGCAGCGTCACCGTAAACGCAGAGCCTTCGCCGAGCACGCTTTCCACCGTGATGGTGCCGTTCATCTTCTCGATAAGCTCCTTCACGATAGACATGCCGAGGCCCGTGCCCTGATACTGCGTGCGGGCGTCCTGCTTTTCCTGTGTAAACGGCTCAAAAAGCTCGTTGTTCACAAAATCTTCGCTCATACCGATGCCCGTATCACGTATTGTAAAGCGGAATGTCGCCGTGTTTTCGTCACAGGCAATCTCCTCCGCATACGTTTCAATCGTGCCGTTTTCTTTATTGTATTTCGCCGCGTTGCTGAACAGATTCAATAAGATCTGCCGCAGATGCAGCGGGCTGCCGATAAGCTTTGCGTGCGCAAACGAAATCTTGCTGTAGGTATACACAATACTCGTTTTTGCCACCTGCGCTTCGTTCAGTGCGCGGACGTTCTTCATTAAATCGTCCAGGTCAAACGGCACATGCTCCGGCTCCATGTGGCCGGATTCCAGCTTGCTCATATCCAAAACATCGTTGATGAGCGACAGCAGATGCTCGGAGGAAACATGGATCTTTTCAAGGCAGTCGTCCACGCGCTCATGATCTTCACGATTTTTCCTGATAATCTCCAGCATACCCATCACACCGTTGATCGGCGTGCGGATATCGTGGCTCATGCGGGAAAGGAACTCCGTCTTCGCTTTATTCGCCAGCGTTGCTTCGTCCACCTCAGCCCGCAAGCGCTCGTGCTCCTTCTGCTCCTGTGCATGGAACTCCGTGGTGTTTTTCAGCAGCACAAGGCTGTGGATCATCGGCTTTTCCTCGCTGCTCTTCGCATCGTATACGCGTGAAGACATCATCAGCGCCGTTTTCTGTATCCAGCGTGTCTCGCTGCCGGATACGCGCTCACAGTATTCCACCGTCACCTGTTTTTCTCCGCTCGCATAGCGTTCCAAAAGCTTTTCGGCCGTGTCGATCAACCGGTAGCTGCCCATCGTTTCGGGCAAAATCAGCATAGAATGACGGTGGCAATATTCGCTGTACGGACACGGTGCTTTCAAGTCCTCAATAAAGGTGTCTGCGCCGCGTTCACGACGGAAATCGCGCTCCACCAGATCATCCGTCAGATTCACGGAGTATACCGCATCCGCAGTCTCCAGCATCGCATCCACGTAACTGTCGTTTTCCAAAATAGACTGTTTCAGCTGCTCGTAATACTGCGTCAGTTGCTGCTTGGCGTCCGTCTCCGGCTGCACACTGTCGATCGTCTCAAACGCCAGTAAGAAATGGTGCAGCGTGCCATCCGGGTCTGCATCCACAAAAATCGCCGTCAGTCGCCCATAGTCGGCACTGTTCTCGCCGAAAATCTTGTGCTGCAATTCCACCACGCGGTTCTTTTCGGAAAGCGCCTCGCACAGCGCCGTCAGCTGTAATCTGCTGCGCACCGCCTTGCGGTCTTCCCGCGCCACGTGTTCTTCTGCAATCTGCTCCACCGCGCCGGAATAACTGCCGTCCGCCGCAAGGAAAAACGCCTCGCTTGCACGAATCACCCTGTAAGCGTCCTGCCTTGCGTCGCAGTACAGGCAATCGGAAAAGTTGCTGCCGTATTTTTTCATGCTTTTCAGCAGCCTGCGATCCAGCTTCTTTTCGGCCAATGCTTCCTCGCGCTTCACGTGGTTTTTGTTGATATACATGTTTTTGTCTGCGAGGATATACAAATCGCGCATCGTGCAGTTTTCGTTCTCGTCGGAGACCGAAATGCCAACCGCGTAGCTCACCGGAAAATCGGGGTTCGCCGCATTGTACGTGTCCACACGGTCGCGGATGAGCTGTAAGCACCGCTGCATTTCTTCCTTGTCCGCGCCGTCCATAATGGCGATGAATTCGTCGCCGCCCGCACGACCCACAAAGTAATGCGCCGGCACCGCCTCGCGCACCAGCTCCGCAAAAATGCGAATGTACGCGTCGCCCTTTTCGTGGCCCATGCTGTTGTTGATGCGTCTCAAATTGTTGAGGTCAAAGCTGCAAACACCCACGGGCATCGTGATAATCTCCGGCGCGCTCAATAGCTCCTCGCATTTATTTTTGTTCGGCAGCCCCGTCGCTTCGTCCATGTACACCTTTTTCTGCAAAGCGTGGTTCATGGCGGTGTAGTGCAGCGCCTTGATAAACTCATAACCGATCAGCATCATCAAAACTACGATGTCCGCCGTGATGTACCGCTCCAAAACCGCCAAAGAGGACGCGCGCATTTGCGAATAGGTTTCCGCAAGGCCCGTCGCCTCATCGCAAATGTCGAAAAATTTTTCGCTTTTGTCGATGATGTCGGTTTTCTCAAACCCCTTTTCGCGCACAAGATAAATCTCCTGCTTCAGGCTTTCAAAGCAAGAAGCCAACTCTTCCATTTTTGTCTGAAAACTCTTGTCGCCCAATCGCACAAGGGTAAGCTCGTCATCGCCGAAGCGCAGACCGTTGATAAACGATTCCACGCTCTCCATCATCCCGTCCTCCGCTTGACCCGCAATCTCCATTTTGACAAGGCGTTGCGTTTCGCCGCGCACAAGGCCCGCATAGTTCACCACGCGCGCCGTGCCCTGAATGCCTGAGACCAGCACCATCATCCAAACGATCAGCGCCGCCAAAACCACGGCCAGCACGCCGATGGCCGCCTGCACGGCATTCGATATTTTCTTGTTTTCCCTCATATTCTTCACCGTTTCGAATCGTTTGGAGTTATACATTGCCAGACCCTTTCCCAAAATCTTATGGTTCATTATAGCACATTCACGTTCCGTCTTCAACACAAAAAAGGTCCGACCTTTGTGCATCAAACTGCCAAAGGTCGGACTGCTGTTTACTTTACGCGCCGCACCGGCCGCACGTATTTCCAAAAGCGTTTTTCACCATTTCGGCATACTCCTTTTTCACGTTTTCCGGCTCCGTGATTCGGATTTTCCCACCGTAGCCGAACACCCAGCGGTAAAAGACAGGGCTTGCCGCCGTCTCCGTTTCCACGGTAAACGCGTCGTCGCCAAAGGCCTTTGTTTCCACATCTTCGCCAAATGCGTCCACCACCGCATTCATCATCGCGTTGTCACACAAAAGCGTCACGCGCTCACGGCGGCTGTCATACATGCTTGTCATCGTGCGGATATGCCGCATCAACTCCTCTTTTTCGGGCCGCGGCTCCGCGTCCTCATCTAAAATCTCTGGGCAACGGTCAATGCGGTCCACGCGGAAGCTCACAAGCTTTTCGTGCTTGTCGGAATACCCCACAACGTAATATTCATCTGTATTCCAAACAAGCTTATATGGGCTGAAAACATATGGCTTCCCGTCGTTTTTCAGCACACGGTTCTTGCCCGGACCGTAATGAAAATAGTAAAACGCAATTTTCTTCCGCTTCGCAATAGCCGCGTTGATTGTGTCTGCAATATAGTAAATGCTCTCGTTGCAGGATTTCCCGTTGTTCGCGCAAAATCCCTCCTGCAAAGCCTCGGCCTCATAAACGCTCGTCAGCCGGCAAAGCTTTTCAATCAGCTCCTCGCTTTTCTTTTCGGTGATGAATCCCGCAGATTCCACCGCGTCCGCAAGCAGCTTCAATTCCGGCATCTCAAATAAGCGGCTCGCAAGGTAATAGCGGTTCTGCGTCGTCTTGTGCGTGTAAATATCAAAGCCGCAGTCCGCAAGCTGCTTGATGTTCTTGCCGACGGTCGTGCGGTGCACCGTAACGCCGCATTCCTTTTGGAGCTTATCCATAATGTTTTTTGTAGAAAGCTCGTGGTTTTCGTCGCTGTATGTGTTCAGAATTTTCAAAAGCGAGATCGTCCGCAGCTCGGCGTTGTCCTCCGCCTTCGGTGTCTTATTCGTCTTTGCCATAAAGCAGCACTCCTTTGCGCTCGTTCTGCTTTTATTATAGCGGACGAACTCCCACCGCACAAGCCCGGAAACCGTCAGGTGTCGCTTTTTCGCTCACTGCGGCTTCGTGATAAGCTCTGTCACCGCTTCGCCGTAAGACGGCACAAACGAAAAATTCCGCTGATATTCCGTCGCGTTCCATGCAATGTTCGGCATGTATATCCCTCACTTTTCCGCTAAAATGCGTTCGATCTCATCTAATGTGTCGGCAAAATAAATGCCCTCTTGCCGCTCCTTGGTCGAAAGCCCCATCTCGATCATATGGCCTAAAAGCGCCTTCAGCCCGTCATAATATCCATTCAGATTATAAAGAATGCACGGCGCGTCTAAATGCTTCAGCGATACCTTCGACATCACTTCCGCAATTTCCTCCAGCGTGCCCGTGCCGCCCGGGAACGCGATAAACGCGTCGCCGAGCTCAATCATTTTCGTCTTTCTGTCCGTCATGTCCTTTGTCACAATAAGCTCCGTCAGCCCGTCGTGCTGCAGCTCGGAGTCCACAAAAAACTGCGGCTCCACGCCGGTCACTTTGCCGCCGTTTTGCAGCACGCTTTCGGCGATCGACCCCATTAGCCCGCATTTTGAGCCGCCGTAAATGAGGTCATGCCCGTTTTTGCCGATCCACTTGCCGAGCGCCTCCACCGCCTCTTGCAGCTTGGGGTCATTGCCTGCGTTCGCACCGAGATAAACCGTGATATTCATCTTCATCCCCGCCTTTCTTTTCCCTTATCATACAAGAATTCGCCGAAGATTTCAACCGCTTCACTCCACTCGGTGCAAAACATGCGCATAAAAAACGGCGGCGCAAAGCCTAAGCTCCACGCCGCCGTTTTGGGATATATAAATCAGGAGAGCGCCTGCCCGCATTCCAAGCAGAATTTACCGCCCGGCTTTACCGGCGCGCCGCAGCCCGGACACACCGTTTGTAGCTTTGCGCCGCAAGCGCTGCAAAACCTCGCGTTTGCAAAGATCTGCGCCCCGCACTGCGGACAGACTGCCCCCGCCGGAGCTGTCGACGCCGCATTTACGGGTACGCCCGCCGTCCGGAAGCTTGTTGGCTCGCCCATCGTGCAGCGGTACACCACCTCAAAAATCTCGCTCGGCAGCTTTTTCTGCTTATACGCACCGATGCCCGCCGTTACCGCCAGCGGCCACAGCAGAAAAATCCCCACGGCGCCCGCGCCCAGCTTGTCCGCCCACTGGCCCTCGCCGAGCGTCACATTGAGCTGCGTACCGTTTACCGTGAGCTCCACCGTCGTCGCCAGCTTCATGCCGGAAAGCGTGCGCAGCGTATCGTCCTGCGCCGCCTGAATGAGGTACCCGTTCGGCGTCGCCACGCTCTGCACCTCCATGCCCTTTTCGCCGCGCAAAAACGTCGTCACAGCCTCCAAAACCTGCTCTGCAGTCACTTGGTTCAGCTCAAATACTCTCGACTCTTTCATGTCGTTCCCCCATTTCTATTTCGCTTCTATTTCGCTTCTATTTCGCTTCGCGCAGCGCCCTCCAAAGCGCCGCATCATTTTCCAGTTGATAAGCGTCTTCTTCATACAGCAGGTTCCGCTGCTCAAACCGTATCACACACGTCGTGCCGTCTGTTTTCACAAACGTCAAACTCTGCTCGCTGTCCGTTGCACGCATGTCCGTTCTTTCGCCGATTTTCACCTCGCAAAGTGCGTCAAAAACCGTTTGCATCGCCGCCTTGTCCGTAATGCGGCAGGAAACGGGCGTGTCCATCGTGTAGCGATATTCCATGCAGTTCATCTCATTCACGTCAAATGTCTTTGCGAAATTCTCTGCTTCGCCGCCGCAAAACGTAAACACCCCGCCGGCTTCGCTTCTTTCCGCCGTCTTTCCGCCGCAGCCCGCAAGCAGCACGCACAAAACGACCAGCGCACACAGCAAAATAAAACCGCATCGCTTCATTTTCCCGCCCCCTTTTCTATCCCCTATCATACCAAACGACCGTAACCGAAAAAAGCGTTTTCCCGGTTTGGTCATTGACACGCCGGAAAATGTCAAAACCCAATGCATTCTCTTATGGCGGTTTCGGTCGAAGCGTGGTATAATCGCCTTAAATCAAGCATACGGAGGGAACCCGCATGAAATTTTGTGACCGTCTCAATTTATATATCGAAACACTCGGCTGCTCCGCCAAAACGCTTTCCGCCGCCTCCGGCATATCGGATGCCGCCATCAGCCGCTACCGCTCCGGCGAGCGCGAACCCGGCAGGGACAGCGAACAGCTTCTGCGGCTCGCACAGGGCATCTGCGCCATCGCCGCCGAAAGCGATTATTCTCCCGGCTTTTCGGAGGACGAAGTTCTCTGCGCCCTCCGCGCTTCCCTGCACACCGAAAAATCCGATTTTGACAGCGCCGTTCAAAACCTCAAAAACCTGCTCACCGCATTCGGCATCAGCTACGCAGAGCTTTCCCGCGCCATGAATTTCGACGCATCCTACCTCTCCCGCGTCTGCTCCGGACAGAGAAAACCCGCAAACACAGAGGAATTCATCACGCAGGTCTGCCGCTATGTCACAAGGCGGTGCCTGAAAAACGACCAAAAAGAAGCCCTCTGCGCGCTCGTCGGTACACCCGCAGAGCAACCTGCAAAGCCCGAGCAATACACTGCGCTCCTCATGGAGTGGCTGTGCACCGCAAAGCAGCGCGATGCCGAGTCCGTCTCCAAATTTCTCGCGCATCTCGATACCTTCGACCTCAATGAATATATCGAAGCCATTCATTTTGGGGAGATTAAGGTGCCTTCGCTCCCGTTCCGACTCCCTGCCTCGCGCAATTACTACGGCATAGAGGAAATGAAGCAGGGCGAGCTCGATTTTTTCAAGGCGACTGCGCTTTCCAAATCCGCCGCCCCCGTTTTCATGTGCAGCGATATGCCCATGGCCGATATGGCGGAAGATCTCGACTTCGGTAAAAAATGGATGTTCGGCATCGCCGTCGCGCTCCGAAAAGGACTGCATCTCGATATAATCCACAACATAGACCGTCCGTTCGAAGAAATGATGCTCGGGTTAGAGAGCTGGATCCCCATTTACATGACGGGGCAGGTCTCGCCGTACTACTTAAAAGGCGTGCAGAACACCGTCTACTGCCACTTTCATTACGTCTCCGGCGCCGCCGCGCTCACCGGCGAGTGCATAAACGGCTTTCACGAAGACGGCCATTACCATTTCACGAACAACCGTGAAGAGGTGCAGCACAGCCGCCGCATCGCAGACCACCTGCTGCAAAAAGCGCAGCCCTTAATGGAAATTTATAAAGCCCCACAGGCCGATCTGTTCCGCGCATTCCTCAAAAACGACGCAGCCACCGTCGGCGCACGGCAAAACATTCTCTCCGCTCCGCCGCTTTATACCATGCCGGAAGATCTGCTCGGACGCATTCTAAAGCGCAGCGGCATGTCGGCAGCAGACGCAGAAAGCATCAACGCCACATTCAAACAGCAAACGGAAAATATCGAGCAAATTCTCACTGCAAACACCGTCATCGACGAGCTCCCGCATGTAAGCGAAGAAGCGTTCCGGGCAAGCCCCCTCACGCTCTCGCTTTCAAACGCATTCATCGAAAACACCGTCACGTACACCTATGAAGAATACACAGCGCACCTTAAAGCCACCAAAATATTCGCTGAACAGCACCTAAACTACACCGTCCGTTTTGCGGAGAAACCCGCGTTCCGCAATATCCAAATTCAAATCCACGAAAACGAGTGGGTCATGCTGTCCAAAAGCAAAGCCCCCGCCATCCATTTCGTCATTCGCCACAGTAAAATGCTCAGCGCCTTCCAAAACATGATCTTGCCTTACGTTGAGGATTAACCGCCACCCGCGTCAACGGTGGTTAAAAGTTTTGCAACGTTCGCGGCGCTAATCGCCGTTTATTGCCGAATATATTCGCAAAAATCATTCACAACACGCTCCATCATTTCGTTATTCCGGCGCGAAACCTCGGCCGCGTTTTCCGCCTGCATGTTTCCCTGCCGTATCGCTTCCTGAATGTACTCGTCCGTAAATGTAAAGCTCGTCAAAGACTGTATCAAGATCGGCGCCACCGTCTCAAATTTTCCCTCCGGCGCAATGATGCCGAAAATGTTCGAGGCACTGCGTGAAGGCGTCACGTCCACACCGTTGATTTCATAGCCGCCCGCGTCTAAAATACTGCCCTCAAACATACCCGTGCAGGCCGCCCCTGTTTCCGATGTGAGGCTCGCTAAGATCGAAGCTTCCGAAACCGCATAGCTTGCAAGCGGCGTCGTAATGGGCGTTTCGCTCAAAACTGTCATGTTTTGAATTTTTGCAAATGCAAAACTCTGGGGCATGATGCCGTCGTAAGCGTCTTGGTAATCGTCCATCGCGTTTAAGCACCCCGCAAGCGTCGGGTCCTCCAGCACCGGCAAATATGTCAGCGGGTCATTGCTCGTGCTCATCGATTGATACTGCGCCTTCGCTTCCGCACTCTTAAAGTACGGGCCAAGCTCACCGTAATAGAAGATCTGCACATCCGGGTCATTCGGGTCCCACGCGCGGATGGAATAGCCCGCGTATTCGCCGCCGGTTATAATCTGCCACCCCTGCGGCAGCTGCATCGTGAACACCCCGCCGTCGTAATCAACCAACGTGTACGTCGCTTCAGGTGTCGGTTCCGCCGTCGGCTCCGGGGTCACGGTCGCTTCCGGCTCGGGCGTCATTTCAGACTCCGTCTGCGCATTTGAAGCTTCGGAGGACGCTTCCGTTTTTGATTCCGCCGTCTCCTCGTCCGGGTCTATCCCCGCTGTCTCAAACACCGTGTCCGTGCCGAGTGCATCATATGTCTTGCCGCCTAATACAACACACCCGTCCTCACGCAGCGTAAAGCTCATTTTGCTGCCGCTTGCGTCCGCAAATGTAAAAATATACCGCGTGTATTTGTCGTCCGTCTTTATAACTTCGCCGAGCGTCACACTTTTCAACGCGCCAAAAATTTCTTCCGCTTGCTTTGCGTCCCGCACCGTTTTCGGTTCCGCCGCAAAGCTTCCTTTTTCTTCGTAAATCGTCAGGCTTTCCGCCGCAAATTTTCCCGCGCCGCTCACTCGGTCAAACAGCGCGTTTTTCGCGCCGCAGCCCGCAAAATTCAAAAGCAATACAAGCGTCAGCACAGCCGCCGTCATTCGTTTCGTTCGTGTCATGTTTGTCTCCTCAGTAGTTTAATCCCTGAATGTTCAGCACCGGCGCCAAATCGCAATCCACCACATACACCATGCCGCCGGATTGCTGCGCCTCCTGCTCCTTGTTGTACAAGTAGTTCGCCCATTCCTCCGCGCTCAGTGGCTGAATGAGCGACTGCAGCGCGTCCTGCGTCGCCGTAAACGGCAGCATCGTCGTCTCAATAAGGAAGTATTGCCCGGAGCCGCTCCACGTTTCCACCGCCGTCTGCGCGTGTCCCGGCGTGAACACAATCATCGCGTGCATGCTTGCGGATTCCAGCACGCTCGCCATTAAAACCGCCGTTTCGATGCAAATTCCGGAGCCGTTCTCTAAAACTGCGTCGGGCATCAAAACGCGCTGGCTCGCACTGAACGAATACGGCCCCATGTTGTAGCGTACGCCCATGTTGCTGATGGCGCTCTGTATCGCCGCCACCTGATAATACGTGATGTACGCGCCTTGGTCGGACGTAAAGCCGTACGCCGGTGATACCCCGGCAGCATACCGTATTCCGTGCCGAAGCTTTGCTCCAGCCACGATACCGCATTACGGCGCACCTGCAAAATGCCGTCCGTTTCCGGCGTCATCCACGCCAAGATGTTGTCGTTCTGGATGATGCCGAATTCGTCGCTGTAATTTTTATAATCGTATACGCTGTGCAGCTCAATGTTCTTCGTCTCCTGAATAATCGCCTCGCCCGTGATCGTGTTTTCCACACGCAGCGTCATCTGCGTGTCCTTCGTCGTTGAAAGGTCGGGCATATCGGCGAGTACCGGCGGCTTGATCATCAAATACGTCATCTCCGGCGTCAGTGTCACTTTCTGCTCATATTTCTGCGTAAAGCCCGCAATTTCCGCCGTCACCATCACGTCGGTGTAGCCCTTGTCCGTATATAAAAGCAGGTTGATCGCCGAGTCCATCGAGGGGTACAAATTCGGAAAAATCTCCTCCACGGTCGAGTAGTCCGAGAACACGATCGGCGCCTGCGCGTCATACGCGCCAACATCCTTGCCGCCCTCGCAGGCCGCCAGAATCTCATCCGCATACGCGCCAAGGTTCTCATCGAGCAAAAACGCGGCGTGGTTATATTCGCGGCTGTATAAATCGAACATCGTCTCCTCGTGCCGCCCGGAAGTAATGCCCACGCGCGAGATAAGCTGGTTTGCGGAATATAGTCTCAAAACGTCCGACCATGCAAGGCCCCACGAGCGCGATTCCATGTATTTCGTCATCACATCAAGGTTTGCAACGTATTTCGGCCACAGATCATTGAGCCACTCCGGCGTGTCCAACGTACTGAGCGCCGTTTTCACATTGCCCGCCGCCTCGTAAACGGAAATGAGGTACGCCTGCTCGTCGCTGCGGTCGCCGACCGTAGCCGTTACAAGCGGCTGCAAAGCGTCATACTGCGCCGTGTAAAATATCAGCGCCTCCTGAATGCCGCCGATCACCTCAAGTGCGTCCTCAAAGTAAGCCTTCTGCTCCGCTTCCACAGCCTTGCCTTTTTCGGTCTTCGGCGCGTCGCAGCGCTCGAGGCTCTGCATCTGCTGCCGCACCGCGCCCACCGCGTCGTTAAGCGCGTTTAGTTTCTCCATGCACAAAGTATAATACTCGTCCAGCACGTCAAAGCCCTCTGCATTCACAGAATTCTCATACACAATGCTGCTCTGCCCGGAAAGCTCGTCCGCCGCAGCTTCTATGTCCTTTAAAATGCTCTGCGTCTCCGTCACGGCCGCCGCCACCTGCTCCAAATACGCCTTGTCCTGCTGCACCATGCCGCATCCTGCAAACGATGTGCACAACAGCACCACCGCCAAAATAAAGCTTACCGCCCGTTTCCCATTTTTCATACGCGTCCCCCTTTGCTCTGCAGAATTATTCTTTGGTTCTATTATAACGAAAAGGTATGCCGTGTTTGAACCCGCTTTCCCGCCCTGTCCGTGACAAACCCGGAAACGAAAAGTTCCCGCAGCCAAAGCCGCAGAATCTTTTCACACTGTTTTACCTTTATAAATTTGCATTTTTCAGTAAACTCGCATATAGGATAGCAGCAATTCCCGACATACAAATGGTAGTCATCCATGAAGTTTTGGTTTTATCTTGTAGTTTGCGAATATCCGTATAAATAGAAAAGCCCTTTGAGAAAAGGATTTTTCCTCTCTCAAAGGACAAGTTGACAAATGGTAATTTGTTAATTAGAATTGCTCTCAAAGCAACAATTATCTTAACATTCCCAATATGATCACAAGGAGGAGTTGTCATGAGAACAAATCTGAAAATTACCGAGGGCATTTTCCCTATGCCGGTTCTGATGGTTGCGACTTATAACGAGGACGGCAGTGTGAATGTCATGAACGCCGCATGGGGCACCATGCAGGAGCGGGACACCGTTGTTCTGAACCTCACCGAGACACACAAAACCGTGCAGAACATCAAGGCACGGGGCGCGTTTACCGTCAGCATTGCCGATGCCGCCCACATCTTTTGCCGTTTTTTCTCCATTATCATCACCCGTTTAAGTAATAAAGAGAAAGAATGACAATATACTGCAACCATAAAATACAAAAATATGAAAAAAGAAGGTTTTTCTATGTGGACTTTCTCGAAACGAGGATTTCTAAGTTTGATTGCTCTAATATGGATCGCAATTCTAGGAGTAATATCCCCAGCTTGGTTTTCCATAGGGGTTGTACTGGTCACCGGAACTAGTAAAGGAATAGGTGTTAGCCTTGGAAGCGAGGGGAACTTATATTTTTGTGCCGGAGTAGTTATTTTAGTATTAGGTTTAGTTATATTTACTATAAGTTTTCGCGTTATTATCAGATATTTCCGAAAACTAAAAAAAGGGCTTTCGTTCGTTCCGATCATCCTTTTTGGGGTATGTAGCTTTTGCACGATTGCTTTTACCGTTGGAATAGTAGAGTATTTCACAGAAATAGCTAAATGCTTTACTTACGCTATTTCTGTCTATTGGCAAAATGATTTTTAAAAAGACTGCAATTTATAGTTTTCCGAAATCTATAGCTTTTGAGAAAAACATCTCCTCAAGTATTTAAAGGAAATACTTGAGGAGTGTTTTACCGCTCGCCGTATTGCGGGGTTACCAATATGTAAGGCAACATATTTTTACTTGTACTTTTTGAAGATACGATTCGTAGGTGTGGTTGAGAATTTCGGGCGGCTTTTGATGCAGCAGCCAGTCCCGATAGTTGTCCTGCTCGGCTTTCATTTTCTCGTAAAGGCGAGCGTTGTAATCTGTTTCGTTCATAGCGAACACCTCCTTCAAAATAGAAATAGCCGCCTGATTTCTTTTGAAAACCAAGCGGCTATGTACGCTATATTCAGTTCGACAAACTGGAATTGAGATTTCATGTATTCCAAGGAATTTAATAATTGTTATATTTTATTATCAAATATCTCTCAAGCCCTTGAAAACACTAAGTTTATCGCAGGTGAGCTTTCCCTTATTGTTTCCCTTGTATTATATTGTCCCACCAGTGTTTACGAACTCTGATAAGGGCAAATACAAGGGCAAGAAAATCCTATAAAACAGTATAACACAAAATTAAAACGACATGGTGAACTGATTGAAATGCTTCTATTTTTTTAACAAATGATTGATTGAACGATAAGGAGATTTGATACGATGAGAACGATATTTGCAGAATACAATCCACACAGAAACAGCATTGATGTATATACCAGTGCTGGCTATATGCTCCGCATTGACTGCTGGGAAGCAGAAAAGAATTTAAAAACAACACCTGGATCAGATTGTGCGTTAAATGCACTTGCTATTGATGAACCACTTGAATATGCAAGATTGTATCTTGATGGAACGATGCAAATGTGGGTAGATGCGGAAGATTCCTTAGAAATTTAATTCAAAGATAAATAAGGGACAAATAACCCTTTTAGATTTATTTGTCCCTATTATTCTATATTTTTTCACTTCTGACAATGCAGATGAAACTTTTAAATTTGGTATTTTCCAGTATCATTGTTCAGTTTTTATTGCACCAGACAGGGCATTGTATCCATTTTGTTTGTATGTATTTTCCCCTGTTACTCAATCATAATTTCCTTGATAGAAATCTTCTTAATTTTTTCAGAATATATATACATCATAATTTCATAAATCGTGATAAAACAAGCAAGAGAAATAAGCATAGTAGGAAAGTCAAATTTATACGTAGGTACACCCTCGACATCCTTAAATACAATATCCACCATAAGCCGAAGCAATCCATACTGATATACTGTTCCGATTATAAAACCAATATAGGACAGCGGTCTGTATCCTCCTAAAATTGCCCTGCAACATTCTTTCTGTGAATAGCCGAATACTCTCATCATAGCAATAGTTTTTGTATTTCCGTTTATTACTGTAGTTATAGCAAGAAACAGAGTTGTAAACGCTAATACAAGTCCGATGACCAACATCATCACACCCATCATTTCACTTGATAAATCTTTCATACTAAACGACATTTGTGTCATAGCTGAAAAGCAAAACGAAGCAAAAATAATGAAGAATACAAGTGCCTTTTTAGATTTCAAGGTATTCCTTTTCAAATACTCTACAAACGACAATTCACTGCTTTTTTCGATTCTATGATTTGGTGTTTTAGAAGCAGTTTGCATATTATCTTTCAAAAGCAGCAACACAGGTTTTTTGAATTTGTACCAGGCATAATAAACTGAAAGTGCCGAAAAACACACAGTCGGCAATACCACAAAATAAAATAAAATGCTTGGATGAAAATTGATAGTTATCTCAGGAAGCATTTTATCTTCATTTTGTAGAGCGTAAAACCACGGCATTATAAGAAATGCTCCTGCATATCCGGTTACAGTTCCAATAAATATACTAATTCCGAATACCCAAAAGCTTTTTGCAATTTTGATATTTGAATATCCCAACGCCTTTAATATCCCAAGTTCCTTCTTATGCGTGTCAATATAATGCTTAATATAAAACAACAACATAACAATCGCAGTTAAAAGCAAGCATCCGCCACTTACAAGGCAAACGACTTTTGCGGTAGAAACCTGAGCATTATAAAAAAACATTGATAATTCAGATGTAATTTCACTCTCAATTAATCGAATATCAAAATAAAAGTTCAGAAACATTGTACAAACAAGAACAGCACAACAGGCTATAATGGAAATACCGATGAGTTTTGAAACATTTTTTATTCCAACGAGCATACCATCACCACCCTATCTCATAAGCAGTCTTTTGTGCTTCATTTGTGTAAATTTCAGATATTTTTCCGCTATTCATTTTTATAACTGTGTTTGCCATTTCCGCAATATTCAAATTGTGCGTTACCATTACAATCGTAAAACCATATTCCTTTTGAAGTTTACATATATAATCAAGAACCTGTCGTCCTGTTTGTTCGTCTAATGCTCCTGTCGGTTCGTCAAGAAATAATACTCTCGGTCTTTTTGCCAAAGCTCTTGCAATAGATACTCTTTGCTGTTCGCCACCCGAAAGTTCGCTGGGATATTTATGTAGTTTTTCTCCGAGTCCAACCGCTCTAATGACGTTTTTATAATCGAAACAAAAAACCCAGTATTTTCAATGGCTGAATAGCAAAGGTGTAGGAATGCTCAAGAAGTAAACGACATTTCTACACCTTTTTCCACTCTGATTTACATCTAACTCATGATCCGTTTATACGATAGAACTATCTTCTATGATGTCTCCGTACGAATCAAATATCACATTATTTCTTGCTTTGCGATATACAGTCCGCCCATAAAGAACATCCTCTGAAGAATCCTGTATTGCATGTCCGTTCGAGTCTTCCAGAACATCCAAGAATGTAAACTCATTCGGATAACCATCAAAGGCCGTTCCCGTTATCAACGTTCCGTCCGCTTTATGAGCAGTATAACCACGTAATAGAGATTCTTCAGTTACGGTATCCCCAGTCAGGTCTATGAGGGTTCTGCCGCTGTAAACGACTTTACTTGTAGCCATTTAAGCCTCCCTCCTACCCGATAGTTACCGTAGTACCTCCAGCGGGATTTTCACTCTCATTGTATGGGATTGCTTCAACCGTAACCTGAGACAAATAATTGTATCCGTCATCAGAATCCGGAAGGATTGTTTGCGATTCCGTCGAAGGTGTTACTGTCTTTGCCTGGGGTTTGGCATCTTCTGTACCAGACATGGCGCCTTCTACACCCAGCAAGGTAATACCTTCCCGAATGTTGTCTGGAATAAGTTTCTCTTTTTCTGATGCCGCAATACCAACTTTACCAGAACCGTCATGGTGTCCCTGCGGAATGGTGTACTCTTCATCCTTAGCAGAAATCGTTCCAGTCACCGCTCCGTTATTCTTCATGGTTCCCGTCAGTTTCTGACCTCGTACGTACGCGGTCTTTCCCTGAAGGATTTCAGCAACAGCAGCCGTCGCATCGGAAGAATCTACATCGTATTCACAAGTACCTGTGATTGACTCCCCCCCCCTTGTCATGGGCGGTAAAGCCGGAAAGAATCTTATCAGCAGTTACGGTATCGCCGGTCAAATCGATCAATGTCTCTCCACCGTAGATTACTTTGTTAATAGCCATATTCTCTCATCCTCTCTTTTTGAGACATAAAAAAAGAACGGTTGCCCGCTCCAGTTACTCGTCTTTATTTGCCTGTTTAATAATTTGATTCACATAGGTACTGAGGCCCGCCATTAAAATTCCCTGAACGATTGCCGTAAATATAGCCATTGCAATCTCCTGACCGTTCCCCAGTGGACACGTTGCCAGAACCCAAATCCCACAAAGGACGATGCCAGAAGCACCGAGAATCAGCGGAATATACTTGTCCTTAATTGTCTGCGTCTGTTTCAGACCCATACCACAGAAGTACAGGACAATCGCCACGACGATCAGTTCCGGCTGCACATAATTCATAATCTGTTCCATCATGATTTTTCCTCCTACTAATTTTCTTCAACATATGTCGATTTGTGGATGGGAAGTTTATTGACTTCCAGCATGATTTTCTGTGCCGAACCATTCCCACCCATTTTTTCATAAGGTTTATAAAGGTAATCATTGAGGTTTTCATACTCGTCTTGAGTGATCCATCCTCGTTCGATATAACACATTCCAAGATACACAATCCGGTCATGCGCTAATCCGATGAGCATTTGAGTTTTTACATCTTTCTTTTCGCCTCGTTTCTGGATATACGCCCAAAACCCAGAAGAAGCTATGACGGCGCAAACAATTGTTGCTACCATTTGAAACCATGGCTCCATTTTAGCATCCTCCAATATTTATTTGATTTTGTCGGTTACAACGATCTTTTTGTTGACAATCGTAATCGATTTTTCAAACAAATCTTCATAGAGACCTATTAAGTTTTTCCTTTGCTCCCTGGATAAAAGCTTATAGAAGCCTCCCATCCAGCCTCGAAACATGTTCTCTACATTTTCATACGAAATCTCCTCATTCTTCACCTTGACAGCGAGCTTCTTGAGCTTTCTTCGCATCGTAGTAACCCGCTTTGAATTGATTCGTTTGATTATCTTTCCGGAATCCGTTAAGCTATATTTGATTTGCAGAAATTTATAAGTGCTGGAAATCTTCACAATACGAGTTTTCTTCTTATTGATATGGATTCCATACCCTTCTGCAATCCGATGAATATTATCGAGCAAATCCAACAATTCCTCTTTACTCGGATTCATGATGTACCAGTCATCCATGTATCTTCCATAGAACTTCTGACTCCGTACATACTTGACGTAATTGTCAATCCGGTACGGATAATAAATCCCAATTACCTGAGATAGCTGGTCGCCAATGTTTACCGACTTCTCCATCCACTTTTCGCCTGTCAGTGTGGATTCCGGAATTTTCCTATACTCTAGCTTGTTGAAAGTATCGGACATACATCTGGCGTATTCTTCATCCGTCATATAAGAAACATCGATTTTGAATCCATCAAAAATCTGTGTCAACAGCCAGTCAATAAATTCATCGTCATTAAACAGCTTTAAGAGTTCCCGTTTAGCAATCTCATGAATAATATTGTCGTAAAACTTGGAAAAGTCACCGAACAATATCCACCCTTCATTTCCATACAACCGATAGTATTTACGGAGATGAACTTCGAACCTGTCCCGTTGGTGGGAGATACCTCTTCCTTTAATCGAGGCGCAATTGTCGTAGATAATATGCTTCTTCACTTCTGGAAGCAAAACTTCATCGCATAAGACATGCCGAATAATGCGATCCCGAATTTGAATACTTGTAATAGGTCTTACTCGGCCTCTCTCAAACAGCGTGAATTCCTGCGTAGGTCCATTTTGAAGGGTCCGATTCATCAGGTCATCTTGAATGGAGAAGATGTACCGAAGAAAATTCATCATGAATTTCTGGGTAGTCTCCTTCCATTTGCTGGTTTTGACAGAAACCTTGTAAGCCCTATACAAGTTGTTGGCGTCACAGATAATCTCCTCATAGTCCATAAATCATTCACCGTGATAGCAATACTTACCGTAGTAAATTGCGTCCGGCTTTGCTATTTATCCATTCGGAAAGGATAATGTCTCCTTCTCTGTTGGTTAGGCAGAGAATCCGGACGAACTCCATTAGAGTTCGAAGCGTTGTTGTAGTTCGTATTGCCATTGTTGTTCACATTAGCGAAATTAGCCGAAGAAACGACGCATAATTAGACATTACCCTCTTAACTGTGACTTGATTCGGTTATCTCGTTGACGCCACTTCTTTATCAATCCGATTTCTCGGTCGATAGCTTTAACATAGCGACTGTAGAGATTAACGTCCACTTCGAATATCTCAACGATTCGTTGCAACTCTTTCAAAAGTTGCTCGCAGTTTACTATGGCTGTATTCTGATAATCTCTTCTTTTCTCATATTCATGCAGCGTAGTCGGATAGATAGAATTTGCTGCCCGCACATTGCTCGTCAACATGGAAGCCAACTGGTCAATGCGATTTTTGTAATTCAGCATCAAATATCTATACCGTGAAAAATCTTCTGTCGCATCCTTTCCGTGAGCATATCTTACTCGAACAAGCTGATCCAAATCTTTCACTCCGAAACTACGCTGCATAAGGTCGATTAACATATCATGTAATTCAATAGAATATGTAATCGCTTCAAATTTGGATTCGGTCCGGTCACTCACAAGGACGCTCATTCTTCAGTGTACTCCGTCCAATTGCTGCTCGGGGTACCGGGTTCCCATACATTTGCGTCAATGTCGGAAATCCATTTCTTCCCGTTGTGAGTCACCTTTGCTCCTTTGGAATAGGAATCATGTGCACCTGTTGGCTGTACCCATTCGGGCCATTCAATGGCTGGATCATCTGTTCTAACCCACAAGGAAACGGCATCTTCCGGAGCCCAGGCTGACTGTGAAATATGATCCTGTAAACACTTGTAAAGCGTGTCGCCATACCGAACACGATCGTCTTTCTTATAACTTACAGAATCCGCAGACCATTCGGGGAAGATAGAAACCACGGTAAGAGCTTCCTCGTCGGACAGAGTTTTTACAGCCATCATGGCTGCCGCAGACATAAATGCCTTCTGTGTGATTTCCTGATCAGAAACATCCCGGAGAGCAAACCAGTATTCGGAATCACCCATCTTAGTGATATGAATGAGGTCCATATTTTTATGGATTTCATCCTGCTCGCCATCATTGATAATAACTTTGGAAAGGTTCCCGCTAAATACAGACTTTTCGATTTCGGTAGACGAAATGAAGTTGTTGCCATTCAGCTTCAACTGGTCGATGACATGTCCGTTTCCGAGGGTGATTTTATAAACTTTATTATCCATTTTGATTCTCACCTTTCTTTAGAGTTTTTCTCTTTATAACACAAATTGTTGTCACCTGCGTACGGTTTTTCACGGGGGCACAAGGCCCCTGGATTCAGACTAACCAATAGCGAAGACCGGACGAACCCCACCAGAGGCCGAAGCGCCGTAGTAGCCCGCATGGCCATTGAGGTACACAAGAGCGAAAAAAGCCGAAGAAACGACATCTCTGAGCCAGAATGTTGCACGATTGGAAATCAGCTTCGGAACTACTGTGAACAGAGCAAGCTGTGTCTTTCCGATAGTGTAATTCGTCGGGATTACCGTCCCGTTGTTCATCGCCGCATATACATGGCATCCATACATCATAATCTCATTCGGGAGATCAAGCGTAGAATCGAACCAAGCTCCTGCTGAAGCGTGTCCGTCGGTAACGGCATTTGTTAGGTATTCGCGGTGAGTAAGAATCAAATCACCGAAGGCGCTTGCTGCCAATGTTTTTGCCTGATCCAAATTCTCCGTGTACATCAGAGAGCCAGTATAGCCGCCAGTTGTAATATTGGTCTCATTCATCTGAGCATTATAAAGCGGCTTATCCGGCATGATAACCAGATGCGGAGTGGTAAATGCTGTGTCACCACAGTTATACCAGTAATCGAAATCTACGATTCTCCATGTATAGCTGCCGATTGTCCAGTAATCGCCCAGGAAGAAGCCTTTGAAAGTTCCATTCTTGATGTTGGCTTTCTGCTCTTCTGTAACAACGGCACCCAGATTTTTCCCCCTGTAAATCATCCGGCGCTGTTCTTTCGGAATGAAAGCATCCAGCATAGCAAAAAGCGCGTCATCCGCACCAATAGCCTTGTTTCCTTCAGCCGTTCCAATCAGCAGTTTGTCATCCGCTGTCAGCGCGTTAATCTGCGTAAGTTCCGACAGATTGACACCGGAAATAAAATCCTGAGAGCTGATAAGCCCAATCAATGACTTAATGAAATCCGCCACCAGAATTGTTTTGGTCCCATTGTTACCGTCAATTAAGACCATATTGCTCGAATCCAGTGTCTGGACCTTTTCATAATCGGTAATTTTCATCTCGATATATCCTCCTTTTACTTAATACAAAAAATAACGCGGCCGTCGATAGGCTGACCGTTGCTATCCAGAATCAAGGAGCTGGAATATGCACGCGCCACAATCGGGTCCACGTTACTGTCAATGATAGTTCCTTCTGATGAATCGAGAAGATTGTCGTAATTCTCGTATCCATTGTCATAAAGCTTGTTGTACACGGTAAATTCCGTCCGAATTCCATCTACAATTTCTTCCAGAATCTTCGTCCTTTCCTGCAACTCCAATATCTGGTTTGCCAGGTTCGCTTCCACATCTTCCGAAAGAGTATCCTTCAACTGCTGGAACCACTCATCAAACAATGCCTGAGCGTTTTCTCTCCACGCAGCCATTTCAGATGTATTGTTGTTCGTGTACTCATTAAACCAAGACGCCCATAACTGTTTCCAATAGGCGTTTGTCTCCTGCATATCCGCCGTCTGAGCAGCATACCAATCATCCCACTGCTTTTCCCATTCCAGATAAGATTGCTGGATTTCTTCCGTCTGGGCGTTGAACCATTTTGACCACTGCTCTTTCCAGAAGGCATTTGTGGCTTCCATATCGGATGTCTCTTTTTCATAGAAGGCATCCCACTGGTCTTTCCACTGCACAACCAGAGCGTCAATAGACATCATCTCCAATGGAGCCGTTACGAACGGACACTCCGATGTACCAACCGCATTTGTAATGTCTGCCTGGCGAATGGAAGTAACCCCGGAATTCACCCGAATATACGCTAATGGATACTGCCAACGGTCATTTGTACTAATCATCGTTGGTTTCACCGGATTGGTAGCCGGCGTACCCTTAATGATTTTGATTGCATTTGCGCGGACCGATTCTCTGGAATCCACTTCCAAAACAACCGCATCAATTCGATTCAGAATCACTTCCGACTGTGGTACGGTTAATGGAAGTAAAGCGTCATTTAGTGTCCAGGTATGATTGAACCACGCCCGTCCGATTCCGACATTCACCATCATGCCAGTAGATGCATTCACCATCATAGCAGTCCCGACATGCTGCAAAATGCCGTCACGAATGATCCCGTCAAAAATACTGGACATTTGAATGGCGTCGTATCGCCGGTCTTTGTTTTTTGAGTTATAGAACCCATAAGTGACACTCATTTTTCTTCACCCCTTTCCTGCTATTCTACGGTAACGAATGTCGGATATGAATCGAGTCCTTCTTTGCTCTGGGAACGAATGAATTCTGTGACACGGGCTTTTCCTTCAATGCCATATTCATTCACAATCTGTACCATATCTCCCAGGAAGAAGTCCTCCCCATATCGATACATCCTCGTTGTTTCAACCTTACCCTCGAAGGATTTGGTTGCGATGTTCTCAGCCAGATTTTCCAAACCTCTTTGAGAAAGCTGTGCGTTATACTCGGCGTCTGTCAACGTTTCATTATCCACGGTCGAAGAAACATCCCTGGCATCCGTGTAAAGCTCTCTTCGATTTAAACCTGTTCCGGCACCAGACGCACAAGCTACGGTTGTAGTCCTCCGATCGGCCCCCTCCCCCTCTCCGGCAACCAAAGTAACTGTTTTCAAAGTCTTCTTTGATTCCAGATAGTTAGTATTGATTACATTCTCAAATTTTGGAGAAAAGATGACGTATGGATTCGTGAATTGATCGTAAGAACGGTCTGCGCCGGCATAAAGTTTAAAAACAAATTTGTTGTCATCGGATAATCTAATTCGGAAACCGACATTTTTGGAATCGCACAGCTTTTTGATAGCTTCATACAAATTGTCTCCGGTAAACTGAGCATCTACCGTCAGTTCAGTAATCGCTGGATCTGTTGATACTTCAAATATCAGCCCTTCTACCTTTCTGGAAGTATCAGAAGGATTGATGATATTCTCATCCAGCAGCTTTTTAATTCCATTTTGAAAGTTTCCGCTGAGAATTGTTTGCTTCCAAATAATACGGCGCTCCAGAATAGATTCCAACGACCTTCCAGTTACCGTGAAGTGGTTTCCGTTTTCAGCATCAGATTCAATCTTTCTATCCTCGACAATCATAGTCTGGTCAGATTCTTTCAGCCAGAGATAATAGTCGTCTTTCAGGATTTCAAGAACAGAATCGTTGATACTTGTATATACCTCGAAATCTCCATAGGCGGAATACCGCTCCGTCCATATCAGAGACTCAAAGGTATCAAGCACAGAAAGCATTTTCAGAGAAGTGTCCAGAACAATCAATTCCATAACTATACCCCCTCAAACGCTGTTCTGTTTTCAATCTTAAACTGCACATTGGTTGTTCCTTCTTCTACCACATAAGCGAAAATATTATCACCTTTAGAAAGCTGAAACCAGTCAGAATCTTTATCAAGGCAGTTTAAAATATTGGTGTAGATACCGTTTCGGAGAAGCGTAATTGATTTATCCCCTTTAATGGTGGAGATGATGATTTCATCGCCGGCAACCATTCCGGAACCCGTTAGCTGCTCCAATTTATCAGTATCAATACGCATTACCTCTCTCGTTCCGGTATTGTAAATCGTAATATTTTTCACGTTTCCGATCGCATGGATGGTAATTACAACCCCAATCTCAGCATCGCCAGAATAATAAACTGTCTGCTCGGTTTCGTTCTTGATCTCGCCGAATTCAATCAGAGATTCAGTCAAAGATTCATTGGAAAAAGCAAACTCAAACAGAGGTTCTACCCCATAGAAAATCGTTGTGTTGGTTCCATCCGGACCAGCAGAATAAAAATAAGGATCGGGACACACGATGGAAATCTGCGTTGTCTCGTCACTGCTGAAAATATCCGGCTCATTCGATTCCACATAGCCATAGGTCTCACAAATACGATTATCCGTCTCAATGAGAAGTGTTACTCTCTTCTTTATCGGAAAATATTTGTAGGAGTCATGTCTAGTGTCTTCGATCTGCGGATTAAACATCAATTTCAAAGACATGACAATATTTCTGGAATTTACTCTTGCTGAATTATATAGTGAACCGTCATTTGTAGAGATTTCTGTCGTGTTAATATCTGCTTTGCTCGGCCCCAATCCACTGATAGATTGAACAGCGAACCCGGATTCCTCCGGGAACGCTAATTCAAATCTCTTTGATTCGCCCAAATAATTAGTTACAGTTACCGCTCTAATCATGTGTTACCCACCAGCCCTTTCATCGCCGAAAATTGATTCTTTGTCTGCCGATAAATATCAATTCTCGACAGAGCCGTAGGCGAATAATTGTTTTGCGTGAATTGATAGGTATTTCCAGTAGGAGAACTTTCTCCATTTTGAACTTCCATCTCGGAAACCCGGTCATTCATTCCAGTGCTGACGGACAATGCCTGATTTCTGCTAAACAGAGTATTCAGCCTTCCAGTCCCTGCTTCCACAGCAGACAGATCAAGAACCGGTCGAATAGTAGGCTGGACATCCATATCCGCGTCCACATAATCTGCAATTCTGGAAATGATGTCATTCAGTCCGTCAATAGAGGATCTGGCAATTTCCTGTCCAGCTTTTCCAGCCTTGGAGACATTGTCAATCAACGCATTTATGAAGCCGACTCCCGCAAAGTTACCGATTCCATAGAAGCGTTTAGAAGGGGAATGCTCATCCAATTCATCTTCTGCCGCTTCTGCGGCTGCTGCTGCCATGGCTCTCGCTTTTGCTTCTGCTTTCCAAGTATTTTCACTGATACCATCACAGAAACCGTCAACCAGATATGAACCAGCAGATTTGAACTGGCTATAATAATCTTTGATAGCAGTTATGGAACCACTCAACGTGGTTGTAAATGCGGTTCGGAGTTCACTATCCTTGCTTCTCACACCAGCAATAAACTTAACCATGCACTCTCTACCCGTCGAAGTAAATTCTGCATACTTATTTTTAATTACAGTGAGACAAGCACTGATAATGGTTGTGAATGCCATCCGCGCACTGCTGTCCTGTGATCTGACACCAGCAATCAGCTTCACCATGGTCTGGGTTCCGGTCGATGTAAATTCCCCATACTTATTTCGTATTGCAGTCAAACAACCGCTAACGATATTGGTAAAGGTTGTTCTGGAAGGACTATCCTGAGATCGTACTCCGGCTATAAACTTAACCATAAGTGTGGAACCACTGGTCTGGAACTCGCCCTGTTTTCCATTGATAGCTGTCAATACAGCCTGAACCAGCGTGGTGAACGTTGTTGTCAGTTCGGATTTCTTTGCATTTGCTCCATTGATGAAGGATGACAACATACTCGAAGCCGCAGCCGTTACTTTCGATTCTGCATTATTGAATGCATTGATAAATCCGGTCACACCAGTTTCACCAAGTGTTGTCAATGCGGAACTGAAAGAAGTCATACCGCTTGTATCCAGACCAACCATCCCATTTGCCATACTTACAAGCCGATTTGTCTGGGTAATTACTCCGGACAGCAATGTCGTATCAATACCGCTGATGCTGTTGTAATAATTGCTGAAATGAGCTCCGAACGAAGCCATATCGCTGCCGAAGCTGGCAAGTGTCATATCATCAGAGAACCATCCACCTTCTTTGGGAAGACTTTTCTGAAGCTCAACAATGGATGTCGCAGCATTGGTCGTGGTAGTAACGATATTCGCATCCACATCCTTCATATAGTCGGAGTATTGTGCGAAGCTCTTACCAAAGGAAACCAGGCTCGTACCAAAGGCTGCAATATCGTTGTCTCCGGTAAACCAGCTTACCAATCCACCCGTATTCGGTAATGTATTTGCCAATTCAACCACTGCTTTGCCAGCCGTTGCAGAATTCGTAACAGCCTCCACATCAATGCCTGCAATTGCGTCAGAATAGGATTTCATCGCTTTACCGAACGGCACCAGCTTTTCCCCGAACGTATCCATGTCGTTCTCTCCAGTAAAGAAGCCGACGACACCTCCACTGTTTGGAACCGTATTTGCCAATTCGATCAAAGCTTTTCCCGCTGTAGCAGATTCCACGATCACATTCGCATCCAGACCCTTTACAGCCTGAGAGAATAGCATCATTGCTTTACCAAACGGCACAAGCTGCTCGCCAAAAGCGTCCATATCATTTTCACCAGCAAAGAATCCTACCACGCCTCCGGAATTCGGAATTGTGGTCGCCATTTCAGCCATGGCCTTTCCTGCGGTAGCAGCATTTGTAACGGTATCTGCATCCAGTCCTCTTACGGCATTTGCAAACCCCATCATCGCTTCGCCAAATGGAATAAGCTGGGCGCCGAAAGCACTCATATCATTTTCGCCTGTAAAGAATCCGATAACCCCTCCAGAATTAGGAAGAGTTGCCGCCATCTCCGCAAGCGTCCTTCCGGCGGTGGCCGCATTTGCTACTAATTCCCCATCCATACCAGCAATGGCGATGGAAAAATCACGCATAGCTTCACCGAAGGGAACAAGTTGGGTAGCAAAGTCGCTCAGAGAAGATCCGCCAGTAAGCCAGGAAGTCAATCCGTTCAGAATATCAGCAGCGGTTAGAATAAGGATCGTTTCCGCCAACGCTTTCACACCATCCAGCATGGAAGGGTTAAGCTGTGTGGCTCCTTCGATAAATGGCTGCACATTCGTCATAAATGCAGAAAGGTCTGCGCCAATTTGAGGGAACTGACTGGAGACTCCAGACATGAAACCGCCAACAATGCCACCGACAAATTTGCCAATCGCAGTACCGATTCCCTGAAGAAGATTTCCGCCCTCGCCGATAAGCCATTCCAACCCAGGAATCTGAGCCAGAGCTCCAACAGCCGCCAGAACCAATGCCAATTCCGCGATGACTGCACCCATTCCAAGAACGCCAAGCATAGCTCCAGGCACCAAGGAGGCAACAGCACTGAGAGCAAGCATAATCGCTGAAAGCAAACCAATTCCGGCGATTCCTTTGATGAGTACATTCACATCAATGCCACTCAAGGCGTCGATTACCCCGTCAAAGAAAGCCATCAGTAACTCTACTCCGGCCTTAATCAATTCCGGCAGTTTCGTCGTGATAGCCTGAATAATACCAATCAGAATATCAAATAGCTGCTCCACGATAGTCGGCGTATGTTCGACCAGAGCCGAAAGGACACTGTCAATCAAGACAAATAGCCCATCCACGACCGCTGGCACAGCCGTAACTAGAGCCTCGACTGCGGCGAGCACCAATACTGTAAATGCCTCGGCAATAGCTGGTCCACCATTTGCGATTACTCCTGCTAGAGAAAGGATTCCTTCTCCGATTGATTCGAACAGGAGCGGAATCAGACTAAGAATACTGGATACTGCCACCACGAGAGACGCTGCTCCTGCTGCTCCAGATACTGCCAAAGCAGAAAGTCCAGTAGAAAATGCAAGAATACCTGCACCTGCGGCCAGACATCCCACTCCCAATACAGCAATGGCGGCCGAAAGTCCTAAAATAGCTGGGGTCAATGGTCCTAATGCAACTCCTGCAACGCCGAGAACAGTGAAAGAACCAGCCAGTGCCACCAATCCTTTAGCAATGCTCTCCCAGGACATATTTCCCAACGACTTTAGAACTGGGGTAAATATCGCTAACGCAGCGGACACCGTAAGAACTGCTGCCGCACCCGGAAGTGCAGTCTTCATCGCATTAAGCGCCACAACAAGAATGGTCATGGAACCTGCAAGGGTTACTAATCCTCTGGCAATTTCATCCCAGGACATTCCGCCCATATTTCGAACTGCTTCGCCAATAATGAGTAATGCCGCACCGACCTCTACCATTCCAGTCGCTTTCGATATCATTCCATTCGGAAGAAGATTCATTGCAACTGTCACAGCCGCCAGAGAACCAGCCATTGTGGTAAGACCTCGTCCAATCTCTCCCCAAGACAAGTTTCCCATCTTTTCTACTGCTTCCCCAAACACAAGCATGGCGGCGCCAAGAATTGTCATTGCCGTAGCGGTGGAAACTACATGTTTCGCATTAGCTGTCACTTTGGTAAATACTGCCAGTTCAGTAAGAACCACTGCAACCGCAGATAATCCCTTCAAAAGACTGGAAATATCCAAAGCACCAAATGCGCCAACTGCATCTGCCAGAATATTGATGGATGCTGCAAGAAGAACTAACCCTGTTCCTTTCAGAACTCCCATTCCATCCAAATCCGTAGCCTTCAGGAACAATGCCAGTTCTGTGCAAAGAACTCCAACTCCGATTAGACCTTTAGCCAAAGAGCCTACATCCAAAGCTCCCAAATCTTCAACTGCTCCCACAAGCACTCGAATCGCTGCTGCAAATACTACCAAACCAGCAGAACCTTTTATCAGCCCTTTCGATGTTTTGGAAAGTGCTGTTGCAGGCGCTACCAGAATAGCAGATAACCCGGCAACACCGACCAATCCTTTCAGAAGCTCATTCCAATCCAAACCAGATAATTTCTGAACTGCCCCTGCAAGAATAAGAACAGCGGTAGACATCCCAATCATCGCAATAGTCAACTGTCCCATTCCCTTGATTGCCGCTCCGTTCATTATCTTTTCAAAGATAGCCATAGAGCCAAGCAGTTCAACGAACAGAACACTCAAAGCTCCCAAGGATGCATTTAGCTTCTCGGAATCAACCAGAGACAATGCTACAATCGCTGCGGTCAGAATTGCCATAGCGCCGGCAATTTTCAGAAGAGTCCCAGCCTTTAGACTCGACTGCCATGCTTCGAGGCTTCCCTTAACCCCATCCAAAATATCTTTGAACGAACCAAGAATTCCGCCGCCGTTTTCTGTGATTTCCGATAGAGAATCAATGAACTTTTTCACTCCAATTAGAATTGCAGAAAACAATCCAGTATTGATCAAGTCTAAAATCGGGTCAAAACTTGCAGTATCAAATGCTGTGAGAATTGCTTCCCCAAGGTTTCCAAACGCATTTGCGACAATAGAACCGAGCTTTGATAAAACTGGAGCCGCCTTCTCGACAATCCCAATAATACCCTCAAACGCCTTCTTTACCAGTTCGCCCAATTTTACAAACGGTTCAAATCGGGTCTGTACCTTATCCGCAAAATTATCGAGACCGCTGGTATCAACATTCGCAAACTCGCTGAAAGCATCGGCGACTGTTTTTACAAAGGTCTTTACTCCATCTGCAATTGGTTTCAGAAAATCTCCGATTCCCTCGATAGCTTTGTTAAAGGCATCGGAAGATTTAATGGCTTCATCAATACCAACAATGAAATCTCCAATGCTGGCTGTAAAACCAAGAATCCCATCTCCGGCCGGAGCCACATAACCAATCAGGTCGGCAAATCCGCCAACCAGTGCTTTGACACCCTGAAGCCCGATATCAAATAAAGCAAATACCCCTTTGAATGTTCTCTTCAGGTTATTCGCCGTTTCTTCACCTATTTTGAATTTTTCTGTGAGTTCCTGCAATCCGACGGTAAGATTGTAAAGTTGCTCTCCTGTCATCGGTGGAAAGACTTCCTTAAACGCCTCTCGGATAGGCTTTATTACTCCTGCCAAACCTTCAAAAGCATTTCTTACCGATTCGATCAAGGCGGTTCGACCACCAAGGTCTTTCCAATCCTGCAACATCTTGTTTCTTGCTTCGGCAGAAGCATTTACCATGTTGCCAAGAGCATTGCTGACCTCGGTTAAAAGCTCTTTTGCTTCTTCGAAATCGCCAATAATAATCTCCCAGCTTTGAGTCCATCCGGATTGAACCGATTCTTTCAGAGTATCCCATAACTGTGTGAATGTCTTTACCTTAGTAGCCGCATCCAATGCCGTTTGAGCCAGTTCCGTAATTTCTTTAGCCTGTTCTTCGGTATATCCCTGAGCAATAAGGTCTGCCTCCGAATAAGCTCCAGACAACTGCGTCAGAGTTTCGGTCAACACTTCGGTCGTCAACCATCCGCCTTCGGTCAAAGACGCTCGGAATGAACCGTACTTCTCAATCATGGCGTCCATATTCACGCCAAAATGTTCAGCCGTTCTCTTTAAAGCATCCTGAAATAGCTGACCGCCCATTCCCGCATTTACAACAGAGTTCCAGTCTTGCAAACTAACCTTGCCTGCTGCAATCGCCTGCGAAAGCTGATACATAGCGGTACTAGCCTGATAAGCATTAGAACCTGAAGCAGCCGCTAAGTTTGCAATACCTTTGATCGAGGTTACTGATTTATCCAGATCAACGCCAGCCGCCGTGAAAGTACCAATATTACGGGTCATTTCCGTAAAATTGTAAATCGTCTGGTCGGCATATTTGTTCAACTCATCAAGAGCCGCATTTACCTGGTCGATCGTTGTCCCTTTACCCTGTGTATTGGCAAGAATGGTCTGAACCGCATTGATCTGTGTCTCGTACTCTTGAAATCCCGTTTTAATCGGGTCGATCGTCAGTGCAGAAACAATATTTTTACCAGCATTTAACGCTGAATTTGTGATGTTTGCCAGAGCCGTAACCGCCATGACTTCCAACGCTGAGAACCGCATCTTTACCGTCTCAACTGCATTGGAAAGCGGAGTCATGTTGCAGTTTTTGGCTGCGGCATTCACATCTTCCAATCCTTTGGAGGCACCTTTGAGATTTAAGCTTTTTTCGAGCTTTTCAATTGTCGATATACTGGTCTGAACATTCTGCTCAAACTGCTTGTTATCGAATCGCATTTCAACGACTCTTTCGTCAATTGTCGTACTCATAGCTTAGTAACCTCCTTCCATGCGTTATTTGCAATTTTGTCAAAAATAGGCTGGATAGCAGGATTGATATAATCTCGCCCCTGTACCCAGCCGCCATTTCGAGTCCCATGTCCGTACTGCAAAATAACAGCAATTGGAACTCCATTTTGAACATTTGAATTATGGAATGAAATCGTAACTGAACCTTTTCGATTCTCGATTTCGTAATACCAGGAATTCGCCGTTTCCCCAGAATCTACCGGTGTTGCAGACGCAAGGGCGGCTACTCCCTCTTTACCAAACTTATCCAGGTCTCCAATATGAACCGCTTCTTTTGCTCTTTCCAGAAAGCGGGTCAACTTGGAGAAGTCACCCTTTTGTCTGAAACTTATCATGGCATGTCCTCTTTAAATCCGAGTTGCATAATCCAGGGAAATCCATCCGACACCGGATTTCAGCTTACCCCATCCAGCATCGGAACCGGCACCGCTCTTAACTTCGACAATGGTATATACGCCTTTCGGACAAAAACCATTGTTTCCGTAATTCGTTCCGGGACCTTTGCGGATATACAAATCAGGAATATCCACCTGAACCAGAAAATTACTTGAAGGTTTCTCTGCTGATTCACTGGAAGCCGCACCTTTATAGGTACAATAAGCCTCATGAACACTGATCCATCCCGCACCGGATTTCAACCTGCCCCAATAACCGTTCTGAATTTCGGTAATTGTATAAGTACCCCTATCAGTAATCATCCCATTGGTCCCGTAATTAGTCCCAGGGCCTTTTCGAATGTTCAGATCGCCTACATCAACCTTATACAGACCTGTTTTGTAAGTTTTTGGGGCACTGTCGGTCGCACTTCCGCCAAGCTGAGCTGTTACCCGATTTGCAAGGTCTCCCAGCCTGGAATAGAGCCAATCCCCAGGACAGGCTTTATTAGCGAACCACCGATGAACCGTGAGGACCATCTCATTCGACTTCGGACTGTAATTCAGAGATTTATCCTTGTCACCAAACCAGATGAGTTTTGACTTACCGTTTCTCCGGCAGATATCAACACATAAAGCCACCAGCTTTTCATATACCGCACTCGTCATGGCATACGGATGAGTCTTATCGCTGGCGCATTCAATTGTCACAGCCCGCTGATCATTTGCGTTGCTGGAAGAACACCAGCTTCTGTTTGCTTCATCTACACACAGAACAACCCGCCCATCAGTTCCGATTCCATAATTACAAGACGCTTCTCTACTGGGACTGGTAAAACAACCGCCAATAGATTCTGCTGAAAGTTGTCCGACCACACAATGCGGAGTGATTCGATCAATCGAATGTGTTCTAGCTCCGCTGTGATTTGGACTTTTTACCGTACAATTCACCAAGCTGCTATTACTCATAGTAATCACCCTTTCGTGTTCCATTTCTTTCTTCGAGCCGCATTCAATGCTGCATTCCGCTTTATAATTTCTCTTCGGCTATGCTTCTTCGGCGGCCTGCTCTTCACATCGCATACCCTTATCAAAGTGAATAGCTTATTTAGATGCCACTTCTGGCATTCAAACGGAATGTTCAAGGCTATCATCCAATAATAAATGAGTTCTGCCGTAATCTGCTCTCTGCTTCCCTGTGCTTTTTTCTCCTCGAAAAAACGAGTGGCAGTCATGGGAAGAGCGATATACTTATTGACCTCATTGATATTGCTGTTCGTCAGATAGTTATAAATTTCCGGATTCACATTCTGCGTAAGAGTCATGCATTTTACATAATCGATGGTTTCTTCCAAAGTTTTTTCCTGCTTCGTAAGAAACGGCTTATTCCATCTCGATTCCCATTTTGAAAGAGAAACAAGAGAATGCTCCAATTGCAAGGTCTGAGCCTTTGTGTAAACAAACTCTTGCTTCGCCTCATCCCAGAATTCTGTGGATGGTATTATGATTCGGAGCATCTCTTACATCTCCTTTAATTCTGAATGTTTGCCGCGATTGCAGAAGTCGTGGTGGAATTACCGACATTCATCACCGCATTCACAAAGTCGGCGGCCGCCTTGTCATTTGTAACCAGCTCCTCAAAGAGAACCTCATACGCGGGGGATTCCATAAAAGATCTGGAAATCTCATCAGACTTCATGAAGCGACGGCCATCCTCACTCTTGACGCCGTAAGCCTTCTTAATAAGATCCTCGAAGAACTCCATAATCTGACCGCCATCGGCACCGGCGCCAATGCTCTTGAGCTGAACATCATATCCGCCCTTCACACTTGTCTGCATCTTGACAATTTCCGGCTTTGACAGGTGGAAATAGAAATCCTCTGTTCTTTTAACGCCATTCAGATCGATATAGGGAATAGTTTTCTTCAACATAATTTTTTCTCCTTTCAAATGAAAAGAAGCCCCGCACATTGAATACGAGGCTTCCTATAGATTATTCTGTTTCCAAGGTCAGCCCAGAAAGGCCATAAGTCTTTGTGACGCTTTCCTCGTTGTGTGTGGTAGTCACCTTGATGCTCTGAGTATCCTTATTCTTGATAAGGAGTACGATGTTCATGTCGTCATCGAGCGTAACCGGTCCTTTGGTGCCGCCTACAAGCTCGACAACTGTTTCTGCTTCAGCCGGCTCAGCTTCAATCTTGAGAGCAAGGTAATTTCCCGACTGTTCTGAAACATTACTGCTAAAATCGACATAACCATCGACATACTTCAGAGTGCCTGTCACCTCATCATCGGAAACAACCACATCACTCTGTAATTCATTTACTGCTTTCCCAAATAAAACAGCCTCTCCGTCTTCAGGCTTAACGGAAAGGCTCATTAAGGGTTTTCCTTGGTCATGATCTCGATTACTTCATCCGGAAGCGGAAGTCTGGGGTCAACGCCGTCATTTCCTTCTTCTGTGGTCGGATCTTTACCATAAAGAATTTCCTCCAAAGCTGCCAAATTCTTGGCATCTACTCTCGTGGAGTCGAAAGTAAGGATTGCTGTAGGTTTCAGCTTCTTGCCTTCGATCGTCTTCGTAATTTCAACCGGCGTTGTGCTAAATTCCCAAGAAAGCGCGATCGGTTCTGGACTATCATTCTTGGTCTGGTAGCCCTTCTCAGACGGCGAAGCCAAGCAGCCATACACCAAATGGAGTTTGTAACCGTAATCATCGGAGTCCACGTCATTTCCCAGAATCGTCCGATAAGAAAGACCAAATACCTTCCTGCTCTGCTGGCCGGCAAATACGCCAGGCGCAATCTCCACCGATCCATCACATTCAGAGAATTCATCTGGATAGGTATATGCCTCGATGGTTCCACCAAAATCTTCTGCGGACATCAGATTCAGATACTTGATATTATCCGCATAAATAGGGGAGGGTTCTGCTCCAGAAGGACTCTCCGTCACCGCACTCAGACCATTCCACGCAACCCCCTTGTTGTATTTTCCGCCAGTCTGGATCGGATAAAGGACGCCATGATCACAACCGGTTTCGTAAAACCGTTCCCCAACTTTATCCCAAACAAGTTTACTCATTGAATTATTCCTCCAATCTCAGAAATACACATTAAAAATGTAGTGATTCAGGTTATCTTTTTTAAAATGCCGGTCGAACCGGCTCATCGGTAAATTCGTTACTTTCTGCACCAAGGACGTATCCGGATCTTTATCAATGACGGTAATGGCATATCTTCGATTAGACAAATATACCCCGTCATTCGCATACGTCTTGTCAATATCGTCAAGGCTATATACAATGGCGGGGTAATTCATCTTAATAGATTCCGGAGGCTGAAAATAACATCGGCACTGTTCGCCTTCTATCGGGCAGGATAATATCTCGCACAATAGTTTGTGAAACAGGATTCGTCGATCAGTCATTATATACACCTCCTACCGTCAGAATCAGACGCGGATACTGAACTTCGACACTGGAAATCTTCCACTTTGCTCCCATGAACTTAACATACCGCATTGTGTGAAAATTCTGATAGGCAAAAGGATCGGCCACAATGCTGATCTCATTGGAAATGTTGATGTCGTCATTGAGCTTATCAGAAGTCTGATACCGACTAGTATTCCGAATCAAATCGCCGAAATACTCTCGCTCAGTGATTTCTCCATCCCAAACACCAGGGCGAACATCCTTTGATACTGCATAGCCGATTTTTCCAAAAAATTTTGCCATTTTGAATTTTCTCCTTTACTCTGTTTCCAAAGTCAATCCGGTAAGCCCATAAGTCTTTATAGCAGAATCTTCCCCATCGTTCACCGTCACCTTGATGCTCTGAGTATCCTTATTCTTGATAAGGAGTACGATGTTCATGTCGTCATCGAGCGTAACCGGTCCTTTGGTGCCGCCTACGAGTTCAACGGTCACAATCGCATCCTCAGAATCAGCATCAACTTTCAAAGCAAGATAGTTTCCTTCCTGCTCAGAAGTATTGCTGCTGAATCCCGTGTATCCGGTAACATACTTCAATGTACCGGTAATCTCGGACTCTCCGACAACAACATTCTCCTGTAACGAATCTACCGTTTTCCCGAACAGATTGGCTCCTCCATCTTCGGGACTAACAGAGAAGCCGATTAAGGGTTTTCCGTTACATCCTCTTCGATCGCAATGGCAGAGTACACTCTGGTCAGAGCGCCGGAGCATCTGGTCTCCAGAAGGGACTTCTCCTGGTTAAAGTCGATATCGAACTGCGTGAAGTGAGTAACTTCGCCGCCCTTCGTAGCACCCAGAGAGTAGTCGTTCAGATTCGTGATGATAGCGAGCAGCTTCTTGGTTTTGCTGTCATCTGTCTTACGGGTCTTCCCCTCGAACTGCTCAGCGGTAAGGATCTCACCTACGTTGAAGGCAGACGCAAGCTCTGCCTTGGAAGCGTAGATTCTGCGGCCGTTCATATCACGGGCCAGAAGCATCACATTGAGCATATGTGGGGTGATGTACATATCCGGAGTACCAGTACCCTTGTAATTCTCTCTCGCATACAGAACCGCATTGATCATAGCCTCGGCGTAAATATAATTTTCACCGAAGTTTACCCCGGTGTTTGTACCCTGAAGCTCCTTCTTTGCGCCTTCAACATCCAAATCGGCGTGAATAGTGTAGAGATCGTCATCCGTCCAGATGGGTCTGATCTTATCCGGATCGATCTTACCCTCGTCGCCGTCTTCGCGGCCGTCACCCAGCATCATCGCAATGGCCAGTTCTTCATTGAGCATCAGGCGGTCGATGTCATACAGGTACTTCACGTAATCGAAATCGGTAATGTCAACGATGTCGTCACGATGCAGAGCATTCTTCACATAAACGGTCTGCGGATCCGTGGTTCTGCGTACCAGCTTGAAATTGCCGGCCTGCTGCTTCTCTTTTCCCTTCTTGTAGCCTCTGGCGCGAAGAGCATCAATACCACGAATGTCGGTCTGGCTGGTTCTGATTCTGGAAATCGGGCTCTTATGTACCTTCCTCATTACATTGGTAATCCAACCCTGGTCATTGGTAATGAGTTCAGGAGCGCCCGGACGTACTTCCTGGTATTCCGGGAACAGGCTCGTCACGTTTCCGTCGCCAGTCTGAACAAAGCCGCCGCTGACCGCATCATGCTGAAGGCCATTCTGCTCCGCATAAAGCTGAAGAGCCGTCTGGAAAGTACCAACCTGACTGGTCTTCGCCATCTTAATGATGTCTTCCTGCGCGGAATGGGTCAGAAAGCCACCGGTCTCATTTTTCTTATCGTTGTCAAACACATTATGCTTCATCTCGGTATTTCCTCCTTTAGAATCGTCATCATTTTTATCTTCGGGCTCATCGGTTTCTCCAATAGCCTGTCCGATCATTGCATAAACCACTTTTTTCTGCTTTTCATTGAGGGTATTAAATACCTGCTCAATTGTCTCGTCATCTTCCTCAGGCTTTTCTTCAGAAGTCTTATCTTCCTTAGATTCGGATTTCTCCTCCGTCTTCTTTTCCTCGGGTTTGTCGTCCTCCTCGGCAGAATGATAGATCATAATGTTCTCGTCATATCCGATAATGGTACGGTCTTCTGAAGTCTCACCGTGAGTCATGACAGAATCAATGAAAGCTCCAGGGTTGGCTCCGGCCAGAACAAGGCTCAGTTCGTAGATAACGCCATGCACCACATTCGCTCCGGCCTGTTTAAGCTGACCGGCACAAATAGAAAGTGAACGAACGTCTCCATGCTGAACCAGCTTCTTCGCTGCCTGCCCGGATTCACTGTCATTGAAACTACAGTAGGCATAAACGCCCTCTTCACGATTTTCCAGCACACCATGACCAAGCACACAATTAGGATCAGAATGATTATGTCCCCAAATCAGGGGAACCGTTTGTCCATTCTGGCTCTTAAATGCATCCCTTTTGATGGTACGGCCATCGCTGCAAAGAAGATCGTTTCTAGTGGCCCAACCACTAAAATCGTATTTCTCCATTTTGAAAATCACTCCTTTTGTCAGTATTGTGCGAAAGCTGTATTGCTACTTCTTTCGTTTCCGCTTCTTCACTGCTTTGTATTCGGAAGCTATCTTGTCGAACTCTTGCTGATAAAGCTCCTCATAAGTAGCATCAAGGTTCTCTTTTGCCGCTTTATAAGCTTCCCTGGCAGCGGTGACAGCAGCCTTTAACTCTGTACTGACTTTTTCTCTTTCCGATTTAGCATTCGCAGAATTATCAGCCCTCTCTTCTTTAGCGTCTTTGGTAATTCGCTTCTTTTTACGACTTGCGGAAGTCCTCACCTCTTCCTTTTCAGCTTTCGCCTGCTCACTCACCTTAGCTTTATCCTCGCTGGCATCATCACGAAGCTTTGCGATTTTCTCGTTGCGCTCCGCCACTCGCTTTGCTCTTTCCTCTTTGGATAATCCGGAAGGAATTTCTATCGCCATCAAGCGTTCAATCTCGGCATTTTTCTTTTCGTCAATGCGCTCTTTCTGGTCTTCAGCTTCCTCCCCAATATCCTCCAAATCGGATTTTTTACGGGAATCAACCCTGCTCCTTCTTGATGAAGATTCCTCGGTAAGCTGAGCATTCAGTTCCTTTAATCTAGCCGAGATCTGCTCTCGGGTTGCCTTGGCCTTTGCTCTCAGTTCAGCAATTTTTTGTTTTCGCTTTTCCTGTTCTTCTTTTACCTTTTCCTTCTTCTCGCTGGTTATCTCATTCTTTGTATAAGCCCAGATTTCTTTACCCTCATCATTGAGCTTCGTCGTAGAACGACGCCCCTTGAGTTCTCTGGTTCTCATATAATATTCATGAGCTTTTACCGGGTCATAATAGGGAGATGCATAATGTTGAAGGAGCTCGTCAATATCCATTAGGTCTCCTCCTCATCATCTGAAACATAGTTTCCTATAATTTCATCAATCTCCTTTTCAAGACCATCAAGCAGCTCATTTACGATACTGTCGTAATCTGCTCCAGAATCACTTTCACCAGATTCGACATCAGAACCCTCATTTGAAGGCTCAGATTTTGCCTCGCTGATATTGCTATTCTTCAGCTCATCGGCTTTCGGATCGTCAGACGGCTTCATGCCGATAATCTGCCGAATTTCGTTGGATGTCATAATCTCGTTTCTTGTAAACTTGTCAGCGATTTCTGACAGATCGGCTACTGGTACAAGTTTGAAGGGGTCGCGGAAGAACAGAATTGATTGCTTTTGAGATCTGGCCGTTTTGGTAAGGAACTTACGTTTCATTTCGTCAACAATTGCTGAAATGATTGGCTCAATAGTACGGTTATAATAGTTCAGCATGGTCTTCTCATCTGCGGAACCATCCAATATGCTCTGAGTGATACCTAACTGGCTGTAAAGCATACTCGTCAGATATTCAATCTGCTTCATCAGATTATTTTCCACAGAACGATTCAACTGTGTGATCCGCTCCGTACCATCGGTATATGCAATACCATATTTAGAACCGGCCAACTGGCGTTCAATCTCGACACGCCTCTTCTCAGCCTGTTGACGCCTTGCTTCTGTTTTAATTACATAGGGAAGCTGGATAATTAAATCGAGTTTCCCCGAACTGCTCTGCTCATCGACAACGTCCAATAAATTCAGCTTCCTTATCAAACGCTGCATCGTTGAGTTCGGCTCATTGATTACTGCATAAAGCGGATTTTCGATAATTGCGACTGTATCTTTTGGAACCACAATATCTTCCTTTAATCCAGTCCGCTCATTGTAAACTCTCACTTTAATATGGCCCGGAAACCACTCCAGAATCTTTCCAGTACGCATCGACTCGATTTTATATGAGCCCGTAGTATCAGGATCGTCATCCGTATCAACCGGAATAATCGCCACGCAGCCCTCATCAAGCATGGATAAAACAACATCCTGAAGGAAAGCACGTCCCGTCTGGTCAATGTTGGCAGATAAATTCAGACAGTCATTTAACCCTGAAGGAATTTTCTCAAGGAACCTTTCAGAGTCGTCCAGTCGGACGTGTTGGATGCTAATTGAAGCGCAATCCAACGCAATGCGATTATATACAGAGGTAACAATGGATCTCTCATTCCCTCTTGTAAGTCTTGGACGATCGGGTCTGTATGAATATCCAACTCCTATGTCCCGATAGAAACCTGTTGGGTCTCTATTTAAAAAAGCGTTCCAGGCGTGTTTAATCCTGGAACCGATTGAAACTTCCATTTTGAAATCGTCACCTCCTATTCGAAAGCATCTCGGTTGAGCTTGAAAGCGACAAACGCATCCATCATAGCTGCCACGGCATCAATCTTTGCGTCATATCGCTTTTTTAGCAATTTACGGTTTCCATTCGTATCTTCCATAACAATGCAGTTCCCCATCGCAAAAGTCATAAGTTCTTCATCAAACAAAAGCATCCGCTCCTCAGAAAGTTTTTTTAACTCTCCCAAAGGAACGGATTCTGTCTTAGCACCCTGTATAACCTTTTCGATTCCGAACGGACCATTTTCAGAGGACCACCGTTCAATGAACTCTTTTGCATTGTACGGGTCATATCCCAAGCATCGAACGTCGTATCCAAATTCCGCAATGTGGTTGTCCAAATCCTCGTAGACTTCCATCATATCCAGAACGGTTCCCTCTAAGACAATCAGGCTTCCTTCATCCATAAATTGATCATATTTGATTCTCATTGCTGCCGGAAGTTTCATCAGAGTCGATGAAGAAATGTAGTTCCTGGTTTTCACTCCAAAGGAACCATTCGATAATGGGAAAAGGAACGTAAAAGCACAGAAGTCGTCTCCCTGTGACAAATCGATTCCCAAAGAACAGGGCATTTGCCAATAACTTCTCTTCTTATGGGGAAGGGTTTCTTCGTATGTGAAGTAGTAGGTGTAACCTTCCATCGGTAATCCAAATCTCTTAGCCAAAATATCATTTCTGGCCGCCGGAGATTTTTCTGCTCTCTCCACATCAAGCTGATAAGTTTCATAACTTACCGTCTTACCAATATTAGGATTTGCCTTCAGCCACATATCCGGGTTGCCGACTTCATCAATGGAATCGAGTTTATACCACCAAATGGAAACATGAGGATTGACATAATCACCTTTGAGAATATCCATCAACTCCATTTTGATTGTGTCGCCGGCTCCGTTTCTCACCGTTCCCTCAGAACTCGTGGCCACGATGATGTAATCATCCAATTTAGACGCACCCTGCTCTAAGGCACCAACCACATCTTCTCTGGTATCGCCGGACAGCCACTCGTCAACGGTAGAAATCTTAGGCCGCAATCCCTGAAGCTTTGCAATGGACATTGGACGTACTTCCAGAAGTGAACCCGTAAGGAAATTCTCGATTCCCTTTTTAGTGGAGGCCAGCTTCATTCTCTTCGCTTTAGAACCAGTCGTATTCTGCAAAGAACCTTCCGTTAGGAATCGGAACAGCGGGCCTCTCGACCGGGTGATTGCTGTACGGAAAGGCGACATCACTTCATCCGCCTGCTTCATCGTAGGCGCTGTCGTGATCTGATGCGTTGTCGAGGTGTCAATATTCAATCCGTAAGATTGAACACAAGTATCATACAAAGATTTAGCAGCCCCTCGTCCAACAATGAGATATTGTTTCTTTATCAGACGCTGCTTGATTCTTCTATTTACATATCTTCCGCCATGTCCATCAGAACTTGGCTCCCACACACTTCGTTCAACGAAGTAGTACCATCCATAAAGCTGTTCACCCCATAGTTTGAAAGAGTCCAGCAAATTCAAATCAGAACCATCTGTCAATGTCAGTTCCGATTCACAATAAGCAATCCATCCTTCAACAGCCTGGTCATCATAGTAAATACCTGGATTGGCTATCAGGTCGTCAATTCGGTTCATCTCCATAGAGACTTCTTTACAAACCGGTATCTCTCCCCTTATTACGGCATCCCGAAACATGCCGTAGTATTTGGGAACGGCAGTGTTTGATAATGCCATAATTGAATCACCTACTTGCTGGTTGCTTTCTTGATAACCGCATCAATCCCCTTCGTCATGTATTTCGATACATAATTAGTGGCGGTCTGCTTTGCGGCATTGGTCAGCACGTCCTGTACAAACTTTCTACCGACAGAAATTTCTGAACTGGTAAGCTGTTTATACTGCTTTTCCATCTGAAGACGGTTAATCTTTGAACGGAGTTCCGAATCAGACATCTTTTTCACCGCGTCATCGGAACTGCTCTTCTTTCCACTTGCTCTCGCAAGCTGTTCAGGAGTTCTTCGGACGCCCCATTTCATCCCAAGAATCCCGTGATGCTGTAGCAATGCTTCATTACTCATTTTGAATCTCCCTCCTTTGCGATATATGATGTCACTCCATTTGCCAAATTTCCGGTCTCGTAATACGGGACTTCTGTCACCACAATATTTCGATCCAGAACTTTATTCTCGGTATCCAGCATCTGAGATTGAAACGCTTTTGGCGTTATCCTGTACTCGCCGTCGTAGGACTCGTATTCTTCAGATTTTTCCTCATCTGTTTCTGCTGCAACATTCAATCTCCATTCCGCCTCAGCAATCATCTTTTCCATGGATGCCAATACAGCAGAACTCAACGGCGGATCAAACAGTAGTTTCACCTTCATATGCATGTAAGATTTTACTAGCTGCAACTTTGTCTCGTCAGAAATGAATTCTTTCCATGTAGTGCTTTTATCCTGAATGGAGAAGCCTGATGGCGGGCCGACGCCAAGTTGGGTAAGGATCATGAATACCGAATTGATATGTATGATAAGGTCTGAGTCGAAGTGTTCATACTCTTCCGTAATACCCAGCATCTTTTTAATCGATGTCAGTATGCTTTCCATAATCTCCATAACCTCCTCCCATCAATGTTTCCAGGGACATGTATCGTTTTTGCTTCGAACAACAGGTTCTGTGGTGAGAAGACTCTCATCTCCATAGTGAATGGCATTATGTGTTGTAAGAATTGTCGAGATGAGGTACTCCGGGTTTAAAAGGAAATCGCTCCTCTTTAAAATATCCTCAACAGAAATTGGATTCATGTGATGGATCAGTATCTTTCCATATATCTCGTGGCCTTCTATTCCAAGGTCACATCCGTTATCTCTTACAATCACAAAATCACGAACAGATTTCCATTCCATAGAACGATAGAAAATCTGATTCAGATATCGGTCAAACCCAAAAGTATCTGCTCCGACGACTCCGCCTAAACGGAGATACTCATATCGTTCTTTGAAAGTCTTTAATTTTGATAATTCCGAATATGTCCTAATCATCGTCGTTACCCTGTCCGCTGTATATACGAAACGCATTGATGGCGTCCTTATAGAGATCCTTGATTTCATCGGTAGAATCGATGGCTCTCACTTTTGCCCGCAACAAATTGTTCTCTTCCTCCAACCGCTCCCGTTCGAGCTTCTCTCTGGAAGAACCCAGTTTCAGATAGTGAGTAATGACCTGAGAAGAAGCAGTCCCTTCCAGCAATTGCTTTTCAACCAAGTCAACGGCCAGAGAAATCATCTGAAGCTCCCTTGCTTCCGGAGTCAAAGCAGGACGAATCTTCTTGGAAGAGCCAGTTGATTCAGAACCCTTTGCTTTTCTAGCCATTTACTGCCTCCTTCCCATCTGTTTTTCAATAGTTTCATAAAAGTTTTCCGGCAGTATTTAAAAGAACCCACAAGGATGACTGTAACTTTTTTACCGAAAGGAGAAAAAGAGTAAAAAGAACCACAGCTTATTACTTAGTCAACCTTATGAGCTCTGTTAAATACTGCCGGAAGGTAAAAACATTCTCCGAAAAATACCCCCGGGGAATTTTCAAAGACCGCCGCGATGACGGAGGGGGTGCGATTTTTGCTACCCCCCCTATACCATCTGATACCTAGACAGCCACCGCATCTCGCGTAACTTTTTTGTAAATGTTTCGGAAATCGTATTTTACGATCTCATCAATTGCTCGTTCAACTTCTAAGTCATTCTCTTCATCGGAGAGTTGGTCCGAGGTTCTGGCAATTCTGCCAAGATAGGAACACGAATGATAACCCTTTTCCTCATCAAACAGTAACCATGAAGTGAACTGTTCAAATGGATCAAAAGGATTGTCAATGGTTGTAAGCATACACTTCTTCGCCATTTACTTTGTTCACTCCTTTCCATTCAGATACTTTGATACAGTAGAACTGGAAACACCCAAAGCTGCTGCTATCTCAGCAGTGCTATAGCCAGAAGCATTCAGCGCCGCAATACGATTCACTTTTGCAGAGCTAAGGGTTGTTGTTGCACGAGGGGTAGCTCTCTGTCTGACTGTATCTATGTTTGTATTGTTGAGAATCTGGGTAAGCTTGTTCTCGCTGATGGCGCCAGCCTGAATCGCTTCCCATTCACGATCTGTAATCTCGACAGGGGTTCTCTTGGCACCAACAGCAGTACGAGCCGCAGTGAGGGCCTGTTGATTAGCCTTCTTGATTTCGGCTTTTGTCATATCCGGGTTGTCTTTTTTCTTGGCAGCCACAATAGAATTTGCCATGGTCTGTGCCTGACGCTCGCGGGGAGCGTTCTTTAAAGCCACATTAAGCTTGGCCATAAGAGAATCAACCTCTGTCTGGTAGGTCTGTTTGGCGGAAGCAGAGTAGGCTATCTTTCCAGTATTAACCATCTCCCTACGGGCCTGATTAGCCAGGGATTTCATGGTGTTTGCATAGTCCGCATATGCTTCCTCCTGAGGGGTTCCTGAAGATAAAGTACGGGCGTCTCTGGTTTCTGCCATCTTGGTACTCTTTTGAGTTCGTACCTGGGTCTTTCCGTTCTTATCTACATACTCCTCCCTGACGCTCTTCCAGCTTTGTTCTCCGGTTTCCTTGTCAATGATTGGGCTTCCTTTTCTCTTCAATACAGAAGTCTCAGACTTAGCACGTGAAATCAGAGTAGAAGCACCGCCATAACCATCATCGCCCTCGTGAGCCTGGTACTTCTTCTTCAAAGCAGTGATGCCATTGTCCTGTTCGCTCTTCTTGTAGTCCAGCTTATGCTTCTCTGCGTCAATGACGACCATACTATGACGTACAGCTCTCGCAAGCTCATCCTGAGTAGCGCCTTTTAAAGTCATATCAGTAATCAAGTTTGAAATTTTACCCATTTCTGTTTGGGTATTCTTCATAACCTTAATCTTCTGACCACTGCTGTTATAGTAATCATCACCTTTTTTAACAGTACCATAAGACATCTTGGGATCGAATCCTTCCAACCCCTTTAATTGTGGGGTGGAAGTAATCTTCACCCTGCTATTAGAAGAATTACACGGAATTACCATGACAGTATCACCGTCAAAGTCGGCACCAGAAAGACGGTCGGCCACCTTTTTATTGATGCCAATAGCATCTGCCGGTGTATTTCCAAGAACTCTTCTTCCTTCTGGCTGCTTATTATTAACAGTTAGAATGGGAATCTCGAAAGTTCCACCATGCGGATACCGCACAAGAGCTACTGTTTCTCCATTCTTGTAGTTCGGAGCATAGACCTCATTGTCTTTGATAGACGTTAATGGCAGAATGACTTGATACTTCTGTCTGGGAAGAGCGGCTGCCTGTAAATGAACAGCGGCCGCATCGCAGTCATCAGCAAAAGATTTCAAAAGAACCTTTTTCACTGTTGGATTTGTAAGAGAACAAATCTCATCAAATTCAGACTGCTTATCTGCTGCTGCCAAATTCAACTGCTTCTTTATCAAAGTTCTGCTCTGCTTTGACAGAAATTGGGATGGAAGCTTATCGGCCCATTCTCCCCAATCCCCTTCTTCTGCACGTTTGTTAATAAGAGAAAGCTGTTTCTTACCATTTTTATCATAGTAATAACTCTGTCCCCCTCTTTCAGTCGTTGGATTATCTGGGTCGTTGATTCCTTCTTTGATTAAAGAACCAAACGGATTATCAGGATCGTCTTTGATTGGCTTCAGAACGTCCATCTTTGGAGTTCCTTTTTTCTTATTGGTATTGAACATAACATCCACGCCATCAGGAAGGTCGTCTGAGTAAACGGCCATTCCTTTAATGTAGTGCGTTCCATCAACCAGGATTCGAACCTGAGCATAGTGAGATTCACCAAGAGACAAGTCGTCAACGCCTCTTCGAATTTCAACAACACCATCCTTTAATTCCCCGCCATCTTCTGCGTAACGAATTTGAAGCCTTTTTGAGTCCATACTTTTGGGATAGACAAATTTGGGATCAAAGGATTCCCCATCGTCATGGGAGACATAGTCTTTCAGAGAATTGATATTCTCAAAATCATAAATCTCCTTATGCTCTGTTCCAGGAGGACAAATTACTCGAAGCGTGGTTTTCTTTCCAGGATTCGTTATCTGATCTACTCGACCACCATAGACGGGATAGCCTTCCATCTCCAGCATGTAGAGCGCTTCGTTCAGTTTCTCCTTAGAAATTCCAAGCTCACGTTCCACGCCGGCGCCGACATCAATCATTCCTTTTTCATCAATCTGCTTTTTGATAAATTCAGCAGTTGTCTTAGCCTGGTTCATACGGACCTCAGAATTTTCATTCAAAAGAGAACGGACAGAAGAGTCATTTGCAAACCCCATCTCTTTTGCAATCTCATTTAAGCTCAATCCATCCTCTCGAAGAGATTTTGCCCTTGCCACATCCAGAGCACGCCGTTCATCTTTTGCTAAAGATTTCTGCGTACGGTATTGCGTGGTGGTTAAACCCATAGCTTTTGCAATCTCTGTATCGCTCATACCCTGACTTTTCAGTTCATCCACTCGACTCAGAAAGTCCCCACTATGCTGATAAGGATTTTCACCAGATCCCCACGGATAACGACCAGAACGACGGGGCATTCCATAATGCATCAAAATTTCTTCTGCAATCGGATTCATAATTTAGCCCTCCTGTTCTTTGATTTTGTTGATTACTTTGTCGAATGTGATAATCTTGTCCATGATGGGAACAATGGTTTCAGCCGTTGGATTCTCATAAAGAATCTGGTTGTTCTGATAGATCCGAAGTTCCATCTCAATATCGGCCGGTTTGATTTTATATTCCAAACAAAAAAGAGCAGCGTATATTTCAAGCTGCTCCATGTGCGCCGGAATGACGCCGGTTTTTAAATCGTGAATACGAAGCATACGATTTCGAAATACAATTGCATCTGTTGTTCCAAAGCAATTCTCCGAATAGAAAAGTGGCTGTTCAGGAATCATTTTGAAACCAATCGCGTCATTCACATACATATTCAATGTTTTCTGAGACTTCGGAAGTTTCTGTCCAAGCGTAATACATCTTGCTGCGAAATCGTGAAGCTCCGTACCTTTTTGAGTCGCAAGGAATTTTGAGTACGATTCTGCAACTTTGGATTCGTCATAGTTAATCCAGTGATATTTGCTTGCGCCAAGAAAGGCGTGTTGCCCTTCAAGAGCCGAATGCTTGTTGAAGATCATGTAACACTTCCTCCTTATTTTCGGGACAAATAAATCTTGAGAATGACATCTCATTCATTCGTCCAACATAATATTCTTGATTTGGTTGTTTCTTGGCGCGAACACTTTTCTTACATTCTAAAGTGGCCCACTTATCGTTGTAGAGAATCAGCAAATCGGGAATTCCCTGAATATGACTGGAATCCAGTTTTGTTACGATGCAGCCTTTGAACATTTTTTTCAGTTCTTGAACCAACTTGTTCTGAAATTCGCTTTCCAGCATAAGTGAGCCTCCTTTCTCCAAAATAAAAGAGAGAATGGCCATTTTAACCCTCTCTCTTCATAACAGTCGATGTATTTTTCGCGCGAAAAAACAAAAGCGGACATAAAAATAGCCCATACCTAAATCAGTAGGTACAGGCTAAATGATTTTTATATTTATCGAGGAACGACTTTCACAGGGTTAAGAAAGAACACTCCCTCGTTCTCACTAAACGATTGAATTTCAGCAGTCACATGTATATTTGATCCAATGCTTATATAGTCTGGAAGATACAAATCCTCGATTCCCATTCCATAAGTATTTACATCTTCAAATTTGAAAATAGGTCCGAGATTTACTGTATTCTCATCTACATAATCACCCGCAGACAATAATAAATCGTATCTTGTATCATTATCTCCGTGATTTACCAAATAGGTAATACACGCATCAAACTCGATAATTTGATTTTTATACTTTTCTGCAAATTCCGAATAAATTGGATCAAGTTCATTCGTTGCTGATAAAACTGCTGCTAAGTCTTCATTATTCTCCGGAGTTAAATTTTCTTCTGGAGCCTCGTTAGTGGACTCTGTATTTTCAGAAGTTTCATTTTCATTACTTTCTGAATTCGAATTTTCATCTTCAGTAGATGATTCCTCCTCGCCAGGGAATGTGTGATAAGAAACCACTATTTCAACATCTGGTAAATATTTGGAATCGGTGCTGAACACGGTATCGCCGTCAACAGAGACTTCGTCAACTTCTCCTTCGTCATTTAACCATCCGGTTACTAAATCACCAAGAGGCTCTTCTCTTATATTGGTAAAACCTGCTTCCTCCAATTGTGAGACTATCTCTTGATAATTAACTCCATCATAATCGTTTCCGCCAAACGGCATGTGAATTTTTCCATCGTTCTCACTACTACATCCAGATAATAGAACTGTCAAAACTGCTACAATCGCCAGAAACTTATGTTTCATCTTTTTTCTCCTCCACTCAGTTTTTAGGGCAATAAAAAAGGTGCGGCCCCAACAAGAGACGCACCCGAAAAAGTGCTCTCCCATTGTTGCCACACAATCTCGCCTCGTTCAAGGTATGAGTAAAGAGAGAATACACTTTTTACCAAAGCGGATTCCCTTAAACGAAGCAATTATGCGATTGTGTGGCATTCACAGTATAGCACAGATCAAGAGTAAAGAAAAGAAATTTTTCATTGGCTCTTGACATTTTCTTCAAGCTGTGATATAGGCTTGTTTTCTAAGGTCATCGTAGATCATTTTCATTCCATCCTCAAAGTACACTACTATACTCATATACCCAAATGGACGAAAATATACGGATGACCGCGACAACCTTGGATAAATTGATTTAAAATTTTCATACAAGCTCTCCCAACTGATCTTGCTCATCATTTCCTCCATTTTTGCTCGTGGCCAAAAACCCACTTTTTTTTCGCTATTACTATATACTTTTTAACTTTCTATCATAATAGTTTAAGAAAAAAAGTGGGAAAGTGGGCTTTAAGCCCGCAAACCCGCATAAATACTGGGTTTTTACTGACCGAATCGGGGTTTTAAAAGCGGGCAGAAAGTGGGCAAGTGGCCACAAATTTGACCAAAATCGTCCGAATCCTTTCCCAAAAGACCCCGCATTTTCCAAAAAGCCCATATAAAAGTGGCCAAAGCCCATTTTTCAAAACCCAAAAGTGGGCGTGATTTTCACCCACTTTCAAGCTTTGTACGGACGATTTTCAATAATTCCTTCTCTGATAGGGTAAGTGTTTCCTGGTAATCGGTCGGTAAGAATACTGCTTAATGAAGGATTCTCTTCGAGATTTCTGCAAAGACATCCCGTACCGAGCCGGAGAGCTGAGACTCTTTTTTCTTTTGTTTTTGGATACTGGCGGTCCAAATCCTAATGCCTCAGCCAGAGCATCCGCCATCTCTTTTACTTTCACAGCAAATTCATCAAATGCTTTGACAAGAGCATCCATAGTCTTCTGCCAATCATCCATCACGTTATGCCTCCCGGAAATTAGAATTAGATTTTTTTGAAAAGAACTTACAATTCGGATCTTCTGTCTTAATGAAAGAGATATCATCCGAATACTCGTTGTTAAATTTTACTAATGTTTCCAAATACCTGAGATATGTGTCCTTATAAACACAAACCTCTCTATGAAGACACCTTGTACATAATGTTTCTCGAACCCCGTCAGACATAAATAATCACCTCCAAATCCGTCCGGTTCGTTTATCCTTAATGACAATCCGCTCTTCAATATGGAAGTCGGACAGCTCGCACAGCGTAAAAATGGTGTCTAAAAGTTTATGGAACCGGTCCTCTTCCTGCTCAATATTTTTCAGTGCTTCGTAGGCCGTCGGGTCTGAGTATCCCTCTGCATTTTTTCGACAATCATTTTTAATACCCATCTCGTCCTCCCCACCGGAATGAATCATCCATATAAGTTGCAGACGAATTGACCGCCTTTAACACAATCAGGCCAATCAGACTCACCAGTCCAACGACACACGCGATAATTCCCATTACACATTTCATGTTGCTTCACCCTCACTTTCAACTAATTTCACACCGCCGTATTCCCACAAATCCTCTTTCAGCTTGTCCATGTCCAGTTCACCATTTTGCCAGCGTTCGTAGTATTCCAGAACCAGCTCGGTAAACTTCGGAATGCGCTTCGCATAGGATTTTGTCCAATAATGATCCATCAGCACTTCCAGCGGCAGAGTCAGGAGCAGAACCATCGCAGTGTTTACGGCATCATCTGTAGCTTCCTGCTTGATTCGCTCCAGCTCTTTTCCCACCTGCTCACGGACGGCTGCATCGAGCTGCGCTTTCGTGAGATTGTATGTAGCGGTCTTTGCTTTCTGCTCTAATTTCTGAGCACGTCTCCTCTCGGCTCGTCCCATCGTCCTCATCCCCTTCATAAATCCAGTTCGTTTTCGCAAAGAACATCGGTATTCCCATAATCAGGGAAAATAAAAAGAACGTTGCATCCCATTCAATCGGGACTGACAACGCTCCAATCAGGACAGCATAGATTTTATTTTTTATCAGTTTTCGGCTCCACATAGTTACTCTCCTTTATTCTGCTCTTTGGCGAGGATTTTCGCCTCTTCCAACTTTGCGTATCCTTTGGCCGAGGCGCAATGTTCAATGCATTTGCAGATTCGGTCAACCAGAGAATAGGCGCAGATATACAAAACAACAAGAATAATAAGCTGCTGAAGTAATGTCATAATCGTTCTCCTTTTATTCATAAAGCATTGGCTTTCCGTTTTCATCAACTAAAAGGGTAAAGTTTCCCGAATTATACCCAACAACACACATCACTTTTGTTTCTCGATGATACGCTACATACCAACTAGGACTCTCTTCAATCTTAATAAACATGGATTGAATATCCTCTTGCTCCGGATCATAAGTTGTTTCTACATTGGCGTAATTACAACCGGTCAAGCTAATAGCTAAGACCATTGCACACATTATCAGCTTGATTTTATTTTTCATTCTCTTTTTTGTCCTCCAATAATAATCTCCGAATACGGCAGTGTCCCAATCCATTTGCAGAATTCCACCCACTCGTCGAGCTTGTGGCTCTTTCGCATAGGATAAATACCGGCCAGCACTTCATAGTTCAGCATGATCGTCCGTTTCTGGTTATAACTGGTTGGAAGCAACTGGATCATCTGCCACCACACTTCTTTTCTCCATTCGGGATTTTGTTTGATGTTCTCATCAAGATAACCTTCTCGACAAGAATTTAAGTCTTCGATAGTTCTCTTTAAAGAATTGAGACCAGCGTCTATCAAATGCTCATAAGAGAAATCCTCTAGCGTAAACTCCTTCGCAGCAATCTTATGCATCGTGCTACAAGAATTCGCCACCGTACCAACCTTGTAAGTATCGAACTCTTTCCACCAATATAACGGTGCAGTAATATCCACATAGACGGTAATCATTCTCCGATACTTTGCGTGAGTCGGTCCACCTGCTGCAAGTCGCATCATCAAATCGTGGTCTGCTTTACCAAGCTGCCAGGAATGATCGTATGTATGCTCGCAGGAATCGTAATTGGCACAGTTCTCACATCCAATACCATCGTCTCCGCCTTTGCAGATTCCACTATCGGACTTACTCCAACTATTCATCGGGTTCCGCATTCCCCGAATTGCGTGATCCCAACCCATAATTTCTACGTTTTCAATTTTGATCATTAGGTTACTTCTCCTTTCACAATTCTTCAAAAGAATTACATTCGGTAATTCCTAAATTCGTAATGTCTTCTTTATAAAATTCTGAATCCCCACAGCAACAATAATAATGTTTTATAAGAGGATTCGCTGGATCAACCTCAATTAAATCATTTGGAAGCGAAAAACTATATTTATCACCGCAATACTGACAATCACAACAAAGTATATGTTTCATAAGTTTCTCCTTTTTAACTTCCAAACTTTAAACATAATTCTGAATATAATTGGGAATATAGCTGTTTTTCTATTTCGTCTTTATAAACTTGGGTTGGCGTACCATTTATCATGATTGTCATGGTTTCTCGTAATAAAGGCGCTGCTAAGTTTTCAGAACTTGGACCTGCCGCATTTGCTAAAACTTGCGGTTCAGTCATATATGCCAATACTTCCATTCGCTTGTTTTTACACTTCTTGACAAACGGGCAATTTTTACATTCTTCTGAAAGTTTTGATAATCCCATTATTGGCAATTTCTCCTTTCTCGCTCCAGCTTCACGTCGATAGCTTTCTGCAAATCTTCAGGCTTAATATCAAAAATGGACTCCAGGAAGTTCAGACAAATATAAGCATCTGCCATCTCTTCCAAGAGTCCAATTCTGTCTCCGTAGCCACGAACCTGTTTGCTGATCTGCTGCTGAAGCTCTGCGAATTCTTCCATTGCTACTGTACATTTTGTTTTCCATGGATATTTCTGAAGACTTCTCCGAATAATCCGCCGCCGTTCCTTTTCGGAAAGCTGAATATTGCTTTTTAGTCCTTGAATAAATCTATTCCGATTCATTGCTATTTTTCTCCTTTTTCAGATTCTCCAGAAGCTCATGATACATCTTTCGGCGCATCTCATACTCGCAGGAGGCAATCTCAATAAAGTCCTTTTCGCCTTCTCTAAAATATCGGTTAATCTCTACACGTTCTCCATCCGGCTTAATCGCATAGAGAATCCCAACCGTATCAAAGTCGCCATTTTTCCGATCGGTAAGAAACTCCTCGCAATACACACGGAACGGTTTGCTCTCCGGAAAATACGGCATGGTAATCGGGAATTTTTCTTCCATTACTCGATCTATCAAGCCACTGTGGTAGGATACATCTGGATTATCCAAGTTCACACCACAGAAACGGTTGACATCTCTGTACTTAACAGAGCCGTCAGCATATACATACTTAAAGAGAGAACTCATCCGCCGACACTGGTAATTCGCAATCTCTCCACGAAGACCACTTCGATCAGAAATATCGCTCCAGGCATCTTCTGTGTCTTCGATAGAAGTGAGCGGCTTTCCTTCAATCAATCGGTTTAAGATAAACTTTGTCATGCTGATGCTAAATCCGCTGTGACCATCTTCACAAAGACTCCGGAATGCCTTTAATGCACTTTCGTAGCAAGCACATCCGTAATCCCATTCTCCTGGTTTCCGATCAGGTGCTTCGTGTTTGCAGGCAATTTCTACTTCTCTTTCCGCCCACAATTCCATACTGGATTTCTCATGTGAATCGGGCTCTTTGATTTCAGATTCCTTTTCCCAATAGGAGTCATAGTCACCCTTTATAAAATTCCTGGCATGAGCTATATCGGATGTATGTTTGCATTCCACACCCGGGCAAGTATCTCCGCAACTTTTACCATCACAAAGATAAAGAACATCAGCTACTCCGTTTTCCAGAGGCCAGATATTCCGATCATCTATGTACTCATTGGCAAATATCTTTCTGGTATCAGAGCCAAAGTTTTCGATGATTTCCGGAAGATTCTCATTGACTGCGTCAAATGTCAGTTCATTTTCTTTGCACCACTCAATGGCCTTTTGAAGCATGTCATCTACACGACAAGTCCAAAGAATCAGCTTATCTCCGTTCTTTTGTCGATCACGAAGATACTCTATCAACTCTTCATTGGCTGAGCCGATTTCCGGCCATTTGTTCTCGCATAAAGTCCCATCAAAATCTACTGCAATGATTTTTACTGATTTAAGATCCATACTCTTTTTTTCTCCTTCTTATCCTTCTAAATTTGTCTATACTCTTTATCACGCCAGTATTTTTGTTAATGATGCGGTAATAGAATTCGGTCTCTTCAACTAACATCCAGTCTTTACAATTCAGATAATGAGCTGACAAACATTCTTTTTGCTCTCTGGTTAATTTTTTCGGTTGCTTCATGTGGTTTTCTCCTTGCTAAAGCCAGTCTTCTTTGATTTGGGGAATACCAACTTTTGATAAAGTGCTTTGGCCTCTTCTCCCTGATAGGCATTGATAATTTCGACTTTTCCTTTCTCCTGCTTCCCGACAATCAGAACACCAACGTCTTTTCCATGAGAAAAATCCCAACTCACAATCACACTATCTGTTGATTTCATTTTCTTCTCCTTACACAACAAAAGAGCCCCGTATTGGGACTCCCTTGTAAAATCATTTTATTCGCTTATAAAATCTCGACCGACCGAATTTCCAATGCAGTAAATTCAACCGGATTTTCATATTTATACCCATCGGACTTTCGAATGAGATTCTCTAAGATCAAAGCCTCTACTTCTTCCGGAGCGTTATCCTCTGCAAAGATATAGTCAGATACATACCCTTCGAAGATTTCGCCATCTTTATCAGTTAGTCTTATATTTTTACCTTCAAACTGTCTCAAATTCATATTATTGATTCTCCTTTCTTGGGTACACATGGCTTCCTGTTTTGGAATATGTAATAATTCCTTTATTTGTTTTTGTCTCTGTTCCCTCAGAATTTACATGCGTACCGATAATGTCATCCGCGTCAAATTTTTCCTTGTTGGTCCATCGGCCATTCTTATCCATAATAGGGGTTCCTTTTCCACCATACTCATCTACGAGTTTTTGAGCGAATTCAATATCACCGTCCAAATAGCTTCTGCCAGAAATATGTCCGTCTTTGGTATGGCGTTTCTGCTTTTCTGGATTTATTTGTTTGCTCACTTCTCCAGAATCAATAGCCTCTTGTACCAGTTTATCATTCTTTTTCGATTTATCAATAGGATACGGTGGCCCGTTTTTAACACCCCATTTCATTCCTTTAACGCCATAATGTTGAAGCATAAATAAATCCTGCTCTAAAGTCATTTTCATTTTAGCCAATATGTCTTCCACACATTTTCTTGTATCGGGATGGAGCTTTATATAGCTTTTACGTTTTTCATACCAAGAAAAGATTTCCAGTAGGTTTCCCTCAGACCAACTGAAGGACCACCAATCGCAAATCATCTCAAGAATATAACAATAAGGCATCTCCAAAAGGATTTCTCCCTCTTCTGGATCATCGTTTATCAATACCCAATGCTGCCAATGATGCGGGTTTCGATGAATATGCAATAGCCATGCCCTTCTGAAATTTTCTACAACGGCATAAGAGCGATTTCCTCCATAAAAGTAAGCGTCATACGCCTCGTACTCATCAGGCTCCATTTTTGATTGATCGTGTGCAAATATAATGTTATGTTCTGCACCACTCCCCTCTGTGATCTCAGGAAGGTTTTTCTGTAACCACCGAAAACTCTCTTCGACATTGGACTTGTGCTTTGCCAAATATTGATTATATTGGTAGCTCATTTTTTCTTTTCCTCCCACATCACAGGCTTGTGAGAATTGAGATTATACCCATAGTCCAGACACTCATTACACGGATCGAATTTTTCTCCCAATTCTTTATGTTTACAAGTTTTGCAATACTTTTTAAAATCCACTTCCAAATATTCTTCGTTCATAATCTTTTCACCTACCTAAGCTGCTTTTTCGATGGAGTATTCTCAGACCATTTCACGAACTTCGTCTCGTTGAAATCCTTCTTATCCTTCAAAGACCTGCTAATCCCTAAATCAATTCCACTTCGAGATTTAAGATGATAATAATACAAATCCTTGAACGGCGTATTTAGCCTGTCTATTCGGCCCGCAGATTGCTTCATAATCTTATAGGAATAGTTCTGAGAGTAGAATATAATGGTATCAGTCTTGATGCAGTTCCAGCCTTCCGCTCCAGCATTGTATTGGACAAGATACACCCAATTTTTTGACTCTGGAATCGGCTGATGCTTGTGTCCATTCCACTCTGCGATTTCAAAAATTCCGTCATCCTCATAAATTTGAAACAATTCCTTTAAAAGCTCCAGCTCATAATCGAAGTTGTAAAATATAATGGCTCTCGGATGCTTTTCTACAATCTCCATCAAGGCAATCTGCCGTGACTCGTCCGTATTTACAATTTTTCGCCATATATAGCAAAGACCAGCAGCATTTGTAATCGGCTCGTTTTTAAATGGGTCCCATCTGGTTCGTCCAGCGTCTCTGTATTTTCCCACGTCATATTTGACAAACACATCTTCATGATGAGAAACTGTCTGACGCTTGAAATCCATATTCACCAGGATTCGGTTTCTGAGTCGAATCAATCTTCCCGTATTCAAATACCGGTCAATCTTTGGATATTTACTGAATCGACTATAAACCACATGTTCTCGGATGAATTCTGTCCGATTTTTGTAAAACCCATTTGCAATGAATACCGGAATATAATCCTGCCAGGTATCTCCCGGAGTTGCAGATAACAGAATCCATTGGTTTGATTTGGTGATTTTCAGGAATGCCTTCACCCAAGCCCCGGAACCGATTACCCTCTGCTCGTCAAATGTAAAGAAAGCATCCTTCACGTCTGCGTACTTCTTGATATTATTCCAGGAATCCACAATAACCTGATTTGAATATAAATTAACATCCTCGTGAATCGAAAGAAGGAAGGGCGAAAGATCACCCTCCCATTCCATCGTGTCTCGCTTTCTGGCTGTTGTGATGATGTATAAGTCCTTTGGGGGATCGTCCATCGCAACATAATCCTTCCGTCCTGTCAGACAATCTGGATCTCCGCCATTCTGAAGATAGTAATAAGCCAACGCTGTTCTGGATTTTCCGCTTCCAACGCCACCGCACAGAATACAGCCATTTCTCATTTTTTCAACGGCTGCTATCTGGTAGTCATATAATTTAACAGCCATTCACGCCTATCCCTCCTCGCATACTATGAATCCATCTTCAATCTCAGCCCGATACTCCAGAATACCATGCTCTTCCAAGTTTGCCTTCGGTCCGTATCCCAACAACATCGTAGCAACCCGCTCGTCGGTCTTTCCTTTTTCGTCACGATAATATGACCATAAAGCTTCTTGGACCGATTTTGTAACACAAATTTTCCGGCAGTCGAAACAAGTTTTATCCGTTATCTCCACCGGGATTTTTCGAGCCACATTTTCATAGAATTCGGTCAAATCACAATAGCAGTCTTCTTTCCTTAATTGTACAGACTTCACCATACTACCAATCCTTTCATATGCTGTGAAACAATCTTCTCATGGTCCACACATCTGAAAAATACATCATAGTGAACCAATAGTTCTCTCCGTTATCGTCCGTAGACATCGGCTCTGTAAGCGAGTTACCTACTTTGATATATGCAGCCACTCCAAGAAGAGAAAGCTGAATGTAACACATCAATGCAACGGTTTCATCAATATCCTGAGCGGCAACCAGAACATGATTCTGGAAGTTTAGATTCACCTTTTCCAATTGCTTTTTGGCTTCATTAACTGCCGCAATCAGAGTCGCTCCGGCACCACAGCAAGGATCATTGATCGTGATATAACCTTTTTCTTTCACAATGGCCGCCACATCTTCTTCCGTTACTTTTGCCATCAGCTCACAGATATGATAAGGAGTAAAGAATTGGCTGGTCGATTTGTTACCTAGATTCAATTCCATAAAAACACTGCCTAAGAAATCCTGCTCTGGATCATCTTCCAAAGCCCTAACTACATAGGCAGCTAATTCCGGAAACAATTTTTGCTCCTGTTTATTGTATTTTTTGATAATCTTCAAATATCGTTTTTCTCGTTCTTCGTAGTGAGATTTGTCCACCGGATTCGACAAAGAACAGGCAAACATTATGATAAAATCCCGCCATACATCCCACGGTCTATGCCGATAAGTCAACTTATGAAAAGTCTTTAGGAATTCTTTCCTGACATTCTCATTTTTCGGCACTTTATCCGGCTTTGGTATGTCAGTTTTCTTAGGTTGTGGCGGAACATTTGATTCTTGCTTTTCGATGTTTATTTTGGGTTTAGGAACAGAAGCATTGATTTTCGGTTTCGCTGTGGTTCGCTTCTTTTTCCAGTTCCAAAATGCCATAACATTTCTCCTTTCGCAGAAATATAGGGCTGTTTCCTCTAGCCTTAGGACATTTACCTTGCTGGCAATATCAGGCACCCTATCTGTCGCTCATTAGCGGAATGGAATTTCTTCCGGACCTTCTTCCTCTGCATACTTCTCGGCAAATTCATCCTCTTCGATGGTGACATACATCGTTTTCAGATAAGCCTTGATGCCGGTTTTACCGTTCACTTCCCAAGAATACGGTCGAATCGTCAAATCAACATTGCGAATCTCCGCATAATCCAGAGTAGAAATGGACTCATCATCAAGAGGTGTCTTGTTCCGTCTTGTAATCATAACCACCTTTGGCGGAATGTTCTCAAAGCTGACCGCCACCTGGATATAATGGGTTGGCTCTTCGTCCTTCTCTCTCGGTGGTAAAACTCTTACGTTCCAACCATCATTTAAGAGCTTTTCAGCCTGTTCTGGATCGTCAATAACAACACAAAAATTTCGATTACCAGCCCGATTATACTTAGATTCTTCTCCTCTGAAATTCCGAAAAATAATGCGAGCGTTTTCAATAACAATATTAGGTACGTTTTTATAAGCCATGATACTTCTCCTTTTCTTTAATTAAATGGTAATTCTTCGTCAGCGTCTTCTGGGATGTTCATAAAATCCTCCATCCTCGGCTTTGGAATATAAGGATCATCCGATACAAACCATTCGAAGTCACCGTATTTGGATATGGTTTCAACTGCATCATCTACAAGCTTGTCATAATAAGAACGGTCAATAGAATCTTCTTTGGAGAGTTCTTTCACCATCTCAGATTCCAGCCACCGATACCCCTTTGAGCCAGTAGCGGCGTAATATCGTCCGTCTTTTTCACGCATAAGCAGACCGCCGCCAGCCCCAGATTTGATCGGACAGAACTGTCCAACTCGTCCAATGAAAATATAATTGTGGCCTTCTGCAATCTTTGGATTCAGCGACTGGCAAGTCTTTTCAAACGTCGTGTCGGAAAGCAATCCCTTACGATAATCACTCTCTGCTTTTGAAAATTCTTTTTCGTATTCGGACACATCGGGAAGTCCTTCGTTCATGTCCAAATATAAAGCGCTGCTTACCGACTTGGTTTCGCACATATCTTCAAAGACAATCTCTTCTCCGCTGAAAAGCTTCTTGAAGACATAAGGAATCTGGAACTGAGTTCCTGTGGCCGTCCACTTTCCGTCTTTATACTTGGCGATATAGACAGCGTCATTTACCAGGCACATCCGGTCGTATGTAGCCTCGTGCTCAAAGGTGTATCCATACCGTTTCCCATAATCCATAACAAACTGGATAATTTCCGGTGTTGCATCTGGAATCTTGATGGAATCCGTCTTAATGTGGGCAACAGTAAAGCCCCGTTCCTGCACCTCGTGCTTGAGGTTGATCATGAACAGAGCTCCTCGTTTGGCTACAATATTATCTTTATTTCTCGGATCACGGAACGGATTCTCGAAGTTGGCAGAAGTCAGGCCATATACCGAATTGATTGCCGTCTTCAAAGCATTTGCCAAATCTTTTGCCGTCATCTCTCCGTCAATAACCTTCTGGATATACGGAGTCAGCTTTCCATCCAGCATATGATTGACTTCATCCCAGGCTTCGTGTTTGATGCTGACTCGTCCTTCCACAATATCCCGAAAGGCCCTTGTAAATTTCACACCAAACAGAACTTCTGCGATTGCACTGTGAGGATGCATAGAGGAAATATCCAGCAATGCCACATTTCCATACATACCAGGTTCCGCGTAAACATAGCCGCCTTCTCCAACCTCTTCTCCTCGATATGTCGATTTTCCATTTTCATACTTGTATCCAGGAAAATATGGAAGAAGGCTTCCTTCGTCGCCATGCGTTTGCGCCATCATTTCAGGACACGCTTCAGCCAAGAAAGATTCGGTTTCTTCATCAAGGTAATGTACCGGCTCCGCCAGATTTCGGTAATTGAACTGATCCTGTGGTTTCCGTTCATTTCCAAATATGATCTTCTGGGTAAGTGTATTGGTTGTATCGTTCACTGTCATACCGGCCAAATCTGCCAGAATCTGTCGAGCCGTCCAATCAGCCTTTAGGTAGTGGAATGCTGCTTCGGTTGCAATTACATCGTTATCACAATATTCGGCAACCTTAGTCCACATTTCCTCTGGAACCGGTTGATCCCACGGAAGACCAAGCTCCTGATGATGGATTCCCATCTCAATCTCTAGCTTTTTCAAGCTCTTTTTATTTCCGGCAGATGCAAAGTCATACACATCTGTATAGGAAACATTGTAAGCTTCTCCAAAGAAACAATTTGGACTTCCACTGATTATCTTTTGCGAGAGATTATAAAGCTGCTCATTCGTATAACCCATAAGTCTCGCATACAGAATGTGGTTATCGTATCGCCGACAGTTGAATCCAACCAGACGGAATCGCATCAATTCCTCAATCTCGGTCGGTGTCGGGTTAATCATACGGACAACCGGTTTTCCCTCACCCTCGATTTTCCAGTTTACAAGGAACAGGTTCGGAAATACTTCGATGTCGTAAAATACCAGCTTTGCTTCTTCGTTTCTCCCCGCTGTGGAAGGGTCTGCCGATTTAAACTGCATTTTATTAACCAGCTTGATACAATATTCAGCCTGATGCGTACTATTTGCAGCAAATGCCAAAACCGCATTTCGCATATCTGTCACATCGTAGCTTAAATCACTGGCGTATGCATCCTCCAGTATTTTGTAGATAAAATCGATACTAGGCTTAGTACCCGGATGAATTTCTTTATTCAGATTTCGTTTAATCAGTGTTCTAAGCCCTTTCTCGCTTTTAATTGCCTCAAAATTTACCATTTTGTCTTCTCCTTTCGTCGGTAAACCACAGCTAATCGTTGCGATAGGCAAATCATTACACTTCGTAAGTTTTCTTCGTAATGAACTTTTACCCGTGAACACTTTCACTTCAATGTGGTCGTCATAAATACGACTCAGTTTTTTTACATCTCCTGTGTAAATATAATGAAGATGAACCCCCTTTCCGCTTTTACTTAGCTCTGCATAAGTCGCCGGCCATTTGCTCGCTTCTTCTACATTCCGTTCAAAAGATTTGTTCCCATCTTTATCCGGAATATCAAAGTCGATTACTATATGGTTTTTCGGGACTTTAACATAATGGATTTTAGAAGTGTCCAAATCGGACAGCTTCGTTTTTACTTTGTCCCATTTCATAGAAGGCGTCTCCTTATCGGTCGCATACTGCGCCGGACAATCGGAGCACACCTGATCAAAAATAGATTTGGTTGCGTTAAACTGCAATACTAACGGCTTCTCTTCCGGCTTTTCCACAATAGTCTCCTCTTCAAATTTTTCAGTCCGGAATCCGATATAATAGCTTCGCACTCTCGAACCATCCTCCATGTTGAATCGCTCTTTGTAATCGTGGAAATAGTTTTTCAGTTCTTCCTTAAAAACTCTCTGAGAAAATGGATAGCCTACTTTTGCCTCATCACAGTAGGTTTTATACATCTCCCAGGCAGCCTTTAAAGTTGTACCATTTTCACGTTTGAACACATGATAGGAGTCAATGATGAAGTTATAAAAATCGTTGGAAGCCCCCAGCATTGCAATGGGAATATAATCGTCATATAAACCAGGATTATTCAAATAGACTTCCTGGCAATAATACGCAATCGCCCCCAATTCGAATTCGATCTGTTTCATGGTTACTTTGTATTCCTTTGGACTCAACTTATTTCCAGAAGGAGACACATCAATCAGTCGTCGAATTAAACCGGACTTCGCATCCGTAATTTTCACCGGCTTATTGGTACCCATAAACAGAAAGCATTTGAACCGATTGGAATAGGTTGATTTGAACTTCTCATTCACAGTCATCAGCTCATGGGACACCAAACTATTTAACCTGGTATTGTCTTCAATTCTTGAAAGATCGCCGTCATGCTGAATTGCAACAAGAGGATTACTCTTGAACGCCTCCAACGCAAACGAATTGCTGGATGAGCCAAGAGCTTTTGCATCAAAAACCGAATAATATCCTTCAAAGAGCTGCTGAATAATATTGAGGACTGTGGATTTACCCGTTCCGGCAGCTCCATACAGGACCATAAATTTTTGCAGTTTTTTCGATTCTCCGCACACAATAGAACCGATCGCCCATTCTATCTTTTGTCTTTCTGTTTCCGAGTACAGAGTAGACATCAATTTGTCGTAAGCAGACAAATCGCCAGCTTCAAGCGGATATTTCAGCTTTTTACTGGCGTAATCTTTTTTATCGGTTTTTGTGTTGGAGAATATCAGTTTGTCATCCAGCATATGGAAAGAATCCCGCATTTGCTTCTGGCAATATTTATGCCAGGAATCAATCATTCCGGATTCCGCATCCCACATGTGAAGAACTTTAATCTCAGAGTCAAAGCGCTGGCGGCTTTCTTCTGCGTATCTATCCAGTTCACGGTCAATGAGTTGCAAAGCATCTTGTTCGTCCGTAGACCATAAACCTCGTTCCTCAATCCAGATAGCGTAGAAGTCACCACCTCGAATCATCAGATCGGAGCTTTTTTTAATAATGAACTTCGGATAGATTTCAATTACACCACGCTTTGTACTACGTGTGGAAATCATCAAAAAGTCGATCATCTCATTTTTTACTCTCCTTTATCGCGCTTCATTTCCTCTATTGTCGATTCCAGCTTTTCAATTCTCTTTTTCTGCTCCACACGATCCAGCTCCAGAAGAACCAGATTAACCGTCATGATAAGAGCAAGCGTGCTTAATTTCCGGTTATAGCGGGCCTGTTTATTCATGGATTTCCGAATAGACCGGATTGCCGTCTCCGAATTGCTAAGACTTCCAAAAATATAATTCATAACTTCACACATCTTACTTTTTTCCTCCCTTCATTCCATTCAGAAAACTGGTAATCGTCTCAAATCTCCAATCTTTCTGACTATGATAAGTGAATATAAATTCCTGACCATTTTTCTGGCGGATACGGATGCTGTTTCTTCCATTTGGGAACCATACATCAACCCGATCACCTGAATAATCAGGAAAATAGTTTTCAAACCACTTCATCACTTCGCTGTGGCTCATAGTAATCTCTCCTTCTAAGTATTTTCGTCCAAATACCAGCACATCTGATACCAGATTTCAACAGACCTCAAATCGTATCGACTGTGATTTACGGTAAACAACCCACCGTCACCATTGCGGCTATACTTCCGATCCAGAAACCTCTGGACAATATCTTCAACATAATCCCGGTCGAACTTGGAATCGTTCATAGAGCCAAGACCAAGATTGACAATCATGTTCCAGAACCACTGTCCAGTTCGGTTTCCAACGTCTGGATCGTCCATAATATGTTCCTCACACCGAATCGCAAGCGCAATCATCATTTCCAACACACTGCACATCCGATTGTCTAAATAGGCGGAGATCATGGAGCTGCTGTATCCGTTTTCATAACCAAACCGATACCTTAAATCCACTCCATCCTCCGCCCGATTTCCGTCCATCGGAATGCTGTATGTAAATTCAATTCGATGCAGCTCTCTTAAAAGCTTCCGATACGATAATTTCTTTGAATATCTCCCATCAAATACAAGCTGATACATCCAGTCAAAATATGCATCATTAAGCTCGTTCTTTGTCATTATTCCTCCACTCGATGCGGCATTGTCTTTGCGACATCCGAGTAGTTCCTCTGGTCAAGCAGGATTTCATAATCACACTTTAACCTGTCGTTTCGGACAAATACGGAGTCATCCTCATATTCACCAAAATGGTTCAGGGATTCCTCGCCGACAATTTCATCCACATCGTCTACCTCTTCGTCATTTTCATCAGCCAGAACTTTGTCTGCATAGTAAGTGAGGCTGATCTTTTCATATTCTTCGAATTCACCGAATTCCTCTGGCGAAATGACATAAGGCTTCTCCACAAACGCCTCTCTTTTCTTTTCCTCGACACTCCTGGAATAATCCGTATAGCCCTCTTTCTGGATGATAGATGCATACTTTTTGAAGTCCACATCACCATCGTCCTTCTGAGTTCTGTCTTCTGCTACTTTAAGCCCGTCTCGAAAGCCTTCTACGAAACTCTTTCCAGCTTTTTCTATACTCTCTCTTGTGGCATATGCCTCTTTCACAGAATCGATTTCTTCCTGAGCAATCAACTCATATTTCCGTTTCAGTAGTTGCCATGTGCATACAGAACCCATCCCTGCTCCGGCAATGAATGCAAGGAAAGTCATTCCTTTACTGCTCATCCTCTTCCTCCTCGTTTCTGATTGTCATTACGGTTATTGCTAAACCGCCAAAAAGAAAAGAGACACTCAACAGAATGCCTCCCATAATATGTCTTTTTCTCTTGGTATCCAGAACATAATCCAGTACCGATATTACGTTCTCCAAGCCATCCATATCAATGCTCCCTTCCTGTTGACAGAATTGCGATTCCACCAACAAAGCAGATGCCAGACATTGCCGCCAACGTATAAGACACATATGCTGTTTATTAAGATGTCTGCAAATTTTGGCAACTCCATTCCCTTTTAATG
>OHJE01000105.1_pt1 | contig 66262 bp, 62 predicted proteins | sample 1568491 | NCBI WGS metagenome assembly OHJE01 (sample SAMEA3879609, study PRJEB24766) | human gut metagenome | biome: human-associated habitat; feature: feces | place: USA | collected 1985/1987
GATTTTCTTTGTGCATTTTGCCGAACACAATTTGTTTATATTACATAAAACAATTTTCATTATTTGTGTATAATGAATAATAATGATGTCAAAAATACTAGAAAAGCTGTAAGAAAAACAGATTGACAAAAAAATAACAAACAGCTATAATATAAATAAGATGAAACGAGCATACTGTTAGTCGGTTTCATCGTTAAACACATTAACGCTAATTTTTATTGGAGGTTTATTTATGGCAAAGAATGAAACACCGGTATTGGTAGACAGCGTAGAAGCTCTTGAGGCAAAGATCGCCGAAGTAAGAGAAGCTCAGAAAATTTTCGCTACCTATACTCAGGAGCAGGTTGATAAGATTTTCAAGGCTGCCGCTATTGCCGCTAACAAAGCAAGAATTCCTCTTGCAAAAATGGCTGTTGAGGAAACAGGCATGGGCGTAGTCGAGGATAAGGTCATCAAAAACAATTATGCCGCTGAATACATTTATAATGCATACAAGAACGTTCAGACCTGCGGAATCATTGAAGAAGATTCGGCGTACGGTACAAAAAAGATCTATGAGCCTATCGGCGTAATTGCCGCAGTTATTCCTACAACCAACCCGACATCTACCGCTATATTTAAGACAATGATCTGTCTTAAAACAAGAAACGGTATTATAATCAGCCCTCACCCGAGAGCTAAGAAGTGCACTATTGAGGCTGCTAAAATCGTACTTGACGCAGCTGTAGAGGCAGGCGCTCCTAAGGGAATTATCGGCTGGATCGACGTTCCGTCCCTTGATCTTACTAATACAGTAATGAAAGAAGCTGACTGCATTCTCGCTACTGGCGGCCCGGGAATGGTTAAGGCTGCATATTCGAGCGGCAAGCCTGCCCTTGGTGTAGGAGCGGGAAATACTCCTGCCGTGATCGACGCTTCTGCTGATATCAAGCTTGCGGTAAGCTCGATTATTCACTCAAAAACTTTTGACAACGGTATGATATGCGCTTCTGAGCAGTCAGTTATTGTTGACAAGTCTATTTACGACGAAGTTAAAAAAGAATTTAAAAACCGCGGCTGCTATATCCTTAATAAGGAAGAAACCGAAAAGGTAAGAAAAACTATTATCATTAACGGCGCACTCAATGCAAAGATAGTAGGACAGTCTGCTCATACTATTGCTAAGCTTGCCGATGTTGAAGTCCCTGAGGACGCTAAGATCCTTATTGGAGAAGTTTCCTCTGTTGAACTTGATGAAGAGTTTGCTCACGAAAAGCTATCCCCTGTTCTTGCTATGTATAAAGCTAAGGATTTTGACGACGCTATTGAAAAGGCCGACAGACTTGTTCAGGACGGCGGTTACGGTCACACTTCCTCGCTTTATGTCAACGCTTCATCTGAAAAGGAAAAGATCAATAAGTTCGGCGCAAGAATGAAAACCTGCCGTATCCTTGTAAATACTCCTTCTTCACACGGCGGTATCGGCGACCTTTATAACTTTAACCTTGCTCCTTCCCTTACTCTCGGATGCGGTTCATGGGGCGGAAATTCCGTTTCAGAGAATGTAGGTATCAAGCATCTTTTGAACGTCAAGACAGTCGCTGAGAGGAGAGAGAATATGCTTTGGTTCAGAGCGCCTGAAAAGGTATACTTCAAGAGGGGCTGCCTCCCTGTTGCACTCGACGAACTTAAAAACGTAATGGGCAAGAAAAAGGCGTTTATCGTTACAGACCAGTTCCTTTACAAGAACGGATATACAAAGCCTATCACAGATAAGCTTGATTCTATGGGCATTGTTCATGAAACATTCTTTGACGTAGCTCCTGACCCGACGCTTGGCTGCGCTCTTGAAGGCGTAAAGGCTATCAGAGCTTTCGAGCCTGATACTATTATCGCTATAGGCGGAGGTTCTGCAATGGACGCCGCTAAGATCATGTGGGTTCTTTACGAGCATCCGGACGCTGACTTCTTCGATATGGCTATGAGATTTATTGATATCCGCAAGAGAGTCTATACATTCCCGAAGATGGGTGAAAAGGCTTACTTTATCGCTATTCCTACTTCCTCCGGTACAGGTTCTGAGGTTACTCCTTTCGCTGTTATTACAGACGAAAAGACCGGAACTAAGTATCCTCTTGCCGACTATGAGCTTATGCCTAATATGGCTATCGTTGATACAGATATGATGATGAGCGCTCCTAAGGGACTTACCTCGGCTTCAGGTATTGACGCTCTTACTCACGCACTTGAGGCTTACGCTTCGGTTATGGCTACCGATTATTCTGACGGTATCGCTATAAGAGCAATGCAGCTTATATTTAAATATCTGCCGGCCGCTTATGAAAACGGACAGACAGACGTTAAGGCTCGTGAGGAAATGGCTACAGCTTCTACAATGGCAGGTATGGCATTTGCTAACGCTTTCCTTGGAGTTTGTCATTCAATGGCTCACAAGCTTGGCGCATATCACCATCTGCCACACGGCGTAGCTAACGCTCTGCTTATAACCTATGTAATGAGATTCAACGCAGATCCTACTCCTCGTAAGATGGGTACCTTCTCACAGTATCAGTATCCTCATACTCTTGAAAGATACTGCGAATGCGCTAACGCTCTCGGAATTACCGGAAAGAACGATGAGGACACTCTTAATAAATTTATCAGCGCTATCGAAGAGCTGAAAGCTAAGGTAGGAATCAAGAAAACTATCGCTGAATACGGCGTTGACGAGCAGAAATTCCTTGAATCCCTCGATCAGATGGTTGAGGACGCATTTGACGACCAGTGTACTGGCGCTAACCCAAGATATCCGCTTATGAGCGAGATCAAGGAAATGTACCTCAAGGCTTACTACGGCAAGTAATTAATTTTGATTGATTTTCTTCTATAAACCTCTAATATAAAAGAAAGACACTTTTGACGCTATGTCAGGAGTGTCTTTCCTTTTAATGCGTTGACTTCCCCGATGGAAAAGAAATGTCCGGTAAACAGCTGTAATAGATTATTTGTGGAGTATCTAGATAAATATTCCTGTTTTTTGTTTTAAATTCAGTTACCTTTAAAAACGCAGTTGATAAAAAAATATAAAAAACCCTTGCATTTTTTCTGTATATGTGTTATAATAATTAAGTAATGGAGTTAAGATTGAGTTGTTTCAGAAATGTTCCTCATCAATCCGAGATATAGGTGTGCGGGTCCTGTGCAATGAAACGCTGTGAACCATGTCAGGCGGGGAACCGAGCAGCATTAAGCGGTCTGTTTCGTGTGACACAGTTTCGCCTGCACGCCTATATGTCGGATTGATTTTTTATGCTGAACGAGGGAGGCAGGATTGATGTATCAGGCGTTATACAGAAAATGGCGTCCTATGTCCTTTGACGATGTTGTTTCTCAGCCTCATATTACCGAAACGCTTAAAAATCAGATCGCTATGGATAAAACCGCTCATGCCTACCTTTTTACCGGCTCAAGAGGAACGGGAAAAACTACCTGTGCGAGAATTTTTGCAAAGGCGGTCAACTGCCTTGATCCCCGTAACGGAGAACCCTGCCTTGAATGCGAAATATGCAGAAGCGCGGATAAGGGTTCACTTTCGGATATTATTGAGATCGACGCAGCGTCAAATTCAAAGGTAGACGACATAAGGGAGCTGAGAGAGGGAGTAGTTTATACTCCTGAAATGTGCAGGTATAAGGTCTATATAATAGACGAGGTCCATATGCTTTCAGCCGGCGCGTTCAACGCCCTGCTTAAAACTATGGAAGAACCTCCGGAGCACGTTAAATTTATACTTGCCACCACTGAGGTCCATAAGGTACCGGCTACAATCGTATCCAGATGTCAGCATTTTGATTTTCACCGTATCAGAACTCAGGATATTGTGGACAGGCTTTCATATATTGCTTCTCAGGAAAACCTTGTGCTTGACCCTGACGCCGCAGGACTTATTGCGGGACTGTCGGACGGAGGAATGAGAGATGCTCTTTCACTGCTTGATCAATGCGCCGCTTATTCGGATAATATCACAGCAGAGGTCGTTTCTAATGCGGCAGGAATAGCCGGACGCGGCTATCTGTTCGATATACTCGAAGCCGTATGCAGGCATGACGCCGCAGAAGCAATACGAATGATCGACGATTTATATGCAATGTCCAAGGATCTGGCGGTTTTATGCTCTGAGCTTATTGCTCAGATGAGAAATATAATGATCATAAAGTCCGCCGATAACAGCAGAGAGCTTATAGTATGTATGCCTGACGAGTTTGAAAGATTGAAAAGGCTTGCAGATTCTATTGATCTCGATACTATATTAGGCTATATCTCAATATTGCAGGAATGCTCAGAGCATTTTGCGAGAAGCTCCAATAAGTGTATTGAGCTTGAAATGTGCGCGGTTAGATTATGCACATATTCTCCTGATCTGCCAAAACCCATTACAGCTGCACCCAGAGAGAATACTCAGATAAGCAGTTCACAGGTCAGCGCACTTATAAGCCGTATCAGCCAGCTCGAACAGGCTTTAAAGAGCGTAGGAGAAAGTTCAGCTTCTGCTATGCAGGCCGTTAAGCCTGAAGTAAAGAAAGAACCTACCACCGCTCCCCTTAAAAAGTTTGACCCGAACAATTTTACTCCCTTGGACGAATGGAAAAAGATACTGGAACGGGTCAATGAACAGGCTCCGGCAATAGGCGCTTTTCTGGCAAATTCAATGGCGTGTATAGAGGGAAATGTTTTCAACGTAGTTGTTAACAGCGAATTTCTTTTGAAAAAGTTCAAAGCCTCCGACGATAAGGCGCTTTTGAAAAAGATAGTAAACGAATATTACGGAAAAGACTTCGGCTTTATGCTTTATTCTTCTAAAACCGTTGATATAGAGGATAAAGACAATCCTATCAACGAACTGATAAAGCGTGCCCGAGAGGCTGAGATCGAAGTTGAAATAAAAAAGTAAATTTAAGGAGTTTTTATTATGAAAGCAAGACTACCTCAGGGCATGGGTAAAGGCCCTTCAAACAACATGAATCAGATGCTGAAGCAGGCACAGAAAATGCAGGACGAGATAACGGCTTTGCAGGCTGACCTTGAGCAGCGGGAATTCTCAGCTTCTGTCGGCGGCGGAGCTGTGGATATTACAATAAACGGCAAAAGACAGGTGCTCAAGCTCAACATCAAGCCGGAGGTCGTAGATCCGGACGATGTAGAAATGCTTCAGGATCTTATTATGAGCGCATTCAACGAAGCTGTAAGAACTCTCGATGAAACAAGTGACGAGGAAATGCAGAAGCTTACCGGCGGAGTTTCCTTCCCCGGACTGTTCTGATAAAATGGCTGATTCTAATGCTCTGCCCCTTGTAATTCTGTCGGAGCAGTTTGCTAAGCTTCCGGGAATAGGAATGAAATCAGCTCAAAGGCTTGCATATCATGTAATGGAAATGTCAGAGGCTGAGGTAAAAGAGTTTGCTCAGGCCGTTCTCAATGCCAAAAAAACAGTGCATACCTGCAAGGTATGTCAGAATTTCACTGAGAATGAGCTTTGCACCTTCTGTTCAGATCAAAGGCGTGATCAATCTACTATCTGCGTTGTTGAAACGCCTAAAGATATTTCAGCATTTGAGCGTACTAAGGAATACAAGGGAGTTTATCATGTTCTTCACGGACTTATATCTCCGATCGACGGAATTACGCCAGATAAAATAAGGATAAAAGAATTGCTGTCCAGAATTTCGGATGGTAATATCGCCGAGGTCATAATGGCTACAAACCCTACGGTCGAGGGCGAAGCTACCGCTATGTACATATCCAAGCTTTTAAAGCCTTTCGGAGTTAAGGTTACCAGACTGGCTTTCGGACTTCCTATCGGAGGAATGCTCGAATACGCCGACGAAGTAACGCTTTATAAGGCTCTTGAAAACAGAAATGAAATATAATAAAAAAACAAGACGCTGATAAGTTTAATCAGCGTCTTGTTTATTTTTATTAACTGATTTCCGGCTCTTCCTCAGATCTGCAAAAAATTCCGAAAGGATCACGGAACAGCTTTCATGCAGTACGCCGGATGTTATCTCGGGCTTATGATTAAACGGATATTCAAAGAGATTAATTACCGAGCCGCATGAACCTGCCTTGTGATCAGAAGCGCCGAATACTACCCGCTCCAGACGTGAATTAATTATTGCTCCCGCACACATAGGACACGGCTCTAAGGTTACAAACAGCTCGCAGTCAATAAGTCTCCAGCCGCCAAGTCTCTGACTTGCCTGACTGATCGCAATAATTTCAGCATGAGCCAAAGGGGATCTGCCGTTCTCCCGTCGGTTATAACCCTCACCTACTATTTCTCCCGTGGACTTTTTTACTACTACAGCCCCAACCGGAACTTCTCCTATTTCCATAGCCTTTTTCGCAAGTTCAAGCGACTTTTCCATATAAAATTCATCATTCATATCCCATCACCATAAAGCCTTACAGAAATTTAATACAAAAAACCGTCAAAACTACTGACACCAGTATCCAAGAAGCAAGAACTGTACTTGTAACGGAAGTCTTGATCTTTTCCCCGAGAGTCATATGGGAGTCGTCATTTCTGATGTTAAAATTCCATTCTCCCTTGCTTATCAAACGGGAATATACAATGATAGAGCCTGCAAATATAGCAAGACATACAATAGTCTCAAATATTTTTCCTTCAATATAGCCTAAATGAAAAGAAATATACGTCATAACAAAAGTAAGTACTCTTCCGCTTATCCGCATTGCAAAGGCGGTATAAATAGAGCCTGTCCTTATTGTGAACAGTCCCACAACAACTGAAGCGCAGAAAATATAACCGATCTGAGCTATATCATAATAGCATAAGCAGTTTATAACGCTTGTTATCAGTATTGCAAACAGATCTCCGAACTGACGGAAGGTCTGTAAAATAAGACCTCTGAACAAGATCTCCATAAGAATCGGAGTAATTATGAACTGACCAATAAAGAAAAAAAGCATTGCGGTTCGGTTATCTGTATAAATATAGTCATAATATACCGAATCAATATTTGCAAGACCCATCAGGTAAGCAAGAAAATAGTTGCCGATACGGCCTATAGCCGTAACGACCAGCATAAGCAGAACTCCGCTGGCTCCAAGTCTGAATGAACCTCTTGCGGTAGGCAGCATGACCTTTGCGGGTATACGTGACACAAATTTGAAAACAGCTATCGGAACAATATATTTCAGCATATTGCATACAGCAGCAAAATATACGATTTCCGAGCTTAAAGGCTTATAATCATTAAGCTCGGAATAATATACATTAGCTCCGCCGCTAAGCTTAAAATAATATTTTATGACCAGCATTTTGCCTAGATCGACCGCCAGCATAAATATCATTGTTATCCCAAGCAGAAAACAGCATTTCAGAAGCGATTTTTTCTCAGCCTGAGCCGGCTTCTTTTCAACATAACCTTCTCCGTCTATATAGGTATGCTCACGCTTATCGTGGACAAATTTATAACCGTAAGGATTTTTCTTATTCGTTCTCCATTTCAGAAAGGCCTCGCAGTATTCGCGGCTTTGATTCTGATACTTATGCTCTTTGGCTACGTCTATCATATAATCATCGTCGAGATTATCCAAAGCTTCACCCCCTGTATGAATAATTATATCATATTTTGATCTGTAATTCCACATTTTTTTAATCTGTTTACCAGATATTCATATCAGTTTAAATAAAAAGCTCCGAATCATTAGATCCGGAGCTTACAATAGCAATTAAGCTGAAATTTTTAATTAGTCCTTAACAGCTGTAACAACGCCTGAACCTACAGTTCTGCCGCCCTCACGGATAGCAAAACGAAGTCCTTCTTCAATAGCGATAGGAGTGATAAGCTCAACATCCATTGTTACGTTATCGCCGGGCATACACATTTCCTTATCAGCAGGAAGTGTGATAACGCCTGTAACGTCTGTTGTTCTGAAATAGAACTGAGGTCTGTAGTTGTTGAAGAAAGGAGTATGACGTCCGCCCTCTTCCTTCTTCAGAACGTAAACCTGACCTGTGAACTTAGTCAGCGGATGAATGCTGCCCGGCTTACAAAGAACCTGACCTCTTTCAATGTCTGTTCTCTGGATACCACGGAGAAGCGCACCGATGTTATCGCCTGCCTCAGCGTAATCAAGGATCTTTCTGAACATTTCGATACCTGTTACAACTGTCTTAGCTCTCTCCTCAGTAAGACCGATGATCTCAACTTCATCACCTGTGTTGAGCTGTCCTCTTTCAACTCTTCCTGTAGCAACTGTACCACGGCCTGTGATGGTGAATACGTCCTCAACAGGCATAAGGAAAGGAAGATCTGCCTTACGGTCAGGAGTAGGGATAAATTCGTCAACTGCATTCATAAGCTCAATAATAGGAGCATATGCAGGATCTGAAAGATCGTCGGGAGCGTTAAGAGCAGCAAGAGCTGAACCCTTGATGATAGGAGTATCATCGCCGGGGAACTCATACTTGTCAAGAAGCTCTCTGATGTCCATTTCAACCAGCTCAAGAAGCTCTTCGTCGTCAACCTGATCAGCCTTGTTCATGAATACAACGATTGCAGGAACGCCAACCTGACGAGCAAGCAGAAGGTGCTCTCTTGTCTGAGCCATAGGACCGTCGGAAGCAGCTACTACAAGGATAGCTCCGTCCATCTGAGCAGCGCCGGTGATCATGTTCTTAACGTAGTCAGCATGACCCGGGCAGTCAACGTGAGCATAGTGACGCTTGTCTGTTTCATACTCAACGTGAGCAGTATTGATAGTAATACCACGCTCTCTCTCTTCAGGAGCCTTGTCGATCATATCATAAGCCTCATACTGAGCCTGACCCTTAAGAGCAAGAGTCTTTGTGATAGCAGCAGTAAGAGTAGTCTTACCATGGTCAACGTGTCCGATAGTACCAATGTTAACGTGGGGTTTTGTTCTTTCGAAATGTGCCTTTGCCATAGGAATTTTTCCTCCTTAAAATTTATAGTTTCTAAAATACCGTACTATATTGTAATTATATCAGATATCTTAAAATATTGCAATAGGTTAAATAAATATTTTTGAATAAAATTAACCCTTGCTTCTCGAAGTAATGATCTTCTCTGAAATCGACTTAGGAACTTCAATATAGCTGTCAGGCTCCATTGAATACTGTCCTCTTCCCTGTGTCTTTGAACGCAGGTCGTTGGAATAGCCAAACATTTCAGAAAGCGGAACAAGACAGTCGACCTGAACTGCGCCGGGTCTTGTTTCCTGACCGAGGATCTGTCCTCTTCTTGAGTTAAGGTCTCCGATTACAGTTCCTAAATAATCGTCCGGAGCAATAACCGTTACCTTCATAATAGGCTCAAGTATTACAGGATCAGCCTTTCTCATAGCTTCCTTGAACGCCATTGATCCGGCGATCTTAAATGCCATTTCAGACGAGTCAACTTCATGATATGATCCGTCATAAAGCTCAACCTTTACGTCAACGACCTGGAAGCCGGCAAGAACTCCGGTTTCCATTGCGCCCTTGATACCGGCATCAACCGCAGGAATGTATTCCTTAGGAATAGAGCCGCCGACAACATGGTTGATAAACTCATAACCCTTGCCTGACTCATTGGGTTCGATATTGATCTTAACGTGACCGTACTGACCCTTACCGCCCGACTGCTTAGCGTACTTATAGTCAACGTTAGCGTTCTTTCTGATAGTTTCCTTATAAGAAACCTGAGGAGCGCCTACGTTAGCCTCTACCTTAAATTCACGGAGAAGTCTGTCAACAATGATCTCAAGGTGAAGCTCGCCCATTCCGGCAATGATCGTCTGTCCGGTTTCCTCTGAAGTCCAGGTTCTGAAAGTAGGATCCTCTTCTGCAAGCTTAGCAAGAGCGATACCCATCTTTTCCTGACCGGCCTTGGTCTTAGGCTCGATAGCAAGCTGAATAACTGGCTCTGGGAACTCCATGGATTCAAGAATAACAGGATTTTTTTCATCGCAGAGAGTATCGCCTGTAGTAGTGACCTTAAGTCCAACTGCAGCGGCAATATCTCCCGCATAAACCTCGCTGATATCCTTACGGTGATTTGAATGCATCTGAAGAATACGTCCGATCCTCTCGGTCTTGTCCTTAGAAGCATTATATACGTTTGAACCTGCCTTCAAAACTCCTGAATAAACTCTGAAGAAGCATAGCTTACCAACAAACGGGTCGGTAGCGATCTTAAATGCAAGCGCTGAAAACGGCTCTTCATCGGAAGAAGGCCTCTCAAGCTCCTCGCCTGTTTCAGGATTTACGCCCTTGATATGTGCAATATCAGTAGGCGCCGGCATATAGTCAACAATAGCGTCAAGAAGCTTCTGTACGCCCTTGTTCTTATATGAAGTACCGCAGGTTACAGGAACTATTGTGTTTGCAATAGTACCCTTTCTTATGCACATTTTCATTTCCTCTATAGTGAGCTCTTCACCGTCGAGGTATTTCATCATAACTTCCTCGTCCTGCTCAGCAATAGCGTCCATCATAGTAGCACGGTATTCCTCAGCCTTGTCCTTCATATCATCAGGTATATCTGTTACCTGAATATCAGTTCCGAGGTCGTTAGTGTAAATATACGCCTTCATTTCAAGCAGATCAATGATTCCCTTGAAATCCTCCTCAGCTCCGATAGGAAGCTGAATAGCTACGGCGTTTGTTTTGAGTCTTGTATGAAGCATATCAAGAACTCTGTAGAAATCGGCTCCCATAATGTCCATCTTATTAACGTAAACCATTCTGGGGACCTTGTAATTATCAGCCTGACGCCATACGGTCTCAGTCTGAGGCTCAACGCCTCCCTTAGCGCAGAGAACCGTTACAGAACCGTCGAGAACACGCAGTGAACGCTCAACCTCGACTGTAAAGTCAACGTGGCCCGGGGTATCGATAATATTAAGTCTATGACCCTTCCAGTAACAGGTCGTAGCAGCCGAAGTAATTGTAATACCTCTCTCCTGCTCCTGCGCCATCCAGTCCATAGTTGCCGCACCCTCGTGAGTTTCTCCGATTTTATGGTTTACACCGGTATAAAACAGGATACGCTCGGTCGTTGTTGTCTTACCGGCGTCGATATGAGCCATGATACCAATATTTCTGGTATCCTGCAAAGAACAATCTCTTGCCATAATATCCTCCTATTTATACTGTGTTTACCATCTGAAATGAGCGAAAGCCTTATTAGCCTCAGCCATTTTATGTGTATCGTCGCGCTTCTTGCATGAACCGCCTACACCGTTGAGAGCGTCAAGGATCTCAGCAGCGAGCCTTTCTCTCATAGTAGCCTCGTTTCTTTCACGAGAATACTTTGTTATCCATCTGAGTCCGAGAGTCTGACGTCTTTCGGGTCTTACCTCCATAGGAACCTGATAGGTAGCTCCTCCTACACGGCGGGCCTTTACTTCGAGCTCAGGCATGATATTGTTCATAGCCTCTTCAAAAACTTCGAGAGCGGGACGTCCCGTTTTCTCCTCTACGATTTCAAATGCTCCGTAAACTATCTTCTGAGCAACGCCCTTCTTGCCGTCCAGCATGATATTGTTTACAAGACGCGTTACAAGCTTAGAATTGTATACAGGATCAAGAAGTACGTCTCTTTTAGCAACTTTACCTCTTCTTGGCACTTTAATTCCCTCCTTCACAAATAAATGAATTCATAGGTACTCGCTCTGCAGCCTTGAGCTGCAGCCCCGTCAGTCCAATGCAGAGGAAAAATAAAATTCCGCTTCTAAAGCAGATATATATAATCACTCTACACGCAACTGTGGTCTTCGCAGTATGCGACAATGAGTCTAACCTTATTTAATGAGTTTTAAGCAGTAAAGCCTGAGCTTTATTACTTGGCAGCTCCTGCCTTAGGCTTCTTAGCGCCGTATTTTGAGCGAGCCTGCATTCTCTTGGCAACGCCCTGAGCGTCAAGAGTTCCTCTGATGATGTGGTAACGCACACCTGGGAGATCCCTTACACGTCCGCCTCTGATGAGAACAACGCTGTGCTCCTGCAGATTGTGACCGATACCCGGAATATAAGCTGTTACTTCGTTTCCGTTTGTAAGCTTAACTCTGGCGATTTTTCTCATAGCTGAGTTAGGCTTCTTAGGTGTAGCGGTTCTTACTGCTGTACATACGCCTCTCTTCTGAGGACAGCTCTGATCGATAGCTACTTTCTTCTTTGAGTTATAACCCTTCTGAAGCGCAGGAGCAGTCGACTTTGTTTCAAGAACGTCTCTTCCCTTTCTTACTAACTGGTTAAAGGTTGGCATAATTTCTCTCCTTTCATTAAAATACTATACGACTGATTACAATTCATCAGCATACTTTAATATTATACACCGCAAAAACGCGGCTGTCAAGCATTTTCTTCAATTTTACCTGTTATAAATTCCTACAAAATTTTCATCTATGCCTATATAATTATTGCCTGTTTTCTACAAAACATACGAAAGGCGGAGAAATTATCCATTTCCCCGCACAAAATCCTGTAGTTCACAATCATCTCCGCCGTTGACCGCTTAATTTACCGGGTATTTTCAATGACCTTGTGATATTTCATCAAGCAGCCTCAGTATATCGGCAGCGCTGCTCTCCTCCTTAGATATTTCAAGATCTCCCATGTCTGTACTGAAATATATATTCTCGCCGGTTTCATAAAGCAGATATTCGGCTGACGTATCATCAGATCCCTTCCTAACAGAAAACTCACGCAAAGGCATTAGATCATATGCTTTTTTATAGGGATCTGCTTTTATCTTCTCAACATAATCGTTAATTATAGTATCCAGCAGCAGCCTTTCCTGCTCGTTTTCTATTTTTGCTTCAAAGAGCAGGCTGCCGTTTTCCACGGCATACTCTCTTATAGTAAATTCCGCTTCAGCTTCAGGCTGATAAACAGGGTCGGCAGTGAACGCATCGGATACCTGAATAATATCCGAATTGATCACATCAATATCATACATCTCCGGAGGCTGTGCGCATTTTACTCTTATCTGCATTCCGGTCTTTATATTCTCCGTAGATATTATACGATTGCTGCCGTCATAAATATATCCGAAGTCATTCCTGACCGAATAATAACATGTCAAGCCGTTCTTCACCGTTTCTACCGTAATAGCTTCTTCCGATATTTCATAAACCTTACCGCTGAAATAAGTACCTGTAAGATCGGTTATATATTCACCTTCTTTTAAGCTTCCGATCGTCTGGAGTATTCCGCAGGAATTTATTATTTCTGGATAAGTTTCCATTATAGTTCCGTCGAAGTTTACAACAACTGTATCTCCTGTTTTAAAACTGCTGAAATCCGTTTTGCTGTTATCTGAGCCGAAAAATTCACAGCTATCCGCAAAGGATACGCTGATAAGACCCTCTCCCTCTTTACAGATCATAACGCCGTTTTCCCTGACCTGAACGATTACAGCTCTGAAATGTTCTCCTTTTCGTTCCGCAGCGTAATCTATATTACGGCTGTCCTCATCACCGTCATTTCCTTCATCGACGCTTTCCTGCAATATCCCGTTTATCCTTGGATAATCTTTACGAACCGAATAACCCAGCGCATATATCCCTGCACAGATCAGCACGACCGCACAAATCACCGCTGTAAAATAACGGCGTTTCAAAAATACTCGGGTATTTGTTTTATCCTGTCTCATAATTACTGCTTCCTTCCACTTAGGGGGTGCGGAATACTTATCAAAAATTCTAAGCTGTTTCATAAACTCCACCTCTATTCAGTCAGATACTTCTTTAACTGCTCCCTGCCTCGTTTTAGATGCGATTTAACAGTATTTTCTTTAATTCCTGTTATTTCAGAAATTTCCCTTACCGAATATTCCTCGTAGTAATAAAGATATATCGAATCTCTTTGAACGGGAGCAAGTCTGAAAATAAGCTCTGTCATTTCAATATCTTTTTTATCCTCAAACGGTATCATAAGCTCATTAAGATCAACGGTATTCTTCCGCAATCTGTACCGCAGAACACTTCTGCACTCGTTGAGCGCAACCGTAATGAGCCATGCTTTTGCGTTAGGAGGCCCGCCCTTTTTCAGTTCTCTGAAAAGCTTGAAAAATACGTTTTGAAAACAATCCTCCGCGTCAGAATAATTTCCGGTATGTACGATACAGAGCCTTGATACCAAATCCGAGTATTCCTCTACATAACGGCGGAATAAAACGTTCAGCTCAGTATCTGTAATATTTTTCATGCCTTTCACCCCCTTTATAAATTAAAACGCCGTATATGCTTATATGGTTGCAGTCTTATTGATTTTTTATACCATAAAATAATTACTCTGATATGAACGCCGCTGAGCAGAGATCATATTAATAAAACAGCCGCTTCGGTCTGAAAGATCAAAACCGAAGCGGCTGTAATTTTTTTAATTTCAGCAAAACTTATTACTGAACTGTTTTATTTCTTCTTTTTAACAACGATCAGAGCTGCCGCCGAGAGAAGCACTCCTGTAAGAGCAGCTGCCTTAGCTCCCGTATTCGGATTGCTGCCTGCGCCTGAATTACCGTTTCCGGAATCGGAGGACGGTGAAGAAGCCGTACCGCTGTCTGACGAAGAACTCTGTGAAGAGGAGTCCTGTGTGTTGGAATCGTTGGAATCTGCTGAAGATGAATCGCTGTCGCTTGACTCCGATCCCTGAGAAGAGGAATCAATATCCGATGAATTTTCAGATGAGCTGTCCTCACTTGAAGGATCGTCATAGATATCCTCTCCTACTATTACGGTAAACTCAACTGTTAATCCGTTTTCAGTCATTGCCGTAACAGTAGCCTTGCCCTCGTTCATTGCCGTAACTGTAATTCTTACCTCACCTGTTTCAGGATCGGTCGCCAATGCAGTATTATCGACAGAAACGATATTTGCATTATCAGAAGTGAATGTTACCAGAGAATCGGTATTTCTCGGTATGATCTTTACTGCCAGCTCAGCAGTATCTCCGATATTGTCAAGAACGATCTTCTTATCTGTAACCGCTGTCATTTTCAGCGCTTCATTCTTTTTATCGGAAGCTGACTGCTTAAATTCAACATTCTGAAGAGTAAATGTAACTTCAATAGTAGTAGGATTTGAAACTGTTGTAAACCTAGCTACATGATCGGCTGCGGAAACCTCGTCTACAATAGAGCCGTCCCAAGCATTGATAGGCCTTCCGCTGTCAAATACCTCAGAATTAAGTGCGGAAGCAAAATCACTGTTGTTTATAGTAAGCTCTGTTCCGTTTACCTTAACGCTGTCATATCTTATTTCAGCGCTGTTAAGAGGTGATTTCTTTGCGTTTCCGCTTGTTATGTCAGAATCCTTGATATAAACAGCCGTAAGATTGTTTATTTCGGTTATACCAGCCTTTTTACCTGCTGATGAAAGCTGGCTGTTAAGATCGAATGATACTGTATACTGTCCGTCGCCCGTTGCCTTTACAGCATCTCCGAGCTCAGTTCCGTAATAATTCTTTGCCGTATCGTTATAAAGAACGTGAAGCGCCAGATTTACTTCTTCCTTAGCAGCGCTGTCAAGAACCTCGATCTTTACAGTTCTGGTAACTCCGCTTGAAGCTGTCATAGTTACATAAGCAACTCCGTTTTTAACGCCTACAGCCTTGCCCAGCGAGTTAACTGTTACAATATTTGTATTCGACGATTTATAGGTAATATAATCGTCTGCGCCGGCAGGCTCGACCGACGGATTGAGATAAACGTATTTACCTGAAATAACAGTATAGGAATCCTCTGCGCTGATAGCGGTCGCCGCATTTTCAGAAGCCTTCGGAGAAACCTTTACAGTTATGGTCTTTTCAATGCTTCCGCTCTGTGAATATGCTCTTACCGTCGTAATTCCTATTCCTCTTGCCCTTATTTTGCCCTGTGATACAGTCGCAATAGTTTCATCGTCCGTACTCCAGATAACAACATCATTTGAACCGGATGGAGTAACTTCAGCCGTTACCGTATAATTATCGCCCAGCTCTACGCTGACCTTTTCATCGCTGAGAGCTATATCGGTTATCGGGTCAACAGACGGACCCTGAACAACGTCCTTGAAATCATAGCTGTTGTTCTTGGACGTATTAGGCAGATACGTTCCTCTCATCATTGCGTCTATAATTGTTTTGAACAAAGGTTCGCATTTTGTTCTGTTCCAGTAGGAATACAAGCCGGTTTCATATTCGCCCTTTGTACCGTATCCCTGATCCCATACTACAGGAACAGCTCCGGCAGCCTGACAGGCGCGGTGAACTATCTCGGAGAAATAAGCTCTGGCTACGTCGTTGTATCCGCTCTCGGTTCCCGCCTGAGTATAGGTTCTTGTTCCGTACTCTCCGAGTATTATCGGAACTTTATGCTTTGCTGCACACTTTTTGAGTGCGTCAGCTACCTGATATACTTCGCTGTAAGTCCATGTTACGTTTGTTGATGCCTTGTAAATATGAAGCGCAAACATGATCCTGTTTTCTGTATTGTAGCTGTCGTCTGCAAGAACGAAGCCTGACTGAGTTCCTCCGTTTGCATAGTGCGAAACTACCGAAAGCCATCTCTTAGCATTGTTCGAGCCTGTAGAACGTACTACGTTTACAAATATCTGATTGAGATTAACTATAACAGGGGTATCGTATGCGATAGCCTCAGCCGAATTTTTGGCGTCGCCTTCCATGCAGGTGATCTCATTCATAGACTCGAAAATAAGATGCTCGTCGTAATTCTTGAAATACTCTGCAATATTTCTCCATACCTTTTCAAATTTATCATAAACCTGATCAATATCCTCCGCAGCTACTCTGAGCCAGCCCGACTGCTCTGCGCCGTCGTGGTGAACATTGATGATAGCGTACATATCCTGAGATACGCAGTAATCCACGATGTCCTGAACTCTGCTTATCCATGTATCGTTTATCGAATAGCCGTTTTCGTCGTCGATCATCGTTCCCCAGGTTACAGGGATACGCACCGTATTATATCCGGCGTCATGAAGCGCCTTTATATAAGCCTTTGTAGTCTCAACCGACTGCCATGAGGTCTCGCTTGGAGTAAAGCCGGAATGTCCGTCCATTGTATTTCCGAGGTTTGTTCCTACGCCCATTTCCTTAACTATCTCATCGTCTGTAAGATCACGGTAAGGAAGAGGAGCAGCCTGTGTTCCCGTATCCTTGAAAAGCATATTTGCTTTTACCTTTTCAAGACTTGCTCTCGCGTTGACAAGTTCCGTATCAGAAGCTGACTGGTTTTCATAAACTGTCTTTGCCTTAGCAAGCTCAGTCTGGAATTTATCCCATGAAGCGTCCTGATATTTTGACGAGTCCATCGTATCGCAGTAATCAAGCGTCATCTTCATAAGCTCACGCTTGCTTGTCTGCTCTACCGGAGGTGCGTCGTAGGTCGTGCTTTCAACTGCCGGAGCCTTGAAGCCTGAGGGATATGCAGCTCCGTTATTGAATATGATACCGAGAAATTCACAGTTTGTATTATCGGTATATGCCTTAACGGTAATAGTTATTTCATTGGCATAACTTGAATTCCATGTACTGCCGTCCTGCATTGATTTATTTATATTGACATCAGGGAATTTGTAATTACCCGTACCGGCGTTTCCGATCAGATTATCCTGAATTGCGTTACCGCTCTTTCCGTATGTTGCAGAAGCGTTCTGTCCTACCAGATATTTGCTTGAAGCCTTTCCTACCGGCTGACCGTCGGCTCCGTCCGGACCAAGCTTGATCTGAGTATTAAGCATTGAATCGGTTCCGCCCTCTGTCATTTTAACATATATGACAGCCTTTGAAGCAGCCTTCCAGTTAACGCCGTCTGCGTCCAACTCTTCTTCTGTGATAGTATACAGAGTCAGAGGATTTTCAGGAGTAACGTCTCCCGAAGGCGGATTTGCCGAGATCTTAACGTTATAGTACCCGGTAAGTGTTACTACGGGAGCGTCGGCGTTTACCTTATCTCCGTTTTCATCGTAAGGACTGATATCGCTTCCGAAGGAAAGATTTATTCCCTTAAGTGTCTTGCCTGTACCCAGAGAAGCCTTGATCGAATCCGTACTGATATAAGCCGAATATGTCCCCGACGCAGAATCGTACTCGCCGTCGCCAGCGGTTAGGAAGTTATCCTGCCAGCCTCCCCAGCCTGAGTCGAACGGCTGGAAGTTAAAGAGCTTTGCTGTATCATCAATTTCTCCGTCAACAGTATAAGTAACCTTTAGGTATTCACCCGTAGGGACCTTGCTGTCAGAATTGGTCTGAAGATAGCCCCATGTGTATTTGCCGGGATTATTGTCGTCTTCCTGAAGCAAGGACTCATCTGATGATACCCTTTTCTTTTCAAGTATGCTGGTTTCCGCTGCTCCGTCCCATGGATTCGCCGCACTTACGCTCGCAGGAGCAAGCGCAGACAGACCAAGAGAGGAAAATCCGACCACAGCGGATAGGAAACCTGCCATGGTTCTTTTCAATTTCATAATTTACCTCCATCAAGTTTAAAAATTATACCCCCATGTTTTTATTGTAAAGGATTACATAAAGTATTTCAATAGGCTTTTGTCCCAAACTTTTCTTCGTTTTTTAGGACATTTACACAATCCGCAAGTTGTTTATACTTATACACAATTCCGACATTTCAATACATTTTTCAGTACATATAAAATATTATCATCAGAAATTTTTTCTACAGAATCTTGGTCAAATACCAGTTGTTATACGGTTATCCATTTCTATATTTCTGATATATAACCATACTTTTGAAGCCTGATAATGTGCAGAAATAAAATTTTTTTGTCTTGACAGTTTTCAAAGCAATTTATGTACCGTTCTGCGAATTTCAATCAATTGACTTTTTCATATAATATGATATAATATATAGTATAGTCAAAGCTTGATTTCCGAACGGAATTAAGACCAAGGTATTAAATTAAAAGGGTGTGTTATTTTGTCAGTTGAATTCTTGATGGGAAACGAGGCTATTGCTCTGGGCGCTCTTCATGCCGGCGTAAATGTCGTTTCGGGCTATCCCGGAACTCCCTCTACCGAAATCCTTGAAACTATAGCAAAAAACAATGACGGAAGCGTTTATGTTGAATGGTCTGTCAATGAAAAAGCGGCTTTGGAGGTCGGCGCAGGTGCGGCTTACTCAGGAGCAAGAGCGCTTGTTACTATGAAGCAGGTAGGACTTAACGTTGCTTCCGACCCGCTTATGAGCCTTGCTTATGTCGGGGTAAAGGGCGGAATGGTAATAGTTTCAGCAGACGACCCGGGACCTATTTCCTCACAGACCGAGCAGGATACAAGGCATTTTGCACAATTTGCAAAGCTTCCCGTTTTTGACCCGTCCTCTCCGGAGGAAGCCTACGAAATGATAAAGGACGCTTTTGAGTATTCTGAAAAATATTCTACTCCCGTACTTTTCAGACCTACCACAAGAGTATGCCACGGCTGCGCTTCAGTTGAAATTGCAGACAGCTACGAAAAGCACATTCCTGACGGCTTCGTAAAGGACACTATGCGCTGGGTTATTTTTCCGAGAACTTCTTACCTAAATCACTGCAAAATAGAAAAGCGCAATCCTGAAATGGGATCGGAGCTTTCCTCCTACCGATTCAATTTTATATCAGGCTGCAAAACTGCGAAAAAGGGAGTAGCATCTCACGGGATAAGCTGGGCGTATACCAGAGAGGCTCTCGGCGAAGACGCTTCATGCAGGCTTATGAAAATATCCACTCCGAATCCATTTCCAGAAAAGCTTGCGCTGGAATTTCTCAGCGGACTTGACGAAGTTTTGTGCATTGAGGAGCTTGATCCGGTCATTGAGAAAGAACTTACATATATCTGCGGAAAATACAATCTGAATATCAGGATACACGGAAAGCTTGACGGCTCGGTTCAGCCTGCCGGCGAAAACACCGTGGAATCTGTAAGAAAAGTCCTGAGCGGTTTTCTGGGACTAAACTGTCAGGAGGCTGAAATATCCGAAGCTCCCGAGCTTCCGGTCAGACCTCCCGTACTCTGTGCGGGCTGTCCGCACAGAGCAAGCTTTTATGCCGTAAAGCAGGCAGTAAAGGGCAAAAAAGCTGTATTCAGCGGTGATATAGGCTGTTATACCCTCGGAAACGCAAAGCCTCTTGATATGGTAGATACCTGTCTCTGCATGGGTGCTGACGTTACGATCGCTCAGGGAATACACAGAGTTGAGCCGGATACGGTAAACTTCTCTTTTATCGGCGATTCAACATTTTTTGCGTCCGGAATCACGGGCGTTGTCAATGCTGTTTACAACCGGACTGATATTACGCTTATAGTTCTTGATAATTCAACTACCGCTATGACAGGACATCAGCCGCACCCCGGAACAGGCGTAACAATGATGGGCGATGTATGCGAAAAGGTATCTATAGAAAAAATACTGAAGGCTATAGGTCTGACCTCCGTTGAAACGGTCAACGCTCTCGATCTTGACGCAGGAATAAAAGCCGTGAGATCGGCGGTAAGCAAAACGGGAGTAAAGGCTGTAATAATGAAATCTCCCTGTATTGCGGTAACCAAGCCCTCAAAGCATTTTACTGTAGATAAAGACAAATGCGTTAACTGCAAAAAATGCATAAAAGAGCTTGGCTGTCCGGCTATCGTTCTGGAGAACGGCAGCGTTAAAATCGAAAAAAGTCTATGCTACGGCTGCGGAGTATGCGCTCAGATCTGCCCCTGCAAGGCTATAGGAGATTAAAGCATGAGCCTGATCTTGCTTCACGGATTAGGGCAGGATAGATCGGCATGGGACGGCGTTCTCAACTCTGAAAAATATCCCATAGAGGCACAATGCCCGCTTCTTTCCAGCTTAGCCGACGATAGCTGTACATACAGCAGCCTATATGACGGATTAAAAAAACACCTCAGTAAAACCGCCCTTCCGATTTGTCTGTGCGGATTATCGCTGGGCGCTGTGCTTGCTCTTAATTATGCCGCTGACTTTCCTGACAGGGTTAAGGCTCTGGTGCTTATTGCTCCTCAGTTTAAAATGCCTAAGCTTCTCTTAAAGCTTCAAAGCGTGATCTTCAGATTTATGCCGAAAAAGGCTTTTAAAAGCGCAGGATTCTCAAAAAAAGATTTTATAAGCCTTACCGGCTCAATGACTAAGCTTGATCTCAGCAGCAGTATCAGAAATATAACGTGTCCCGTACTTATACTGACAGGTGAAAAGGATACGGTAAACAAAAAGGCGGCGGTACTGCTTAATGCCGCTATTCCGAAATCGGGATATAAATCAATAGAAGCTTCGGGACATGAGGTAAATACAGATAATCCGGAGAAACTGGCAGAGATCATATACCGGTTTTTAAATAGCGTATTACATTAATTCAATACATCGAAACGAGGTAGACCTGAAATGACAAAGAACTGTTTATTGTGCGGAGTAGGCGGTCAGGGAACCGTACTTGCTTCAAAGCTTATTGCTTTTTCCGCAATGGAAAAAGGAGAAAGCGTGCGTACTAGCGAAACTATAGGAATGTCCCAGAGGGGCGGCTGCGTCGTATCCCATGTACGGACAGGAGATAAAATAGATTCTCCGATGATACCCAAAGGCTCAGCCGACGTTATTATCGCATTTGAACCCGCAGAAGCTGTCAGAAATATAGCATACCTAAAAAAAGGCGGAACGGTTATAGTAAATAAAAAGGCAGTAAAACCGGTTACGGCTTCCCTTTCCGGCTCGGATTACGACGGCTCTGAGGCGCTTGATTATCTGAAATCAAACGTCGAAAGCCTTGCAGTTATCGACGGAGAAGAGATATGTGAAAAATGCGGTTCTCCAAAGGTATTGAATATCGCTCTTTTGGCGGCGGCTGCCAAATCAGGCGCACTGGGTATTACTGTGGACGAACTGAGATCTGCAATAGCAAAGCGTATTCCGGAAAAATTTCACGAGCTTAATTTTAAAGCTGTTGAGATCGCCACTGCTTGACTTTTTTGAAACTGCATTTACTCTTGAAAAGCCGTTTTTGATATATACGCAAATTATTGGTTCAGCGGCAAAAAAGCCTTGACAAATTTTAATAGCAGTGATATTATATAAAGTATTAATAATCACCATAAACCTATGATTGAGAGTAGTAGCCGCCGTAAAGGCGTTTAAGAGAGCCGCAGATGGTGGGATCGCGGCAGCGCAGACTCCGGCGAATGGACTCATGAGGGCAAACCGAGGGGAATTTTCCGTTAGGGGCGACGTTATCCGCGTTAAGGAAAAGGCATATGTCAGTATGCCGATAAGCGGCGGATTTATCCGCAATTTGGGTGGTACCGCAGGAATCATATGTCCTGTCCCATATTCTGGGGCAGGATTTTTTATTTTCAGTTTAAACAGCAACCATATAATACAGATAAGGAGCGATCACCATGAAAATGACCGAAACACAATTTGAGCTGATCAAAAAACAGCTGAAAAAGCTGACCTCTCAGGACTGCTTCTATAAGCGTAAGCTTGAAGGCATCGACATTGATTCCATCAAGTCGCAGGAGGATTTCGAGAAGCTGCCTTTTACCTGGAAGGGCGACCTAAGGGAGGCTTATCCTCTGGGGCTTCAGGCTGTACCCGACGAAGAAATAGTTCGTATTCATTCCTCCTCCGGAACTACAGGAACTCCGGTCATAATTCCCTATACTGCTCAGGACGTTTCGGACTGGGCGGATATGTTCGCACGCTGCTACAGAATGGCCGGAATAACCAATCTTGACAGAATACATATTACTCCCGGATACGGTCTATGGACAGCAGGAATAGGCTTTCAGCTCGGCGCGGAAAGACTGGGTGCAATGACTATACCTATGGGACCGGGAAATACCGACAAGCAGCTGAGAATGATGACTGATCTGAGATCCACTGTTCTGTGCGCTACTTCTTCATATGCTCTGCTGCTTGCGGAGGAAATTGAAAAACGCGGTATCGGCGATAAGATATGCCTGAGAAAAGGCGTGATCGGCTCCGAGCGCTGGGGAGAAAAAATGAGAAAGAGGATCGCTAATGAGCTAGGGGTCCAGCTTTACGATATTTACGGGCTGACCGAGATATACGGTCCCGGAATAGGCGTAAGCTGCGACTATGAATGCGGTATGCATATGTGGAACGACTTTATTTATTTTGAAATAGTTGATCCGAAAACCGGCGAGGTCCTTCCGGACGGAGAGGTCGGAGAGCTTGTTATAACAACACTGAAAAAGCAGGGTGCACCTCTTATCAGATACCGCACTCACGACCTGACCAGAGTTATTACCGGCGACTGTCCCTGCGGTTCAAAATATCCGAGGATAGATACGATACTGGGACGTACCGACGATATGGTCAAGGTAAAGGGAGTTAATATATTCCCCAGCCAGATTGATGAAATGCTTTCGGGAATACCCGGAGCCTCCAGTGAATATCAGTTTATGATTGACCATCTTTACGGAAAGGACATCTGTACTTTATTTGTAGAGGTCGACGGAGGTGCAGACAAGACTGCAATGGAAGCGGCTATAGGCGCAGGCTTTAAGACTAAGATAGGAATTACGGTTATAGTAAAGCCTGTTGATATCGGAGAGCTTCCGAGAAGCGAAAAGAAGTCCACCAGAGTTTTCGACAATCGTTACTGAACAAAAAATGCGTTCCTGCGGTTCAAACCTCGGGAACGCATTTTTATGCCTTTTAATCTTATAACACCCTTGGCTTTACTCCCGCCCTGATCAGCTTCTGAAATATATAACAAAAAACGATCAGATCATCTCTGCAACAGCTGTACAAAGACAGCTCAACTTCATAAATTCGGCAAAATAACAGATGAAGTTCTATTTGTTAATGCGTTTTTTCCTTGACTAAAAAAGGAATTAAGTATATAATATAAAATATAATTTATACAGAAAAGAGAATCGGCAATGAATTTATTATTTGTAGGCGACGTTGTAGGAAAAGCAGGCTGCGATTTTTTAAGCGACAATATTTACAGCATAAAAAAAGAATACGATATTGACTTTACAGTTATCAACGGAGAAAACTCGGCTCAGGGCAACGGAATTACCCCTAAGTCATTTGAAGAACTGATCCGTATAGGCGCCGACGTTGTTACAACGGGAAACCATTCCTTTAAAAGACGGGAAAGCACAAGTCTTTACGACGAGCAGGAAATTCTTCTCCGTCCGGTAAATTATCCGGAGGGCGTCGCAGGACACGGAGTTGCCGTCATAGATCTATGCTTTGTTAAAATAGCCGTCGTTAACCTTATGGGAACTATATATCTTGATTCTCTTGAAAATCCCTTTTTTTATATGGATAAGGTGCTGGAAAGCATAGATACTCCTAATATCATCGTTGATTTTCATGCGGAAGCAACATCCGAAAAGAAAGCTATGGGCCATTACCTTGCAGGAAAATGCACTGCCGTACTCGGTACTCATACTCATGTCCAGACTGCGGACGAGACTATTCTGAAAGATCATACAGCATATATAACCGATGTAGGAATGACCGGTCCGGAAATGTCCGTACTGGGAGTCGATACTCAAATAGCGGTCGATAAAATGAAATACCATTTTCCTGTTATGTTCAAGGAAAGCTCCAGTCCCTGCTTTATAAATGCCGTAGCAGTAAGCTTTGATGAAAAATTGGGCAAAGCAACTAAAATTGAGAGAATTATTAAGCGATAATACACAAAAAATTTAAATTGGCTTGCAATATACAAAACAATAGTGTATAATGTAATATGTTTATAAATGGGTGAGCCGTCAGTAATATTACGGTCAGCTCAGATTCTTGCTGATAATTTATAATAAATCTAATAATGGAGGTTATAGTGTGGAAATTCTAAAGGTTTCATCAAAATCCGTACCAAATTCAGTAGCCGGAGCTATTTCCGGAGTTATCAGGGAAAACGGAGCGGTTGAGGTTCAGGCTGTAGGCGCCGGAGCGGCAAATCAGGCAATTAAGGCTGTAGCCATTGCAAGAGGTTACCTTGCTCCCCTCGGGATTGATATGATCTGCATACCTGCTTTTGCAAACGTACTTATCGATAATGAGGAAAGAACCGCTATAAAGCTTATCTGCGAAGAAAGATAGTTAAAATATACAGCAGAAAGAAATCTCTTTTTGCTGTTTTTTTAATAGGGGGTATAAAATTGAACGATACGATCATAAGCTGCACAGGTCTAACAAAATGCTACGGAAGATTTCAGGCTCTGGGCAATATCAATCTTGAAATTAAAAAAGGCAGGATCGTAGGCCTGCTAGGACCTAACGGAAGCGGAAAAACGACTTTTATAAAGCTTGCCTGCGGTCTTTTGAAGCCGACCTACGGACAGATACTTATCAATGGATATCCTGTTGGTACCGAAACAAAAAAGATCGTTTCGTATCTGCCTGACAGAGATTTTCTTCCAAATGGAATGAAAGTAAAAGAGCTGCTTGATTTTTACAGAACCTTTTACAGTGATTTTAATTACAGCAAATCAGTCGATATGTTTATGCGGCTGAATGTAGATATGAATCAGAAATTCAAGCATATGTCAAAGGGAACCAGAGAAAAAGTTCAGCTTGCTCTGGTAATGAGCAGAGAAGCAGAGGTATATCTGCTTGACGAGCCTATCGCTGCGGTAGACCCTGCCGCAAGAGAGTATATACTTAACACAATAATTTCAAACTACAATGAAAATGCCGCAGTAATAATATCAACTCACCTTATCGCTGATATCGAGCCGGTGCTGGACGACGCTATTATGATACAGAACGGTACTTTAAGGCTTTTTAAATCCGTCGAACAGATAAAGGCGGAAACAAATATGACTGTCGATCAGCTTTTCAGGGAGGTGTACAGATGTTAGGAAAAATATTTAGATATGAATTCCGATGCTTTTCAAAGGCTCTGCTGCCTATAACTATATTTTTTGCAGCCTTTTCCGTGATTGGATTTTTCGCTTTCAGAAACGGTTTCGACTATTACTATAATTCAATAGACCGGACCGGTATCATATATTTGCTATTCGTAACGATCCTTATGCCGATTTATGTTATCAGCTGCTTTGTAAGTATAACGGTATCCTTTCTGTACGGGCCGGTAAGATTCAGCAAGTCAATGTTCACCAATGAAGGCTACCTTCTGAGAATGATACCCGTTAAAACGTCGTATCATATCCTTTCAAAGCTTATGGCGGGTTTTATCTGGTTCATTATATCAATGATCTGTTTTTTCGTTTTGTTCTCAATGCCCTTTTTTGATGATAAGGATTTGCCGACAATATTAACGTATTATTATAATAATCAGTCGTTATCTGATATTGCACTTTCTTTTGCGAGTATGATTATCACCTATGTTTTCTCCCAGCTTGCTCTATTTTTAGCTATTACCTTAGCTAATATATATTTTCGTAAGTTGAGGGTGATCGGAATCATTATGTTCCTGATAGGCGAACAGACCATATTTTCAATAATTCTGGGATTATCTATTGATATAGTCGGATCGTTTTCCGATATTACAAGATACAGCTCCGCTTACAATACCGTTCAGATAGTAGTACAACTTATACTGTCAGTGCCGCTGTTCTTCTTTACCTGCTTACTTATTGATAAAAAAGGAGAGATCGAATGATCTCAAAAGCATAAGACCTGTGAATTTTTGCAGCATAAGTTTTCTCGGTTTGACGTCAAAGCTATAGCTTCAAATCGACCTGAGATTTACGCTGCACAAATAAGGATCTATCTTAATTCTAAAGCAATAAAGTCCGCAGAGAAATAAAAATCTCTGCGGGCTTTTTCATATTAAACTACCCTATAAATCGGAAGTTATCGCTCTGACATATATTTCTGTATTTCGTCAGAAGTCAATCTTCGTATCTGTGTATTTGCATATTCTCTGTATTCTTCAACAATAAAAACAGGCTTCGTATCTTCACAGGTTTTTCCTTTGTTCCTTTTTAGATATAACTGCAAATCCTCGCTGTCCGCAAAGATCTTGTATGAAACTCTGCCGTTTTCACCTTTCATCTTATAAATACCACATGGCTTTTTCATACTATGATCTGCAGTACGCAAATACAACTTTGCAGTTTCTAACGACCTAAAAGGAAAATTCCACCGCTGCGATCCACGATGGGGTTCATGTTCAATGCAAATGCACCGACCGCAAGTCCCGCAAATATATTGTGTGTGGTTTTCCAAACAATCCAATGGATTTAATAGCGGCGTTATTCTGTTTTCGTCAACATAGCATTCCATGCACACTTCAATTTCACACCCCATGCAAATTACGTTTTTTCAAAGTTCTTATAATAAATAACCTACAAAATCAATGACAAAAGTAACTCAAGGACACTTTTAATGTATACGTTAAAAGTGTCCTTGTAATACTTCTTTATCGCCGCCCGACTTGTAAGGTTTTATAATTTTTAGATTTGCTCCGATCTTATAATGAACCGTTATTCATCAGCCAAAACAGCCATAATGATTTATGTTGTAAATATTTCAAATCGCCATATTAATATGAATACAACTATGTAGTAATAATTTATTCATTGCTTTTCCCTCTTATGCAAAAAAGAGATCTGCCGTTTTTACTTTGTAAATATGTTCCACGTGGAACATTTCTGTATTTTCTCGTTTTACAGCAGTCAGATCAGACCTTTTCACTCCTGATATAGATCCGACGTCTTAAATTTCTCAGTTGATTATCCAGATCTGCGCCGGGTTTTCAGGTTCAAATTCCGAAACCGCAAGTCCTCCGGATTTTGTACAGGACAGCACCTTTTCAAAGCCTGTTCCTCCTGCTGTTATTCTGAAGCGCTTTTTACCGTAACCGGCAAATCTGAACAGAGCAGGCACAGAGCCAAGCTTCAGATAGTCATAGCTTCTGCAATTTCCGCTAACAAACCCGCCGTCACCTATCTTCAGACCGAACGTCCCGTTTTCGTATATGCAAAACTGCAGCTTCTGTTCAAGTTCTTTATTCGGATCTTCTAAAGTCAGACCCTTAGGCGAAACGGTTATAACTAATCCAGACGCTTCGTTTCTCAGCGTATATGACTTCTGATCGCAGAGAAAATTTCCGTTGTCGCCGATACAGTCATCATAAAATTTCAGGAGCAGCGCCGCAGCATTTTGCTGAACAACGGGAATTGTTGCCTTTGCCGCGTCATCAAACGCTTTAGGATCAAGATGAGAGATAGGCTCGCAGAACCTTGAAGAAAGTTTTACAAGCTTATTCAGACCCTGAGTAAAGCTTCCGCTGTATGCTTTCTGAAGCCTTTTATCGCATTTATCTGCACCGTACTGCTTGCATAACGTATTTATGTGCTTTTCATAGGCGTAATGAGCATTCGCCGGCTTGTCCTGATACTTCATATTTGCCGTATGAACGGTACAGCCCATATCCTCCATAAAATGCAAAGCACGTCCAAGAGTATGCATGGCTTCAGCAGTTTTTCCGCTTTTATATAATGAAAGTGCGCAGGTATAATTTTCTTCAAGCATAGTCCTTGCACTTTTGGAGAATTTACCAAGACGGTTTTTATAATAACCGTTAGTATCGCTTAATTCCCTGCCCTTACTGTTTGAGCAGGAGTAATAGTGAGTTCCCAGACCCTTGTCTATATCACCGTCGTTATCAGGCTCTTTGCTTCCTGAGATAAGTTCATTGATATATCCCTTATAGAAACCGTGCTGCTTCAGCTTATTGTCCCTTTCAAGAAGAGCAACGGCTTTTTCGGTTATATCCGAATGAGTTTCCGAAAACCACGCTTCTGCTTTTTTTCCTCCGAAAACGCAGTACGATCCTGCGGCAGCCAGAACAGCTATAATTTTTTTCATGTCCTTCTTTTTCCTTTTCCTTGTTTATTTGGTCTTCCCTTTTTCTTTTTTACAGAATACCCGAAACTTCCGAGCTTTCTGCCGAGAGCAAAATACTCTCCATGAGCATAAGCCAGCAGTCCCGCTTTGTCCAGCGCCAGCCTGCCGTTTTCGTCAATAAGCTCCTTTGCTGCGTCAAGACGGACAATATCTGCAATAAACATATCATGCGTTCCGAGAGAAACAATTTCCCTTACCCTGCATTCGATATTGACCGGCGACTGTACCAGTATCGGACACCGAAGCTCGCACGCCTCCTGAACCGAAAGTCCGGTATCTTTGAATTTATCCGTATTTCTTCCGGATTTTACACCGCAGTAATCCACTGCTCTTACAAGCTGCTCCGTAGCAAGATTTACCGCAAACTCTCCGCTCTCCTTTATCAATCCGTAGGAATATCTCTCAGGCCTGACAGAAATATATGTAACCGGCGGCTGAGTATTTAAAATACCGGTCCAGGCTACAGTAAAAACATTAGGCTTTTCCATAGTTCCGCAGGTAACCAGAGTAGGCGGTAAAGGTGCGGTTATTACGCTTCCCTTCCAGCTTTCCTTAGTATAATCTGTATAACTCATAGGTTATTTATTCTCCGTATTTTTATCCGAAGCCTTATCGGCTATCTCGTCATAGTCCTTATACAGCTCCTGAGTCTGATTTTCAAGAAAGTAATAGTGCTTTATGTATGGAATGAGCAGTACAAGAAAAAGAATAGCCAGCGGAACAAGAATTACTTTTTCAGTACAGACAATAACAATAAAGCAGGCTACCGTCAGCAACGCAAACAAAACTGTAACTATAAGATGTATAAGCCTTTCATGCATAAAAAACTCAATATGCTTCATATGATATTCAAGCAGCTGTGAAAAATCAGTATTGCCGTTTTCAAGGCATTTTCTTATACAGGCTCTGTATTCCCTGAGATATTTTTTCATATTCCCCGCTCCGTATCCAATAAAATTACCTCTGCCGAACAACTGATCAGACGGCACTTATCATTACAGATCAATAAATTCGCCCTTTTCTATTTTGATATTTTCAAGAACAGGGCTTTCATAATGCTCCTGTTTACTGTAAAGCTCCTTAGCTGCAGTGCGTTTCAGCAGATCGTCTATCTTCCGATAGTTAGCGGCGGTTCTCTTAGGAAAGCTTTTATACTTTTCAGGATGTTTCTTCTTTTTTTTACTTCCGTCAAATAATATTGCCAGAACTACGGAAGCGGTAAGCGCCGCAATTGTTTTTTCAGGCTTAGAGCTGAATTTATAATTAAATTTCATAAATACCTGCCTCCGTTAAAAACATATATATTTATTATACAGCAAGCTTTGGCTTTTTTCAAGAGCTTTGGCAAAAAAACTCACGGATCTCAGCTTAGCATACAGATCATACATCCTATTTAAGCTGTTTATTTATTACAGCCTCTTCATTTTGATACTGAAAATAAAGTCTAATTCATAATTACCGTTTGACCTACAAGCAAATAAGAGCATATACTTCTGTACGTTTAATCTACATTAACATTACAGAATCTTTATTCTGCGGTTTGTGCGAATTGACGAAAATAATAACGAAATATAACGTTTTTTATCCTTCTTAAAGCTGTGTGTTCAAAAATGTAAAAAAAGAATATATTTTTGTATAAACCGCTTGAAATGAACGGGGAAATGTTATATAATATATTCGTATGTAAAAATACATCATATTATTGAGAGGAGTATTTTGAATGATCTATTCACATGAAGTTGAAACAATGTGCCCTATTGCTCAGGGCGCTGCTCACGGCGCTGCTCCGATTCCGGAGGAAGCAAAATGGGTAAAGGCTAAGGAGATAAAGGATATTTCGGGCTTTACTCACGGTGTGGGCTGGTGTGCGCCTCAGCAGGGTACTTGTAAGCTTACTCTTAACGTTAAAGAGGGCGTTATTCAGGAATGTCTGGTTGAAACTATCGGCTGCTCGGGTATGACTCATTCCGCCGCTATGGCAAGTGAGATCCTTCCCGGAAGAACTATTCTTGAAGCGCTAAATACAGATTTGGTATGCGATGCAATCAATACAGCTATGAGAGAGCTGTTTCTTCAGATCGTTTACGGACGTTCACAGAGCGCATTCTCCGAGGACGGTCTTGTTATAGGAGCCGGACTTGAGGACCTCGGAAAGGGTCTTCGTTCACAGGTAGGAACAATGTACGGTACACTTGCAAAAGGCCCACGTTACCTTGAAATGACAGACGGCTATGTAACGGGTCTTGCTCTTAACGAGGAGGACGAGATCATCGGTTATCAGTTCGTTAACTTCGGCAAGATGATGGACTTTATCAAGGCGGGCGACGACGCTAACACCGCTTTTGAAAAGGCTAAGGGTCAGTACGGAAGAGTTTCCGACGCCGTTAAAATTGTTGACCCGAGAAAAGAATAAGGAGGATAACGATAATGGCTTTATTTGAATCATATGAGAGAAGAGAAAAGCAGATCCTTGCTGTAATCAAGGAATATGGAATCAATTCTATCGAAGAATGCGCTGAGATCTGCAAGGATAAGGGACTTGACATCTACAAGCTCGTTGAGGGAATCCAGCCTATATGCTTTGAAAATGCAAAGTGGGCATATACAGTAGGCTGCGCTATCGCCATCAAAAAGAACTGCACAAGAGCTGCGGACGCTGCTGCTGCTATCGGAGAAGGTCTTCAGGCTTTCTGTATTCCCGGTTCTGTTGCCGATCAGAGAAAAGTTGGTCTTGGACACGGTAATCTCGGAAAAATGCTTCTCGAAGAGGATACCGAGTGCTTCGCATTTCTTGCAGGTCATGAGTCATTCGCTGCAGCCGAGGGCGCTATAGGAATTGCCGAAAAGGCTAACAAGGTTCGTAAGAATCCGCTTAGAGTAATTCTTAACGGTCTTGGAAAAGACGCCGCTCAGATAATTGCCAGAATCAACGGCTTTACATATGTTGAAACTGAAATGGATTATCATACAGGCGAAGTCAAGGAAGTATTCCGCAAGGCTTATTCGGAGGGTCTTCGTTCAAAAGTAAACTGCTACGGAGCTAACGACGTTACTGAAGGCGTTGCTATAATGTGGAAGGAAAATGTTGACGTATCTATTACAGGTAACTCAACCAATCCTACAAGATTCCAGCACCCTGTTGCAGGAACATATAAGAAAGAACGTCTTGAGGCAGGCAAGAAATACTTCTCAGTAGCTTCAGGCGGCGGTACAGGAAGAACTCTTCATCCTGACAACATGGCTGCCGGACCTGCTTCCTACGGTATGACTGATACAATGGGAAGAATGCACAGTGACGCACAGTTTGCTGGATCATCATCTGTTCCGGCTCACGTTGAAATGATGGGACTTATCGGCATGGGCAACAACCCTATGGTTGGAGCTACAGTAGCCTGCGCAGTTGCCGTTGAGGAAGCCCTTAAAGCCTGAAAATACGCTGTTTGCGGAGATTCAGGAATTTAGAAAAACTTTGAATTATTGGCACGAAATAGGAGGAAATTGCTGTTTGTCCTCCATTTGTCCACCAAAACACTGAGTGGTGGACAAATTTTTCACACGCAAATGTGGACAAAACTGAATAACAGAGTGAAACCGGGTAGCATTTATCATGTTATCCGGTTTTTGTTATAGGTCTGTTCGTATAGATCTGATCTATAAGGTCGTCGCCCATTTTTTTGATCTTAGGAGAAAACTGCTGATATATCTGCATTGTGATCAAAACATTTTTATGGCCTAAGCGTTTCTGAACATACTTTTCAGAAATACTTTTTTCAGCCAGCATAGTAGCATGCGTGTATCTCAGCGAATGAAAATCAAATTCCTTGAAGCCAAGCTGATTATGGATAATTGAATTTGTATGCTGCATCGTTCTCGGATTTATAAGAGTACCGTTCTCGCGGACCGCTACGAAAGAAGCAGGTCTGCCCTCCCCTTTTGTGTTAATTAGGTTCTCCCTGTTTACATAATACCGTACATAATAATCTGCATAATATTGTGCGGCTCTTTCCTGACGGTATTTTTCACGTTTAAGCAATTCGATGAACTCACTGTCAATCCTGATTTCCCTGATTGAATCATATTTGGGATTGCTCAAATACCAGCATTTCAAATTCTCATCCCATTGTATCTGCCTGTTTATGCACAGGGTATGACTAACAAGATCAATGTCGTCCCATTCTACACCGAAGGCTTCGCCAAGCCTTAACCCCCCTTTATATGCGAACATCATAGGAATATGAACAGACGAACCCTCTGGAAACCGTTCAAATATTTTGCTGATCCATTCCGGCGGAATGTATACATGAGGAGCAGTCTTGGTCGGAACCTTTGGCTTTGCTCTCGGCGAAGGCAGCTTAATATACAGCATAGGACTGTTTTCTATGTATTTAAGCGGTATAACGGCATAATTCAATGAATTTGATAGGATTCCTTTGATTACAGATAAAGTGTTGCGTGACATACCCTGATTAAATAAGTTATTGATAAATAACTGCAGCACCGAAGGGCTTAATGATTTTAATTTATACCTGCCTAATGCAGGTTTTATATACATCCGAATTTTTTTCTCATAGTTAGATACCGTTGTAGTTTTCAGATTGATACGGCAGTAAAGCTCCAGCCACTCGTCCAAATAGTCGTTTACGCTTATTTCAGACGGTGTAAACAGTAAACCGGAGTTGTTATACTCAGATAATGCCTTATTGCCGGCATTTAAAGCATCTTTTTTGGTCTTATAGCCACCTTTTGTAATCTGCCTGCGCTTTCCGTCGATTTTAGCCGATTCAAATCTGTACTCCCAGAACTTACCGCGCTTGCGCGCACTTACATTTGCCATAGATCAGCAGCCGTCCTTTTCCTTAAAATACATTATCATTTCATAACCCAGCGCGTCGGAAATATCTATAAGATCTTTTTCGCGCATATTTCCTCTGCGGATTTTTTTCCCTATATTCTGGCTGCTTGTACCTAACATTTCAGCAAGGCGGGTAACGGACACTCCCCTCCTGGCAAGCATAAGATCAATAATTTTACTTGTGTCTAACTCCTTTGAATTGAAAGTCATAAAATGAACTCCTTTGTAATGTGATATTTTCATTATACAATGTAACTTTTGATTTGTCAAGTGTAACTTAAATGTTTCAATAAGTAAAGGTAAGGCACAAAGTGAAACTATAAATAACGGTAAATAACAAAATCTTCTCTGAAAATTCATAGAAAGGGATAAAAAAATGAAATGTCTGATGAAATACAAGTGGGTAAAGCTGCCCAGAAGGACTCTGCCGCAAGGCAGAGGAATAATGGGCTATTGGGCAAAACTGGCTTCACGCGCTGCATTTCGGAAAGGACGCGCTTATTACTGCGGCTACACAAATGAAGTAGTACCGGGAATGTGGTCTGGCGGGACGGCAGGACTTAAAAGCATTCTCGGAGTAAAGAAGCGGTATATGGTATTTGAAATACTTGACAGACTTTCAGGATTTGATCTTATCAGCTATGAATACGATGAAAAGACAAAAAAGCTGAGCTACAGTATTACAGACTGGGTCATTAAATGTTCAGGCCCGGAATGTACGGAAGGCAACGTATATGCAACTCAGGATTACGGATTTTTATGCCTTCCACGAAACATAACGCAAAAATTAATAAAACACAGATGTAAATTTGAAGAAACAGACGCATTGCTCGACTTATGGTGCCATTCGGTATCAGAAGACCCGGACAATGCGTTTTCTTTTCTGGCGCCGACAGTACAGCTAGGTTCAACCGGAGCAGTTTTGACGTTGGAGACTCTGGGCAGACGCTGGAACTGGGAAAAGACAAAGGTATGGAGATTCTTTAGAAAGTACAGGAATGCCTTCGCTCTGTACCGTCTCCCCGGTTCCTGCGGCTGTCTCATTTTTAACAGGCTGTATCCGACAGATACAGAGGTTTCACTGCCCTCAGATGAAGAAATAGTACGCATTGTAAGAGAAATACGTATTTTGTGCGCTGATATGCGTATAAAGGGTTCTGAGAATAAAAAAATCAACAGAACTCTTGCTGTATACAGCAGAATCAAGTCAGACAGTCACGGAATAAGCAAAAAGGAAAACCGCGTTGCACTTTCAGACCATATAATACGCGCGTATTTTTCTCTTTGCAGGAATACTGAGAATTATAATTATGACTGCATAGGTTATTATACTTACACTTGCAGCGTTAATGAAAAAAACAACATACGCGGTCCTTGCAGGTCTGCAGTATCAATCAAAAAACAACGAAGGAGTTTTACATATGAACAATAATAATCAGGAAAGAAAAACTTACGAACAGCAGGAAGAAAAAATCATAAGACAGTCTGACGCTTTTATCAGTCTTCTTACAAAACGTGGGATACTTGGCGGGATACTTGAAGACAAAAAAATAAGCAGCGAAAAGCTCAGAAACGCGCAAAAAGAAAGAAAACGCAGCAGCTATCATAACACTCTGCTTATGCTTCAGAATTACCGTACTTTTGCCTGGCTTATAGAATGCTTTCCCGAATCCCTTGCAGAAGAGCTTGAAGAACCGTTTACAGGAGTGGATTCTCTGCTTGACCGAATAGACCTCGAAACTGCTATGGGAAACAGAAAGCTGGACAGCCGGATAGAATGCATGAAAAAATCCCGTCTGCTCCTTGACCGGATCAATGAGGCTCTTACCGTACTGAAGAAAAAACCGGGCGACGGAGAACGCTTATACAACCTGATCTACCAGACATATATTTCACCGGAACAGCTTACTCACACGGAGCTTTTATACCGCCTTGATCTGTCCTCCCGCCACTATTACAGGCTGCGCCAGCAGGCTGTAACGATTCTTTCAATTCGATTATGGTCAGCTCCGGAAGAAATGGAGCTTTGGCTAGATATGCTTGCATTGCTTGAAGACATGTAAACATTGCAGCCTGAATTTGGCGAAAAATTGGCGCTTAAAAGCCGATGACACAGTAATTGAAAAGTGATATACTGATATTGTCCCAAATTGGGAACTGACATAATAACGGCTGTTTTTTAGCTTTCAAAAGCTTATGAAACAGCTTTTTTATGTTCTGAAATATATACAGGAGGTCAGATTTATGGTAAAACAAATAAAAAAAACAGACAAATGGCTTAAAACTGCATACCGGTCAGCAGTTTGTGCGGCTTGTTCAGTGATGATGTCCATGCAGATCGTATCGGCTGATACTATCTGGGACAAATTCTCAACAATCATGAAAGACGTTTACGGAAAGCTTGTCGGAATAAGTACGCTTGTTGCAGTAGTAGCTGCGACTATAGCGCTTCTTGTCCGAATGATCTCCCGGAATCAGCGGGCGGTAGACGAAGCTACAAGCTGGCTGAAGAGAATAATAATAACATGGATAGTTCTTAATTCTCTCGGCTTTATCGTCGCATACCTGAAGCCTCTGGTTACAGGCGGAAATTACAGCGAATAAAACAGGTCAGGCATATCGGGAGGTGATAATATGCTTGACTGGATCTTCGAAGGAATAGTCACATGGATATCGGGTATAATCACCAAGCTTATGGACGCGGTATCAAGACTGTTTCTCGACGCTCTCGGAACTGATATGACAGCAATGGAGGAGTACTTTCCGTTTGTTACAAAAGCGTTTGTCATTATGCAGTACACAGCCTGGGCAATTCTGTTTCTCATCACAGTTTGGCAGCTTTTCCGATCATTTGGAGGCCCGATAACGGAAGCTGAAAACCCATGGGCGCTTCTGGCGAGAAGCTGCCTGTTCGCGGTTATGATAGGCTATGCCAAAGAAATCTTCATGACCGTGTTAGAAATAGCAAAGGCGCCATATACAGCGCTTATGACCGTATCCATGGATTCAGAAGATTTTACTTTCGCAGGCATTGAGGAAACTCTTACAAACGGCTTGACGAATATCGTTATATTCGGGACGGTAGTCGGAATGATACTTCTAATCATTCTTGAAATATCGCTGGGCTGGAATTACTTTAAGCTGCTGCTTGAAACAGTTGAACGCTATGTTGTAGTAGGTGTTCTATGCTATACTTCTCCCCTTGCCTTTTCAATGGGAGCGTCAAAAAACACCAATCCGGTATTTAAATCATGGTGCAGAATGATAGGCTCTCAGCTTCTGCTTCTGGTCATGAACGTATGGTTTGTACGGGCGTTCAACTCCTCGGTAGGTCAGTATATCGGAAACGGCGGCGCTCTTACATCCGACAAAGGCAGCGTATTCCTCTGGATGTTCTGCGCTATTGCTTTCTTGAAGACAGCGCAGAAATTTGACAGCTATTTAGCGTCTATAGGACTTAATGCAGCCCAGACAGGCGGAGGCATGGGTATGGAGCTTATGATGGCAGCTCGTGTGCTCGGAGGATTCGGAGGAGGAGCAAAAACTGCCGGCAGCGTATTCCGAAACGGCAGATCTTCAGGAGGCGCATCAAGTACGTCAAGCGGTTTTGCCTCCGGCTTTGCAAGTAAATTCAAGGGAAACAGCTATGTAAGAGATTCCGTAGTCGATGGCGGCGTCCGTATGGGAGCCGGCGGAGGCTTTGGATTTGTAGGACGGGCATTCGGAGGGCTGGCGGCCCGTGGAGGCGCGTCGCTAACAGGAGAATCAATCTCCTCTGTCGCTTCAGGCAAACCGGACGCCGCAGGAAAAATAACCGGAGACATAGCCGACAGAAGCCTAGGAAATTATATGCCTCAGCTTAACGGGTATCAGCTCAAGGATACAGAAATTAAGGGAGGTCAGATAAGTACGAAAGCTACTGGACCCGACGGCAGGGAAACCGCTGTTTCATTGTATAATTCGTCGCAGTATGAAAAACCTGAAGGCCCTCATTCAGTTGCGGAAGCATCAGACGGCAGCACATGGTATCAGATAGCTCAGGGAGAAGGTTTTGGAGCGTTTTATACTGCTCCTGAATTTACCGGAGATCAGTCAGAGTCTTTCAGGGCGGCATTTCCCGATATTCCGGACGGAACGCTTCTCAGAACAGCCGGAGATGGGATTGTCGAAGCAAGCTCTGAAACAGGAAATACTATGTGGTACAACAGCGCATTTTTCGAAGAGCCTGACGCACCGCATACGATTATTCAATCGTCAAACGGCGTTGACTGGTATGCCATGAAGGAGCACGGACAGCCGCCTCAGTTTGCAGCCGGTGAAACCGAATATAACCGGGCACAATTTACCTGCTTTATGCCCGGATATGAACAGCAGATATACTCAGTTGACGATTCCCGCAGATCCGAAGGTCATTTTGAAGTACTTCATGAAAACGGATCAGGAACAGCGTTTTACGATACGGCTCAGTATGCCGCTCCCAAAGGCGACTATAAGGTTTATGAAGACAGCGGCGGAGGCCAGTGGTACGCTGTACCCGGAGAAGCTTCTGTTGAAAGAAAACCTGTTTATGCAAAAGGAAAGCCGGTATACGCCGACGATGGCAGCGTAAAAACTTATAATTCTGAGAGCGTAAAGTACAATACAAGACCAATGAGGTACAGCGAACCCAGACAGCGAAGCAATAATGAATTTAAGGCTCCCAGACGTAAAAATTAATCCCGGAGGTGAAATATTATGTCCGAACCGTCAAAACAGTACATCGGTGACGGATCTGATAATTATGCCGAAGCAGCTTCAAAAACGGCTGAAACGGTAAGAAAGCTCAAACAGGCGACCGCTGCCGGAGCAGCAACAGGCGGATTCGGAACCGCTGCCTCAGCGGTATGGTCGTTACGCCATACATTATTTAAAATACTGGTATGCGTATGCCTTGCACTGTTGTTTATTATCGTTATGGTAGTTTCTCTTCCTATGATCATCTTCAGCTACATTTTCGGTATAGACGGAGAACCGCCGGAATCAGACGTAACTCCGCAGAGTCTGTACAAGGATATGGCTTATGCTGTAACAGATATCATAGACGAGGGTTATGATACTGCTTTGGAAAAAACAGAAGCTCTCATAGAGGAAGGCGGCTATGATTATGAGCTGTCAATGGATAATCTGACAGATTACGCCCGCGGTACTGCGGGCTATGATATTTGCTATATACTCGCCGCTTATTCGGCGTCAATGAATCAGCAGAATACCAGCAAAGCGGACATGCTATCAAAGCTTGACAGCGTATCCGAGGATATGTTCCCCGTTACCTGCGAGGAAAAAGAAGCGGAAAAGAAAATACCTGCGGTATATTATACATACAAGCCGATAAAGGTGACCGTTATAACAGGAAAAGAAAAAACCGGCACCGTAAACAAAAAGCCGCAGTACCGATATGAAACAAAAGAAAAAACCTATTATGTCAAGGACGCAAAGCTGACTGCAGATAAGCCTTCCGAAATACCGGCTTTTAAGAAAACAGAGGTTTCCGTACCTGTTTATACCGATGGCAAAATAACCTCTGAAAAGAAAGAAGCATATTTCGAGGCTGACGGCACGGTTATCATTGAGCCTGTGTCGCTTACAGTTATCTACCTTGAATGTACAATACATCAGTTTAATAATGATATAATCGAGAAAGCGTTCGGCATAGACCTTGACGAAATTTATGATCAGTATAACGTAACCTACGCTACTGCTATAAGAAATATGGCAAAATCTCTGAAGCTTACTGTATACGGCACAGGAAACGGCGTAAACTCCGTCCCACTTACAGAGGAGGAGCTTATAGATTTTGTTGAGCGGCAGAAATGCAGCGCCGTAAGAAAGGAAATACTTTCGACCGCCTTATCTCTGGTAGGAAAGGTACCGTATTTCTGGGGCGGAAAAAGTTCGGCAGGCTGGAATGATGAATGGAATACTCCGAAACTTGTAACTGCCGCCGGAGACTCGTCCACAGGAACTATAATGCCATTCGGTCTTGACTGCAGCGGATTTACAGACTGGACCTACAAAACCTCTGTCGGCGTAAGTCTATATGCAGGAACAGGAAGCCAGTGGGATAACTCCACTGGAATTACAGAAGCAGAGCTATTACCGGGAGATCTCGGTTTTCTGATGAACGACGACGGCCAGGACTGGAATCATGTGCTTATATTTGCAGGATATGACGAGGACGGAAAACGCATGTGGGTGCACTCATCGGGTGGAGAAGGAGTCATTTTAAATACTCCGAGCTATGAAGCGGACCTGGCTCTGCGGCGGCCAAAAGACGTCGATTTCAACGGTATCGGCGAACCGGAAGGCTCTCCGGTTTCTACGTTTGAGGCGGATATAACCTACTATTGCGCCTGTACAAAATGCTGCGGCGAAAATGCCTGCGGAATAACCGCCAGCGGCAAGCAAATCGAAAGAGGCATGATCGCCATGTCAAGCCATTATCCGTTCGGCACAAAAGTAATGATCGACGGTATAATATATACTGTTGAGGACCGAGGAGGCTCAGGTATAGAAAACGACCTGCACAGGATAGACATATATGTACCCGACCATAACGAAGCGCTGCGTTTAGGCAGACGTAATGCTGTTGCAGCAATATATTAAGGAGGTGATCAAGGTTGGAGGACAAGGATTCAGAAAATATCTATGCTATACCGGCTAATTATACAGATTCGGGAAAGATATTAGGCGGAATGCTTGAAGCCCGAAATGCAGCGGAAACTATCATACTCCTGATTGCCGTAGGATATCCGGAACTTATTCTGATACCGATGCCGGGTACTGTCCGTATTGTTGTAATGACAATTACTCTGCTTCCGCTGTCAGTTCTGTCACTTATGGGAATCGACGGTGATTCCCTGTTTATGTATATAGGTCATATAATCAGATATTTTATATATAAACGCAGACTTCATTTCAGAAGGGTGGGATATAAATATGATCCGGCGCAGCTCGGCAAAAAAGCCGTTGATAAGAAGAAAAAAGCCCGAAAAGCTTGAATTTGTTCAGGATTTTATACCGATCAGGAACATAGAACACGGAATAATAAGTACGACAGACGGAAGATATATAAAGATACTGGAAATTGAACCTATTAATTTTATGCTCCGTTCAGACGAAGAACAGTATAGCATATTATCATCCTTTGCAAGTTGGCTGAAAATATCTCCGATGAAGCTTCAATTTAAAAGCGTTACAAGGAAAGCCGATTCGGAAAAGCATTTGGCTATGCTGAAAAAAGAGCTTAATGAAGAAGAAAACAGTCAGTGCAGAAAACTCGGAGAGGATTATATCCGTCTTATAAAGGATGTCGGCAGTCAGGAAGCGCTTACAAGGCGATTTTTTATTATTTTTCAGTATGAAGAAATACGCCGTGGCGAAGAAAATGACTTCGGAAAAATATACGGTATGCTTCATACCGCCGAACAGAATGCCAGAGCATATTTTCTTCAGTGCGGCAATACCATTATACAGCCGGAGGATCCGGACGAAGCTGCGGCTGAAATGCTCTATATGTTCTTTAACCGCAATTCTTGTACAAATGAGCCTTTCAGTTCGCGCGTGGAAAGAGTTGTTGCAGACGCAATGGCGTCCAAAAACAGAATTATAGGGATCGATCCAGTACCCCGTATACGGATAACTAATTTCATAGGCCCCAGAGGACTTGATCTGACGCATTATAACTACATTATAATGGACGGACTGTACTATTCCTTTCTATATATAAAAAGCGGCGGTTATCCCGGATCCGTGAGAGGCGGCTGGATGTCGTCGCTTATCAATGCCGGAGACGGCGTTGATATCGATGTACGTCTGCAGCGTGAAAACAGAAGCCGTGCTATCGACAAGGTTGCACAGAGAATACGGCTCAACAGAACAAAACTTAAAAGCATGCAGGACACCAGCACAGATTATGAGGAACTTACAAATTCAATTCAGGCCGGTTATTACATTAAAAACGGTATTGCCAATAACAATGAAGATCTCTTTTATATATCTGTATTTATTACAGTAACAGCAAAAACCTATGAAGAAATGATGTGGCGCAAGCAGCAGATGACCGACATGCTTAAATCAATGGATATGTATGTAAGCGACTGCAGTTTTCAGCAGGAGGAAGCGCTGCGCTGGGTAATGCCCTTTCTTGAAACTTCTCCTGCACTTAAAAGAAAATCTCAGAGAAACATTCTTACCAGCGGGGCGGCTTCTTCGTATATGTTTACAAGCTTTGAAATGTCAGACGACACAGGAATACTTCTCGGTATTAACAGGCATAACAATTCATTATGCATAGTTGATCTGTTCAATACCCAAAAAAATAAGAATGCAAACCTTAATCTGCTCGGCACAAGCGGCGCCGGAAAAACCTTTACGCTTCAACTCATTGCTTTGCGTATGAGAATGCGGGGTATTCAGAGCTATATAATCGCTCCTATAAAGGGACACGAGTTCCGCCGCGCCTGCAACAGTATAGGAGGACAGTATATTAAAATTGCGCCGGGTTCAAAGCATTGTATAAATATCATGGAAATAAGGCACACGACAGCGCCGGCAATGGATCTGATAGATGAAACAGATTACAATGAAACCGATTCTTTGCTGGCAAGAAAAATACAGCAGCTAATGATCTTCTTTTCACTGCTTATACCGGACATGACTAATGAAGAAGAACAGATGCTTGACGAAGCTCTTATCAAAACCTATTCAGACTTTGGCATCACTCACGATAACGATACCCTATATACTATGAAAGCTGAGCCGCCTGCAATGAAAAAAATGCCCGTTCTGGGAGATCTGTATCAGAACCTTATAAAAAATCCTATGACAAAGCGATTATCAGTTATTGTCAGCAGATTTGTTACAGGTTCGGCACAGTCATTCAATCAGCAGACTAATGTCGACCTTACCAATAAGTATATAGTACTTGACCTTTCAGAGCTTAAAGGCAAGCTTCTGCCGGTAGGTATGATGATAGCCCTTGATTACGTATGGGATAACATCAAAGCCGACAGAACGAAAAGAAAAGCAATTTTCATAGACGAGATATGGCAGCTTGTCGGAGCATCGTCAAATAAAATGGCGGCTGAATTCTGTCTTACCATATTTAAGACCATAAGGGGCTTCGGCGGCGCCGCAGTTTCGGCAACCCAGGATCTTTCAGACTTTTTCAGCCTGGAAGACGGCAAATACGGCAGAGCCATCATTAATAACTCAAAAAATAAGATAATTCTTAATCTTGAGCCTGACGAAGCCCGTTATGTTCAGGAAGTGCTGAAGCTCACCAAAACTGAAATGCGCTCAATAACCCGTTTTGAACGCGGCGAAGCGCTTGTTTATTCAAATAACAACAAGGTTCCGGTTGTGATAAAAGCGTCAAAAAAGGAGCAGGAAATGATCACCACTGACCGCGCAGAGCTTGAAGCTATTCTTGATAAACGAATAAACAATTATAATCATAATGTGTAAAATACGCATTTATATATCAAATACATATTTTTAAGGAGTGTAATAAATGCTGTTAAAGGACGAACAGTACATCATAAAATGGCTTTCTCAGTACGGAGCGCTGACGAAAACACAAATTATCAGAATGCTCCGCAAGCCCCCGCAAGTATGTGATAAAATACTTCGAAATCTTAAAAAGGAGTCTCGCATTTCCGACATATCGGGAGGCTATTACATCGGTCTTGATTCTATGTGCCGCCCGGATCAGCGTACTATTACCGCAGTCTGGGTGCTGCTTAAATTCATTGATTTTGTTGATCCTATGGCGCATTATCCGGCGGTATACCCATCTCAGATATTTTTTCTCAAGGAAAACTCAGGTTATGAAGTCGTTGTATTGTATGAAGGAGAACAAAATCTTCTGAAGCTTCTTCAGCCTCAGGATGATCTGAAATATATAATCGTCTTGCCTTATGCTTCGATGGCGGAGACAGTCAGGCTGCCTGACGCTCCCTGTCTTTTTGCCGCTGTAGATTATAAGGGAGCAGAAGAACCGGAAGTTATATTTTATTCGGAGGAGGCTGCAATTCATGGAAATAAGTTCATTTGCAAGAATACTTAATAAGCTTCAGCAAAAATCAGACAAGCTTGATACTAAGCTCAGGTATTTAAAGCTCTGCATTGATAACGATAATATGAGAACAGCGTATGAACAGGCGGCAGCTCTTGAGGAGATCTCCGAGCAGCTTGTCTTGCTTGCAAGAAGTCTGCCAGCATATACCGGCAGACCGTCGGCAGACAAAGACATCAGGTCTATAATGAAGAAATCAATACCCGTTTTTGCAGGATTTACTGAAGAAGGCTGGTTTTCTCTCAGGATACCTTCCCTGCTGCCAAAGAAATCAAAAGGTTCAGCTGAATATATACGTTCTTTCCTGTATCCTTTTATGCGTGAATTTTTCTCTGAGCTTCCTCCGGTAAGGTATACCGACTGCGTACTAATTTACAGGCATATTTATGACCGTACCCGCCCAGAACGAAGAAAGCGCGACCACGACAACATAGAACTGAATATGGTATCCGATATTGTCGCTTTGTACGTTATGCCGGATGACGGACCCTCTGTATGCTCCCACTACTACTGCAGTGCAGAAGGAAACGAAGACAGAACAGAGGTTTATGTTATTGATAAAAATGATTTTATCTTATGGTTGAACAAGGAGAAAAGTATGCCTGAATCCGGTATAAAGCTATACGAAAAACCACCATAAAACATATGTAAAAACGCCGTTTTTCCGGACCTGTGAAATTACACATATTTATTATTATCACAACACCCGTTTTACAGGCGTTGTGATTATATTTCTGATAAAAAACCGACAAAGAGAGCAGTCATGCTGTCGGAAAATTCTTGACTGAGGTGAGATTCATTGATTCAATTCAAGCCCGGCAGTCATGTGCATAGGCTTGTAACGCTACTTTCTTATACCGGCGAGTTTCCTGCCGGATCGCTTTATATGCTAGGAAATGAAAGAGTTTTTAAGGCGTTGGTAAGCAAGCTGATACTGCCTCAGACAATATGCGTAGGAAGCGAACAGATAACATGCCGTCTTTTAAATCTTACGGGAAAAGGACGCGGTAAAACCATCAGGCTGAATAAAGGCGCGCTTGGCTTACTTGATTTCATTGATCCAAAGGCGCGAAACTATTATATGAATTCATTCTGGAATCACCGTTTCCCAGGGGACGCCGCTCACATAGAAAGGAATCATCGGGTAGCGGAAACTGCTGCTCTTTGCATGCGTTCCGGAATAAATACGATTCCCTATCGCCTTCCTAAGCTTCAGAATCAACAGCTGCTGAAACTTATACCTGAGCGTCCGGTTTTTTATCTTGCAAAGGATATAAAGAAAACAGGTGAAAACGAGATGAACAAAACAATGTTTACCCGCATGACAGGCGCTGTTTTTTCATCTGGCAGCTGCTTTGCAGTTTACAACACCCGCAGTTGTGGAATGAAATGGAGAGGAATGGGAGAATACAAGGCTCTTAACAGTCTGACGGAAATTGCGCGTATGAATTCAGAAGTTAAGAGTATAGACTCAGCTATACTTATCGGCAGATCTGCTGATATAGCCTTCAGGACTCTTGATAATACGGAAAATACCCAAAAACAGGAATTCAGATTTGATTCTATATACCGTCATATTCACTTTATCCCGTCAGACGAATTCGGAATAAGGCTTCTGAGGCTTCTTACATTGCCGAACCTGAAAGAAAATATTCTCAGTCTTCTCTTTGACCATAAAGACCGAACAGACGAAACAGGAGCTTTTGAGTATGACGCACATATATACGGGACGTATATTCTGTCTCATCTTGACGGGGATATTGCAAGATTGATTCGGTTTCGTGATGCTCTGGAGGTTTACCCGCAAAAATCCGAAATCATCTGTTTTCCTGAGCAAGCCAAATTTATATCTGAACTCATGTCTGATAAGGCGGAGGTCAGAACAATAGATATCCATACACTGGAATCCGAATTAAATACAAGGATAATATGAAGAATAAAAAAATATTGATTATTATTGCTGCAGCTGTAACAGGAATGATAATAAATATGTATTTGGGCGGACTGCTGAGTCAGTTATACAGCAATTACGACGCCTGGATACATAATACTGATTTTCAGACTGATACGAAAAAACTGAACGCAGGTCTACCGGAATGCCTCAGGCTCGCTTTAACCGGAAGAGGCGTTTACTGCATGCTGCTTATTGCTGCAGCGGAGGCAGGCATTTATATATATTTCAAAGTATATAAAAGGTTCGGTTCAAAGGAATTTGATGAACGCGGCATCAGGAAGAGCAGTACCGGGGTTTACGGCACTGCCTCATGGATGACTGAAAATGAAATGCGGAACATCCTTGAAATTGCTGATCCAGAGAAAGCGGAAGGCACTATACTCGGAGAGCTTAATTCAAACGTCGTCTGTATGCCGAAGGATACCAGATTAAACAGAAACATAGCTGTAATAGGCGCGCCGGGAACGATGAAATCCAGAGCTGTGATCAGAAACGCTCTGTTACAGATAATAAAACTGGAAGAATCAGTTATTGTTACCGATCCAAAGGGCGAGCTATATTCCGATACTGCCGAGCTTTACCGTAAAAACGGGTATGAGGTCAAAGTTTTTAATCTGGTAGATCCAGAACACAGTGATTCATGGAACTGTATGTCTGATTTAAACGGCGATACGCTGATGGCACAAACGCTGACCAATGTTATTATAGGCAACACAAGCGAGGGAAAAAGCGATCATTTCTGGGACAACGGTGAAGCAAATCTTCTGAAAGCCCTGATACTGTATGTCGATCAGGACAGGACAAGAGATCCTGCTATGAAAAATCTGCCGGCTGTATATCAACTTCTGACCCGTTATACTGAACCGCAGTTGACCGCCCTATTCAGCAGGCTGCCTCTTGAGCATCCTGCAAGAGCGCCATTTAATTTATTTTCTCAGTCAAGCGATACGGTACGTTCAGGCATTATTTTGGGTTTGGGCACAAGACTGCAGGTTCTTCAGAACAAATCGGTATGCAGTATCGCAAGTCAGTCCGACATTGATCTGACGGCTCCCGGAAGACGCAAATGCGCCTTTTATATAATCCTGAGCGATCAGGATACGTCGATGGCTTTTCTGTCTTCACTGTTCTTCTCCATACTTTTTATACGGCTTACACGTTTTGCCGACAGCATGCCTGACAGACGCTGTAAGGTTGCCGTCAATCTTATACTTGACGAATTCAATAATGTCGGCAGGATCGGCGGAGCGGCAGATGGCTCTGATTTTGCCAGATCGCTGTCAGTCATACGCTCCAGGGACATTCGAGTCATGCTCGCTGTACAGAGCCTCGGTCAGCTTCAAAACAGATATCCCAACAACCTGTGGGCTGAGATCCTCGGAAACTGTGATATTCAGCTTATGCTTGGCTGTACGGACGATATTACAGCAGAATATATTTCCTCGCGAAGCGGAGATGTAAGCATAAGCGTTGATTCCATAATGACGGTCCAAAAAACGATAGCTGTTGTCCAGATGACTCCTCAGTATAAGAAAACGGAGGGACAGGGCCGCAGGAGGCTTCTGACGCCGGATGAGGTACTTAGACTCCCAAATGAATATCTGCTATGCATAATTCGGGGCTGCAATATGCTCAAACTGAAAAAGTTTGATTATATGAAGCATCCGATTTCTTCAGATATAGAGTGCTGTTACATTTCAGACTATAAAAAATCTCCCAGCAGCACAGATTCCTGTGACGAATCAGAAAAACCAACAGAAACGCCGAAAAAAGTCATAAGAAAGAATTTATACAGCTCTGCCCTGCCGCCGAAAGAATTCTGAGATACTTTTTCACTTGACAAACCTTATTATAGTAAAATCTAAATTAGCACTTTGGATTTGCATAACTTTATGAAAATTACGAATAAAAGCTACCTTAATGCTGGAAAACGCCCTCCCTTGTATTTTTACAGGGACAGCAACAAGAAAGAAATTGACCTGATTATATATCAGAACGGAACAGTATATCCAATAGAAATGAAGAAAAGTTCAGCTCCAAAGGACGCAATTAAAAACTTCTCTGTCTTAAAACCTATAGAAAGCGAACCGACAGAGGAACTCAAGAGTTCCGGAGCCGCACATCTTAAAACTAATATCGGAACCGGAGCAGTAGTTTGTCTGTCAGCTGACATTCTGCCAATAGACAAGAACAACTGGTACATTCCGGCATGGCTGATTTAATAAAGGAATTACAGCATCTCAGAAATGAGGTGCTTTTTTCATATATTATTTTATGATGGAGGTAATCACATGAAAGCAAAAACTCAAAAAAACAAAACAGCTTACCAAGTGGAAATCAAGGCTTCTCCTCAGACCGAAACAGAAAATCAAGGTATATCCGAACTAATGGATCCCGGGTCTGAAAACATCAGCGAAGAGAAATCTTCTCTCCAAACCGAAACAGAAAATCAGACTTTTATCCCGAAGAAGATACCTGAAGATGTCATCCAAGCCGAAGAATACAAAAACTTGAAAAACGAAAGTCAGTCTGACACAGAAGGTATAACAGCGGTAAATGTCGAAAAGGAATATAAACCCAGAAAAAAGCGGCTTAATACCAAACCAATTCTGTCAATTGACGATAAACCCGCAGTTGAAACTGACGCAATCAAGGCACAGAACGATCTATTGGATCTCCTTGAATCAATGAAAACTGGAAAAATATTAACAGGCACAATACAAGGAATAGAACAACTGGATCAAAAAAAACCGAATTCCGTTGCAGTCACTTATCACGGCGACTTTAAGATAATCATTCCAGCCGAAGAAGCTGTAGAACCGCCTGAGGATTACCGCGGAAGAATGCATGATGATGTAATGCATTATAATCTTTCAAAAAGACTTGGAGCAGAAATTGATTATATCATAAAAGGCATAGATCCTGAAACCAGTCTGGCGGTTGCAAGCAGGCTGGACGCTATGAAAGCCCGAAGAAAGCAGTATTATTATAGTACTGACCGTGACGGCAATTACATTCTTTATGCCGGAATCTGTGCTGAGGCAAGAGTGGTTTCAGTTATACGCGCAGGTATCTTTGTTGATTTGTTCGGTGTGGAAACGTATATACCGCTGCGTGAACTGAGCTACCAAAGATGGATGGATGCGTCATTATACTATCAGCCCGGGCAAAGGGTCCTTGTCAAAATAATTGAGACGGATCGAAACGACCGTGAAAATATAAAAGTGAAAGCCTCGGTAAAACAAGCAGGAGAAAATCCTTATGAAAAGGCGCTGAAAAAATATTCTGTCGGAAACCGCTATGTAGGTACGGTCAGTATGGTTGATACCACAGGCGTTTTCGTCGCTCTCGACGGAAGTATCGACTGTCTTTGCAGTTACCCCAAACGCGGACGTCCTCCGAGAGGGTCACGAGTTACTGTTCGTATTTTGGGCATAAACAATGATTCAAATAGAATATGGGGAGCTATAACCCATATTTCAGCTGCAAGATAATAAAGGAGGGGGTTTTATGCAATACTGTGAACTCAGCTCCGCTGAAAAACTGCGCCGAAAAAAGATAGCTGACGATGCCCGAAAAATAATACTGTCAGTACTCACCGCTGATGATCAGGATGACACATCGCTGATTGCCGAATATCAGGGGTATTATATGCAGATATCATTTTCTGGGTTGCATCCGCTGATGATCATATGCCTGGCAAAGACTCTTCGTAGTCTGGGTACTGAAAATCAGATAAAAAAGATAAACGAGCTTAATTTGCACAGCATACTAGGAAGCCATACCATAAATGACGAGGTAGGCTGTTATTCCTACAGAGCGGCTTACTGGCTAGATTCCGAGTTGGATCCGGCCCGGTTTTTTGAGATACTTGACAGGTATGTCGATGAAGCCGACAGAGGTTATTATAAATTAACATGCTAAAGGTGTTGCATTTCTCGGTTTTTAGTAGTATAATGGTAAAAACAGGACTGGAGGAATGCATTATGAAAAAGTCGGCAGTAATTATCACACTCAGCTTAGCAATGATATTTTCTTCATGCTCAAAGAAAAAAGAACCGGTTTCTGAAATAAGTTCGGAATCAGGTTCTGCGTATGTTACAAGCGCTGATACGTCAAGCTCAACTTTAAGCAGGACTTCAGCAGTTACCGGTTCTGTATCCTTGAGTACAACTAATTCAGTTATTTCCAAAGCCGGTACCAAGAAAACGGCATCTTCTGCCAAAACCGCAAAGACAGTGAAATCCTCAAAGAACTTAGAAACAGCAAATAACAGCGGTACAGAGCAAGATCGCACTGAACAGGATAATAACCCTCAGGATAATAACGATTATCGTAATGAAGAAAATAACGGACAAACTCAGCAGCAGAATCAGAATACTACAGTAACTTCACCTGCAACTAAGACTGAGAAGCCGAAAACTACAACGCCGAAAACCGAAAAATCAAAACCGAAACCGAAGCCGACAGAGGCACCAAAGCCTGCGCCAGAAACATCTACGATCAAAAAGTTTGATGTAAACAGCTATGTAAATAATGCTATTGCCTATGGTCAAAGCATTGGTTTAATACTGGATTCATCAGCAACAGCTTGTTGGGATACTCCTATATATGCAGATGCTAATTGTATTTATATTGAACGTGATTTAAAAGATACATTGGAGTTTTATGTGAATTCAGGATTTAATTATTTTACCATATGGACAGAATCATTAGGCAGCAATTCCTATAATATTTATATAGGATACGCTTAAATAACACAATAATATTAAAAGAACTCATCATTTAGGTGGGTTCTTTCTTTTTATGGAGGTAAAATCATATGAAAACAGGAAAAAGAATCTTATCCTTGCTTTTTACTCTTATAATAACTTTAGTAAACTTTTCAGGATTAATTTCTTCAGTATCAGCAGAATCTCAGAAGATGACGGTTTACATAATTGATCTGCCGAGAGGATCGGATCCGTCTGACAGAAGTTCATGGGGACATCCAGCTTTAAATTTTATGGGAGGCTGGTCTGTTAATGAACAATCTGATTTTTATTCAGTACATTGTCAGGATACATTTGATGGTAGAGTCGCTTACTGCATTGAACCCGGTTTCCATGTTGAATCAGGTGACAGTTACACCGGTTTTAACGAAAGTTTCTGGGATAATTATCCGTCGAATCTGAATCAAACTATTAATCCGAGATATATAAAATTATATATTGGTCGTATTATGCAATACGGATGGCAAGGAAACGGAAATACAGACTGGAATTCAGCAAATCACTCTGATGCCAAAGAAATTTCAAGTTATATTGCTTCTCAGCTCTTAATATGGGAGACTGTTGTTGGAGAAAGAGATGAAAATTTCAATAAAATAGACGCAACAAAGTATGGAAAAAATAACGTTAAAGAATATATAAAAAAGAGTCATCCACTTTTTGATTCTATTTTTAAGGAATATTCAGATATAGAAAATAAAGTACAGAATCATACAAAACTTCCTAGCTTTTTTAGAAAATCTATTGGAACAGCTGAAATATATGAATTGAAATGGAATGGCAGCAATTATTCTGTCACTCTTACAGATACAAACGGAGTTCTGGGAAACTATAAGCTTTCAAGCAATTCCAAAGACATTAAACTTTCTATTGACGGTAATAAATTAACTATCAGCTGTACGGAAGCTCCAAAGGATATAATAAATATAACGGCTGAAAAAAACAATGGTAAGAGAAAAGGTATAGTCGTATGGTCTGACGGACATATAAAGGAAGGTCTACAAAATTTAGCTACTTATGGAGCAGAAGTTTCAGATCCTGTAAGCGGATACCTTAAACTAGAAGTTAAAACAGGTAATCTACATTTGATAAAAACATCTGAAGATGGAATAGTTGGAGGTATTACTTTTAAAATCAGCGGCAATGGTTATACTGCTTCTAAGACCACTAATTCTAAGGGAATAATTGATGCAACCGATCTTGAACCCGGAGAATATACCATAACCGAACAATCAATTGATAAATACAGACCTCAGTCATCTAAAAAGGTTACGATAGTAAGTGGTCAGACCGCATCTGTAAGTTTTGAAAACACTCTGAAAAAAGGAAGAATAGCGCTCATTAAGCATACCGGAAACGGAGAAACTGGAATTCAGAAGCCTGAATTCGGAGCAGAATTTGATATATACATAAAATCATCCGGCTCATATGATAATGCCGACAAAACTCAGCGGGATCATCTTATATGCGATGATAATGGATATGCTCAAAGCAAGGAGCTTCCATACGGAACTTATATCGTAAGTCAGGTAGGAGGCTGGGACGGAACTGAATTTATAGATGATTTCGAGGTGTTTATATCAAAGGATAACCAGACCTACAGATACATACTTAACAACGCGTCTTTCCGTTCATATCTGAAAATTATTAAAACTGACGCTGAAACCGGTAAAACCATACCGTATGCCGGCGCCGGATTTCAATTGTTCGGACCAGACGGAAATAAGATCACTCAGAGCTTTACCTATCCTGAGATCACCGAGGTCGATACATTTTATACAAACAGCGAAGGCTACCTTATCACTCCGGAACAGCTTGAGTACGGAACAGGTTACTATCTTGTAGAGGTCTGCGCTCCTTATGGATATGTACTTGACACAGAACCGGTATATTTTGATATAACGGAAGAAAATTCTTCTGTTGAAGGAGATATAACTGTTACAGCAGTAAAAAAATCAGATAAGGCTCAGAAAGGCGTTATACGGATCACAAAAACCGGTGAAATATTCTCTTCAGTAACTGAAAATGAAGATGTCTACCAGCCGGTATACACTGTTAGCGGACTTGAAGGTGCAGAATTTGATATTATTGCTAAGGAGGACATATATACACCAGACGGAACTCTCAGATATACCGCCGGAGAGACAGCAGATAAAATAATAACTGATAAGTCCGGCGCTGCAGCAAGCAAAGAACTCTATTTAGGTAAATATGAAGTAAAAGAAATTAAAGCTCCTGATGGAATGATACTTAGCAAAGAAACCTACGACGCTGAACTTTCCTACGCAGGCCAGGAGGTTGAAATTACAGAATTTAAAACTGAAATCTACAACGAACGCCAGAAAGCCGAGATCCTAATAAATAAGGCGCTTGAACAGGACGAAAGCTTTGGCATCGGTATGAACGGAGAAATAAACTCTGTTGTTTTCGGACTGTATGCCGGTGAAGTTATCACAGCTGCAGACGGTTCTGTTATACCTTCAGATGGTTTGCTGGAAATTGCAGCTGTAACTGAAAACGGTTCAATGAAGTTTGCCACAGAACTTCCCTTCGGAAACTTTTATCTTAAAGAGCTGGCCACAGACGAGCACTACGTTATATCTGATGAAAAATATGAGTTTTCTTTTGAGTACGGCGGTCAGGATAACGCTGTTATTGAAATTAAAGCAAATGAAGGAAATGTGATCATAAACAATTTGAAGCGAGGCAGAATTAACGGATCAAAGGTCGATGAAAGTGAAAATACTCTAAGCGGTGCATTGATTGGTCTGTTTGCTCCAGACTGTACTGACTTTACGGAAAATAACGCTGTAATGATTGACGAATCCGGAGAAGACGGCAGTTTTTCATTTACTGACATCCCCTTCGGCAAATGGATAATAAAAGAAATAGCTCAGCCTGAAGGCTATATTCTCAGCAGTGAAAGCTATCCGGTATTTGTTCAGGATAATGCAGAGGTAATCGAAATCAAAATTATAAACAAGCAGATACGAGGTAACCTGCGTCTTGTAAAGACAGACGCCGACTTATCTGATATAAAGCTGTCAGGAGCTGTTTTTGAAGTATATTCAGACATTAACGGTGATAAAAGGTTTGATAAATCTGATAAACTGCTCGGCGTTATGGAGGAAACCTCTGAAGGAATTTATGAAATGAAAGATATCGCTTACGGCGGAGTTTTTGTTAAAGAAAAATCTGCTCCTGACGGGTATACAGCAGATGATAATGCCTACTATGTTTTCATAGATACTGACGGGAAAACCTATGAGGTGAAAAACAAAGACGGAGACGGCTTTGCCAACACGGTTATGAAAGGATCTCTTAAAATTGTTAAGACTACTTCAGACGGAAAAAAAGAAGGCTTTGCGTTCAGAGTCACAGGTCCGAATGGGTATGACGAAACCTTTACTACTGACGCCAACGGAGAAATTCTGATAGAGAATCTTCGTATAGGCGAATATATAGTGACAGAGCTTAAAAATGATGTAAGCTCAAGCTATAAAATAGCTGGTCCTGTTACAGTTGAAATCATTCCGGATGAAACACTGCTGATTAACGTACACAACGATAAAATAACCGTTGAAGGTCCCCCTAAAACCGGAGATGAAAGAAATATGAAACCGGCAGTATTTATACTGGCTATCAGTTCATTAGCTCTCATGTCGTCACTTTTAATAAGGAAAAATGGAAAAAGAAAAAAAGTTTCTAAAAACACGGAGGTCATATAATATGAAAACATGGAAAGCCTCGTCTGCACTGATACTTTCTTTTCTTGCCGCAGGTTTTATCATTTCAGGCTCAGCCGCGTCAGCGTCCTTATCAGCTTATGATAAGGACGGAACGGACGGTACCGAGCTTCAGGTTTCGGAAGCGGAGAATCTAGAAATAAGGCTTGGGAAAGAATGGGCAGGAACTTCATTTGAACTGAAAACAGATTACGGAACATATCCCGGAACAATTACGGCTGATGTTAACGGAGTTTTACATATGGATATAGGCGGTTGCAGCGATTATATCCTGACGCACCTCGAAGATACGACTGAGAGTTTTACTTCCGATGATGGGATCGTTTCATCTGAGTACGTGCAGTCTGTAAAAATGGATGATAAAAAACCATCCTCAGGCATACCTTCATTCCACATCGTAATATTCGTAATCGGTATGCTCCTTTCAGTCGGAGGACTGATTTTTATAAAGAAACGGAAAAACTCAGTATATGATAACGAAGAAGATGATGAAATTTAACTCTATACTGAGATAAAAAACAAATAATATTCCCTATAGGAATATAAATGCAAATTATAGCATTAATATTCCTTTAAGGCTTGACAATCAAATGTAAATATGATATACTATATATGTAACAATAACTTGCGTTCAGGCTTTCGGTACGCCGTGCATGGACGACCGTTACGGATTTGCGCATTGAGCGATCCATAACAGCGCAGGAAATTGAATTACAGGCCGGATACCGCTGTATACAAAACTTTGCAGAGTGAGACTTCAAAGTTTATGTAAACGCGTATATCCGGTCATTTTATTTTCTTGGAGGTTTTGTTATGAAAAAGAAAAAGAGAAAGGGATTTAATGCAAGTCAGATGCGCTGTCCATATTGCGGAAGCACTGTTGTTTACAGAAGCGCTGATGGAATATATCACGATAATTCCAATCAGACTATGCTTTATGTATGTTCCCGGTATCCGGAATGCGACGCTTATGTACGAGCACATGCCGGTACTAACATCCCTGTCGGCACCATGGCGGACGGCAGGCTGAGAGCGCTCCGAATAAATGCTCACCGTTACTTTGATCAAATGTATAAAAAAGGTTTAATGAGCAAGCAGGAAGCATATCTTTGGCTTGCTGACCTTATAGGGGCACCGCTTTCCGAAGCTCACATAGGTCATCTTGGAGATTATTACTGTAAAGAAGTAATAACAAAGTGCAAACGTCTGTTAGAAAGCTGCGGAGAAACACATGAAACTATTAAATAAATCAAAAAAATATCTGATACCTATGCTGATTGCTGCCGCTATATTTATTGTTTTCAAGCTTATATTGTTTATAGGGTATGTACCGACAAGTTCCATGGAACCGACTCTTAGCAGCGAAAGCTTGATTTTAGGATACAGAGCTTTTAAAACAGTAAAAACCGGTGATATTATTGTCTTCAGGCGAAACGGAAGACTTCATGTAAAACGAGTTGCAGCAGGTCCGAAAGAGATAGTTGATCTTGATGCTCTTGATTACATTACCGGTCTGGAGCAATGCAGATACGGAAAAATAACAGTCCCTGAGAGCTGTTATCTTGTTCTGGGCGATAATTCCTCCGAATCCTATGATTCACGCTACTGGGATAATCCATTTGTGCTGAAGGAGGATATTGTTTGTGTTGTTATTGAATTATATTACCCGTATCAATAGAATTTTAAAAGCTATTGTTATACTCCGCAATCTATAGTGTTGTTTGTTTAATTGTGAATTTATAGCCGATTAATATATTAGTCTTCGGTTTTTGACCGCACTTACTATACCGCAAGTAATCAGAATAAATCCCGTTAGACCAAATGCTCCGAAAACACAGTATACTATTTTCTGTGTGGTTTCTGACGGCATACAATAAATTTCCTTTGGCTTTTCGGGAACGACCAGCCCTACAAATTCTTCACCGACATAGGTAGACTGATTTCTGATGACCTTTGCAGTTATCTGATTACCCGATTCATCAGTGTATATAGCCTCGACTGTTTGCTTTCCCTTTCGCCCCTGAATCACGGAACTGACTGTACATTCAACTTCTATTCCGTTTTTCTTATAATTCTGTATTTTTGTTACATTTTTATAGGCTATAAAGCCCACAATAAGCAATAAAATCAAGCCTATCGTTATGTACAATTTGGCGTTTGATTTATTTGTCATACTAATTCCTCCATGTTCAGATTTTAGATGCGTCAATTTTATAGCCTTGATGCGACAATTCCTTTATCAAACTAATTGACACTTCATCAACCTTTTCTTTAAATGGAATATATATCAATCCTTGAATATCTGATGGCTTTTCAAAATTTTTATCTTCTTTCAATAGGATTGCTACTTTTTCTCTACCAAGTTTTGCAAGAAACATTCCCAATTCCAAAACAACATTTTGGCGAACCCTAAGCTTATTCGCTTCTTCGGAAATTGACTTTCCCTCATCATCAGGGGTTGCTAAAATAATAGCATAGCCAACCTCTTTGCTGCATTCTTCGAGTTTTTCAATAATTGTTTGCCCACCAGAAGCTACCTGATCCAATATGATAGGCTCTAAATCCCAGCGTCGCAACAGTGCTTCAAGCTGTGTACGTGCAATATCATCATGACCGTAAACAACAAAAATCTTACGGCTCATAACAATCTCCGGAGATTCTAATATTGTTTTTATTTCGTCTTGATTTTTACCCTGAATCGTATGTTTTCCCGTTTTAAAGCAATTGACGATTCCTCCATTACTCAAAACAATCTTTTTTCCATGCTGAATATCATCAGTATTTTTTACGGTAACTGTACCGCTTGCGTTTATTTTTTCAATTATTTCTTCGTAAAACATGATTTTTTTCTCCTTTACAACTTTATCTTTCTCTATTGATTTAAATCACCGATAGTAGTACTAGCTCACCATTTGAAAGTACAAGCACATCTCCGACTTTAAGACTGCCTGCAAGCGTCCAACCAAACTTGTAAACATAGAACGGATGACTTGGTGTCGCGGAAATTGTTTCTCCATTTACGCCAATATGAACAAGCTCGTCTGTTTCATTGACATAGGTTTCGGTTACAGTTTTAACTGCTACTTCGCCTGTCATTTCATTTTCAGAAAGAACCTTATCTCCGACTTCAATTTCTTCTATCGGTTTAAATCCGTCCTCGGTTGTCACAAGTGTTCCTGCAACAAAGCAATATGACGTTCCGAAGTCCTTGGCTGAACCCCACATAGATGTGCCCGTCAGCGCTACCGTAAAGAGGTCCTGCTTTATTTCGTCCTCAGTATAGTTGCCGTCGCCGAACAGATATTTATCCGCTATAATACCAAATGTATAAGAGCCAATCATCAAATTTCCTGTTGCTCCGGCTTTGTGGAACGCAGTTACAAGCTTGCATGACTTTCCCGCTTTTGAAAATGCACCAAAGGCATCGCCTACTCCGGGCAATGCTGACACAAAGCTGCAAGTTGCATTAAAATAGTCGCCCTCTGACACATACCAAGCCGCATTGATTCCGTCAAATACAAAGCCAACGCCCGGAAGCATTCCAAATAAATTAAGCCAAAAATGTCAGTCTATCCAACTGTGAAAAGACATAAGTCCGAACAGATAGTCAAAAATCTGATACTGTAACCATTTATCATTTTCCATTAATCTATCAATAAAATATGCTAATTCCCAAACAGCACAACACTCCAAATCCTTACACTCCTCATAAGTTGAAGAAACAATTTCGCCGTTTGCATAATAAATAGAATACTCGCCAGATATACAATCTTTTATAAATTTGGGCGGTGCAATTACTTCGTCTTCATAATCATATGGTCTTTTTTCAACATATTTCATTTTGGTAACTGAGCTATTATAAACACCCACAATAAAAGCATAGTCCTCACTTTTAGGCAAATCTCTTTCGTCTTCTCCAATATGCTTGTAAAACGCAACATCAGCATATTTTAAAATTCTACCAAATCCATACTTACCATTTGGGAGCTTAAAGACTGCAACATTGCCAACTATTCTTCTCATGGCAATTCTCCAAACTCATCTGTAGAGGCTTTATGTATTATTTCAAATTTAATAGCCGTATAAAATATTTTTCATCACTAACTTCAATATCAAAAACAAAATTATATTCTAAATCTATAACGGTTTCAAATAATTTGTCTTTTAATAAGCAATTTGAAGTTACTTTCACATCAGTTATTTCAAATTTAATCCACCACATGCTTCCTCCAAAATATGGAATAAGCCATCTGAAATTACTCCTATCCTTATTATAATTATATGGAGCATATATTTTCTCAATAACATCCACATATAAATTAGTCCGATTAAGCTCGATTGACACCGGATAATCTATTGCAATTATTCTATGCAAAGCTTCTTCGTATGGTTTAACTAATGATTCATCAAAATAATACATATTTAGTATTTTAAGGCCAATAATTGAGTTTAATTCTCTCTGGATTTTTTTGGCTCTTATTAGATCATATCTGAAATCTCTTTTCATAATAAATATCGCTCCAATTCAATCATAGTAAATATGATGATCTTTTGTTGCTGGATTATCAATTTTTTTATATCTATCTTTCTTAAAATCATATGTATATGGATTAACACCCTTTTTAGGTTCTCCAGCATGAAAATGCGATTTACCATCATTAGTATGTTCAACCATAACCCTTTTACCGTTAGGCGTATCATACTCATAATACCTTCCATGACTTCCCGGATTGGAATCATATTTGTAATTAGCATAATTACCACCTTTTTTAGTTATATCATCACCAACTCGCCACTGTCTTGATGGTTGTTGACTTCGTGGAACACCAGCCAAATCTTTTGCTTCATTCATAGCCTCTTTTCTATTTGCTACACCGCACTTCTTCCCATTATGGACAAGAATACCACTTTCACCGACAAAATATGTATGGAAGTCAGTGACTTCAAAATTGTATACATTTATCGGTGATTCAAGAATCTCATGGTCAATCCACTCAACTGTTACTAATTCGCCATTTGACAGAACCAGTACATCACCGGCACGTAATGCCCGAGCTGTAGTCCAGCCAAATTTATAAACATAGAATGGATGTGTGCCTGTAGCTACTATTTCTTCTCCATTTACATGGATGTGATAGAGTTCATCAGTTTCGCTTACGGATGTTGCATAGACCTCTTTAAAAGCTACCTCTCCTGTCATCTCATTTTCAGAAAGAACCTTATCCCCGACTTCAATTTCTTCTATCGGTTTCTGTCCGTCCTCGGTTGTCACAAGTGTTCCTGCAACAAAGCAATACAAAGAGTAAAAATCCTAAAATATTTAATCACTGTAAAAGACGTCTTAATACTTCTTTTCTTACATCTTCTTTAATATCAAGTTGTTCTAAAACTCTGTCAACAAACCTCAATTGGCAATAATATCCATCATAAAACCCCTCATGTCGCCCTTTACACCTGTCGTCACTGACAACCCATGCATCAGATAAAAGTTTAACTCCCCAATTTTCGCCGTCAAATGTAATTTCCGCCTCCCACTCTTCATTATCTTGATAAACTATTACACGCTCTCCAATTTTTAGATTTTTGCCTCTTATAACAATATCATCTATCCAATATGTTCCGTCCTCATTATAAGAATTGGTGTCAAAAAGTACAAGTTTCAATAACATTACCTCCAGGAATTATCAATTGCTTTAAACAAAGAACTTAAAATTTCAGCTTCCTCATCTGTCATTGGATTACTCGATGGAACAATAGATGCATGGTAAGGATTTGATCCACTTGGGTCTGGTAGCACATCCATACCTTTTTTTCGTATTTCTCCAACTGTTGTCACTGTAACTTTTCCATTTTTAAATGGCTGCGGAGTTGTTGCAAGATCATCAAGTGATACACCATTTGCGGAATTTGCAGAAATATGTCCTCTGGGATCTTTTGACTGATTAGTCTTAAGATTATCAGGAGAACTTTGACCACCTCTAACTACAAGAGCATCATCATCTAATTCACACATATTATGAACCAGAACACTCGACTCGCCCACAAAGTAAGTATGCCAATCCTCTACCTCAAAGTTATAAACCTTGATAGGTGATTCAAGAATCTCGTGCTGAACCCATTCGACTACAACAAGTTCGCCATTAGATAAAACCAGTACATCGCCTGCACGAAGTGACCTTGCCAGTGTCCAACCAAGCTTATCAACATAGAACGGATGACTTGGTGTTGCTGAAATTGTTTCACCGTTTACACCGATGAATCAGTTATTAATTAAAACGCTTTATAAAATTATACAATTCAGATTTAAAATCTTTTAAATTCAGATAAAAGACCCCTTGCTTATACCTAAATTCTACATCTTTATAATTATAATCAATATTATTCCAAGAGATTTCTATGTTATCCCCAACTTTACAAAACACAATAAATGGCATACAAAACTCATCCTTACATGAATCAATTGAATGATGCCAAATCCAACGCTGTCTTTTTTCATGAAATGTCAGTGAATGTTCATAATTTTCAGGAATATAATCATCACTATAAAGCCACATATCTGCTCCCGTTTTACCATTCGTCTTAACAGGAAATGGTTCATCTGAAAGAATGTATTTTAAATTATCATTTATCCACTCAGAACTATTTCAAAGATTCCACAAATCTATCCTCCATTTCACCCATCTTCTCGCAGAATTCCGCATAGGAAGTGGCAGACTTGCATATTTCAATGCCGAAAATTGATAGGGTAGCCGCGCTCCCTTTAAGATGAGAGGTGGGCACTTTCGACTGTTTCTGCTCCAATGGTGCGACGAAGCCACCTCGATTCACTTTAAGAGTCGTCATATATGCCATGACCTGATGGACATCATTACGATCCAACTTTGAGACCTTGTCATAACTGCCAAGCCGCTTATATTTGGCATCAAGCACCATATCGTCCTTATAGAAGTCAGGATAGCGAATGCCACTATGGTCGTCGAACAGGTAGATTCCGCCCTTATGCAACTTATTCTCGGGGTGCTTGAAACCATGATTACTCAAAATAGTGTTGACATATTCTTCCCAAAGCCACGCTCCATCAAAGAGGATCCCGCAGATTTCGTCGCTGCTTTCACCATATTTAACCTCTTCCATTCTAAGAATCTGGAGGCAGAGCGTCTGGAGTGGGCGATACTCAGTATAGTATGGGTGAACCTTTGCCCGGAGATTCTTGCTGATAATACTGCTCCGTTCATTCTTATTGTATGAAGGTGTATGCTCGACAATGATCTTAACGTTTTCGATAGTTTCCCTGTCAATATTCAGAACTAACTGTCCATAGCGTTTGGTCTTCATAAACTCAATGGTGTGCCGTATCAGTTCCGACATGTTATTGTCATGGCTGTATTCTCGTGTCGCGTAAGCGATATTACCAACAAATGGAAAGTTCCTGGCAATATGTCGGCCGATATCGATAGTACCTTTAATATTTGAATCATTGTGCTTGAAATTTTTATATTCCCTATAAACTCCTTGGTTCATGGCGGCTTTTAGGAGATAGGGGAACATAAACATAATGAAGTCAAATAAATCCTCCTGCTCGTCGTTATGCTTGAGGTCGAAAAGGTTAAAAGACAATACCTTTTGAAGCATATAGTGAAGAAAGAAGTCATCACGCCCCTTGTCGAATCGCGATTTTATCTTTATCTGTAGATTGTCAATGCCAATGAAGCCCATCACGTTGCCAGTTGTGATTTGCACCTTATCGGGATCACCGGTATTCAGGATGCTCATGACTGATGAGTCACAAATCTTGTCGCACGACGTTTCGATACTGTACGGGAAAATAAGGAGATTCTCATTCTCCTTGCACAATTCCGCAATCGTTTTGTCTGCGATTGGGAACAATGCTGCCACGTCCTTCCTCTGGAACGTTACGGCATCAGGTTGCCTGATGTTGTTGTCTGTCAGATTAATCCTCATCTATCAATTCTACTTGGTCCGTTGCGGTTTCTTCCTTTGTGTTGAAGTATGACTTATTGAATCTGTCAATAATCTCATCGGCCTTGCGGAATCCACGTAGATACTCCTTCAACAGCGGTTCGATATTCATTTTCCATAACTTGAGAAAATCTCCTCCGTTTTCGCCGAGTTTCAGGAAATACGATGGACCAATCATATATGCAGCACCAAGTCCTTCAGTCTCAGCAATCACATTATTCAGTCTGTTCATAGTTGCCTTGGCCTCGTTAGCACATGGCAGGGTATCAAGCATAGCCTCCGTGTCAGTCGGGGTCACTTCTTTCCATGTGAATCGTCTGCGCATGGCGAAATCCATACTTTCCACAGAACGGTCAATATCGTTCATCGTTGCGAGTATATAAACATTCTCCGGCACATAGAATCCCTTGGCGAACATATCTGTCTCAGGTACAAGATTCTGGTACTGGGTCTGCACCAGATAATCTTTCTTTCCTCTATAACCAGGATCTATTGCATAGAATAATTCTCCGAAAATTTTCGATGCCTCGCCGCGATTGATTTCGTCAATGATAAACACAAAGGGCTTTCTGTCAATCTTATTCGCTTCCACCACAGGCATTTTCTGTCTCATGGCTCGAATGGCTTTAGTGATAACAAAAGCGTAAGAGTCAGGTTGCGTCCCGAACTTGCGGTTGAAATAATTCCGAATATCTCTAACGATATTCAAAGGGACTTCATTAGTAAGTAACTCTAGTATTTCATCTGCATTTACAGCTACCTGTGTTGTCTTCTCATTCTGCTCATTATGAATTACAATAGAGTGACTCTTTATCTCAGAAATGATGAACTCGCTTCCATTTACCGTTTTGAATTTAGTCCCTTCTTCTATGGAATCTTCCACAAAACGGTCAAGTTTTTCCTGCCACGATATTTCTTTAGTCAAACTCTCAATGCTCTTTTTTGAGTCGATCAAGTTCTTGATAGCTTCTCGACAAAACTCCTTGAAGACACCATCTTTGCGCTCAAATCCCATCTGCCCGTCACTTCTCTCGATTGGGCGCAACCCTTCTACGAAGTCCGTATAATCATACGAAGGATGGAACTGCACAAATTTGGTCACGGCGCCCATCTCTTCTGCTATTGCCTGAGCCATGTGTGTCTTACCAGTACCAGGAGCGCCAGTAAGGACTAAGTTATGCGCTTCCTTAAGAAGGTCAATGTATTCTTTATATTTCAATTTAGGTATGCAATTGGTCGAGGCGGCCTCCGTCCATGCGCGGAAGGAAATATCCAAGAAAGAAGAACAAGGTATATCGCCAATGTTTATCTTCTTCTGCACCTGCGTCAGCAGGTCAGAATAATCATGATAATTGAACTTCGAAAACTCATTAGGAAAACCAAAAGAGTTCAAGTATGATCTGTTTTTGGAATCGAGGGCGAGGTACTTTTCTGGATAAACCCAGAACAAGCACATCGTTAAACTGTATTTCGGCATTCCATTTTTAAGAACTTGACCAAAAGCCTCTGAAATGTCGTGATCTGAAATAACGTCCTCAAACAGATGCCACAGATCATGTATGACTTTGTTGTTATCTGATTTCAATGAGAAGAAAAATGAACGCCTCGCATCAACTGTAGGTATACCGTTGAAATCAGTAGGAATATCTGAAGCCAACCCGAACTTTTTCTTGAAATGATTTAGCAGTTCCGTTCGATTGCCCCAACTTGTATTTCTGTTGAATATAGCGAATACAGAAAACGGATCTATGTCGGTAATCCTGGATCCATCTTTTTGTTTTAGATATGTAACAAGCGATTGCCCGTTAGCATTTGTCACTTTGCTAAGGTCTTCATATATCCATTCTACAAGAGCCGTACGGTTTTCTTTATATCGAAGAAGAGCCTTAGCTAATTCCTTGTATAGAGGAGTCCATGTGAATTTGTTGTCCATATCAATCGATTTTTCGTTATTTCTATTTCAAAAGAATTGTCGCAATTGCTGTATTTTCACGTCCCAACGTAGCATATTAGACTGATTGACTACCAATAGTTTGGAGTTTAAATGATAGGAAAGTCTGATTTTTGCTCTTTATTCTTCGCTGGACTTTTACAAAGATAATGTGTTTTTCCGGTACAAGAAAACAAATGAAAAGACTTTGATAATAGTTCTTTGATATGATGAGTGTATGATGAGCAATTTGCATTGTTTGTAACGAATAACATATTGTTTGTTGATAGGTGTATATGGTGCTTACAAACAAGATTATAGCATTTAGTTTTTGGAAGTTTTTGCTCAAAATAGATTATGTATATGGTTAATTATGCCAAGACGTGCATTTTTTTATGTGTAATACATCATTAAATAAATAAAAAGTATTACCTTTGTATATTATATGATAGGTTGTTGTGGTGAAGTCATCGACATAGTCGCTTTGCACCTTAAATTGATGTAGTAATGGCAAAGAATACAATGGGAACCAAACTTCCCCGAAAATTGGAGCAGAAGATGCAAATTGTAGGTGAGCAGATTAAGTTGGCTCGCTTGCGTCGGAATCTGAGTGTGGCTCAGGTTGCTGAACGTGCCACCTGTTCACCTCTTACTGTGTCTCGAATAGAAAAAGGGATTCCTACTGTTGCAATAGGGATCTATCTACGTGTTTTGTACGCATTGCAACTTGACGATGATATTCTATTGCTTGCCAAAGAAGATAAATTGGGAAAGTCTTTACAAGATTTGAGTTTGAAAACAAGAGAACGTGCATCCAAGAAAGAATAATCTATGAAAAAGTTGTATGTATATGCCGATTTCGATTGGCTCAAAGAAGTGGAACTCATTGGCGAATTAGGCTTTGAGTCTCTTCGTGGTGCGGACAGCTATAGTTTTACGTTCAATAATGAATGGTTAAGGCAGCACAGCGATCTGTTTTTGAGTGACGACCTGAATAATTACCCAGGACAACAATATACACAACCGGACAAGGATATATTCGGATGTTTTTCTGATGCTTTGCCAGATCGTTGGGGACGTACTTTGTTGTTGCGTCGTGAGCAAATTGCAGCTGCGGAAGAAAAACGACAAGTACGGAGATTGTCATCCTTCGATTTCTTGACTGGTATTGATGATTTCTCTCGAATGGGCGGATTCCGTTTTAAGGAAACCCCAGATAGTGAATTTATAAATGTAAGTGAATCGTTGAAAATTCCACCTCTGACAGATATTCGGGAGTTGATTGTAGCCAGTGCTGAGATTGAGAAGAGCGAAGAAAACAATATGCTCCCCGATAGGAAATGGATTGCACAACTTGTGCAACCAGGAACATCATTGGGCGGTGCGAGACCTAAAGCCAATGTGATAGATACGGATAAAACTCTTTATGTAGCCAAGTTTCCTTCACGTAAGGATGACTATGATGTTGGACTTTGGGAACATTTCAGTCATTTGCTTGCCACAAAAGCAGGGATAAACGCATCAAAAACCAAAGTGCTGGCAACTGGAGAAAAATATCATACATTGCTGTCACAACGTTTCGATAGAACAAACGATAGCAATCGTATTCATTTTGCGTCCGCAATGACCTTGTTGGGGTTGAGTGATGGTGACAATGCAACTACCGGGCATGGTTATCTGGATATAGTCGACTTCATTATTCAGAATTGTACCGATGTAGAGCGAAACCTACAGGAACTATACCGTCGTGTGGCTTTCAATATATGCATAGGCAATAGTGACGACCATTTCCGCAATCACGGTTTTCTTTTGACTGCAAAAGGATGGACACTGTCTCCTGCATATGACATGAACCCCACGTTGAATGAGTATCAAAGTTTGCTTGTTTCATCAAGTTCTAACAAAGCAGAGTTGAGTATTTTGCTGGATGCTTGCGAAGGCTATATGCTAAACCGTAAAACAGCAGAAAAGATTATTTCGGAGGTGACTGAAGCTGTAAAACGTGAATTTAACATATTTTTGTATAATTAACTATCAAGTTTGACGGTCTTT
>OHJE01000139.1_pt1 | contig 54567 bp, 53 predicted proteins | sample 1568491 | NCBI WGS metagenome assembly OHJE01 (sample SAMEA3879609, study PRJEB24766) | human gut metagenome | biome: human-associated habitat; feature: feces | place: USA | collected 1985/1987
AAAGAGCACACATTAAGGCGGAGCTGCTGGCAGGTTGAATTTGGGAGAAATTTCTCATTTCAACTTGTACTAAATTTTGGCATAGGACCACTTGATTTTGTGAAATAGGGCTATTATACTTAGTTGTGACAAAAGTCCCGAAGACTCATTTGAAAAAGCCCCGGAGCAAAAACAGAAGGACGATTCCGTCCGCCGCTTTTAGGGGGCAAGGAGGCTCTCCTGTGAAAAAGTTGTTTTCCATCCGAAAAATGAAGAAAATGATGCTCCTTCTGTTTCTAATCCCTATGTTCCTGCTACAGGCGATCCAAAGCTCCCACTTTCTCCGGGTCCTTAACGAGGAGATGGCGCAAAACGGCCGGGAGATCCTCTCTCTGCACCAGAACGCCTTGGATGACGACATAAGCCGCATTGCCAATTCTATCTCTAGCTATTGGGCCTTGGATTACAGCCACAGCAAGCTGCTGTATCACCAATCGGATTTTAACGCATACCAGTATTCCTACAACGTGCTGAAGGAATACCGCTCCCTCATGTCCTTAGAGCCCTCCATCGGCGCCCTGCTGCTCATCTCCCAGGCCAACCACATGGTGCTCGGGGCCTACAACGACAGCATGATCTCCTACGGGGAAAAGGACGTGCTTCAAGACTTTGCCCAAAACCTGACCGTCTGTTGGGACTACGCAGGTCTCCAGTCCTGGGAGCCCGTCCAAATTGGGCAGCGGTTTTATCTGGCCAGGCTGTTCCGCAACCAGACAGCGGGAACCCTCTGTTTTATTCCACTGGACCAAACGCTTCAAACCAATCTCTCTCCTCACGACTCCTCTGAGAATTTCCTTTTTTTCGCAGATGGAGAGGGGGTTCCCCTCACCCTGGACCCTGTGGGAAAGGAGGTAACCCTTCAGCCTCACCAGAAAAAGGCCTATTTTTCCGGAAATTACTTTATTGTGCAAAGCTACTCCCCCACCAGCAACATGTATCTTGTTTTCGCTGAAAGTTCTCCCGTAAGCCTTCGCAAAATCAACGTCCTTTCCATTTCCATTCTGGGAGCTTCCGTCTTGGTGCTTCTCCTTCTTCCCCTGTTTTTCCTCCTGCTGAAGCGTTGGTACCTGCACCCAATGGAGCAGATGGAGACAGCCCTGCAAAAAATCCGCCAGGGCCAGATGGACGTTCGCTTCCAAGAGGATCAAAAGGTGGAGGAACTGCAGCACCTGAGCACCTCCTTCAATCAGATGATGGATCGCGTCAAGCAGATGAAAATTGCAGCCTACGAAAAAGAACTGCAGTACCGGTACGCCCAGCTCCAATACCTGCAGCTGCAGATCAGACCCCACTTTTTCCTCAACATTCTCAAGTCCCTCTATGGCATGGCGCAGGGGCGAAATTATGAAAAAATCCAAACCGCCATTCTGATGATCTCGGATCATGTGCGCTACATTTTTCACGACAACCAGGATATGGTCCCCCTGCAGACAGAACTGCATCATGTGGAAAATTACATTCAGATGCAGCACTACATCACCTCGCAATCCATTGAGCTCCACATGGAGATAGAACCCGGTCTTGAAGGCGCCCAGGTTCCCGTTCTCTGCTTGCAGACCTTTGTGGAGAACAGCTGCAAATACGCGACTGTCCCAGGCCGTAGGCTGGAGATTTTTTTAGAAGTGCGCCATCTCCCCTCCGAGGAGGGTGGCAGGCTGGATGCCATCATCCAGGACAACGGCCCCGGTCTCTCGCAAGAGTTGCTTCGGGAATTCAATGGGCAGGTATCCTTTCAATACCGGGAGGATCGCATTGGCGTGTCCAATATCCGGCAAAGGTTTCAACTGCTCTATGGAGGGGACTGCGGCTTTGCCTGCCGCAATCTGGAGCCCGGCACCGAATTTGAACTTATTTTCCCCTTGCAGCGCAAAGGAGTTACAACAACCAAGGAGGCAGAGGAACATGAAAATTTTAGTGGTGGATGACCAGCCCGACGTGGTTGCCGGGATTCTGGACGGCGTGAATTGGCGCGCGCTCCATGTTGAGAAAGCTTACAGCGCTCTCAGCGCCGCAGAAGCCAAGGATCTTCTCCTGCGGGAGAAAATCGACATCCTTCTGTGCGATATCGAGATGCCTGGAGAAAGCGGTCTAAGCCTTGTTGCATGGCTGCAAAAGCAGGGCCGGGAAACCAAGTGCATTTTCCTCACAGCCCACGCGGATTTTCCCTATGCTCAAAAAGCACTGCAACTGGGAGCGGTGGACTATCTCTTACAGCCTGCAAGCTATGAGAATATTGAAGCGGCTATTTGGAGAGCGGCAGAGCAATTGCAGGAGGAGAGGCTTTCTCAGGTATATGAAGCCCTGGGGAAAAGCGTAGAGCGGGAGACATTGAATTTTCGACGAAACGTGTTGCGGGAATACCTTCTGGAGATCCGGCGTGGTCCCCAAAAGGTGGCGGAAAAGGCCGCTGCTTTTGGGTTTCTGGCATCCTCCCGTGCCTACCGCTGCACGCTCATCGCCGTACAGGAGACCGGCAAAAACCAAATCGATGATTTTCTGCTCTATGGCATTCAAAATGTTTTGGAAGAACTTCTGCAGGCCTGTACAGAGCAGGTTACAGTCCTCTTTCTGGAGCAAAAAATATACCTGGCCATCCTGGCGCTGGCAGACAATCCTCCAGAGGGGGCGGAGCAGTCCATTGAGCAGGGGTTAGAAACCCTTTGCCGCTTTGGCAGCCGGGAACTGCACATGGGTCTTTCCTGTTATTGCAGCAAGGACTGCGTCCGCTTTGAAGGGCTGCCCCAGGAATACCAGCAGCTTCGCAGGCAGCATCGGCAAAATGTGGCCTGTAGCTGTGGGCTGATCTTGCCTAAAAAGCAAAGCACCTCCTCTCTCAAGCCAGAATTCCCCAAATGGGCCGGAATGCTCTCTCAGGGACTAGGGGATGCTGTGCGCAGCGAAATCCACAGCTATCTGAACCAGCTAAACCAGGAGGGGGGGCCTCACTCCGGAGACCCTTTTCCAGTTTCACGAACATTTTCTTCCTTTGTTCCTGGGCGCAATGCAGCACTGGGAAAAGGACCAGGACATTTTCAGCAAAGTGGACTACGACGCCATAATGCAAGCCTACGCCTCCCTTCCCCAGATGCTGCAATTTGTGGACTTCGTTACGGAATATGTGGAAAATAGCGCCAGCAAGGGGAAGTGCCAAGGGCGCTCTCAAATTGAACGGATACTCTCCTATATACAAAAAAACCTGACCAGGAATATTAGCCGTTCGGAAATTTCCAAGGCGCTGTACCTCAACCCAGAATACCTTTCCCGGCTCTTTAAGCGGGAAATGGGGATCGGCCTGGCGGAGTACCTGATCCAGGAGCGCATGCGGCTAGCCCAGTCCCTTTTGAAGAATACCTCCTTTTCCATCAGCATCATTGCCTCCCGTGTGGGTTATGTAAATTTTTCCCATTTTGCCAAGGTATTTAAGCAAGAATTTGGCGTTTCGCCCTCCGAGTACCGTAAAATGTGCGATCCGCAGGGGAAATAACCAAATATTTTCAAGAAAGCAAAGTCATTTTTAGAACAATAGAAAGTCACATTATTGGCAGAAACTCCTTCCAAAACATTCTATGATAATAGCGAAATAAAAAAAGCGGTGCAAAAAGCGCGAACGCGAGGCACCGCAAAGAAGGAGGAAAACCAAATGAAAAGACTTTTGACCATGCTGCTTTCGGCAGCCCTTCTCGTTTCAGCTTTCGCAGGCTGCGGAGGAGAGGGAAAAGAATCTTCCGCCACAAGCGGGGCAACCGCTGGCAGCTCGTCCAGCAACCAGGCCAGCACGGAGGAAACCGATTGGAGCAGCCAAGAACCCTACACGGTAAAGCTTCTTATCCCCGGTGACGCCAAAACGGAAGACGTGGAAGAAGTCTCTGCCGCAGCTAGTAAGATCTTGGAAGAAAAGTACAATACCACACTGGAAATCATGCGGGTAGGCTTCGGCAGCTATCCCGACCAGGTGAACCTGATGCTCTCCTCCGGCGAGAAGCTGGACGTGCTCTACAACAACCGCGACATCTTCGTCTCCGCCATCAACAACGGACAAATCATCTCCATGGAGGAATACCTGCCCGAATACGGTCCCGACCTGCTGGAGCAGATCCCTGAAGAGAGATGGGCCACCACCTCCCTGAACGGGGAAAAGTACGCGGTGCCCGCCAACAAGGAAGTGGCTGTGAGCTGGGGCTTCTCCTGCGTGAAGGAAATGGCCGACGCCACCGGCGTGGATTACAGCAACATCAAGACAGAGGAAGACCTGGTCCCTCTGCTGGAGGCCGTTAAGGAGATGTACCCCGACGTGTGGCCGGTGGTCTCTGGCGGCGGTGCCATGACAGCGTTGAATACCAGCGATGACCTGGGCGGCGACATCGGCTCCCTGCTGGACTGCACCAACCCCGATGACACCACCGTCATCAACTGGTACGCCTCCGACGAGTATAAGGAAATCGTGGAGCGCCGCTATGAGTGGGTGAAGAAGGGCCTTATCCCGCCGGACGCTTCCTCTTCTTCGGATCAGGCTGCCACTCAGATCGCAGCCGGTAGAGGCTTTGGCCAGTTCTGCAACACCAAGCCCGGCATCGAAGTGGAGCACCAGCGCTCTACCACGAAGGAAATGTTGGTCTTTACCCTGACCCCCGTGTACACCACTACCACCCGCGTGGATATCTTGTGGTACATTGCCCACAACAGCACACAGCCCGGCCGCGCCATCCAGGTGCTCAATGAGCTGTACATCAACCCTGAGCTGGCCAATATCTGCATCAATGGCATTGAGGGCAAGCACTATGAGCTCATCGACGAGGAGCAGGGCATCATCGCCTATCCTGAGGGCGTGGACGGCACTACTACCGGCTACACCTCTAACCCCTGGGCATGGCCCAACGAGATGATCTCCTATGTGTGGGACGGCGACTCCCCCACCATTTGGGAGGACACCACCGCTTGGAACGATTCCGCTATCGTCTCCCCTGCCATGGGCTTTACCTGGGACAATGCCAATGTCCTTAATGAGGTCACAGCTGTTCGGAACGTGAGAGGCAAGTATGCCAATGCCCTAGAGTGCGGCTCTATTGACCCCGCCGAGGCGCTGCCTGCCTTCCTGGAGGAGCTGGAGACCGCTGGCGCCAACACCATCATCGAGGAAAAGCAGAAACAGCTGGATGAGTACCTAGCCAGCAAAGAATGACCTCATCTATTAACGATTTATTCCATTGTTCTGCGGGAGGGGCGGAGCATTGTCTTTCAATCGCTCCGCCTCTTTTTGCGGGATAAATCAAATGAAGGAGGGTCCCTGATGACAGAAAAGAAAAACCTGGGGAAACGCCTAAAGCGGTTCATCCCCCTTTACCTGATGATGATACCAGGCGCTGTTTACCTGATTATCAACAACTACATTCCCATGACGGGCATCGTGATTGCCTTTAAGCAGTTCAACTACGGCAAGGGGATCTGGGGAAGCCCCTTTATCGGCTTCAAAAACTTTGAGTTCCTGTTTGCCACCAAGGATGCCTGGATCATTACCCGTAACACCCTGCTGTACAATGTGGCCTTCATCGTTCTGGGCACCGCCTGCGCCATCGCCGTGGCGATCCTTCTCAACGAGATCCACTCCAGCGCCGCCAAAAAAATCTATCAGACCACTATTCTGGTCCCCTTTCTAATCTCTATCGTGGTGGTCAGTTATCTGGTCTATGCCTTCCTTAGCACGGAGTCCGGATTTTTGAACAAGACCATCCTGCCCGCCCTGGGGCTGGAGCCCGTCTCCTGGTACACCGAATCCAAGTACTGGCCTTTCATCCTCATCTTGGTAAACCTGTGGAAGGGCCTGGGCTACAACTGCATCATCTACTACGCCACCCTGGTGGGCATCGACCGGGGATATTACGAGGCCGCCGTCATTGACGGCGCGAACCGCTGGCAGCAGGTGGTTCACATCACCCTGCCCGCCCTGAAACCGACCATTATCACCCTTACCTTGATGGCTATTGGGAGGATCTTCTACTCTGACTTTGGCCTGTTCTACCAAGTACCCATGAATTCTGGACCACTGCTGGATGTGACCAACACCATTGACACCTATGTCTACCGCGGCTTGATGTCCCTGAACAACATCAGCATGGCCTCCGCTGCGGGCGTGTATCAGTCTTTGATTGGCTTCCTTCTGGTGCTAGCCGCTAATTTCATCGTCAAAAAGAGCAGCAGTGAAAACGCTCTGTTCTAAAGGGAAAGACCTGCTAATAAAAGTCAAGAGTAAAATTCAGAAAAAATGAGCAGTTAAAAAAGAGTACATTTCTCTAAGCCGCTGATCGTTTCAAAAAACGGCGGCTGACTGGCGATATATGTAAAAATATCAGGCTTGTTCTAAAGAATCCAAATATGCTTTTACAGTAGCGTAGTATATCCGCTGAATAAGCGGTTTACATTGGGAAAGACGGTATCCAGCAAAGAGATCAGATTATTCTTCAAAACTGTTTGTACCTTAGAATACTGCTTGTACTGGCGGTAGCAGTTTTTCAGTAAGAGCCGGGTATCTTCCTCCGGGAAGTATCTCGGCAAAGTAAGCCAGCGGTTAAGGCCGTAATTTGCCGGTTTTACGGCATCCTTTCGATCGGTTTTGACCCGTCTCAAATCGTTGTTCCCGTAGCCGTGTATCAACTTTGCATGGACGACGGAAACATATAATCTTGCGTCGTGGAGAACTTTCGCCACCGGCGTATGGTAATTTTCTGTGGCTTCCATAACCACACGAGTCTCACTGTCCAGGCTTTTGAGCAGCCTTGCCAGCGCACTTAGTTCACTGTTGGTGTGACGGACTTCAAAAGGTGAGATGACGACCTCTCCAAAAGGGCGCATGACGGCAACCGTGCTTCTTCCTTTGGAAACGTCGATGCCAACAGAGTTCATTTGCATTCCTCCAATACAGATTTGCCTCATTGCCGATTCAATCTATTGGGTAACGCGAACTCTATGGCTCAACCTGCTCAAATCGAACGCTGCAATAAGGGGACGGCTGACAGTCTTTCGAACGAATATAGAAGTTCAAGGAGGAAATGGTCAACCGGTTGCTCCCCTTTATTGTAGCTTAGGCATGAGATGGATTAAAGCCCAGCTGGATGCTGGGCTTCCAACCAATATTTATTGTAATAGGAGGATAGAAACCATGGTAGATCGAAGCAAAACTTTTCAAATCATCGCAAATGCCGTCATGATCCTGCTTGTGCTATTCTGTCTGGTTCCCTTTGCACTATTGATAGTTTCCTCTATTACCAAGGAGACCAGCCTGGTAAAATACGGATACAGCTTTATTCCACGGGAAATTGATTTGGCCGCGTATAAATACCTCTTGGTGGACTCCACCGATATCATCCGGGGCTATGGTATCTCGGCGCTGGTCACGGTCGTGGGCACCATTTGCAACCTGACTATCACCACGCTGTTTGCCTACCCCCTGTCCCGCAAAGACCTGCCCGCCCGCAATGCGCTGGCCTTTTTCCTGTTTTTTACCATGCTGTTCAACGGTGGCCTGGTGCCCAGCTACATCATGTGGACGCAGACCTTCCACATTAAGAACACCTTGGCTGCCCTGCTATTCCCCAGTCTGATGATGAACGCCTTTTACGTCATTATGATGCGCACCTACTTCACCACCAACATCCCAGACGCTGTCATCGAGGCTGCCCGGATTGACGGCGCGGGAGAGCTGCGAATACTCTCTCAGGTGGTAATGCCCATGTCCATCCCCATCATTGCCACGCTGGCCCTTTTAGCGGGCCTGGCCTATTGGAATGACTGGCTCAATGGCCTATACTATATCAGTGATGACCGTTTGTTCAGCATTCAGGTTTTGCTGAACCGCATGCTTTTGGACGTCCAGTTCCTGATGAGCAACAGTGATGCCGCAAAATCACTGCAGCAAAATGAGGAGTTTGTGCTGCCCTCCACAGGTATTCGGATGGCAGTGGCTGTTATGGGTGCGTTGCCTATTCTGGTGGTATATCCTTTCTTTCAAAAATACTTTGTAAAGGGTATTGTTATTGGCGCCGTAAAAGGTTAATGTTTCAAGTAAATAACTTTTTGAGAGGAGTTTTTGACATGACGAAGCAATATCGTTTTGCCCATACGGACTCGGTGTACACGCATCAGCCTGATGATCCTCGGGCAGTTGTTCTGCAGACCGATGGCTTACAGCCAGACGAGAGAGGCATTTATGACGTGACAGAACGGCTGCAGGCGCTTTTGGACAGTGTTAAACAGCAGGACAGGAGGGGCATCGTACTTATCCCAGAGGGTGTGTACAGTGTTAGTCAGACTATCTATCTTCCCCGGGCTGTACGCATGATCGGCTTTGGGAAAAAACGTCCCAAGTTCGTATTGAAAAAGGACACTTCCGGTTTCCAGGAAGCCCCCCAGGACGACAAGGGGGAGGCTGTGTATATGTTCTGGTTCACAGGTAACACCCCCCGGGTGGAAGGTTATATCCAAGACGCCAATGCCGGCACTTTTTACAGTGCTGTCTCCAACATCGACTTCCAGATTGAAGAGGGGAATCCCGCCGCCGTGGTGATGCGGGCCCACTTTGCCCAGCACGGTTTTGTCTCTCACTGCGTGTTCGACGTTGGCCAGGGCAAGGCAGGTATCTTTGACGTGGGAAACGAAATGGAGAATTTGGTCTTTCTGGGGGGAGAGTACGGCATCTACACCACCAAATGCTCTCCCGGCTGGCCTTTTGTCCTGGTAGAAAGCGCCTTTTCCGGCCAGCGGAAATCCGCCATCCTGTCCCGGGAATGCGGACTGACTCTAAGCCATGTGGAATTCAAGGACGTTCCCGCCGCTGATATCGTGATGGACGGCTACTGGGAGAAACTGTTCTGGAAGGATTGCGTAATGGAAAATATCGCTGGCCCGGCCATTCGGATTTCTCGAGAGAATAACAGTTGTACTCAAATCAATCTGCGGAATATTTGGTGTCGTAACGTGCCGCAACTGTTGCTCGGAAAAGACAGCGGTAAGGTGACAGGGGGCGAACAAAGCGAGTATATGCTCCATACCCTTTTCCATGGGGATGACCTCACGTTGGGCCAGAGCGAACCGGAACGGAAGACATTGGTGGACTGGGAGCCTGCTTCTCAGGAACCTGAGTTTTTCCGGGAGATCTGTGATCTCCCGCCGCAGGAGACTTGGAAAAATGCCCGAGATTACGGAGCCTATGGCAATGGCATTTCCGATGATACCGCCGCCCTGCAAAAGGCTTTGGATGAATGCGATACTGTCTATTTGCCCCAGGGAACATATTTGCTCAGCGACACCCTGCGGATGCGGGAGGGGAACTCCCTCATCGGCCTGAACCCCATTTCCACCCAGCTGGTCCTCGGGGAAAACAGCCCCGCTTGGGCCGGGATGGGCGCCCCCAAGGCGGTTCTGGAGACCAGCCGGGGCGGTTGGAACCTGGTCAATGGTCTTGGCATCGACACCGCGTCCCGTAATCCCCGGGCCGTGGGCTGTAAGTGGATGGCCTCTGCCAATTCCTATATGAACGATGTGAAGTTTGTGGGCGGCCATGGCCAGATCACCCAGCAGCAGGAAAACGTGCCTGTTTACAACGCCTCCCGCACAGCGGATGTGAACCCAGACCGCCCCTGGGACTCGCAGTACTGGAGTTTGTGGATCACCGACAATGGGGGCGGTGCTTTTAAGGATGTGTGGACGGCCAATACTTATGCGGAAGCAGGTTTTTTCGTGTCGGAAACGGAGACTCCCGGTGTTATGTATCAGGTGTCTATCGAACATCACGTGCGTCACGAGGTGCTGCTGCGTAACGTGGCGAACTGGAAATTTCTTTGCATGCAAACTGAAGAAGAGGTGGCAGAGGGTCCCTATTGCCAGCCATACGAGATGACGAACTGTCACGACTTGTTGTTTGCGAACTTCTACTCTTTCCGAGTTATTTGGGTGGACAATCCCTATCCAAGTGTTGTCCGCGCTTGGAACTGCGAGAATATAGATTTTCTGAATTGTCACAATTTCACCCAGATGAAGTACACCATTGAGAATCTGTATGTTGATGTCAATACGGGAAAAACAGCTGGGTTCTGGCAGCTGGGAAGGCTACGGATTCCGCATATGGAAAGGGCTAAGAAGTTGCCTGATGTAAAAGGTGAGATTGGAAAAATAATTTCTGGTCTTGATTGTGTGGATGCTTTGTGTCAAGCTCCGGATGGCGCTATCTATATTTGCGACTCTCGGCTGTATCGCATCTATCGTTGGGATCCTGAGACAGAGACAATGATTTTGTTGACGAGCCAGCATTTTCAGCCCCTGTCTTTGGCTTGTGACAGTCAAGGACGACTGTTAGTTGTCACCGAGTATCAGCCGGTGAAAAATTCTGTGGTGAACGGTATAGAGGAACTGGCTACCGATGAATTTGGCGGGGAGTCTGGCGGCGGTTGCTATTATCCTTTCTTTTCCTACGATAGAAGAATCCGTGTCTGCGCTATCGATCCCAAAGCTCCCGAAGCTTCTTTGGAGCTGCTTCCCGTTGTCTCTTTAGAGCAGGCAAAACCTGATATCCTGTACTATCCGGCAAATCAATGGCGGGACAGCGGGGACATGATGGAGTCCTTTGCAAAAAATGACATCGCCTGTTACTTGGCGCCTGATGGTAAGACCGCTATCGTTCATACGCCCGCTTTGGCCAGAGCCTGCGGTTTAACCCCCTTGTGTCCGGGTAAACCCGCTTATCTGGTAGACGAATACAATAAGTGTATCGTGCAAGTGCAGGTGGGGAATGACTTTGCCCTTTCAAACCCCACTGTTTGGGCCGAACGAGGTGAGTATGGGTTTGCCATGACAGAGGACGGTGACGCATATATACCGGATTGTTTACTATATATCTACGTCGACGGAGAGAAAAAAGATACAATCCAGCTTCATGACCGTCCCGCATGCGTGTTGGAAGCTGGCAAAAATAAGGAATACCTCTATATTACCGCCCGCAGAGATGTGTACGCTTTGCGCTTAAAATAATTTGTAAGACTAAGTTTGAACTGCACCCCATTTGTTGATAGTATATCATACTGTCTAACAAATGGGGTGCAGTTCAGCAGTCAATAACGGGCATTTGTCATTCATATACAAGTTCGGTCAAAACGATTTCCTCCGCACGATTACGGATGCTGTTCATGCGGCGCACCCATTCCATTTGGTCGGTGGCTTTGAGCGCTTCGGTCACATTTTCCTGCTTCGCCATTGCAGAAACGATGATTTCCATGCGCTTGTTGCAGGCTTGGTCGATCTCGGCAAGGTGCTGATGCGGTGAAGGAAATGCTTTCCGGCTTGGTATGAGACTTAAAGCGGTACGGCTTTTCTGCAAGGTAAATTGATAACGCTGGTAAAATGTTGACAACATAATACCAATCTATTATAATAAAACGCGGCTTTATTAGTATTTGTGTTTTTCGTTATGATAGGGGGATAAAATGTTAAAAACCGTCCTGCTCCAGAAAATAAAACCGTACCGTCGGGTAAATAAAAAAGGCTTCACGCTTATGGAAATGCTGATTGTCGTGGCTATCATCGCGATACTCATTGCGGTCGCGATTCCGGTTTTCAGCGCACAGCTTCATAAGGCAAGGGTCGCAACGGACTGGGCGAACCTGCGGTCGTTTTACGCCGACATACAAACGGATTATATGACAACAGGGAAGCAAAACCCGAAAGTCCCCGTAGGTTGGCACACAAACCCAGCTTACGACTGGCATTCGGTGACGTTTTTGAACGGACAGAAAGTCAAAATGAAAGCAGGCTTCTGCGCGGTGAATTTTAAAGAAGATGAGGGTTATTCGATCGTATACGATTGTAACGACGATCACCCAGCGTGCCATCTCAGCCTGCCTGCACAATAATATCTTGTTTAGAAGACTTTGTGCATTTTATGTGCAAAGTTTTTTTCGGAAAAGCAAACCTTAAAAACATAAACCAAGAAAGGAGTCGCAAAATACCCCCTGTAACCGCGTTTTTGTTATTGTTCTCGATTCCCTCGGCGCGGCTTTCGGAGCTGCTATAAAAGATGATTTTTTCGTAGTATCCGTCAAGCAAAAAAGAGAGTTCTGCTGGAGGTTTTCTACTTTTTCCTCTACACTGGAGGAAAAGGGGGAGATGCTTTTGGAACGACCGGTATTCAGTTTTTTTTCAAAACTTATTATGCCGTTGTTTTACGATAAAAAGTTTTTGCGTGGCCGCTGGTTTGAGGAATCCAGTCTCGGCTGGACATGGTGCTGGCGAAACTTGTGGATGCAGAAGGTAAAGGGCATCAATCGCGATATTCCGTTCCCGGTTTCTTTCCGCAATGAAGTAAGCAGCGCGGAAAATCTGATTTTCGACCCGGATGATATGAACGATTTTAACGCGTTCGGCTGCTATTTTCAGAATTTCGCCGCCAAAATCGTCATTGGCAAAGGCAGTTATATCGCGCCGAATGTCGGTCTTGTCACGGCGAACCATGTGCTGACCGATTTGGAGCAGCATCAGCCCGGCAAAGACATCGTACTTGGCAAAAACTGCTGGATCGGTATGAATTCCACCGTTTTGCCCGGCGTGGTGTTGGGTGACCACACCGTTGTGGGTGCGGGTTCGGTCGTGACGAAAAGCGTATCCGTCAGGCCATGGAAATGCTCACGCAGACAAACGACCGTGTGCTGAACATCTGCTACGCCTGCGGTTTCAATAATATCAATCATTTTAACCGTATTTTCAAATCCATCGTGGGCGTTTCGCCCACCCAGTACCGTTCTGCAAACCGCGAGGAGGCGCAGAACTGATTTGATTTTTGTAAAACTGTTTTTGGTTGACACGGTGAAAAAAAGCAGTATATAATAAATGAAAAGTACTGCGAAGTAGGAGGTTTTATGGACAGTCTACTATCTTACCAAACTCTGCCTCTCAAAATCAAAACACAGCTTACCCGCATCACGGAAAGCCGGAAAACGCATCCGGCAGAGAACTTCCCCGAAGACGACCTCGAAAAGCTCCGAAAATATCTCATCGCCGAAATTCGAAAGTGAGGGAAAATATGAAAGGCCCAAAAACGCTCTACGTCTCCGATTTAGACGGCACCTTGCTGCGCCGCGACCAAACCGTCTCGCCGTTCACGGCGGAAACGATCAACACGCTGACGGCGCGCGGCATGCTGTTTTCCTACGCCACGGCGCGCTCGCTCGTCACCGCGAAACAGGTCACCAAGGGGCTCAACACGCACTTTCCGCTCATCATCTATAACGGGGCGTTCGTCCGCGATAACGTCACGGAGGAAATTCTTCTCGCAAATTACTTTGACGCTTCCGTGTACGCGGTTTTAGATGAACTCTTCAAGGCGAATATCTACCCCATCGTGTACGCAAATGTGGACGGCAGAGAACATTTTTCCTTTATCTATGAAAAGTGCACGCCCGGCCTGAAGGACTTTGCCGATACCCGCGTAAACGACCCCCGTACCCGCGAGGTGTATACGACGGAAGAGCTCACGCGTGGCGATCTTTTCTATATCACCTGCATCGGCGACCCGCAAAAACTCGCGCCATTTTACGAAAAATACCGCGAAACCTACCACGTCGTCTACTCCAAAGATATTTACTCCGGCGAGCAGTGGCTCGAGATCATGCCGAAAACCGCATCCAAAGCGAACGCTGTCCGCGAGCTGAAAGAGAAGCTCGGCTGCGAAAAGCTCGTCGTCTTCGGCGACGGCAAAAACGACCTTGATATGTTCCACGCTGCGGACGAAGCCTACGCCGTTCAAAACGCCGACGAAAAACTGAAAGCCGCCGCCACCGCCATCATCGGCGGCAACAACGAAGACGGCGTAGCCAAATGGCTTTTGGAGCACGCAATTTTTTAAATCCCGGAGGAAAATATGTACATTTATTACCCAAGCTGTAACTTTAGCGCTGCAAGTCCCGCAACGGCAAAAAAAGTCAAAGCGTATTTTGAAAAGCAAATGCCGGTTGCCGGCTGCTGCCGCGTCGATAAAAGAGAGATTTCCCCTGCGGATATCGCGCTTTACGTCTGTCAGGCATGCCGCGAGACGCTCGAAGACAAAGTGAAAACGCAGTCGATGTGGGAATATCTCGATGCCTTAAAAGATTTCAACTTTCCGAACCTAAACGGTCAAAAATTCTATGTGCAGGATTGCTGGCGCGACCGCAATCACCCGGAGATCCACGAAGCCGTGCGCAGCCTTTTAAAGAAAATGCACGCGGAAGTGATAGAGATCGAGCATAACCGTGAAAAATCCATATTCTGCGGCAACCTGCATTACGAAACGGATGATCCGCGTCTCAAAAACTACCCGAACACTCCACTGTACAAGCTGCCCGAAGACCTGCAAACCTCTCTCATGCAGCATTATGCCGCGCAGTTTGACCCCCAAATCCCGGTGCTGTGCTACTGCAACCGCTGTTATGAATGCCTTCGCATGGGCGGTGCAGCCGCCGTTCATCTGCTCGATATCGCTTTTTCTGAAATGTAAAGATAGATTTGTTTCCTTTCAGACAGGAAACGAACCGCAAAATCGCCTATACTGAATACAGCGACAGAGGAAAGGGGAGAGCGTAAATGGAGTGGCTGCCCGGCAACAAGGAGTACGACCTTGCCGGCAAGTACAACATCGAGTGGTATTCCGCAGACGGTGACCCGGACGGCACCGACTACGAGTCCGCTATCTGGATCCCCGTTATCCCGAAAAAGTAAAATCTTATCACGCCATAAGAAAACTGCCCTGCCGATGCGCAAAACGGCAGGGCATCTCCTATTTTATGTCGGTTCCCGGGTAAAACCGTGCCAAAATTTCGTCAACCGTCATGCCGCCTTCCGCAAGCGTTATGGCGGCCGCTTGACTCATGCCCACGCCGTGCCCATAGCCGAGCGTCGTAAATGCGAACGCGCCGTTTTCATACGTCACCGTAAAACTCGCGCTGCGTAAACCGAGCGCCTCCCGCACATGCACGCCTGTCATTTCTACCCCGCAGACCGTAAGCTTTTCCACATATCCCGTGTCAAAATATTGAATATCCGAGAACCACTTTCCCGGCGCATCGTCAAATGAAATTTCCGAGAAAGCGGCTTGTATCTCGTCTTCCGTAAACGTTGCCGCGCGCTGAAACCCTTGCGCCAAAAGGTCGCTCGGGCACGCCACAGCGGTGAGGTACGGGTAGCTTTTTTCCGGCCACACGTTCTCAAACGGCTGCGTGCACCCGGCAGAAATCGCAAAATAACACGCATCGATCGGCTCGTTTTCAAAATAAATTTCCTTGTCGAGCACCGATAAGCACAGCGCCCGCACGCGGTTTTGTTCTTCGTCCGTCAGCCCCGCATCAACCGTGTAGATGCTTTTTTCCGCGCTGTCACAGGTAAAATCAAAATCTTTCCCCGTGTTTTCCCGCCGCTTGCGGTCATAGAGCGTGTGTATCGCGATGATTTGTGCCTTTAACGCCTCGTCTGGGGCAGAAACAGCCATCTCACACGGCAGCGCCCCGCAGAGAAAATCCAGATCGTTCACGGTGCGGACCGTCTCTGTTGCCGCGTCGTAAATGCGAAAAACAGATTCGCTTTTTGCCGTGCCGCTCTCCGCAAACAGCAGCGGCGTTACCGCGCAAAACAGATACAGCGCACCCAAAAATGCGAAAAACCTGCGTACCGGCCATTTTGATTTCAGCTTCATTTTACACCTCGAGATGAAAAAACTTATTGTCACTCATGCAATATTTTGTGCTAAATTTATTTTTCATAGAATAAATCAAGATAAAAATGAAAGATATTAAGTTTCATAATTCAAAAATGCTTGACGAAACCGCAACTCTGCGCTATTATGTATCTACTACGCGAAAATGTGCGGAACGCAGTGCGAAGAGCCGCGCAGGAAAGGATGAGCAGTTTTGGAAAGATTGATAAACGAAAGTGCAAGCAGCACAACAGTCAGCGAGCTTTGCGCCGAGTATCGTGCCAATAACCAGATTACAAAGGATGAATACGAGCTTTACCACGTCAAACGCGGCCTGCGCAACCGCGACGGCACCGGTGTCATGGCCGGTCTTACGCACGTCTGTAACGTGCACGGCTACCTCATCAGCGACGGCGTGAAGATTCCGGATAGCGGCCGCCTCACATACCGCAGCATGAATGTTGTGGATATCATCAACGGTTGCCGCGCGGAAGGCCGTTTCGGCTTTGAAGAAGTCGTGTGGCTTTTGATCTTCGGCAAGCTGCCCGATGAACGCCAGTATAACCGCATCTGTCAGCTCCTTTACGAAAACCGCGAGCTGCCGGAATACTTCCCCGAGGACGTCATTATGAAAAACCCGTCGCGCGACGTGATGAATAAGCTCGCGCGTGCCGTTTTGACGCTCTATTCCTACGATGACGACCCGGACGATCTCTCACTCGAAAATAACATGCGCCAAAGCATCTCGCTCATTGCGCGTATGCCGGCCATCATGACGTATGCCTATCAGGTCAAGCGCCGCCATTACGATAAACAGACCATGTTTTTCCACCCGTTCGAGCCGCAGCACAAAACGGCGGAGGCGATTTTGAATGCCCTGCGCGAGGATCGCCAATTCACGCACGAGGAAGCCCAGCTGCTCGACCTTTGCATGGTGCTCCACGCAGAGCACGGCGGCGGTAACAACTCCACATTTACCACGCGTGTGCTTTCCTCCGCGCAAACGGATATCTACTCCACCATCGCCGCGGCTATCGGCTCCCTGAAGGGCTTCCGTCACGGCGGCGCGAACCACAAGGTACGCCAGATGATGACGGACATCATGCAGAATGTGCAGCACTGGGACAGCGATGACGAAGTGGAAAACTACCTCGAGCGCATTTTGCGCCGCGAGGTGGGGGACAAGAGCGGCCTCATCTACGGCATCGGTCACGCCATTTACACATTGTCCGATCCGCGTGCCGTCGAGCTCAAAAAACAGGCGCGTTCCCTCGCCGCCAAAACCGGCTACGCCGACCAGTTCGCGCTGTATGAGCGCATCGAGCGCTTAGCGCCGGACGCGTTCCATAAAGTTACGGGGAACGAGAAAGTAGTATGCGCCAACGTCGATTTTTATTCCGGGCTCGTCTATGAGATGCTCGGCATTCCGGAGGATCTCTACACGCCCATGTTCGCCGTTTCGCGCATCTCCGGCTGGTGCGCCCACCGTATCGAGGAGCTCACAACGGGCGGCCGCATCATCCGCCCGGCGTACCGCGCGCTGCCCACCGGTCAGACCTACATCCCGCTCAAGGACCGCCATTACGATGCAAAGTCCGTTTTGTAAATAAAACGGCATAAAAGCCCAAAACGGCTTGCTTTTTGCCGTTATTGCCCGTATAATCAAATTCAGAAAGCAGCAAGGTGTGTGCGATGGCCCTGTCTTCGCCCGCACTTTTCCGTTTGTATGATTCCATTAAATCTCGTTTCTCTACGAAAGGAAGAAGGGGTAAAATCCATGAAAGCACCCATCACATTTGCCATCGCCGGCTTCGGCGACCGCGGCAGCACATACGCTTCCATGCAGAAGCTTTTCCCGGACCGCATGAAGGTCGTCGCCGTGGCGGATATCAACCCGGAAAAGGTACAGAAAGCGAAAGAGCTCTACGGCATCAAGGATGAGCTTTGCTTCACGAGCGCAGAGGAAATGCTCGCGCAGGATAAGCTTGCCGATGTCATGGTCGTTTCCACCATGGATCGCCAGCACGTCAACCACGCCATTCCGGCGCTTGAAAAGGGCTATAATATCCTGATGGAAAAGCCGATCTCCCCGGATCTTCAGGAGTGCAAGCGTATCATCGAGGTTGCAAAGCACTGCCCCGGCAAGATCATCGTATGTCATGTTCTGCGCTATACCACGTTCTATAATACATTAAAGTCCATTCTCGACAGCAAAAAGATCGGCGATGTTGTCTCCGTCTGTGCAAACGAGAACGTCGGCTACTGGCACCAGGCGCACTCCTTTGTGCGCGGCAACTGGCGCAACAGTGACCAGACAAGCCCCATGATCCTCCAGAAGTGCTGCCACGATATGGACATCTACACCTGGCTGCTCGGCAAAAAGTGTAAGGCCATTTCCTCCGTCGGCGATACGCACCTCTTCAAAAAGGAGTGCGCACCGGAGGGCGCAACGCCGTACTGCCTCGGCGGCTGCAAAGCGAAGGAAAACTGCAAGTTTGACGCCGAGAAGATCTACATCACGAACCCCGCAACGGGCATCCGCAACGGCAATACGTGGATGGCGGGCGTTGCCTGCGGCGTGAACCCCACCGAAGAGCGCACCTATGAAGCACTGAAAAACGGTCAGTACGGCCGCTGCGTCTATATGTGCGACAACAACGTCGTCGACCACCAGCAGACGAACCTCCTCTTCGAGGACGGCACAACCATGAGCTTCACCATGTGCGCGTTCACCGAAAAGTGCTACCGTTATTTCAAGGCCATGGGCACGAACGGTGAAATCGAAGCCGATATGCTCTCGAATAAAATCCACGTCCGCGTCTTCGGCGAGCCGGAAGAAATCATCGATGTCAAGCTCCTTGCAAACGACCTCAAGGGTCACGGCGGCGGCGACAGCGGCATCGTGAACGACTTCCTCGATATGCTCATCAACGAGACCGAAGCCACCGAGCGCACCACCACGCTGGAGCACTCCCTCGAAAGCCACTTCATGGCGCTCGCAGCCGAAGAATCCCGCCTCCGCGGCGGCGAGCTCATCAACATGGATGCGTTCAAAAACGGCAAGTAATTTAACAATCTGAACATAAAAAGTCCTGCACGCATGATAAGCTGTGCAGGATTTTTTACTATATTCAATTTAATATTTCATCACAAATACGCGTCCACAACGGCCTGCGTCTCATCGCGCTTTGCTTCCATTTCCGCCACAAGGTGGAACTGATTGCGTGCGCGGTCTAAGTTGTGCTGCGGGTACTTCGTCTTAAAGTACACATCGCCGTTTAGGTAGTCCGCAAGGAAGCGGATGCCCACCTCAAACGTCATCAGCTTCGCGCCGTCCGGCAGCGTGCGGATTTCCGTCTCGGTCAGCGCCTTGCCGGCTTCGCCGAGAAAGCCTTCCGTGTACGCCTTAAAGAGCGGCACGCTGAAGTGCACCTTCGTCAGATCGGTTTCGTCCTCCGCACCGGTGGAAGCGCCCGCGCGGATGGAATCACCGAAGTCAAACGCCGCAAGGCCCGGCATCACTGTGTCAAGATCGATGACGCACACCGCGTCACCCGTCGCGTTATCGATCAAAACGTTGCTCATTTTCGTGTCGTTGTGCGTCACCTTCAGCGGCAGCTTGCCCTCCTCAAGCAGGTTCATCAAAAGCCCGCAGTCCGTTTCGCGTGCCTTTGCAAATTCCAGCTCGGCCGCAACATCCTTTAAGCGCCCGGCCTTGTTCTCGCGCACCGCGTCCATCAGTTGCCGGAAGCGCGCCGGGGTGTCGTGAAAGTGCGGGATGACCTCGAGCAGCGTCTCTGCCGGGTAATCAGAGAGCATGTTCTGAAACGCACCGAACGCCGCGCCGGATTTTTTCAGCATCTCCGGAGATTCCGCAAAGTCATACGCCGTTGTGTTCTCCAAATTGATCGTCGAGCGCCAGTAGTTGCCCTCACTGTCGATATAATAATCCTTGCCGTCGTTCGTCTTTAAAACCGTCAGCGTGCCGCGCTTCGGGTCTTTGCCGGCCTTTTCAAGCTTCTCTGCCAAAAACTTCGTCACGTGCACCATGTTGTCCATGATCTCATCCGGGTGCGGGAACACATACCCGTTCACGCGCTGCAAAACAAAGTTGCCCTTTTCCGTGCGCGCCAGAAACGTGTCGTTGATGTGCCCGCCGCCGTACGGTTCAATGGAGTTTACACAGTCGCCGTAAAAATACGCCTTTGCGGCCTCGTTATAAAGAATTCCCTTTTTGTCCGCCATGTTTTATCCCCTTAGAGTAAATTTAAAACCGTCAATTATTGATGATGATGCGCAAGATTTCGGAACCGCCCGCCGCGGAAAGATCCATCGCGCCGCTGTACCGCTCCAAAATGCCGCGTACCACTTCCATGCCGAGCACCTGCGGCTTTTTCGGCTCAAACAGCTTATGTACAAGGTCGTTCACGGAGCTCTTCGTCGCCGGTGTGCGTTTTTTCTGCTTTTTCTGCGCCGAGTACACCGCCTCAAACGTGATGCGGTTTTCCACCGGCAGCGCCGTGATGCGCACGCGTGGCTCCTCTGCGCCGGAGTGCTCCGCGCAGTCGATGGCGTGCGTCAGCATGTCGTTCAGAATCGCGCAGAATTCAATGGTTTTCAGCCGCACCGCGCCAAGCTCCACATTGCTTTCCAAAACGATGCCGCAGTGTGCCGCGTAGGCCGCCTTGCCCGCCAGCACTGCATTCACATACGGGTTTTCGCTGTATCGCTGTAAATACGGATCGTGCAGGACTGTTTCCTCTTTGATGATATTCAGTACGCCTTCGCAGCTGCCGTCCTGCGCCTCAGCCGCAATCTCATGCAAAACAAAATCATGGTGCTCCTGCGCGTTCTTTGCGTTTGTCACGTTGCCCACCATCGCGCGGAAATAATCCGCCTCCGCGCCGAGCAGCTGCTCGCGGTGCTCGGCCGTGCAGGCACTCTCCTGGTACTTTGCCGCGTTAAATGCCGCACGCACCGTAAACGCCAAAACAAGGTACAGCGCCGCTGTCAGAATAAGGCGCTGCGTTACGCTGTTCAGGCCGAAAAAAGTCGGCAAAATTCCATTTGCGCAGAATAAACAGACAACAAGCGCCGCACAAAGCCCCACAGACAGCACCGAAACGCCGCGCTGTGCAAAATAGCGAAACGGGTGTGCCAGCGTCATGAAAGAGAGGAATGTCAGCACAATGTACAGTAAGCTGCCGATGACCGCCGACCAGATGCCGTCGCCCGCAAACGGCAGCGCTTTCAAAAGCGTGGTCGTCACGGGCAGCAAAAACGCGTAGTTGCAGATCATCAAAAGAGAAAGGCTCAGCTTCTGCGCCAAATTGTTCGTGTAGAGGAATACCGCCGCAACCAGCAATAAGAGCACATTCATGCCGTTGCCGAATTGCCCCGTCGCGTCGTTAAAGGCAGGGGAGAGCAGCAGATTCAGCACAATAGAAAGCACAAACACGCCGCCCGAAACAATGGCCTCTGCCAGCAGCCGAAAGCGGCTGTTTAAAACCGTCAGAAATAAAAGTGCATTGCACAGAAAAACGACCGGTAAAAGCATTTTAAAACGCCTCACTTTTCCAAGTTTGTGTGCGCGAACCCCTAAATCGCACACAATTTTTTTCAGTATACCATATTTGGCCGCTTCTTTCAACAAATTCCACAAAGAAATGTTCCGCAGCACGAATTTTTCGACACTACGGAACACATTTATGCATTATACAATTCTATATCTCTTAAAAATCAGCCCATGCGGCGGTTCTGCTTGCCAGTGACAGATTCCATCTCAATGCACCACACACCCGTCGATTTCGGCCCCGTCTCCACGCAGCCGGTTTCCTCTTTCGTCAAACTCGGCACAAAACGGTCGCAAAGCAGACGCAGCGCACGGCGTTTTTCATCGAAATCAGTTACTTCTGTCACTTTGCCGCGCACCACAGTGGAGGTATAGAGCGTCGTCAGCCCCTTTTCGTAGATCGTCGGGTTTTCCACAAACAGCAGGCAAACCTGCGGATTTTCGCGCAGAGAGTTGACCTTCAGTCCCTCCGGCGCGCTGTGGAAGAACAGCTTCTCGCCGTCACGCACCACGTTCAGCGCCACCGCATACGGCGTGCCGTCCGTCGCAATAAGGGAAAGTATGCCGTAAGCGCAGCGGTCAATGACCGCAAGCGCATCCTCGCGGGAAATCGCGCGGTCGGCGCGGCGCATTTTGGTCATGTCTGATTTTTGGGACATATCCATAATAAACAACTCCTTGTCCTTTGTTGGCTTCAGTATAGCATTGCATAGTGCCGAAAACAACCGTTTTCAAAAAACACGCGAATTTTCGACGAGAAATTGCAAAATTTCGCTGTGAAATTGCCAAATTTCGCATAAGCCCTTGTTTTATTCCGGGTTTTACAGTATATTTAATTGGTATTACTTTCGGAAAGGAGCGCAATGGACTGCACGGCAGTCCATATCTGTATATATGGAAAACACAGAAGCAAAAAGAAACATCAAGCTCATCGCGTTCGATCTGGACGGCACCACGCTGCACGGCTTCGCGGAGCTTTCAGAGCGCAACCGCCGCGCCATGGAAAAGGCGAACGACGCAGACATTCTGGTTGTCCCGGCCACAGGACGCGTGCGCAATTTTATTCCGCCGTGCCTCACCGAACTGCCGTTTATCCGCTACGCCATCACCTCAAACGGCGGCGCCGTGTGGGATATTCTGGAAAACAAAGTGCTCTGCACCGATCTCATTCCCACCGAGACCGCGCTCGAAGTGCAGAAAATTTTTGACGATTACGAGCTTTATGTGGAATACTACGTGCACGGGCGCGGCGTTACAAAGCGCGGCAACCCGGATAAAGCCCGCACCATTTTCGGCTTCCCGGAAGAAAAATATTACTTCCTCACAAAAGATTATACGTTCACGGACAACCTCTCCGCCTATTTAAAAGAAACGCACGCCGAGCCGGAAAAGATCAATATGATGTTCATCCCGGAAAGCGTCCGCCCGGAAATTTTGGCCCGCCTGCAAAAGTTAGGCGGCATCGAGCTTACATTCTCGAACGTCGATAACATCGAGATCAATAAAAAGGGCTGCGATAAGGGCACCGCACTGTATTCGCTCTGCAAGGTCCTCGGCATTGATCCCCAAAACACCATGGCGGCGGGCGATAACGGCAACGACCTCGGCATGCTGAAAGCCGCAGGCTTCGCCGCCGTCGTCGGCAACGGCATAGAGGAAGCGAAAGCGATTGCCGACGCCGTCGTCGCACCGTGTATCGAAGACGGCTTCGCGGAAGCCGTGGAGCGGTTTGCACTGAGATAAAAAGAAAAATATAAAAGCACCATTTGAAAGGAACCAAACTATGCTGAATGTCAACGGGGTCGCCATCAATTTTGATGGTCAGAACCTCTTTTCAAACGTCAATCTCCAGTTTTTGCCGGGCAACTGCTACGGCATCATCGGTGCAAACGGCGCGGGTAAATCCACCTTCCTGCGTATTTTGTCCGGCGATTTAGAGCCCAGTAAGGGCGAGGTCACGTTTGACCCCAAATACAGAATGTCCGTTCTGAAACAGGACCACTTTGCTTACGAAGACCAAACCATTTTTGATACCATCATGCAGGGCAATGCAAGGCTGTATGAGATCGCACAGGAAAAAGACGCGCTGTACGCAAAGCCCGATTTTGACGAAGAAGACGGCAACCGCGCCGCCGAGCTTGAAGCCGAGTTCTCCGAGCTCAACGGTTGGGACGCCGAGACCGAAGCCGCAAAACTCATGCAGGGTCTCGGCCTCGACAGCAACGATATGTATAACACCATGAGCACTCTGAACCAGACCGAAAAGGTTAAAGTGCTCTTGGCCCGCGCGCTGTTCGGCCAGCCGGATATGATTCTCCTTGACGAACCGACGAACGGCCTCGACGCCAAAGCCATCACATGGTTAGAGGATTTTCTCATTGAGTACGAGGGCACCGTCATCGTTGTCTCCCATGACCGCCACTTTTTAAATAACGTCTGCACCCATATTGTCGATGTCGATTACGGCAAGATCAAAATGTACGTCGGCAACTACGACTTCTGGTATGAGTCGAGCCAGCTCATGCAGCGCATGATGCGCGACCAGAACCGCAAGGCGGAGGAAAAAATCAAGGAGCTCCAGAACTTCATCCAGCGCTTCTCCGCAAATAAATCGAAGTCCCGTCAGGCGACGTCCAGAAAGAAGCTGCTCGATAAAATCACCGTCGAAGAAATGCCCGCGTCCTCCCGCCGCTACCCGTATGTCGGCTTTACGATGGACAGAGAGCTCGGCAAAGACGTCCTCACCGTTTCGGGCCTTACAAAGACCGTAGACGGCGTAAAGGTGCTTGATAACGTCACGTTCACCGTCGGCCGCACGGATAAAATCGCGTTCACCGCATCAAACGAGTTCGCCGTGCCGACGCTTTTCAAAATCTTAATGGGCGAGCTGGAGCCGGACGCCGGCACATTCAAGTGGGGCGTTTCGACGAGTCAGTCCTATTTCCCGCAGGATAATTCCGCCTATTTCACCGATACGGAAGATTCCATCATCCGTTGGCTCGAGCAATATTCCAAAGACACCACCGAAACGTATCTGCGCGGTTTCCTCGGCAAAATGCTGTTCTCCGGCGAAGACGTCTATAAGCCCGTGCAGGTGCTTTCCGGCGGCGAAAAGGTGCGCTGCATGCTCTCGCGCATGATGATGTTCGGCAGCAATGTACTCCTGCTCGACCAGCCCACGAACCACCTCGACCTCGAGTCCATCACTGCCGTCAACAACGGTCTCATCGATTTCAAGGGTGTCGTGCTGTTCGCATCGCACGACCACGAGTTTACCCAGACCGTCGCGAACCGCATCATCGAAATTCTGCCCGAGGGCGGCACGTTCGACCGCGTTACCACCTACGACGAGTACCTCGAAATGCGCGGCTAAACCCGCAAAGGACGCGGCTACTTCTCCTAAAGAACGCCCCGAAAAGCTCGAAGAGCTCGTCCGCAACCTTGGGTCCGACGAATAAAACCGTAAAATTTGACAAAAAAGGCAAATAAGACTGGATTTTCCCGCGGTTCCCCGCTATAATAGAAATAATGTCTTTCTCCGCGTAATCTTGCGGAAGAAGAAAACGAAAACGCTCTGAAAGCGTAAAAAAGGGGAATTTGCAAATGGAAATTGCAATTACAGTCTTGCTGCTCATCGTGGGTCTCGTGCTCATCATCAAGGGCGGCGATTTCTTTGTGGATGCCGCATCGTGGATGGCGGAAGCTTCCGGCATTCCGAAGCTTATTGTCGGCGCAACGGTCGTCAGCTTCGCGACCACTTTGCCGGAGCTGCTCGTCTCCATCTTCGCGGCGCTCGACGCACGTGCCGCAGAGGCACTTTCGCCCGGCAGCGGCATCGGCATGGTGGATATGTCCATCGGCAACGCCATCGGCAGCGTCACGGCGAACCTCGGTCTCATCATGGGCATCGCGCTTGTCGCCATTCCTATGGCGATCCGCCGCAAAGATTACATGCTCAAAATGATCCTCATGCTCGTGGCTGCCGCTGTCACCGTATGTTTCTCACTGTTTGATAACGGCGTCGGCATGGTTGCCAGCATTTTGCTCATCATAATTTTCGTCATTGCCATGTACGACAACATCCACGAGGCCGTCGTCGCCGTCAAGGGCGGGGCAAAGAATCAGCAGCTCGATGAGCCCGTCACAAAAAAAGCCGTCATCACCAATGTTGTCAAGTTCCTCATCGGCGCGGTCGGCACGGTCGCCGGTGCACAGCTCCTTGTCGATAACGGCTCCGCGCTCGCTTCCATGTGCGGCGTTTCGGATCGCGTCATCTCCGTCACCATCATCGCCATCGGCACGTCTCTGCCGGAGCTTGTCACCACGCTCACCGCCATCGCGAAAAAGCAGGGCTCGCTCTCCGCAGGCAACATCATCGGCGCAAATATCATCGATCTGACCTTGATTCTGCCCGTATGCGCGCTCATCTACGGCAGCAAGCTCCCCGCGTCGCCCACCGTCGCCATGGTCGATATCCCGGCATGTCTCATCATCGGCATTCTGTCTGTCGTGCCCACGCTCATCACGAAGAAATTCTCGCGCTGGCAGGGCGTTTTAATGCTCGCCGCCTACGCCGTCTATATCGTGCTCAGCGTCATTGTTATGGCATAACTTGTAACTTTTGTAACGAAAGCTCCGTTTTCAAGAAAAACGGGGCTTTTTTATGCACTTTTCAAATCATTTCCTCTTGACTTTTCAGCGCTCTGTATGCTAAAATGTAACAGAAGTGTAACAAATGTTATTGCTTTGTAATTTTTTAATGTCAGGTGAGAAGCGCATGCAGGCGGCAGAAATGCAGATAAAAACCGAAAACAGTGTTGAGGCAGCAAGCGCCATTCTTCGCACACTGCGTCATGCCGTGCCGGTGCTCTTGGCCTTGCTTATCGCTTTGCTCGCTGCTGCACCCGTTTTGGCGGATGAGACCGATGAAGCGATAACGGATACCGAAACCGTTTCCGCCGAACCGACGGAAGACCTCCGGGACGATTACACCGCCGTCGCCGCGCAGCTGGAAGCCGTCGCGCGCGCAGAGGGCAGAGATATGGCAGATAAAATGCTCAGCACTGCCCTGCACAGCCTCACGGGGACTTTGGTCGATACCGATGACGCCGAAAGCGCCGTTTCCGCCGCGGCTGCGCCCGAGGCCGCAGAGCCGAAGGCTGTCGTCGTCAACGCCTCCGCGCAGGCGGGTGCCAAGTGGTCTGCAAAGGGCATTCTGCCGTTTTTGGCCGTTGTGCTGTTGGCATTTTTAGGTCTTTCTCTTGCCGTGCGCCCCATGCGCCGCCGTCGTGTGCATTCGGCCCGTGCTTATCGCCCCATGCGTGACCGCACTCTGAATGACACTGCGTTTCAAAGCCGCGCACATTCCACTTTATAAATCCGATCATAAGGAAAAACATACTTTTCCTCTCTTTTCGGCGCCGCTCGGTTCTCGGGCGGCGCTCTTTTTTTCGCAAACCCGTATAAATCCCGTTTTGACATTCCTGAAAATCCCATTTTTAAAAATGCACACAAATCCATCGTCAAACTTTATTCATATTTTACGCAAAAGCGGTTGACAAATCCTGACTTTTTCCGTAAACTGAACTTATTGCGTTTGCATCTAAAACCAAATAAAATCGGCTGTTCCGGAAAGGTCGCTAAAGCGGGCAACACACAAAGCGTTGTGTTGCTTTTATCCTGTTCGGAAAAGTGTTCCTGCCGCGGCCGGATCGCGGGCGAAAGCCTGCGGCCGTGAAAAATCCTTTGCGGAAGCAGTACGCATCATGCAGCCGGGGTGTGTGATTCACTAAGACCGCGCAACTTTCGGGGGACAAGGGTCCCACCAAACCGCAAAGGGGATGCTTTCCATGTTAAAACCAATCATCACGCTCAAAGACATTGCAGTATCGTTTGACGGCGAGCAGGTCTTAAAGAACTTCAACCTCACCATCGGTGACGGCGAGTTCGTAACACTGCTCGGACCCTCCGGCTGCGGCAAAACCACGGTTTTGCGCACCATCGGCGGCTTCGTCACACCGGATAGCGGCGATGTCTTTTTTGGTGACGAGAAGATCAATAACGTGCCGCCGCATAAGCGCGCCGTCAATACGATTTTCCAAAAGTACGCGCTTTTCCCGCACCTGAACGTCTATGAAAACATCGCGTTCGGCATGCGTCTCAAAGGTAAGAAAGAAGACGAAATTCAAAAGACCGTCACCGAAATGCTGCATATGGTCAACTTAAACGGCATGGCGCACCGCGGTGTCGGCCAGCTTTCCGGCGGACAGCAGCAGCGTGTCGCCATTGCGCGTGCCCTCGCAAACGAGCCGAAGGTGCTCCTCCTCGATGAGCCGCTTTCCGCGCTCGATTTAAAGCTGCGCAAGGATATGCAGAACGAACTCAAAAAAATCCAGCAGGCCATCGGCATCACGTTCATTTTCGTCACGCACGACCAGGAGGAAGCGCTCTCCATGAGTGACACGGTCGTCGTCATGGATAAGGGCGAAATTCAGCAGATCGGCTCGCCGATTGACATCTACAACGAACCGAAAAACGCCTTCGTTGCGGACTTCATCGGCGAAAGCAATATCCTCGACGGCACCATGATCGAAGACTACCTCGTCGAGGTCGCCGGTCAGCGCTTCAAGTCGCTCGACAGCGGCTTCGGCAAAATGGCCCCGGTCGACGTCGTCATCCGCCCGGAGGATATCGACATCGTGCCCACCGGCTCCGCCGCCGCACACATCAACGGCGTCGTCACCAGCGTCACGTTTAAGGGCGTACACTATGAGATTATCGTCGATGTTGACGGCTTTAAGTGGATGATCCAGACGACCGACAGCGCCAACGTCGGCGATAAGATTGGCCTTGCGCTCACCCCGGACGACATTCACGTCATGGCGAAGTCCGTTTACTCCGGCACTATGGGCGATTACAGCACGTTCAGTGACGAAATGGAGGAAGCGCTCCAGGAGGAGGGCAGCGAACATGAGGACTAAACTCATCTCTGCCCCGTACACGATCTGGATGACGCTGTTCATCATCGTGCCCATGGGTCTTGTGGCATTCTTTGCCTTTACCGATAAAAGCGGCGCTTTTACGTTAGATAACATCGCGCGCGTCGGCCAGTATTCCAACGTCTTCCTGCGTTCCATCTGGCTCGGCGCACTCGCAACGTTTATTTCGCTTCTGCTCGGCTACCCGCTCGCGTATATCATCGCCAAAGCGGCGCCGAACCGCCAGAGCTTCCTTATTTTGCTCATCATGCTGCCCATGTGGATGAACTTCCTGCTGCGCACCTACGCGTGGATGTCCCTCCTTGAGGATAACGGCCTCATCAACAATATGCTCGCCGCCGTCGGTCTGCCGCGCATCCACATGATCAACACCGCGGGCGCAGTCGTCCTCGGCATGGTGTATAACTACATCCCGTACATGATCCTGCCCATTTACTCTGTGCTCACCAAAATCGACAACAGTGTCATCGAAGCTGCGCAGGATCTCGGCGCAAACAACCGCAATGTCTTCCTTAAAGTTGTTCTGCCCATGAGCATGCCCGGTGTCATTTCCGGCGTTACCATGGTGTTCGTGCCCGCTGTTTCCACATTTATTATCTCTAAAATGCTCGGCGGCGGCGGAAACCTGCTCATCGGCGACCTCATCGATATGCAGTTCCTCGGCTCGGCGTATAACCCGAACCTCGGCTCTGCCATTTCACTTGTCCTCATGGTCATCATTCTCATCTGCATGGGCATCATGAACCAGTTCGACGACGGTGAAAATGTGGGAGGAGGTATGATTCTGTGAAAACGGCTTCCAAAGTCTACACGGCGCTCATCTTCATCTTTCTTTACGCGCCCATCATCGTGCTCATCATCTTCTCGTTCAACGATACGGATACCGCAAGCCGCACCCAGTTTTCCGGCTTTACACTGCGCTGGTATCAGCGCCTGTTTGAGGATCGCTATATTCTGGAGGCGCTGCTCAATACATTGATCATCGCCGTCGTTTCCGCGTTCGCTTCCACTGTACTCGGCACCATGGCGGCGGTCGGCATCAACCGCATGAAGCGTATGCCGAAAAAGGTCATGATGAACATCACCAATTTTCCCATGGTCAACCCGGAAATCGTCACCGGCGTTTCCATGATGCTTCTGTTCGTCGCGGCAGTCAGCCTGTTCGGTGGCAAAAGCCTCGGCATGGCGTCGCTCATCATCGCGCACATCACGTTCTGCCTGCCGTATGTCATCCTGTCCGTTCTGCCGAAGCTGCGCCAGATGAACCCGAACCTCTTCGAGGCCGCGCAGGATCTCGGCTGCCCGCCGGTACGCGCGTTCTTTAAAGTCGTGCTGCCGGAGATCATGCCCGGCATCGTCACCGGCATGATCATGGCGTTCACGCTCTCTATCGATGATTTCGTCATCAGCTACTTCACAAGCGGCACCACGCAGACGCTGCCCATTTACATTTATTCCATGACGAGAAAGCGCATCTCCCCGGAGATCAACGCGCTTTCCACCGTGCTCTTTGTGTGCATCATGCTCTTGCTCATCATCATCAATGTCCGCCAGGGACGTGAAGAGCGCCGTGCCAAAAAGGCAGAAAGGGAGCGTGCCTGATGAAAAAGAAATTTTTTGCCGTCTTTTTTGCGCTTCTGGTGCTCTGCACCGCAGTCGTGCCCGTCTTTGCCGATGAAGCCGACGACTGGGATTTTTCCGAAGAATACCCCACCGCAGAGCCCACCGGTGTGACCATCAATGTCTACAACTGGGGCGAGTATATTTCAAACGGCACCGAGGGCTCGCTGGATGTCAATGCCGAGTTCACCCGTCGCACCGGCATCGAGGTCAACTACACCACGTTCGACAGCAACGAGTCGCTGTACTCCAAACTCGCAGGCGGCGGCGCAAGCTACGATGTCATTGTCCCGTCCGATTACATGATCTCAAAGCTCATGAACGAGAACATGCTCGCGGAGCTGGATTTCAGCAATATCCCGAATTTCGAGTACATCGACGAGCAGTTCCGAAACCCCGATTACGACCCCGAAAACAAATTCTCCGTGCCGTACACATGGGGCACCGTCGGCCTGTTCTATAATACCGATTATGTCACCGAGCCCGTCACCAGCTGGTCTATTTTGTGGGACGAGCAGTACAGCGGCAAGATTTTGATGTTCGATAACCCGCGCGACGCGTTCGCCATCGCACAGGAGCGCCTCGGCTTCTCCCTCAATTCTACCGACGAAAGCGAGTGGGAGCAGGCGGCTATGCTTTTAAAGGAGCAGAAGCCCCTCGTACAGGCGTACGTCATGGACCAGATTTTTGACAAAATGGAAAGCGGCGAAGCGTGGCTTGCACCGTACTATTCCGGCGATGCCGGCACGCTTGTTGAAAACAACGAAAACATCAAGTTCATCGTCCCGGAAGAGGGCACGAACTACTTTGTCGATGCCATGTGCATCCCGGCAACGGCCGAACACAAAAAAGAAGCCGAACTGTACATCAACTTCATGTGTGACCCCGAAATTTCTGGTGCGAACATGGATTTCGTCGGCTACGCCACCCCGGAGACCGCCGCGAAAGACTATCTTGATCCCGACGCCGTCGCAAATCCCATCTACTACCCGGATCAGGACGTGCTCGACCGCACGGAGGTCTTCGTCAATCTCCCGAGTGAGACGAGCAATCTGCTCGATACGCTCTGGGCAGAGGTCAAAATGGGCGGCCCCGGCCAATCTGCGGTTCTCATCGCCATCATCTTAGTCTTCCTCGCAGTCTACATCGCCATCATCATCTGGAAAAAACAAAAGCGCAAGCGCGAGATGATGTAACAACTGCGTAAATAGAAGTATATTGAAAGCTCTTCGAAAATCACTTTCGGAGAGCTTTTTCTCTGTCTGGGCTTTTTATCAAAAGGCTTCGCCTTTTTAGGAAACCCATGCAACTGGGTTTCCTAGTTTTGGTGTAGGTAAAAGGTGTTTTGTCGGCTGTGGACGACGGCTTAGGGCGCTGCCCTAAGAACCTGCAAGCTTTTGAAAAAGCTTGCGCAAAACTTTTTACGTTCTTAGCGTCTTGCAATTTCCTCTGCACCTCGGTATAATGTGGTTAGATTCAAAACAGAAAGCAAGGATGAAAAACCATGAAAATTCAGAATGTTTCGGATGCCGCTTTTAAAAAGTACGGCAAAGTCATCACGGGGCTCAATTGCTCCGACATTATCGCCGCCATGGCGGAAACGCCCTGCCCGGAAAACGTCGTCTATGTGCCCGGTGCAGAGTCTCTCGAAAGCTGCGCGTCTGCCAAAGACATCGCCTACACGCTCTACGGCGGCATGCCTGTGCAGATCGGCTACTGCAACGGCAACAACCATAAGTTAAACGGTCTCGAATATCACCGCGATAGTGAAGTAAACATCGCCGTCACCGACCTCATCCTGCTCATCGGCTCCGAGCAGGACATCGAAAACGGCAAGTACGATACGTCTAAGGTCGAAGCATTCCTCATGCCCGCCGGCACCGTTATCGAGGTTTACGCCACCACGCTGCACTATGCGCCGTGCAATGCAAACGACGGCGGCTTCAAGTGCGTCGTCGCGCTGCCGAAGGGCACGAACACCGACATCGAAAAGCGCGCGCCGAAGACCGAGGAAGACAAAATGCTTTTCGCCCGCAACAAGTGGCTGCTCATGCACCCGGAAGCGGCAGAAGAGGGTCAGTACGTCGGTCTTGTCGGCGAAAACATCTGCGTTTGATTTGCGTAGAACGCCGTAAAACCGAACAACCGGGGCATACCGCACGGCACGGTGCAGTATGCCCCTTTTCGCTCAAAATCTATCCATAATAAGGGGGAGACCCATGACATTTTATGATCTGCTCTGGTATTTTACCATTTATTCGTTTTTAGGCTGGTGCTCGGAGGTCATTTTTGCCACCGTCACCACCGGCAAGTTCGTCAACCGCGGCTTTTTAAACGGCCCCGTGTGCCCCATCTACGGCTTTGGCATGTCGCTCGTTTTGCTCGTTTTGCTGCCGTTTTCGGATAACATCCCATTGCTGTTTATCGGCGGCGCGCTGCTCACCAGCGCCATCGAGCTTGTCGGCGGTTGGGCGCTCAAAAAATTCTTCCACACCACGTGGTGGGACTATTCCAACCAGCCCTTCAACCTCGGCGGCTATATTTGCTTAAAATTCAGCATCCTCTGGGGCCTGTGTGTCGTCGTCGTCATTCGCATTGTTCATACGGCTATCGCGTCGCTCGTGCACTGGATTCCCTTCACGCTCGGCGCAATTCTGGTCGGTATTTTCATCGCGCTGTTTATCACGGATACCATCGTCACCGTGCTTACCATCCGCAAGCTCAACGAAAAGCTCACCGTCATCAACGATATGTCCGCGCGTCTGCGCAAAGAGAGCGACGCCATCTCGAACGGCCTCGGTCGCCTGACGCTCCTTGCAGACGAGAAGATCACCGAGCAGAAGCAGGAGTTCGACGAAAAAGCCCGCCCTGTCCTCGAAGAGAAGCTTCAGGCACAGCGCGCTCAGCTTTCGGAGAAGTACGAAGAATACCGTGCGTCGCTGGAAGACCGCCGTGTGAAAGCACAGAAGTCTGCCGAAGACCTCCGTGCCCAGTGGAACGGCGTTACCTCCAAGCTCCAGCGTCACACCCAGCGCCGTTTGCTGCGCGCCTTCCCGACCATGAAAAACGACCGCGCAGACGAAGCACTGCGCCGCTTGCGTGCGTGGATGGATGAAAAGAAGGAAAACTGATGCGTCGCTATGTGGAAAACGTTCCGCCCTCGCTCACGCAAAAGGAGCTGCATGACCGTGCTTACGCACTTTTGTATCGCGTCTTAAAGGACGAGTGGGGCATCGCATCGCCTATTGTGGAAAAAACTCCGCTCGGCAAACCGTATTTAAAAGGGGAGAACATGCCCCATATCAGCCTGAGCCACACTAAGGGCATCGTCTGCTGCGCCGTGTCGCGGAAAAATGTCGGCATCGATGCCGAATATCCCCGCCGCGTGCGGGGGAGTGCCGCAGAGCGCGTCTGTACGCCCGCAGAGCTTCTGGATATACAAAGCAGCCCCAATCCCGCCGCGCGCTTTCTGGCGTACTGGACACTCAAAGAGAGCATCTCCAAGTGCCGCGGCACCGGCCTTTCGGAATCGTTCCAAAACTACGAGATCACCTTTCAAAACGGCATGCCGCATCTTAACGGCTACACGCTCTTTTTCGAGCAGTACGGCGCGCATTTTCTCGCCACCGCCGAGGAAGCATAAAGCATAGCCGCCCCGCATACCTATGACCGAAAAGAAAGTCTTACCCGGTTTTCTGCGGTGAAAGGTGGCAGCAATATGATTGTATCGCTCGGCGCGAACAAAAAACGAATTTTGGCAGTGCTTGTGCTCATCGCCATAGCCGTCAGCGCGTTTTTCCTCATCCCGCGCGGCGAAAAGCGGCAGACATTCCCCGGTATGACGGGGGAGGAGCGCCTCGCGTTTTTAACGTCCTTTGGCTGGGAGGCAGAAGCGGAGCCGCAGGATGTGCGCGAGGTCGTCATCCCTGCAAAATTTAACGATGTCTATGCGGCGTATAATACGATGCAGCAGGCGCAGGGTTTTGACCTTTTGCCCTATGCCGGCGAAAAGTGCACGCAGTACCGCTACCGCATCACAAACTACCCGAATACGCCCGATGGCGTCTTCGCAACGCTCCTCGTCTTTGAGGGCAATATCATCGGCGGCGATGTCGCGTCCGGCGCAGAGGATGGCTTCATGCACGGCTTTGCGGCAGACAGCGCCCGCTATGAGATGCCGAAGTCGGTCATCAAAGAGAGCGCGTCGCCCGCGCCGAACACCGGCGAATCCACACAAAATCCAACGGAAAGTGAAACAACATGAGACTCGATAAATTCCTTTCAAACGAAAATATCGGCAGCCGCAAGGCGGTCGGCACGCTGGTGCGCAGCGGTGCCGTCGCCGTCAACGGACAAGCCGTGCGCAAAAGCGATATCCAGATCGACCCCGAAAAGGACGAGATCACCGTCAACGGGAAGCCCGTGCGGTACAGCGCGTTTGTGTACATCATGCTCTATAAGCCCTCGGGCGTACTCACCGCCACGCGTGACAGCCGCGCAGAGACTGTCTTAGACCTCCTGCCGCCGGAGCTTAAGCGCCGTGATCTGTTCCCTGCAGGCCGTCTCGATAAGGACACCACCGGCCTTCTCGTTTTAACGAACGACGGCGAGTACGCCCACCGCATGTTGGCGCCGAAAAGCCATGTCTGGAAGCGTTACCGCGCCACGCTCGACCTGCCCGCAGAAGAAAGCGACATCGCGCGCTTTGCCGCCGGCATCAAAAGCGGCGAAAATGAGTTCGCCCCTGCCGTGCTCGAAATCAGTAAGGACGATCCTCACATCGCGTGGACGGAAATTCGGGAGGGGAAGTTCCATCAGGTCAAGCGTATGTTTTCAGCGTGCGGCAAGACCGTCACAGCCCTTCACCGCGAATCCATCGGCGCTTTAACGCTCGATCCCACACTTTCGCCCGGCGAAGCGAAAATTCTCGACCCGAGCGCCGCAGCGTTGGTTTTTGAAAAACCTGCACAAATAATCTGAACAAAAAGCATCAAGAATTTTTGCCGTTTATTTATTTTAACTAAACTCAAAGGAAAAAGTTTGGGCAAATAAGGACTGTTCAGGGACCCGATTTTCTGCTATACTTAGTGCATTGAAAAGAGACGTTGTTCGTCACATATGGCTGCCAGGCTCTGACGTATAACAACCTATCATCAGGAGGAAAAATCTTATGGCAAGTGTAACACTTAAAAATGTCTATAAAATCTATTCCGGCGGCGTTACCGCTGTTACAGATTTCTGCTTGGACATCGAAGACAAGGAGTTCATCATTCTCGTTGGTCCTTCCGGCTGCGGTAAGTCCACCACGCTTAGAATGATCGCAGGTCTCGAAGAGATCAGCAAGGGTGAGCTTTACATCGGCGACCAGCTCGCAAACGATGTTGCTCCTAAGGACAGAGATATCGCAATGGTGTTCCAGAACTACGCTCTGTACCCGCACATGACCGTTTATGACAACATGGCATTCGGTCTGAAGCTCAGAAAGACCCCGAAGGATGAGATTAAGCGCCGCGTTGAAGAGGCTGCTCGTATCCTCGACATCTCCCACCTGCTCGACAGAAAGCCGAAGGCTCTTTCCGGTGGTCAGAGACAGCGTGTTGCTCTCGGCCGTGCTATTGTCCGTGACCCGAAGGTCTTCCTGCTCGACGAGCCGCTCTCCAACTTGGACGCTAAGCTCCGTGCACAGATGAGAACCGAAATCGCTAAGCTTCATAAGAGACTCGGCACCACCTTTATTTACGTTACACATGACCAGACCGAGGCTATGACCATGGGTGATAGAATCGTTGTTATGAAGGACGGCTTCATCCAGCAGGTCGACACCCCGCAGAACCTGTATGATCTGCCGGTCAACGAATTCGTTGCAGGCTTCATGGGCTCCCCGCAGATGAACTTTATCGATGCTACCCTCGTTAAGGAAGGCGCAGATTACTACGTCACCTTCGGCGCAGCTAAGATTAAGGTTCCGGCAAACAAGGCTAACGCTGAAATTGCTAACTATGTTGGCAAAGAGATCGTCTTCGGCATCCGTCCGGAAGACGTACACGATGAGCCGGAGTTCATCGAGAAGCACCCGGAGGCCAGAGCTACGGCTGACGTTGAAGTTACCGAGCTGATGGGCGCAGAGACCTATCTGTACCTCAACTGCGAAGGCAATGCTCTTACCGCTCGTGTTGAGCCGTCTTCCACCGCTAAGACCGGTGACAAGATCACAATCGCTCTCGACATGAACAAGATGCACCTCTTCGACAAAGAAACCGAGAAGACCATCCTCAACTAATCGGTTTTATAAACAGCATACAGACGGCGTTCCCAATCGGGAGCGCCGTTTTTGCGTATCACACGTGCCGGTATTCTTCCTCACAAGCTTTCGGCACAGGTCGCGCAGCTTCACACCGAATCTGTCTGCGCTACGCCTGGCATTTCACTATCTTTAAAAAGCATTTGCATCGTGCGAAAACTGTGGTATACTGAAATCAGAACATTCAGAACATAAGGGAGTGCTTTTACATGTTTGTAACAGAAGATATTCGCTATATCGGCGTAAACGACCATGACGTAGACCTTTTTGAGGGACAGTACACCGTAGAAAACGGCATGTCCTATAATTCCTATGTCATCCTCGATGAAAAAGTTGCCGTCATGGATACGGTAGACGCCCACTTCGGTGTGGAGTGGCTGCAAAACCTCGAAACGGAGCTTAACGGCCGTCGCCCGGATTACCTCGTTGTGCAGCACATGGAGCCGGACCATTCCGCCAATATCGCCGTCTTTATGGAGACATACCCGGAGGCGCAGATTGTCTCCTCTGCCAAGGCGTTCGTCATGATGCAGCAGTTCTTCGGCACGGATTTCCCGGAGCGCAAGGTTGTCGTCGGCGAGGGCAGTACGCTCAAGCTCGGTCGTCATACTTTGACGTTTGTCACCGCGCCCATGGTGCACTGGCCGGAGGTTATCGTCACATACGACAGTACAGATAAAGTCCTCTTTTCCGCAGACGGCTTCGGCAAGTTCGGTGCGCTTGACGTGGAGGAAGATTGGGCAGACGAAGCCCGCCGTTACTACATCGGCATCGTCGGCAAGTACGGCGCACAGGTGCAGGCGCTCCTTAAAAAAGCCGCCGCGCTCGACATCGCCATCATTTGCCCGCTGCACGGCCCGGTTTTAAACGAAAACCTCGGCTATTATCTTGATAAATACAACACATGGTCGTCCTACGCGGTCGAGGACGAGGGCGTTGTCATCGCCTACACCTCCGTCTACGGCCATACGAAAGAAGCTGTGGAGGAGCTTGCCGAAAAGCTGAACCAGCGCGGCTGCCCGAACGTCGTTGTCGCAGACCTTGCCCGTTGCGATATGGCGGAGGCCGTTGCCGATGCGTTCCGTTACAGCAAGCTCGTGCTCGCCACAACGACCTATAATGCGACGATTTTCCCGCATATGCAGAACTTTATCGACCATCTCACCGCTCGCAATTATCAGGGCCGCACTGTCGGCATGATTGAAAACGGCGCGTGGGCGCCTATGGCGGCAAAGGTCATGAAAAAGATGCTGGAAACGAGCAAGAACCTCACCTACACGGATACCACCGTCACCGTAAAGTGCGCCTTGAACGATGCCTCCCGCGCCCAGATTGACGCCCTCGCAGATGAGTTGTGCAAGTAAACTGAAATTGAAGCTTTAAGCAACATCCCGGTCGTAAAATTTCGGCCGGGATGTTTGTGCAAAAAGATGTCCTGTGATGGCCTCTCATGTCCTTGCTTTTTGCGAAAAAATGTGTTATACTGGCTAAAAGAAACAATAGTTCGATTAAAACGGTGTGCGTGAGCGTGCACAAAACCGCGTTTTGCGTGCAGTGAACGAACAGGCCTCCGTTTTTTAAGGGGGATACTATGCCCAAAAATCCGATTGTATTCACGCTCGATGGCCGTCGCTGCACCTGCCTTTTGCCGGAGGGAAAGCCCAAGCGGCTCTATGTGCTGTGCGGGTGGGAGATGGAAAAGCTGATGATGCTACTCGCCGAAGATGCGCCGGAGGTATTATTTTTTTCTACGGAAATCGACGGAGGCCGGGATTTCACCCCATGGGAAGCGGAGCCCATTTGGCCCGGTGAGCCGTTTTCGGGCGGCGGGGAAGACTACTTAAAACTCCTGACAGACACGGTGCTGCCGTATTTAGAGGAGCGTTTCAGCGCGCCGACGGAATCCGAAAACTGTGCGCTGCTGGGGTACTCGCTTGGCGGATTATTTGCACTTTGGGCGCTGACGAAAACGGAAAAATTCGGTGCAGGTGCAAGCCTTTCCGGCTCTTTGTGGTACCCGCAGCTTTTGAAATATTTGGAGAACTGTCCGCCTAAAAAGGACACCGCAATATACTTATCCCTTGGCGACCGCGAACCGCTCGGCGGCCCGCCCGTCATGCGGACGGTGGGCGACTGCACGGAAATGGCGAAGGAGATTTTAAGCAATCACGGCTGCAAGGTATTCTTTGAGTGGAATCAAGGCGGGCACGGCAAAGGCGTCACCAAACGCTGGCAGCGCGCCGTGCGCAGACTTTTGACCATGATGGCAAAAACGGTGGAAAAGTAAGACGAAATGCGGTTTTAATCGTTAATGATGGTGGAAAACGGAGAGGGGCGAAGCGTAATGCAAGAGCAGATCGAGCGGGAGATTTCGAAAAATCTGACCGGCGAAATGCGGGAAACGGCACTGAAATTTACTGCGTTTTTGAAGTCGCACGGGCTGATGTTTCACCGCGACCGCTCGGGCGACTGGGCGGAAAAGATCTATTATTGGGCGAGATCGGACAAAAATTGCGTATGTTTTATCGCAGTGAAAGATCCCGACGAGCCTGAAAATGCGTGGACAGTGTGGTCAGACGACAGCGCGGCGTATGAAGCGCCGTTAGGTGACGCGGAAACGTCGGAGATCGGCCTGAAATACGTGAATCGCTGCGAAAAATGCGGCGCATGCGGTGGCGGACGGGTGAAAACCGTGTTCGGCAAACGCATTTCCGGTGTGTGCATGTGTACGTTTCGCGTGGATAACGCCGATTTAAATGGTCTGCCGTTCCTGAAAACCATGGTCGAATTGCGGCTGAACGAGATTTTGCAGCCGTGAGCAGTGAAATCGGGCTGAAAATGGAGGGGTGTAGGCTAATGCGGGCGTTTTCGCGTGTTTTGAGCTTTATACATGAAGACGGTGTGTTTTTCTGCGGTTTTGAACGACGTGTGGAGCGAATTTTTGGGTGAAAGAAATGGTAAATACAGAGAAAATTGTGGGCTATTTGAAGAAGACGTATCAGCCGGATGCGGTTATTGTTTACGGCTCGTTTGCAGACGGAAGTGCGAATTTGAATAGCGATTTTGACGCGCTTATCATCGCGGGGAAAGAAAAAGCACACGATTCGTCCATTGTGGACGGCGTGGTGCCGGACGTGTTCGTATATCCGGCGGAAACGTTTTCAGCGGACTATGACCCGGAGGAGTTTGTGCAGGTTTGGGACGGGAAAATCGTACTGGACGAGCACGGCATTACCGGGCAGTTAAAAGCGAAAGTCCTTGACTACATCGAGCATCTTCCGAAGAAAACGGTGACGGAGGTCGCGCAGGAAGTGGAATGGCCCAAAAAGATGCTACGGCTTATGGAAAAAAGCGATGCAGAGGCGTTCGGGTTATATGCAAAAGCCCTGCGGGAATTTGACAGGGAAAGCTTATCTGCATGGATCGATTACTTAAAAAGCATGGTGAATATACGGCCGGACGGGACGTTGACGCGATAAAAACCGTGGACTGTGCGTGAAAGCGGGGCACTTTCGGAGAGGCTGTTTTTGCGGAAGGCGGATGGAATGTAATTTGCACAGGTTTGCGTGATAAAAAGTCAGGGCTTATGCAGGTTTTGCAGACGGAAGGAGACACGAAATGGAACAGCAGAGCTTATTTGGAAACCGGGCGGGGCAGGACATGCCGCTTGCGACGCGGATGCGGCCGCGGACGCTGGAGGAATTTGCGGGGCAGCGCCATTTGCTCGGCAAGGGCAAGGTGCTGCGGCAGCTGATTGAAGAAGACCGCGTGTCTTCCATGATTTTCTGGGGACCGCCGGGCGTGGGTAAAACGACGCTGGCGCAGATCATTGCGGCGCGGACGAAGGCGAATTTCATCAATTTCAGCGCCGTGACGAGCGGCATCAAGGAAATTCGCGGCGTGATGAGCGAGGCGGAGCAGAACCACCGTATGGGTGAGCGCACGTTGCTGTTCATCGACGAAATCCACCGCTTTAATAAGGCGCAGCAGGACGCGTTTTTGCCGTTTGTGGAAAAGGGCAGCATCGTGCTCATCGGTGCGACGACAGAGAACCCCTCGTTTGAGGTGAACGCCGCACTTTTGTCGCGCTGCAAGGTGTTCGTTTTGCAGGCACTTTCCGAGGGTGAGCTTGTGGAGCTGATGAAGCGCGCAATCAAAGACCCGCGCGGCTTCGGTAACCAGACGGTGGAGATCACCGATGAGATGTTGAAAATGCTTGCAGCGTTTGCAAACGGTGACGCGCGAACGGCGCTGGGAACGCTGGAGATGGTCGTTTTGAACGGGCATCGAGAGGGCGACAAGACGACCGTGACGATGGAGACGCTGGAGCAGTGCATCAGCCGCAAGTCGCTTTTGTACGACAAAACCGGCGAGGAGCACTACAACATCATCTCGGCGCTGCACAAATCGATGCGCAACAGCGACCCGGACGCGGCGGTCTACTGGCTTTCGCGTATGCTGGAGGCGGGCGAAGACCCGCTGTATGTGGCGCGGCGGCTCATTCGGTTCGCGAGCGAGGACGTGGGCATGGCGGACAGCCGCGCACTGGAGATCGCCGTGGCGGCGTATCAGGCGAGCCATTTTATCGGTATGCCGGAGTGCTCGGTGAATTTGACGCACGCCGTGGTGTATTTGTCGATGGCGCCGAAATCAAACGCGCTGTATGTGGCGTATGAGAGCGCGAAAAAGGACGCGCAGAAAATGCTCTCCGAGCCGGTGCCGCTCGTCATCCGCAATGCGCCAACAAAGCTTATGAAGGAGCTGCATTACGGCGAGGGGTACGAATATGCGCACGATACGGCGGAAAAGCTGACCGCGATGCAGTGCTTGCCGGATTCGCTTGCCGGTAAGAAGTATTACAGACCGACGGAACAGGGCAGCGAAGCAAGGGTGAAGGAGCGACTGCGGCAGATTGAAGCATGGAAGGCGGAGCGGAGGAAGAAGTGAGGTTGCGTTGAGCAAAACTTTTGACAACGATTGACGAGAGAGCGTGAAAATTCGGGGGCGTTTTATGTTGGCGGTTAAGTTTTACGAAGATGTGAAAGACGAGCTGCTGCGTTTTGCGGTTGTTATTGCGAAGCATGACGGAAAATGGGTGTTTTGTAAGCACAAGGAGCGCGAGACGCTGGAGTTTCCGGGCGGGCACAGAGAGACGGGGGAGTTGATCTTGGAGACGGCGAAGCGCGAGCTTATGGAAGAAACGGGTGCGGTGAAATTTGAGATTCGTCCGATCTGCGTGTACTCCGTGACGGGCAAAACGCGCGTGAACGAGACGGGTGAAGAATCGTTCGGCGGGCTGTTTTATGCGGAAATCGCATCGTTTGGGGAGATACACAGCGAGATGGAGAAAATTGTATTATGCGACGCTCTGCCGGAAAACCAGACGTACCCGGAAATTCAGCCGACACTTTTGAAAGAGGCGGAAAGACGGGGGTTCGGCGTATAAACGGACATAAAGAAAGCACGCAGAGCATGAAAATCTGCGTGCTTTTTGTGTGTATTGTATTGACTTGAAGCGCCGGGGCGTCTTCAGTTTTTCGGTTTGTTTTTTTCAAAGAGGATGGAGAGCCCTTTGAGGAGCAGGTCGTCGTCTAAGATGATCTTGTTGCGGCAAAGGGGCGCGATGACGGAGGCGAGCCCGCCGGTTGCGACGACCGTGCAGGGGGTGTTCAACTCCGCGTTGATGCGGTCGATGAGGCCGTCCAGTGCGCCGGCGTTGCCGTAGAGCAGGCCGCTTTTGAGGCAATCTACGGAATTTGTGCCGATGGTGTGCTTCGGCAGCTCGAACGCGACCTTCGGCAGCTGCGCGGTGCGGCTTGCGAGGGCATCGTGTGAGACGGCCACGCCCGGCAGAATCATGCCGCCGCGGTATCCGCCCTCCGCATCCAGAACGGAGACGGTGGTGGCGGTACCCATATCGATGATGATCTGCGGGAGGGGATAGTGGTGGATGCCCGCGACGGCGTCCACGACGAGGTCGCTGCCGAGCTGGGCGGGATTATCGATGTGGATACGCAGGCCGGTTTTGATGCCGGGGCCGACGACGAGCGGCGTGAGATGCAGGTATTTGTGCACCGCGTCGCGCATGGTGAGCGTGACGGCCGGGACGACGGACGAGAGAATCGCGCCGTCAACCGCGGTGATGTCTGCGCGGTTCATATCAAACGCCATTTTGAGCATGGCGGCATATTCGAGCACCGTTGCGGTGGGGTTTGTGGAGACGCGCTCACGGAAAATGACCTGCCCATCGGCACAGCAGCCGATGACAATGTTGGTGTTGCCGATATCGATGGCTAAGATCATGGGAGGACCTCCTTTTAATCTGCTTTTTTAGCGGGTGTTTGAATAAACCCGGCTTTTAAGAGGACGCTGCCGACGGCGCCGGTGATGACGGTGGATGAGAGCATCTCGAACACGGCATTGACGCCGACGAACGCGCAGACGAACAGCAGAATGTTTTGACCGTTGATCAAGCCCTGCATGTACTCGGTCTGCCCGAAAAGCAGGATGAGTGCGGACATGAAGAAAAGCGTATTTAAGAACGCAGCGGCGAAGCCCGTGACGAAGCACGCGGCGACGCGATTCAGCTTACTGACGCTGCGGAAGATGTAGCCGAGCAAAAAGCCGTCCAGCATACGCGGGACAAAGCACAGCAAAATGGAGAAAAACGGGTTGATGCTAAAAAGCGTGGACCCGAGCATGCTCACGCCGCCGACGCCGATCGCCTGCAGAAAGCTTGTGAGGCCGAAGACGGATCCTGCGATGAGACCACCTACAGGTCCGAGGGCCAGTGCGGACACGGCGACCGGGATAACGTTGAACGTGATGGCGAGCGGCCCGATGTTCAGATAGCCGAGCGGCGTAAAGGACATCAGCAGCAAAAGCGCCGTCATCAGGCCGAGCAGAGTGAGCTGCTTTGCGTTAAATTTCTTGTTCATATTCAATTTTCCTTTCTTGTTATTATTCTCCGTAGGAGATACAATACAATACGAAAAAAGTATAGCACAGATTTTGAAAAATCGCAATGTTTTCTATTGACTTTGACGCGGCGTAAAGTGATAAACTGGGCTTAGCCCGAGAGAAGGACGAAAGATGAAAAGTGAGCCCAATCTCGCCACCTCAAGCAGGGACGAGAAATTCTGTATTGCGATACTGAAAAGCTGTGCTATAATGCAATTAAGAAATTCAGTTGTATTGAAAAGCTTGATTTTGGAGGTGCACAGTGGAAAATAAGGATATTTTAAACGTTTTGCAGAATTATGAAATGACATTCGGAACGGCAGAAAACATATTTAACGGCGGACTTTTGACAGATGCAGAGCGCGATTTCGTGATGCGTGACAGCAATGCATTTTTGTTCGGGCTTATCGCAGATCAATCGGTGAAAGCGGAGACCGCATGGTCACTGCCGTATAAATTGGCGCAGCGATTAGGGCATTTTTCCATGCAGAAGATTGCCAAAGAAAGCACGTCGGAAGAAATAGGCACACTACTACGCACAAAGCCGGCATTGCATCGCTATCCTGGCAATATGGGGCGGTATTTGTGGTCGGCAGCCGAAAGACTTACATCGGAATACGACGGCTGCGCCGAGAATATCTGGGGCAATGTGACTGCCATGGAGATCGTAGAGCGGTTGGAGGCGTTCTCTGGAATCAGCCACAAAAAGGCTTCACTTGCTTGTTTGCTGCTTTGGCGCGATTTGGGTGTCGAAATATCAGATAAAGAAAATATAGATATTGCGTATGATGTGCATATTCGTCGTATTTTTCTGCGCGCCGGGTTCTGCGAAAAAGATACATTGAAAGACGTAACGGAAGCGGCGCGGCGGCTGAACCCTAAGTTTCCGGGTTATTTAACTTCGCCGTTCTGGGCCTTAGGCCGAAATATCTGTCGGCCGACGGAGCCATTGTGCGGACAATGTCCGATACGACCCTTTTGCGCACGGCGTTTGGATAAAACTGAAAATCTCCGTGCTTGAATTTTGCACAGTCAGGAAAGCGGACTGAATGCAAATCATTCAGTTCGCTTTTGTATTTATTTAAAATTATCCCCAAAATTTCCAACAAATCCAATACGAGTTAAAACGATAACCACGTTTTCTTTTTGTGCAGAATATAAAATGAGGAGTATTGAAAATGTTACCGTTAATTTCCGTTTTGATCCCCGTTTATGAGGTGGAGGAATACCTCGACCGCTGTGTGCGGTCGGTCTTGGCGCAAACGTATGAAAATTTTGAGATCGTGATGGTCGATGACGGTTCTAAGGATCGTTCTGCCGAGATCGCGTCGCGGTATGCCGAGGAGCATGAGAATATCCGTCTCATTCGCTCAGAACATGTAGGCGTTTCGCACGCACGAAATATACTTTTAGAAAATGCAAAAGGAGAATATGTGTTTTTTCTGGATTCAGATGACAATATGAATCCACGAACTTTAGAGGTTCTTTATAATCTACTTAAGGAAAAAAATGCAGATATCGTACAGTGTGAAATGAAAAAAATGTGGAAAACACAGGTGTTAAACACATCAGCATACATAGAAGTTTACAAAAATGACATTGTGGAGAGGTTTTGTTGTTGGCAATCAGGACTTTTACGGTGTATGCTAGCAGCTAAACTATATAAAAAAACAATGTTTTGTAATGTGCACTTTCCTGAAGGTAAGACGCATGAAGATGAGGCAACTATGCATCGAATATTAGAAAATGCACATTGTGTGGTTTGTACATCGGAGGCGTTCTATCAGTATTATTATAATCCGAACAGCATCACAAAACGCAAATTTTCCGATGATCGATATGATATTTTAGATGCGATGGAAGATCGACTTTTGTTTTGCCTTGAGAGAAATCTTGATTTTGCAGCGGATATGACACGACTCCATATGCTTTTATTGGTAATTGAACTATATCGTCGCACAGTTAATGAAGTTGGGACGGGGGCAGAGGCGCTCATATGGTTGAATAAAAGAAGTTGTACTTTAATTGATGACTTATTGACGACAAATTATTTCAATAGTGAAATATGTACGCTGTTTACTGTATGGCAAGCCAATCCGATGCAAGGAGAGTTGCCTAATTTTAAGGTGATATCAACGGATTGTTGGAATAAAAGGTGTGATATATCATGAAAAGATCACCGCTCATACGGTTTTACACCGATAATAAAAAAGACCTTTCCGGGCTCTTTGTTATTTTGCTCATCTCGTTTTTGGCGGGTCTGCTCAAAATGGCATCTTCTATGCTTTGGGGACGAGCCGTTGACCTTGGCACAGCGGGGGAGATACACGGTATGCTCGTCGCGGCAGGGCTCATGGCGGGCGTGATTTTGATCGACTGCGCGCGTACGGCGGTGCATTATCACATCATCGGGCACGTTACGGAGAACATGTTTTTGAACATTCGCTCTATGGCGTTCCATAAGATCACCCACGCGGATGTGGGCGTGCTGGAAAGCAAATTTCGCACCGGCGACATCGCCACGCGCATCACCACGGATATTGATTATCTCAGCAGCTTTGCCGCCGGCAGCGTCAGCGATTTTTCCCGCCGCATTTTTCAGGCTGCGTTTGCCATCATCGGCTGCTTCTTTTTGAGCTGGCAGCTGTCGCTCATTTACTGCGTTATCCTGCCGGTGTCCCTTTGGGCAATCAAGAAAGTCAGCGTGCCGTTCCGCGCGCAAAGTAAGCGCTCTTTAGACGCGACCGGCGCGGCGATGAACACGGCTTCGGACGCCATCAGCGGCATTTTGACCGTGAAAGCATTCGGCTTGGAGAATGAGCGCACGGAGAAGTTCCACGGATCTGTGCAGCGCGCCTGCACAGAGACCGAGAAAAGCGAAAAGACCAACATGAAAATGACGGGTGTGAAATACGTCGCGACCGTTATTCAGACCATGGCGCTGTTTCTGCTCGGCTCCGTGCTTGTCACGAACGGCACCATCACGGTCGGTACGATGATCGCGTTCATCACGCTGAGCAGCTACATCAACGACCCGTTCAGCATGATGGACTACATGATCAGCACCATGAAGCGCGCCTCGGCCACGGCACAGCGCATTTACGAGGTGCTGGATATTCCAGACGAAAAAGCGGGCACGGTTAAATCTATCGTTTCCGATGAACCGTGCGCCGCGGAGGACATCACGTTCTCCTATACAGAGGAAAAGCAAATTTTAAACGGGCTTTCCGTGCATATCGGCAAGAATCAAAAGGTCGCCGTCATCGGCTCGAGCGGCTGCGGTAAGAGCACATTGTTAAGTCTTATTTGTCGTTTCTATTTACCCGACAGCGGCAAATTAACACTGTTCGGCGAAGACAGCAAAGACTGGGACGCCGACGCTTTGCGGCAGAACATGGCGATCGTCACGCAGGACGCATACTTGTTTGACGGTAGTATTTATGAGAATATCGCATACGGTTGCCCCGGTACGACGCGCGCAGAATGTGAAGCCGCGCTGAAAGATGTCGGGTTGTGGGAATTCGTCTGTTCTTTCCCGGACGGCATGGATCACGAGATCGGCGAGATGGGCGGGCAGCTCTCCGGCGGTCAGAAGCAGCGGCTGTGCATCGCCCGCGCCATGGCGCGCAAAGCGCCGCTGGTTTTACTTGATGAAGCTACCTCCGCGCTCGATGCACAGACTGAAAAAGCGGTGCAGAAAGCGCTCGATAAATTGCTTGTCGGGCGTTCGGCGGTTATCGTTGCGCACAGATTGACGACTGTGCAGAACGCGGACTATATCTATTGTTTAGAAGCCGGGCGCGTACTCGAGGAAGGCACGCCGCGCGAGTTGTTAGATAAAAAGGGCAAATACTACGAAATGTGCCGGTTGCAGGGGCTTGTAAAGGAGGCGGCGGTATGAACGCATTGATATTAAACGTCAAACGCTTCGCGCGTGGCTTCTCATATTTTGGCAAAGCGCGCAAAACCTATATTTTCGGCGCGATTTTCGCCGCATTTGAGCTTGCGTTATTGTTCACGACGCCGTATATCAATCAGGAGCTCATCGACATCGTGACGGGCGAAAAGGACGGCAATATCGTCGCGACGCTTGCCATTTTGCTTTTGGTGTTCCTGTTGTTCGTGCCGCCGGTCGTGTACGGCAAATACATGCAGATCACGGCGACGGCGAAAGGTACGGCGGAGCTGCGCGAGAAGTTATTTCACCACATATTAAAAATGCCGTACAGCCGCGTGACGCAGTATAAATCCGGCGATTACATCACACGCCTTTCGGACGATGCCGCACGCACCACGGGCATTTTCAACGCGCACTATTTCAACCATTTCGTGCGCTTTCTCGTGGTGTTCCCGGTCACGCTCGTGCTGCTTATCGTCAATGATTGGCGTATCGCGCTTGCGGGTGTTGTGTACGGCACGATCAATCTGATCCTCTCCCTATACCTCAATCCGCTGACGAAGCGCATGGAGGGGGAGGCGAAAACGGAAGTCGTGCGCTCGGCGTCATTCCTTATCGAAGCGCTGCGCGGCATACCAGTCGTGCGTGTGTTCACTTTGCATGCGGTCTTAGCCGAAAAGTACGAGATGATTTGTAAAAATATCCGCGAAAAGCGCATCAAGTTCCGCACCGTGAACGGCATTACATACGGCGTGGTGGATTTCTTCTCGCAATCTGCGCAGGCAGTCGGGTTTATTCTCGGCGTTCTGCTCGCAGGGGACGGCGTGTCTGTCGGCAGTGCGGTGTTCAACGCGACGCTCATGGGCATGATGGCGGATTCCGTGTATCATTTGAGCACATATTTATTGCTCGTGCAGCCGAATCTGGTCGCTATGCAGCGCGTGTTCGACTTGCTCGACGAGCCGGAAGAAATCTATGCAGAAACGAAAAATACACCGAGCATCGGCAATATTGCCGTAACATTCAAGAATGTCGGCTTTTCGTATGACGGCGAAAAGCAGGTGCTGAACGGCATCGACCTTACCGTAAAGCGCGGCGAGCATTTGGCGCTTGTCGGCGGCTCGGGCGGCGGAAAATCGACCGTCATCAAGCTGATGGAGGGCTTTTACCGCCCGACCTCCGGCGAAATTTACTACGGTGATACGAACAGCACTGCGCTCACCGAAGGCGAGATTCGCGATCTGTTCGCCTATGTGCCGCAGGAGTGTACACTGTTCGACGGCAGCATCGGCGAGAATATCGCGCTCGGCAAGCCCGGTGCGACAAAAGCAGAGATCGAGCGCGCAGCGGCGCTCGCCGACCTCAAGGATTTCATCGAGAGTCTGCCCGAAAAGTACGATACGTCCGTCGGTGAACGCGGCGGGCAGCTTTCCGGCGGACAGAAGCAGCGCGTGGCGATTGCCCGCGCGTTGCTCAAAAACGCGCCGATCTTACTTTTAGACGAAGCCACCGCCGCGCTTGATTCCGCCGCGGAAAAGGAAGTGCAGCGCTGTCTCGATACGGCCTCGAACGGCATGACGACCGTGACCGTCGCGCACCGCCTTTCCACCGTGCGCAATGCCGACCGCATTCTTGTTTTGGAAGCCGGCAAGGTTGTGGAAGAGGGTACATTTGACAAACTGCTCCGTTTAAACGGCAAATTTAAGAAGCTTTATGATGACCAGGGCACCGTAAAATAAAAATGAAAGAGCGAGGGACAAAACACAGGAAAATGTCAAGCGACGAGAGGAAAATCTCGTTTTTTGCGGGTGGGTAAACTGAGACCGGCGACTTGCGCAGGTGTAAGCCCGTTCAAAGCGGAATGAGGACGAACAAAGTTAAAGAAGAACACAAACATGGAGATCAGGTTATTAGCGCTCTCAAAGGAAGAAAAGCCCTGCTTCTGGTCCGTTGCAAAAATTAGTAGATAGTGGGATAATAGAATTGTTCCCATTAAATGAATGAAAATATGAGTAAGAGTTTAACGATACTGATATTACCATTCATTCTGATTTTCTCCTTCGATAGCAATTTTTTCTTCAATCATATCTTGCACTTCGTCAAGTAACTTTTCTAAGTCGATAATAGGTTTTTCCATTTCACATCACCTCAAATTCTTCTATGTAAATTTTGTTGTAGCCGCAGCCGTACTCGAAATATTCGTTACCGTTGCTATCCGTGTATAAGTCATATGTAGTAACGGTAATACGTCCGCGGTTGGTTATGGCAAGTTGAACTTCCTTTTCGGTCGCGTAAACGATATTGAAAGTAATAAACGATTCACCATCAAAATATTGATATTCAGCCATAGTTTTATCTCCTTATACCGCTTTGTACCATACGGAATATTCAACTTCGATATCTCGTCCGTTGTATTCGTAATACATTGTCACGTAACCGCTGTATTCGTTTTCTTTGCCTATAATCTTGTGGCAGTGCTTTCCGACGTCATCGAACGCTCGCGTATAACGTTTGCCGTCTTGCGAAGTGCATTTACAGAACAACGTGCCTTCGTCGTTAAGGAATCCGAGACCGGAAATCTTGTAGTCGGAGTTACCTCTGGCTTTTCTAATGGAATAAACTACTTTTTTCATTTTGGATTTTACCTCCATTTTTTATTTTCTGCCTTTCGGCAGGGGCAAAGGAGCATAAGTCGAAACGCACTCAAAATGAAAATGCAGTTGCAGTAGAGAAAATCAATCGCCAAAGAATTTGAGCGAAAAATACTATCGTAAAATGAAACAGAGCCAAGCTCTTTATCGAGTCTGACTCTGTTCTTCAATATTACAATTTTAAGTAGTATTTTTCCGTGCGGTTGATTTTCTCGCTGACTTATGCTACAACCGCCACCACGAAAGGCAATAAAAAATGAATGCGAATATTGTTTGTGTGGTAATTGAATAGGGTGTTCTAACGAGGTTAAGTAAAGGTGCCTTTGTCAAAAAATTAGAATTTGCGCGAACCCTTTTTCGATGGAAGATATACAGATGTATTCGATTGCTATAATACGAATCTCTGCGCGATAAGCAATTTTTTCTGAAATCAGCCAATATTAAATTAAATGAAAAGAAAGTTATTACAGTGCCCTCAGCAGAAATGCCATATACAATGGAAGCGTCAGAACTTGCCCCATGCGACCAACATTATAGTCTCCAAGCTTGATGGCGCTGCTGACGTGATATTTTTCCGGATGATTCAAAATCGTTTTTGTACTCTTGATGTTGCCGGTCGCCGCTTTTACTTCCACGAGCGTACACTCGCCTTTGTAGCGGATTACAAAATCTACTTCCAAGCCGGAATCCTTGTGAAAATAATAGAGCTTCCGTCCCATCTTTGTAAAAATATCGGCAATCAGGTTTTCAAAGATGGCACCTTTGTAGCCGAAAAGATTACCCTGCAGAATGTCATACTGCGTGCCGTCTTCCAGCATACTGACGAACAGACCCATATCGCGCATATATACCTTGAAAGTGTCCTCTTCAGCGTTGCCGTCTAGCGGCAGTTCGGTAATGGAGAGGTTATAGCAGCGGGAGATGATTCCCGCATCCTCGATCCATTGCAGGCTCCCGGCATATTTTGCAGCTGTGGAGCCTTTTCGGACAACAGAATACTGGAATTTCTTATTTTCCTTGGCTAACTGACGGGGGATGGACTGGAAGCACTCCTTGATGCGGGACTTGTCTTTCTTTTCCGCGTATTTCACCATGTCGTCTTCATAAGAACGCACGATGTCACGCTGGATACGCAGCACTTCGTTCATCTGCTTGCTGTCCACAAAAGTCTGTACCGCATCCGGCATTCCGCCGACGACGGCATATTGCAGCAGGAGCTGCTTCATGCGGCTGTGTAATGCGTCCGGCACCGGCGTTTCCGTATCCAATGCTTTTTGCAACATATCAATGACCGGCTCGGAGATCCCGTTTGCCCACAGGAATTCCTCAAAATCTAGCGGATACATATCAATTACGGTTTCCGAACCTACGGGAACTGATTTCGGCTCCTTGCCATAGCCTTTTACACCGAGCAGAGAGCCGGTGCCGATCACATCGTACCGACCGTCGATCCGAAAGAATTTCAATGCGGTTCGGGCCTCGGGGCAATCCTGTATCTCGTCCAACACCAGAACGGTCTCTCCGGTCTCGAAAACCGCCTCTTTTCCAAGCAGCGCAGAAAGCAGCATGACAATGTTGTCAATGTCCAGAGATCCCGCAAAAACGGAAGCATAGTCCGGATTCTCGAAGAAATTCAGATAGACCACATGCTTATAATTTTTCTTAGCAAACTCCAGCACGGAAAAGGTTTTTCCGCACTGTCTGCATCCTTTAATGATCAATGGTTTGTGTCCCGGTGTGTTTTTCCATTCAGTCAATCGCTTTTCTATTTTTCGTTTTAACATCGCGGCTCCCTCCGAATCGTTTTCCTAACTTTGCGCATAGCATATCACAAATTGTGAACTTTTTCAAGGGACTTTGTCTATGAATTGCAAACTTTTTAAGACGACTTTTTGCGATAAAATAAAGCTTTTTAAAACGACTTTTTGCAAAAACTACGAAAATGCAACGCTTACTCCGTGTTTTCAGCATTTATCCCATGTAGTAGTCAAGAAAAGTAGACACGAAAAATATTTATTTTTGATTTGCTTTTTCAAAAGTAGACATGAGGAATATTTTTGCAGAAGTTGTTTTTTCAAAAGTGGACACGGACAATAATTTTTGCCGAAATCCTTTTTCAAAAGTGGACACGATGATTCGAAGCCTTGTAATGTCCTTGTTTGCAAGGGATATCTGCAATATAAGAAGGAAGTTTGTCGCTATATTGGCAGAAAGCGATAACTTCCAGTTTGTCGATGATTGTCAACTGGGATAATGTCATAGGGCATTGTTCCGAAATTTTTTCATAACCCTCAAGAAAGTGGTCTTGATAGAATGCTTCGATTCATGCTATACTAAAACCAGTTTTAATATTAGAAATAGAAAGCTATTGCTGATTATATCGACTATTACAATAACAGCAGGATCCAAGCGAAAACAAAATGGATGCCTCCCTCTAAATTCAGGGAAGCATCCATGATGGAAGCTTAATTATTCAATTTTGAACCGGTGTCCAGAAAAATGGTGATATTCTCAGAATTTCATCTGTCTGCATATTCTGGCACCATTGACATAAATGTCATTTGCCAGTTCTGTAACAAGCCGCATATCCTGCCAGGTTTCACACTTATTCCCCATAAAAGTAATGTTATCAAAATGGACATCATGGACACGTACTTCTTCTGTCGGTGTCTGATACCCCCGGATCATGGAGACCGGGATATCTCCGTTCAGCACCTGGATATTATCAAAATAGATATCATTAATCTCTCCTTTGGCAAGCTGTTCCGTATATTTGCAAAGCAGAACCTTAATATCGAACAGTTTCTGTTCTGCCTGCTCTACTCTGATATTTTTATAATGTATATCATGAACATGGCCGCCATCTGCCTGATGGATGGAAATCGCCGCACCACCCATGTTTCCTTCATACTGGCAGTGTATAATATCACAATCCTCAAATACTAGGTCGTGGATTTCGCTCTGGAGGGCATAACCAAGCTCTATGGCATTACCGGGTTCTGCATTCCAGATCACGTTATTGTGAACACGCACTTTTGTTACGTCGCGTACCGTTGACGGATCTTCAAACAATCTTTGGGATTTGATGCAGATACTGTCGTCTGTGGAACGGATAAAGCAATTTTTTACCTCTACGTCCTGGCTGCTCGTAATATCAATACCGTCTCCCGTTACAATCCTCGACATAATATTCATATCATCAATCACAACATGGTCACACGCCGCAGGAACTACATGCCAGGAAGGACCGTCTACAGCAGTAAAGCCTTTTAAGAGTACATTATTACACCACTTGGCATAGATAAAGAAACGGTGTGCATTACTGTCCGGCAGATGCCAGCAGGCTCCGTTGATAATTCCGTTTCCTACAATGGAAATATTGTCACAATGGTCTGCGTATACACAACCTGATACAACAGCACCTTCCTCTATGTAAACCGTATCATTGGACTTTAAGGTAAGAACTCCTACATTATATACCTTGCCCTTTTCAAAGCAGATGGTGGTATCTGCCGGCTTCTCAATCCTGTGCGAGCAAAGCACAAACAATGCATCATGAAGACCACCATCTGTCTCTACAGTAAACTTTCTCGGTTCATCAAGATGGATATGGACTGTTTCTCCTTTTACAAAAGGAACTATGCCAAAGCTGGACGGACGGATTTCAAGTTTTTCATATGGTGTATGGATTGAAATCTCCAGATCATACGCTTCGTTATCTACTACTACAACATAGTCAAACGAATCTGTATGGTATACCACACGCTCTGTTCCGTTGCAGGTAACACTGTATTTTGTTGATTTTTCCAATTCATCTACAGATTTTAAAATAAATCTTGGTTCCTTGACCGGGTCCGGATTAGGATAATAAATCAAATCATTTTCAAAATCCTTCATATCTCTTTTCTCCTCGCTCCATCATAAATACTTATAATTCATACTGCCTATAATCAATTACCAGAGCTATTATTTCATTCTTCGTTATGAACGAGAAGAGTTTATCACATACGAGCTGGAATTGCAAATATTATATTGTCTCCCGCCCAAAGTAGGTGTATAATAGGGGAAAAGAAACGCTAAAGGAGAATCCCCTATGAACGACACCGCATTGCGCAAACCGACTGCCCGGCGGGTGGTGGGCATGGTGGCGGGCATCGTCATCATCGCCCTTGGCATTGCGCTTTTCAAGCAGTCCCACCTCGGCAACGACTCCATCAGCGCCCTGAACATGCGGCTGGCGGAGCTGCTCGGCATCTCGCTGGGCACCCAGAACCTGTGCATGAACATCCTGTTTTTCCTGCTGGAATTCTGGTTCGGGCGCAAGTACATCGGCCTTGGCACCTTCGTCAACGGCATCTGCATCGGGTACATCGTCACGGCGTTCTATGACCCCATTCACGCCCACTTCGGCGACGCGCCGTCGCTGGCGGTGCAGTTGGCGTGGGTCATCGCGGCGGTGCTGGTCACGGCGCTGGGCGCTTCGCTCTACCAGACCGCCGACCTCGGCATCGCGCCCTACGATTACCTTTCCCTCGGTCTGCGGGACTACACACCCTGCCCGTACTTCGGGTGCCGCATCTTCACCGATGCGCTCAGCGCTCTGCTGTGCTGGCTGCTGGGTGGCCTTGTGGGCCTTGGCACCTTGATCTGTGCGTTCTGCCTTGGGCCCTTCATCCAGTTCTTCGATCGGACGTTCTCCCAGAAGGTGCTGCAATACAAACCGAACAATTGAGAAACCCCGCGGCGTCAAAGCATTGAACAGCACCCCACTTGTTAGACAGTATGATATACTATCTAACAAGTGGGGTGTTTTGCTATGCCAAAA
>OHJE01000158.1_pt1 | contig 50302 bp, 47 predicted proteins | sample 1568491 | NCBI WGS metagenome assembly OHJE01 (sample SAMEA3879609, study PRJEB24766) | human gut metagenome | biome: human-associated habitat; feature: feces | place: USA | collected 1985/1987
GGCCGCAGGTGCAGAGCTTCCTCACCTCCTCCGCCGTGTTTTTCTTCGACAAATACCACGTGGACGGCATCAGGGTGGACGCAGTCAGCTCCATGCTCTACCTCGACTACGGCCGCCGCTGGGGCGAGTGGACCCCCAACAAGGACGGCGGCAACATAAACCTCGGCGCCGTGGACTTCCTGCGCAAGCTGAACACCACCGTGCTCTCCGCCTTCCCCGGCGCCATCACGATAGCCGAGGAATCGACGGCCTTCCCCCTTGTCTCCCGCCCGGCGGAGGTCGGCGGCCTGGGCTTCATGTTCAAGTGGGACATGGGCTTCATGCACGACACCCTGGATTATATGGCTCTGGACCCCTACTTCCGCAGCTACAACCACAGCCGGCTCACCTTCTCCATGATGTACGCCTTTTCGGAGAACTACGTCCTCCCCATCTCCCATGACGAGGTGGTGCATATGAAGGGCTCCCTCCGGGGCAAGATGCCCGGAGACGAGAGAATGCAGCTGGCCGGAGTGAAGGGCTTTTTAGCCTATATGCTGGCCCACCCGGGGTGCAAGCTTCTATTCATGGGCGGTGAGCTGCCTCAATGGAAGGAATGGGATTTTGCCGGACAGCTGGATTGGGGCGTTTTGCAGGACCCGCTGGTCTCCGCCACCCATGGGTGCATCCGGGCGCTGAATCGATTTTACAGGAAAACCCCGGCCCTGTGGGAAAACGACCTGGATTGGGACGGCTTTACCTGGCTGGTGCCGGACGATAATCACAACAACGTCATCGTGTTCCTCCGGCGGGATCGCCGGGGCCGGGAGCTTGTGTGCGCGGTGAATTTCTCTCCGGTGCTGCGGGAGAATTACCGCTTCGGCGTGCCGGAGAGGGCGGAATACAAGGAGGTTTTCAACACCGATGCCCTGCAATGGGGCGGCAGCGGTGCCATCAATGAAACACCCATACCGGTGGAGGCTGTTCCGTCCCACGGGCGCGAGACCTCCATCGCTGTTCGGATCCCGCCTCTGGGAACGGTGTATCTGCGGGGCGCTGGAAAGTATAACCGGAAGAAAGGAGCGAATCATCTGTGAAAAAAGAATGTATCGCCATGCTGCTGGCCGGGGGTCAGGGCAGCCGGCTCTATGTGCTCACCGGGGACATGGCCAAGCCGGCGGTTCCCTTCGGGGGGAAATTCCGCATCATCGACTTTCCTCTGTCCAACTGCGCCAATTCCGGCATAGATACCGTGGGTGTGCTGACCCAGTACCGCCCCTTAGAGCTGAATAACTACATCGGCAGCGGCCAGCCCTGGGAGCTGGACCGCATGAACGGAGGCGTACATATCCTGCCCCCCTATCAAAGCAATACCGGCGCCACCTGGTATAAGGGCACGGCCAATGCCATCTGCCAGAACATCGGATTTGTGGATCTGTATGATCCGGAGTATGTGGCGGTGCTTTCCGGGGATCATATCTATAAGATGGACTACTCTCTGATGCTCCGCCGCCATAAGGAGACCGGGGCCGACTGCACCATCTCTGTGATGGAGGTGCCCTGGCAGGAGGCCAGCCGCTTTGGCATTATGAATGTGGACGAAGCGGACGTCATCACCGATTTTGAGGAAAAACCCAAGCAACCTAAGAGTAATCTTGCCTCCATGGGCATTTACATCTTCACCTGGAAAAAGCTCCGGGCCTACCTGCTGCAGGACGATGCTGACCCCGACTCGGCCAATGATTTCGGCAAGAATGTCATCCCCGCCATGCTGAAGGCCGGGGAGAAGATGGTGGCCTACCGCTTTGAGGGATACTGGAAGGACGTGGGCACTCTGGACTCCCTGTGGGATGCCAATATGGATATGCTCTCTCCGGGCTCGGGGCTGAACCTGCTGGATAAGCGCTGGCCCATTTACAGCCGCACGCCCTCCTGCCCGCCGGCCTTCTTTGCCGAGACGGCCGATGTGGGCAATAGCGCCGTGGCCAAGGGCTGCGACATCCGGGGCGAGGTGAAGAACACCGTCCTCAGCTACAACACCGTGGTGGAGGAGGGCGCCGTAGTCACCTACTCCGTGCTTATGCCCGGTGCGGTGGTGAAAAAAGGCGCCCGGGTGGAATATGCCATCCTGGGCGAGAACAGCTTGGTGGGCGAGAGCGCCCATGTAGGCGCCGGGCCGGAGACTGCCGCCGACCCCGATAAATGGGGCGTGGCGGTGCTGGGCCCACAGACGGAGGTGCCCCCCGGGGAAACGGTCCCCGCCGGAGCTATGCTGGATAAGACCCACGGACAGGAGGTTAAGGTATGAACGGAGTACACGGCATCATCTTTTCCTATGAAAAAAGCAACGGCCTGCGGGAGCTGACGGAGCCACGTATTCACGGCTCCGTGCCCTTTGGCGGCTCATACCGGATGGTAGACTTCATCCTCTCGGACATGGTCAACGCCGGCATCCGGGACGTGGGCGTCATCATGCACGGCAAGTGCCAGAGCATGATGGATCACCTGCGCAGCGGCAAGAGTTGGGATCTCTCCCGCAGCTTCGGCGGCCTGACGCTGCTGCCGGTGTTCGCCTATAACAGCGCCCGGGGCAACGGCCGCTTCCGGGGCAAGCTGGAGGCATTGGACGTGGTGAAGGATTACCTGCGCCATATCCGGCAGGACTATGTGCTCCTGGCCGACAGCGATGTGGCCCTGAATATCGATCTGAAAGCGGTGCTGGAGTCGCATATAAAGGCCGGCGCGGACATCACTGTGGTGTGTGCCCCCTCCACAGGGGACGGCCTGTATCTGAACCTGGATGAAACCGGCCGGGTGATGGAGGCGGTGGAGGAGCAGCGCCAGGGCCTGCGCTGCCTGCAGATCTTCCTGCTGCGGACAGAGCTGCTGCTCTCCCTGGTGGAGCGATTTGTCAGCCGCCATGAGTACAGCTTCCAGGGCTGCGTCCTCCAGGGCCTGACCAAGGAGCTGCACATCCGGGGGTATGCCTTTCACGGGTTTGCAGCCCACATCACCGATGTGGCCGGGTACTATGCCAGCAGCATGCGCCTGCTGGACCCGGCTGTGCGGCAGGATCTGTTCTGCCCCGACAGGCCCATCTATGCCAAAGAAAATGACGCCGCCTCCACCTATATGGATCCCCAGGGCGGCTGCGTGAACTCCCTGGTGGACGACGGCTGCGACATCCAGGGCAGCGTCCGGGGTTCCATCCTCAGCCGGGATGTTCGGGTGGAAAAGGGTGCTGTTGTGGAGGGCTGTATTCTATTTAAGGACACCGTGGTGGAAAAGGGTGCCGTAGTGCGCCACGTCATTGCGGATAAAGCGGTAAGGATCGGCCCGGGTGTGCATCTGGAGGGGGCAGAGAAGTACCCCCTGGTGCTGGGCAAAGGCGCGGAGGTGTAATGTAAGGTGAATATTCTGTATGTAACGGGGGAGGCCGCCCCCTTCTGTAAAACAGGCGGCCTGGCGGACGTATCCGGGAGTTTGCCGGTGGCGTTGGCGGCCCGGGGCCACCATGTGGCGGTGATGCTGCCGCTGTATGACACCATTTCTAAGCAGTGGCGCCGTCAGATGACCTTCCACAGGTTTATCTATGTGAACCTGTCGTGGAGGCATGAGTACTGCGGGCTGTTTTCCCTGGAGTACCGGGGTGTCACCTGGTATTTCGTGGATAATGAGCATTACTTTGCACGGGGCCGGCTTTATGGCGAGGGGGACGATGGCGAGCGCTTCGGCTTTTTCTCCCGGGCGGTGCTGGATCTGCTGCCCTTGCTGGACGAGATGCCGCAGGTGATTCACTGCAACGATTGGCAGACGGCCCTGGTGCCGGTGTACCGTCAGGATCTCACCGGCCGGTGGGACGCCCTGCGGGGCATCCGCACGGTGTTCACTATTCATAATATTGAGTACCAGGGCAAGTTCGGAGCGAATACGGTGTCGGATCTGTTCGGCCTGGATCAGGGCTGGTATGACGGCGGCACCCTGGAGATGGACGGCTGCGTGAACCTCATGAAGGGGGCGATGCTCTGCGCTGACGCCGTCACCACCGTCAGTCCCACCTATGCCCGGCAGCTCTGCCTCAGTGCCTATGCCCAGGGGATGGAGTCCGTGGTGCAGCGCTGCGGGGAGAAATTCAGCGGCATTGTAAACGGTATTGATACCGCCGTATTCGACCCGGCCACGGACCCGGTACTCCCGGCCCATTACAGTGTCCGGAACCTCCGGGGCAAGGCCACCTGCAAGAAGGCCCTGCAGCAGGAGCTGGGATTGCAGGTGCAGAGCGATGTGCCTGTTATTTCCATGGTCAGCCGCCTGGTGGGACACAAGGGCATCGACCTCATCTGCGAGAGCCTGGACAATATCATGCGCACCGGCTGCCAGCTGGTGCTCCAGGGCAGCGGGGAGGAGCAGTATGAGAGCTTCTTCCGCTACGCCGAAAACCGCTATAAGGGCCGGCTTTGCGCCTATATTGGGTATAACGAGGATCTGGCCCACCGGATCTATGCCGGCAGCGACCTGTTTCTGATGCCCTCCCGCTCCGAGCCCTGCGGCCTTTCCCAGATGATCGCCATGCGCTACGGCGCCGTGCCTATTGTCCGCCAGACCGGCGGCCTGGCGGATACCGTCCGCTCCTGCCAGATGGGGCAGGAGGATGGCAACGGCTTTGTCTTTGCCAATTACAGCGCCTTTGACATGCAGTATGTCATCTCCCAGGCGGTTGAGCTGTATCGGAGCGACCTCCACGGCTTCCGCCGGGTGCAGAGATGCGGCATGACCGACGATTTTAGCTGGAACGTCAGCGCCGGGGCCTATGAGGCTCTGTATGAGAATATTACCGACACATCGAGGTGAAACACAAATGACCAAGGATACACTGAAAGAAGCCATTGTGCAGAAGCTGCGCATCAACTGCGGCTGCACCCCTCGGCAGGCAGGGGATGGGGATATGCTCCGGGCCTGCGCCATGGTCCTGCGGGACATCATGGCCGAGCGGAACATTACCACCCGGGAGGATACGGACGCCCGCCAGCTCCGACAGGTGCATTATCTGTCCCTGGAGTTTCTCATGGGCCGCAGCCTCATGAAAAACGCCTATAACCTGGGCCTGACTCAACCCCTTACCCAGGCGGTGGAGGAGCTGGGCTTCAAGGCGGCAGATCTGTTTGAGCATGAGCCGGATGCCGGCCTCGGCAACGGCGGCCTGGGCCGCCTGGCTGCCTGCTATCTGGACAGTATGACCACACTGAATATCCCTGCCACGGGCTACTCCATCTGCTACGAGCTGGGCATATTCAAGCAGAAGATCGTGGAGGGCCAGCAGGTGGAGCTGCCTGACGATTGGCAGGACATCGGCGGCGCGTGGCTGCTGCCTCGGCCCCAGGAGACGGAGGAGGTCCACTTTGGCGGCACCGTTCGTACCAAGTGGGACGGTGGCCAGCTGATGGTGGTCCACGAGGACTACACAAGGGTTCTGGCTGTGCCCTGTGATATGGAGATTGCCGGCTATAAGACCGACCATGTCAATACCCTGCGGCTTTGGCAGGCCCGCAGCCCAAAGCCCGTGGACATGCAGCTGTTCAGCCGGGGCCAGTACCTCCAGGCCAGCGAGGAGCGCACCATGGCTGATGCCATCAGCAAGGTCCTCTATCCCGAGGACAATCACTATGAGGGTAAATCTCTGCGCTTGAAGCAGCAGTATTTCTTTGTATCCGCCACCATCCAATCCATCACCCGCAAGCATCTGGAGGTGTACGGTACCCTGCGGAACTTCCATGAAAAAAACGTCATTCAGATCAACGACACCCACCCCACGCTGGTAATTCCGGAGCTGATGCGCATATTCATGGACGATGCGGGCATGGGCTGGGACGAGGCGTGGGAGATCACCAAAAACAGCGTGGCCTACACCAACCATACGGTTTTGGCCGAGGCGCTGGAGTGCTGGCCCCAAAGCCTGTTTGAAACGCTTCTGCCCCGTATTTGGCAGATCATCGTGGAGATTGCCCACCGCTGGCAAAAGCAGGTGGAGGATTTCTACCACGATCCCGCCAAGACGGAGAAGCTGGCCATCGTGTGGGACGGCGGCGTGCGTATGGCGAATTTGTGCATCGCCGGGGGCATGAGCGTCAACGGTGTATCCGCCCTGCATACGGAGATCCTGCGCAGGGATGTGTTCCGGGACGCCTATCAGATGCACCCGGAGGAATTCCACAACGTTACAAACGGTGTGGACCACCGCCGCTGGCTTAGTCAGATCAATCCCGGCCTCCACAGCCTCATCTGTGACCTCACCGGCGGCGATGACTACCTGCTGCATCCCGATGCCCTGAGCAAGCTGGATGCTTTCGCGGACGATGCCGCGGTGCTGGCGCAGCTGGCGGAGATCAAGCGGGGAAATAAGGACCGCTTTGCCCACTGGGCCAAGCGTCAGCAGGGCGTGGTGCTCAATACCGATGCCGTGTTCAATACGCAAGTCAAGCGCCTGCACGAGTATAAGCGGCAGCTGCTGAATGTGCTGCACATTCTCTATCTCTATCAGCGCCTGCAGGACGAGCCCAATATGGATTTCCGTCCCCAGACCTTCCTCTTTGGCGCAAAGGCCGCCCCGGGCTATGCCGTGGCTAAGCGGATCATCCGCCTCATCGGCTCCGTGGCTGATCAGATCGATCACGACCCCATTTGCAAGGATAGACTGCAGGTGGTATTCCTGGAGAACTATCGGGTCTCCATGGCGGAGATGCTCATGCCCGCCAGCGAGGTATCCCAGCAGATATCCACTGCCGGCAAAGAGGCCAGCGGTACCGGCAATATGAAGTTCATGATGAACGGCGCCGTGACTATCGGCACCTTGGACGGGGCCAACGTGGAAATGCACCAGGTGCTGGGTGACGAGAATATGTTCCTGTTCGGCCTGAAGGCGGAGGAGGCCGCCGCCCTCTCCCGGCATTATGATCCCAAGCTGCTGTATGACAGGGATCCTGTGCTGCGCCGGGTGCTGGATTCCATCCGGGACGGCTTCCGGGATGGGGTCAGCTACGAGGATATCTACCGCCGCCTGCTCTTTGGCGGCGATTGCCCGGCGGACCAGTACCTGCTCCTGGCGGATTTCGTGTCCTACTGTGACGCCGGCCGCCGCATGATGGAGACCTACGGCGATCGCACCCGCTGGAATCAGATCAGCCTGCACAACATTGCCCGCAGCGGCGTGTTCGCTGCGGACCGCTCCATCCGGGACTATGCCCGGGATATCTGGCACGTTCCCTGCAGAGAATAAAAAAATAGGAGCTTATCCCCGAAGCGGCGGCACCAATCAGGTGCCGCCGCTTTGTGCCGTTCGCCCTTACTATTGCGCAGAGAGTCCGCAGATTGGCTGCGGCGATCCGTCTCCCTGCTTCCTGCCTGCATGGGGTGGGGCAGAGCACCGGAGGAGCCGATCTTGCTCTGCTTCTGACTTGTCATTTTTTTCTTTTCATTGGTTGACAGTTGTGGTAAAATGTATATTGATATACTATGACAAATTGTGACAAAAAGAGGATAAATACTATGGACATTACACAGGGTGTACCCTTTGATACCTTTGGCCTGTCGGAGGCCACCATGCGCGCCATCCGAAACAAGGGCTATACCATATCGACGCCCGTGCAGGCGGGCTGCATCCCGCCCATGCTGGCAGGGAAGGACGTCATTGCCAAGGCCCCTACAGGCACCGGCAAGACCATGGCCTTCGGCCTGCCCATTATTGAGCGCATGGACCGGGAGAGCGAGGCGGTGCAGGCGCTGATTCTGGCACCCACCCGGGAGCTGGCCATGCAGATCACCCAGGAGCTGCGGGAGGTGGCCGTGTACCACGAGGGGCTGCGGGTGGTGTGCCTATATGGCGGCGAGCCCATCGGCAAGCAGATCAATGCCCTCAAACGGAAGCCCCAGATCGTGGTGGCCACCCCGGGCCGCCTGTCCGACCACATGAAGCGCCGTACCGTCACGGTGAAGGAGGTACAGACCGTGGTGCTGGACGAGGCAGACCGCATGCTGGACATGGGCTTCATCCACGACGTGACGCGGATCCTGGACAAGATCCCGAACCGCAAGAATTTGGGCATGTTCTCTGCTACTATTTCCCGGGAAGTTATGGACATCTCCTGGGTCTACCAGCGGGATCCTGAGGAGATTACTGTTCAGGCTACCAAGGAGAATAAGCCTGATATCCTGCAATATCGCATAGAGGTGCCCTCCGACCAAAAGGTGGACACCATTGCCCGCATTATCACCGGGGAAAAGCTGGAGCGGGTCATGTGCTTCTGCAACACCAAGGGCTCCACGGAGCGGCTGACCAAGTTCCTGCAGATGCGTGGCCTGGATGCCCAGTGCATCCACGGGGATATCCCCCAGCGCAAGCGGGAGGCGGTGATGGCCCTGTTCCGGGAGGGGAAGCTCCGCGTATTCGTTGCAACGGATGTGGCCGCCAGGGGCATCGACGTGGACGATGTGGACGCGGTGTTTAACTACGATGTCCCCGATGAAAACGAGTATTACATCCACCGCATCGGCCGCACAGGCCGGGCTAAGCGCCACGGCGTGGCCTATACCCTGCTTTCGGATTTCCCAAGCCGTATGCGGCTGGACGATATAGCCCGCAACACCCGCAGCCAGATCATCTCTGCTGCGGTGGATGAAAATGGCCATGTGGAGCCGGAAAAGAAATAAATCTATTGGATGCAAAAGGAGCAAACGCATTATGATGAAACTGAAACGACCTGTGGCGGCGCTGCTGGCAGCTGTGCTGCTGTTGGGGCTGCTGAGCGGCTGCCACCGGGAGAACGGCGTTTCCTTCCGGGTGGCCATGGGCAGCGTTCCGGTCACGCTGGACCCGGCTCTGGCCGCCACTGATGAGGAAAAGACCGTGGTCAGCCATCTGTTTGAAAATCTTATGAAGCTGCAATCCGACGGAAGCGGCGGTACCACGGCAGTCAACGGAGTGGCCCGCAGCTACCAGTGTGACACCACGGCTGAGGGGCAGGAGACCTACACCTTCAAGCTCCGCTCCAGTGCCGCCTGGTCCGACGGTACCAAGGTCACTGCCCAGGATTTCGTATACGCATGGAAACGGCTGGTGGATCCTGCTACCGGCTCAAAAAACGCTAGAATCCTGGACATGGTAGCCGGTTACAGCGCTGCCCGGACGGGAGAGGATGCGCTGCAGGTTTCCGCACCGGATGACGAGACCTTTGTGGTGGCGCTTTCCGGGCGCTGTCCGTACTTCATCGACAGCGTCTGCACAGCGGCGGCGACTATGCCGGTACAGAGCGCCGCAGCGGCCCAGGAGAATTGGTCCATGTCGCCGGACACCCTGGTCACCAATGGCCCCTATACCGTTGCATCCTGGGAAAACGACACGATGCTGCTGCAGCAGACGGATGGCTATCACGATGCCCGCCGCCTGGGACCGATGAGCATCAGCTTCCGCTTTACAGCAGACGCGAAGACGGCCAACTCCCTTTTTGAGAAGGGGGACGCGGATTTCGTCCTGGGACTGACGGACGAGGCTGTGGCCAAGAAGATAGACAGCTGGATGCCGGATTACTATCCCGAGACCAGCGTGGTGCTGCTGAACCAGCTGTCCGACCTGACCAGCAATGAAAATGTCCGCCGGGCCATGGGGCTGGTCATTGACCGCAACGCCATTGCCGAGCTGCTGGGCTCCCGGACGCATCTGGCGGCAGAGGGGCTGGTGACCTGGGGCATCCGCAGCACAACGGGCGGCCAGTTCCGTGATTTCGGCTCCGCTGTGGACAATGACAGCGAGAATTACGAGAAAAACTGTCAGACGGCCCAGGAGCTGATGAAGGAGGCGGGCTACACTGCCACTAAGCTGAAAAGCCTGACACCGGTAATTATGCTCTATGAGTCCGATGGCACTGCAGATTCCCTGGCGCTGCTGCTGCAGAAGACCTGGAAGGAGAAGCTGGGGCTGAGCGTGACGCTCAAGGGCGTTTCCAGCGAGGAGATCACCCAAGCGTTGGAGCGGGGCGAATATACGCTGGCTGCGCTGCGTGTCACCAGTGACCGCAATGACGCCACGGGCTTTCTCAACCGCTGGCGCATGGGTGAGGAGGATAACTATGCCAATTTTACCTCCAGCGCCTATGATATGCTCCTGCGCGTGGCGGCAGTGTCTGCCAGCCAGGAGGCCCGGGATGCCTATCTGGAGGATGCGGAGCGCCTGCTGATAGAGAAGGGCAATGTGATTCCCATGTATTGCAGCACCCGCAGCTGGAGCCTGTCAGAGTCGTTTACCGGAGTGTTTGGCGACGGCCTGGGTCGGTACTTCTTCACCGGTGTGCATAAGGCGAGTAAGTAAGAGTATAATGGGGAGCAGCGGCACGAAAGCCCTCTGCCGGTTTTAATTATACTTCTATGAACGCGGGGGCGAAAGGCTCTGTTCGGCCTTTCGTCCCCGCGCTCATTTGTAGGAGAGGGTATTCCTTCTGACAGGCTTTCCGGCCTTCACTCTCTGAAATTGCCGTAAGGCGGGACAATATGAAGGACTACGACACGATTTTTGTGGGCTATCCGATCCGGTGGTATGTCGTGCCGACGACTATCCCGTTTGCGACCTTCGGCGGAAGCGGCATCGGCAAGACAAACGAGTGCCTTGCACCGAGCTGCAAAGGCGCAAAGCTGATGGACGGCAGGGCCTTCAAGGGCAGCGTCGGGCATCAGGAGTTTGCGGCGTGGATTGATGGACTTGGACTATGAGAAGCGTATAAATCGGAATTTTCGGAGGATAACTATTGTGGATAAAGCAGTTATTTATATACATGGAAAAGGTGGTAATGCTGAAGAAGCTATTCATTACAAACCGCTCTTTAGTAATTGTGATGTGATTGGTCTCGACTATACTGCACAGTTTCCATGGGAAGCAAAAGAAGAATTTCCATTACTTTTTAATTCAATTTATAGAAACTACAAGACTGTTGAAGTAATTGCCAATAGCATTGGAGCGTATTTTGCTATCAATGCCTTATCAAATCAGCAAATAGAGAAAGCATATTTTATTTCGCCCGTTGTAGATATGGAAAGGCTTATTGCTGATATGATGATTTGGGCAAATGTTACAGAGGATGAACTCAAAGAGAAAAAAGAAATTCAGACAACCTTTGGAGAGACCCTTTCATGGGATTATCTTTGCTATGCAAGAGAAAATCCTATTATATGGGAAATCCCAACGCACATTTTGTATGGTGAAAAAGATAATCTTACCGCTTATGGAACGATACTTGAATTTGCACAGAGGACTAATTCAACACTTTCTATTATGAAAAATGGAGAGCATTGGTTTCATACGGATGAACAAATGAAATTTCTTGATGAATGGATAATAAAATCTTCCAAATAAATTCCAGTTTAACGAACAGGAGATGATGATCGCATGAAAATCCTACATGAACTTTCGTGGCTATGGGAAACGCTGGGCATTGCGCTTGTGGCGGCGGCTGTCTGCGTGGCTTGCGCCGCGCTGATCTGCAAGGCAGCGAAGAAGAAGCTCAGCAAAAAGGTGTTGGCAGTCATAGGGGCTGCTGCATTTGTGGGGGCGATTCTGGCGGTCATTCTGATCGCCCGGACACCAATGCCCCTTTGATAGGACGGGGATTAAATAACACACCCCCAGAGATTTTAGTCTCTGGGGGTGTGTGTTACTCTCAATCAGTTGGTTTTTGGAAATGTGCTTATGCGAGCCTGCCCTTTACGGGCTTTTTTGTGGCGTTGGTTATTCAAATTCCGTTTTGAATATCTCCTCACCCATAAAAATGAGTGTCGTAGGTATCTTATACGGCGGTTATTCCTTCCGTTACCAGTCTGATTTTGCGAGAAAAACTTTTTTGTGTACCCGTCGTGTACCTCAAAATCAGGTATCTCACTCGTATCAATATTTGTTGGCAACAGAGGAACAACCTTGTTTCTCTATAGGCTATATGAATATTATACTACAAAAGGCGCAAAAATCAATAGTTTGCTGCCTGAGCGGTGCAGTTCCATTTGGTTCTGCACCGCTTTTCCTGTTTCAAGGAGGAAACAACCATGTCAGAGTATCAATTAGAATTAAAACAAATCGTGGATTACCCACGCTGCCGGATCTACCGGCAATTTATCGGGCTGCTGATGAAGGATAAAAGCATCCGTGTCGGCGGCACATCGGGGCTTTACCATTTCACGGTGCTGTCCTGCTTTGCAAACTTCCGTACTTCCTATAAACGGATCGATGGAATCAGCTACACGATCTATCCCGGCGAATGGCTCTGCCGTGTGAGCGAGCTAACCGAGTGGTTCCGCACTCGCTTTCAGCATCAGGCACTTGCCATTCTCAGGGAGCTGCAGGACAGACACCTTATCACCTATACGCTGCTCGGCCGGGGCAGGCTGGTGAAATTCAAAATCAAAGGATGGTGCAAATACAACAGAGTTTTAGAGTACAACGCCCCGTGCCAGAAGGATACTGGCTTCTTCTTTCTGCCGATCTCGGTTGCCAATGAATTGGTCAGCGCCGGCCGCTGTTCGGAAATGGACGCTATGCTGGATCTGTGGATCAACACCGTATACAACGACACGCAGGTGCAAGGCTCAGAGGTCGGTCCCGTCGTGTATATGAGAAACGGCACCGGAAGCCCACTCATCGGGTATGCGGAGCTTGCACAGCGCTGGGGCGTGTCCAAGGCGACGGCAGGACGCTATCTCCGCAAAATGCAGGAGCTCGACTATCTATCTATGGTCGCATTCCCCGGAACGCACGGCACGGCTATCTACCTCAAGCAATATCTTTCGACCATGTTCCAGATTTCCGATGTGATGATCGACAAAGATGAGGTGGCAATGTCGCTTAATATCCATATTCAGATGGACGAAGAAACGGAGGAAGGTAGCGTGTCAGAAAACAGTTCCGGCGTTTCAAAATCGCACACGGAGATTATTCTGCAAAAAGCGGCAAAAATCCTTGCTGCACAAGGCTTTCCTTGCTTTTCATGCCCAAGGCTCCAGTGTAAGTTATTACCCTTATCCGACGATTGCAGGAAAGCATTTATTCATGTCTGTGATCTCCGGAAGCTGAAAGACTATCGCTATTTGCTTGTGCTGTCGTGCAAGGATTCCACAGAGATATTCCAGTTTGAGGTACGGCTGTCGCCCGTAACCGTGAAGGAGGTGTGACCGATGAAAAAGCAACCGGAACAGATGCCGGAAGACCAAAGATTTCACGATACCTACCTGCTTCTGAAAAAATACCGGGATGTGGTGTGGGGTTTGGAGCTGTCGGTGCAGCAGGTCAAACGACGGTTTCAGATGGAGGTTGGCAGCAGTATCGAGGACTTTTTGGAGTCCATCTACCTTGCCGGTGTGGATTTCTCGGATAACGGCATCGAAGAACAGGCCAGAAGCATTGAAAAAAGCTATCAAATGCTGAAATTGCTGGAAGTCTCGGTCAATATCATGCGAAACAAGCATAAACACGGCGAGATGTATTATTGGCTGCTTTATTACAGCTACCTTTCGCCCCAGCAGTATCGGAGCGTTGATGAGATTATTGAAATGATCCGACCCCATGTGTCCGACATCAGCGAACGCACCTTTTTCCGCAGGCGAAAGAATGCTGTGGAGGCTCTTTCTTCAATCTTGTGGGGCTATACTTCCCGGGATAGTTTGAGTCTTATGGAGCAATTTTTTCCCGATAAATAGCGTTGGCAGCAAATCGGCGGTCAATGGCAGTATATTGGCAGTGTTTTGCTATTGTGGCGCAAATCCGTATGTGCTATAATGTGTATGCTCAAAACTGTATCAAGTGCCGACAAGGGCAAAACAGACACCATTTTTTCGATGGTGTTTTTTTGTTGCCCTGATTGGCACGACCGCACAAGCCGCCCCATTTCTCGGGGCGGCTTAGTATTTTTTCAAGGAGGTACACAGTGAAAAATCAACTGAAAACCACAAAGCCGAAGGACCGAAAGGATCGCCGCCATATCAACTGGGGGCGTTTTCTTTTTGCCGGGTTCCTCAGCGTCACGATGCTGGCGGCAAACACGATGCCCGCCTTTGCGGCGACAACGGTATGGGAAAAGGCAAACGAGATCATGAAGGATGTGTATACGCAGATTCTCACGATCTCTACCATTGCCGCCGTTGTGACCGCCGCTATCGCACTTCTGATGATGAATTTCTCCAAATCGGGACGGACGGTTGACGAAGCCCGTGCCTGGCTGAAGCGTATCATCATCACCTGGGCGATCCTTAACGGTCTCGGCTTCATTATGGCCTATATCACTCCCTTCTTCTCCGGCGGCAAGTGGAACGGGTAATCGTTCCCGCCAAAATGAAAGGAGGTCGATGTCTTGGGCATACTTGACGGAATCGTAGAGTGGATCGCAGAACAGGTCATGAACGGACTGGACCTTATCAACACCTCAGTTTTGGGCGCACTGGGCTGTAATATGAGCACCTTCAATCGGTATTTTCCTGCGGCAGAGACGATGTATAAAATATTCGTCGCTCTGGCGATTGGGCTTATCCTGCTTAATTGGGTGTGGCAGCTCTTTAAGAATTACGGACTTTCCGCCGGCATTGAAGCGGAGGATCCCGTAAAACTTTCCATCCGTTCAATACTCTTTATTCTCCTTGCCTACTTTGCGGACGAGATCGTAAATATCATACTGAAAATCGGAGGAACACCCTATCAGTGGATACTCAATTCCGAATTACCGCCGCTTGACTTTGCCAGCTTCAATTCCGTTTTCCTGACGATACTCGGCGTATGTGCAAGCGGCACGGTGGCATTGATTGCACTGATCCTCATACTGATTCTGGCTTGGAATTACATCAAACTGCTGTTTGAAGCGGCGGAGCGCTATGTGCTGCTCGGTGTGCTGGTGTTTACCGCACCGGTTGCCTTTGCCATGGGCGCATCGCAGACCACTTCCAATATCTTTAAGAGTTGGTGCCGTATGTTCGGCGGCCAGGTATTTCTGCTGCTGATGAACGCCTGGTGCCTGCGGCTCTTTACCAGTATGGTGGGACAGTTCCTCTCCAACCCTTTGGCACTTTAAGGAGGAACGATGAAAAGAAAACATAAAATACTCATTACCCTGCTTGCCGTTGCCGTGACCGTTTCGCTTACAACTGTTCCGGCGTTTGCTTTGACCGAAAGCGAAGTGCAGGATCAGGTAAACGCCGTCGGGAAAGAAGTTGTTACCGGAAACCTCTTCGTGTGGTTTCTGTGTGCGATTGCCTTTTTGAAGGTATCGCAGAAAATCGACAGCTTTATGTCTTCCCTCGGCATCAATGTCGGACACACCGGCGGCTCTATGCTGGCTGAGGCGATGATCGCTATGCGTGGAATCGGAACGGCGAGGACTTTTGCCGGTAGAGGCGGTTCCGGCGGAAGTTCCTCCGGTAGTGGCGGAGGCAACACCTTTATGAAAGGCGGGCTTTCCGGCGTTGTAAGCCGAAAGGTCACAAACACCGCTATCAACAATGCAAACGGCTCAAAAAGCGGCGGTCTCGGCGGTATGGCATTCAATTCCTCGCTCAGTAAGGGCGGCGGTTTTGCCAACAGCGTGATCGGCAAGATCGCAACCGGTAATATTTCTTCTACCGGCTCTATTTCCGGTGAAAGCGCTGCAGACTCTCTTATGTCCTATATGGGATATACGGCGCTCGGGCCGGATGCGGAAAGTGTTCCATCCTTTTCAGATGTAGAGATCGGCGGCGGACATATCTTCGCAACCGAAACAAATGACGAGCACCCGGAGGGCATTGCTATGGGAATGTATCACACCGACCAGTATATGCCGCCCGAAGGAGAATACACGACCGTCACGGCTGCGGACGGCACCTCTTGGTATAAGCAATATGCAACGGATACCGTAGAGAGAAAGCCACACAAAGCAGACGACGGCAGTATCGTCTATGAGGAAAGCCTTGTCAAAAGGCTGCCGAAGGCTCCCTGGCGAAAGGATAAGATCTGATGGCGGATAACAGTCGTCCGGTTGCTGAACCGTTGCAGAAAAGCGCACAGGCCGCACAAGCGGTGCGAGGTGCTGTTAAAACCGGAAAAGCCATTGCCGGTGCCGCCAAAGGTGCAGCTGCCGGAGGCGTGTGGGGTGCCGTTGCCGGCTTTGCTTGGGAAAATCGGAAGTTTGTCGGGAAGGTCATCATTGCGGCGACCGCCGTGCTGATGATCCCGATCCTTATTCTGTGTATGCTCCCCGGAATCATATTCGGAGGCTTCGGCAATTCTCATTCTCCGGCCGACCCCGATACGCCGATCATGAACAGCAGTGCGGCAATCGACAGTAATCTGGTCGAGATCTCTACTGCCGTGAGCTGCGTGCTGTCCGAGGCGCTTACCGATACGCTGACCGCCATAGAAAACGATTATGCTGCCTGCACCGCTGACGGCAAAGAGGTCATAAACCCTTATGAAAGCTCACCGAATTTTAACGCCAATCTGTTTGTCGGACAATACTGTGCGGCAAAGAATGAGGATTATGCCGCTGTGTCTGTGTCGGATATGGAATCCATGCTGCGCAGCGGCAAGGACAAGCTCTATTCCTATACCAAAAAGGAAGAAGAACGCACAGTTGAAACGGTCACGACCTCGGTAACGGTGGATGCCTCGACCGGCAAAGAAACAACAACGGAGACCGTAACGACAACCACGGAAAAGTGGATCATTTATACGGTTTCCTACAACGGCGAAGCCTACTTTGCCGATGAGGTATTCCATCTGACCGCCGAGCAGAAAGACCTTGCTGACGATTATGCGTATAACCTCAGCCTATTCCTCGGAGACAGTATGTTCCAGGGGCTTCCTGCCGGGTATACAACAGTTTCTTCGCTTGGCAATATCCGCTTTACGGACGGACAAACCGCAGTCGTCTATTTCAATCAGCTGGACGAACGTTATGCGGGGCAACCGTATGGCACTGACAATATCGGCGGCTACGGCTGTGGGCCTACGGCGATGTCGATCGTTGTATCCTCGCTGGCAAACGATACCGTTGACCCCATCGAGATGGCAAGATGGTCGTATGAAAACGGCTATTGGTGTTCGGGCAGCGGCTCTTATCATGCGCTGATCCCTGCTGCCGCAAAAGCATGGGGATTGAATGTTGAAGGCTGCTCGGCTTCGGACGGGCAGAAAATTGCAGACGCTCTGGCTGACGGTAAATTAGTGGTTGCCATTATGCTGAAGGGACATTTCACAAGCTCCGGCCACTTTATCGTCCTGCGTGGCGTAAAGGACGGGAAAATACTTGTAGCCGATCCGGCAAGTTACGACCGAAGCAGTATGGAGTGGGATCTGTCCATCATTCTGAATGAGGCAAGCACCCACGCCGGAGCCGGCGGACCTTTTTGGATCATTGGATAGAAAAGAGGAAAATCATGTGGACAACAATAGCGTTTCTTATCGGAGGTGCAGTTGGCTGCGTGTTCATGTGCCTGTTTCAGATAAATTGGCACGAGGCGCAGGAAGAATACCGTATCACCGATAAAGAATCGGGAAAACAAGAAGGAGGCTTTGATGAGCAAAAACAGTGAACATCACGATACCTACATCATCCCTCCGAATTTTATCGAGGGCAGCACCTTATTCGGAGGGATGTTCAAAATACGGAATGTGATCGAGGCCGGCGTACTTGCCGCAGCGGTAGGTGTGCCGGTATTCTCCCTTGACCTTTCGCTCACCGTCCGTATTATCATTCTTTGCCTGACGGCACTGCCGCTCGCCTTATTTGCGCTGATGGGCATTGCTGGCGAGCCGCTTTCTTCGTATATCATTGCCTTTTTCAAGTGGCTCAAGAACCGCCGTGTGGTCGGTAAGACGGAGCCGAAAGAGGAAAGGAAGAAGCCGAAACCGAAAAAAGAAAAGCAGCCTGCGCCGGAAAACGAGTCGATGCTATCGGAGATCGCCGGTGTTATCCGCAAGCAGTCGGCAAAGAAAAAGCATACCGAGGAACCCCGGGCGGCGGAAACACCGAAACAGAAGAAGCCGCACCGCAGAAGCAAAGCGGACTCGCCCTTTCTCAACCCCGTAGCGGAGTATCTGCCGATTGAAAAGATTGCAAACGGCATTATCTACACCAAGGATCACCGGTATATCAAGCTGATTGAGGTGGTACCGATCAATTTTCTGCTCCGAAGTGCCAGAGAACAGCGGAGCATTATCTACTCCTTTATCAGCTATCTGAAGATCAGCCCGGTCAAGATCCAGTTTAAGGTGCTGACAAAGCGTGCGGACCTCAATAAACACACCGAGATCGTGCATCGTGAAATGGAAGCTGAAACCGATCCAAACTGTCGGGTCTTACAGGAGGATTACCTAAAGCTCATCAATCAGATCGGATCCCGTGAGGCGACAACCCGCCGCTTCTTTGTCGCTTTTGAATATGAGCAGGTCGGGCGGCGCAGCAGCAATGAAGAGGCCGATGCCATTGCCTCGCTGCAAACCGCCGCAAGGACGGCGGCAAACTATTTGAAGCAATGCGGCAATGAGGTGCTGACGCCGGAAAACGAAGACGAATTCACAGTGGATGTGCTGTATAACATCCTCTGCCGCCAGGAAAGCTCGGACATTCCTCTTCCGCAAAGAGTGCAGGATGTCGTTTCAAGCTATATTGCGGCAGGAAAGGATACGGACGCCATTCCGTGTACGGAGTTTTTTGCACCGCAGACGCTGGACTTTACCCACGCCAAATACATTTGCGTGGACGGGCAATATCGGTCATATCTTTTGATCCCATCCTACGGCTACAAATCACAAGTGGCGGCCGGTTGGCTGAGCCTGCTTGTCAATGCCGGCGACGGGATCGACATCGACCTGTTTCTGACCCGTCAGCCGAAGGAGCGTATGGTGAACAAGCTCGGTCAGCAGCTTCGTATCAACCGTTCCAAAATCCGAGAAGCCAGTGATACCAACAGCGACTTTGACGATCTGGACGGCGCTATCCGCAGCGGGTACTTTTTGAAGGAGGGGCTTTCCAACAACGAGGATTTTTACTATATGAACATCCTCATTACGATGACCGCCGACAACGCCGAGGATCTGGAATGGCGTGAGTGTGAAATGCGGAAGCTGCTTATCTCGCAGGATCTCAATATCGTGTCCTGCTCATTTCGGGAAGAACAAGGCTTTTTGTCATCGCTGCCGCTGACAAATCTGGAAAAGCATCTGTATGAGCGCTCCAAGCGCAATGTGCTGACAAGCGGGGCTGCAAGCTGCTATCCCTTTACCGCTTATGAGTTGAGCGATGACAATGGCATTTTGCTCGGCGTCAACAAATATAACAATTCCCTTGTGATCGTGGATATTTTCAATTCCGCAGCCTATAAGAACGCCAACATTGCAATCATGGGGACCAGCGGCGCAGGCAAAACCTTCACCTTGCAGCTGATGGCATTGCGGATGCGGCGAAAAGGCACCCAGGTATTCATCATTGCTCCGCTGAAAGGGCACGAATTTCTGCGTGCCTGCCGCAATACGGGCGGCGAGTTCATTCAGATCTCTCCGGCATCGAAAAACTGCATCAATGTCATGGAGATACGCAAGACCGATCGGTCGGTGGATGAACTGCTGGACGGCGCTCCGATTGAGAAATCGGAGCTTGCCGCCAAAATTCAGCAGCTGCACATCTTTTTCAGCCTGCTGATCCCCGACATCACTCACGAAGAACGGCAGCTTTTGGATGAAGCCCTGATCAAGACCTACAATGCCAAGGGGATCACCCATGACAATGACACGCTCAAAGACCCAGACAATCCCGACCGTTACAGAGAAATGCCGATTTTGGGTGACCTGTATGATATTCTCTTGATCGCACCCGAAACCAAACGTCTGGCAAATATCCTCAACCGCTTGGTACACGGCTCGGCCAGCACCTTTAACCAGCGCACCAATGTCAACCTGGATAATAAATACACGGTGCTGGATATTTCCGAGCTGTCCGGTGATCTGCTGACGGCGGGAATGTTCGTTGCACTCGATTATGTGTGGGATAAGGCAAAGCAAAACCGCACCGTAGAAAAGACCATCTTCATCGACGAATGCTGGGCGCTGATCGGCGGCTCTGCCAACCGGCTTGCCGCAAACTTTGTTCTGGAAATCGCCAAGATCATCCGTGGCTATGGCGGCAGCGCCGTTTTTGCTACGCAGGACCTCAACGATTTCTTTGCTCTCGACGACGGAAAATACGGCAAAGGCATCATCAACAACTGCAAGACCAAAATCGTCCTCAATCTTGAAGACGAGGAGGCGCAGCGGGTACAGAGTATTTTACATCTGTCCGAGGCGGAGGTCATGGAAATCACGCACTTTGAGCGTGGCAACGGGCTGATTAGCACCAACAACAATAATATCACGGTCGAGTTTCGGTGCAGTGACTTGGAGAAAAGCCTGATCACGACCGACCGCCGTGAGCTGCAGGAACTGGTCGAACAGAAAAAACGGTAATACCGACCGAATACGGAATTTATACGCATTAAGGTGTCATTGCGGATTTAATACGCTTTTAATGCGTATAGAAAGGAGACCAAAATGAAAACGCGAGCAGAGATATACAGCAAAGAGGCTGCAGATATACTGCGGAATATCACGACCTATCACTATATGCGGCACGATCAGCTTTTGCGGCTCTATCCGGGAAAGGAAGAAAAAATTGATAATCTTCTGTCCTTCTTTCTAAGGCAGGGACGAATCTTTCGGGATGAACATTCCGGTTTATATCACGATGGCACCGAAGCCCACGCCGACAAGGAAATGCTGGCGGCGCTTTGGGTGCTGACGGATTTTATCGACCGGGTGGACTACCACTCTTCCACGGACTTTCCGGTAAAGCTGATTTTTATTGCCGACGGCGAACTGTACGAGGTCATCTATGTAGAAACAGGCGGCGAGGCCCTGATCGAGCACGCCGTTGCCAAGCAGCCGGACGATGCAGAAAAACGCATCGTCATCGTAGAAAGCGCCGAGCAGATCGGCAAGCTGAACATCCCCGATGTGACGGCGTACTGCACCGTGGATATGAACACCGGCGCTGTTCAGTATTATAAGCAGGAATAGGAGGACCGCATTGGATAGAACAAGTATTTCAAGACGAATCGGAAGCATCAAGGGCGACATAGAAAAGCTGTCAAACACCCTTTGTGCCATCGAAAAGACGGATATAGAAAACTATCCAGACAATTACGCTATGCTGACTACCGATGCCGCATTACGCAGCGAACTTATCGCCTGCCGTATGCGGCATTTGTTATACGGCTCAACGGCCACACGGAAGGAAACCTATCTCGCCTCTGCCGGTGTGGTGCAAGGTATCCGCATTAAGGCGCAGGAGAATATGCTGGAGATCACGCTGCCGTGCCTGCTGCCTAAACGAAAGCAGCGGCAAAGCACGGAATTTCTGATCGACCCGTTGTATTTCACCCTGAGCCAGTATTCGGACAACAATGAACTGCCGAAGTTCCGGCAGTGCGTTGTGTGTTTTTCGCATATTTACAGTGAGAAATTCCATAACCGCCGGGTACGGGACTACGACAACCTGGAGCTCAAACAGCTTTTGGATGTGTTGTCTACTTTCATTATGGTAGACGATACCGGCCTTTTGGTAGATGCCTATAACACAACGGAGATCGGTGAAGCAGATTGCACCCGCATTTCCGTAATGGCAAAAGAGGACTTCCCGAAGTGGCTGAATGAACGGGAAAAGAGCCTGAAAACCATATCGGATTTTTAGCGGTTGGTGGGCGAAAATTTCACGATACGGTGCGGCAAGACAAAAATGCCCGTAAATCAAGGCTTTTTCAGCCGTGCCAAAGCCGAAAAACTACCCGGGTTATCAGCAACCTCGGTAATATTCAAAGCAAAAGGAGGTGGTGCGCTATGCGCTGCACAAACGGTCTGCCGGATAAGCAGACGGTGGGCTACACGCTGCTTGAACTTGTTGCCATATCCGGCGAGCTTCCGGCCAATCAACTCTGCCGACTCCCGGGCGGCGACAGTTATAAGCTGAATGTTGTCCGTGCTCTCAAATCGCAAAAGCTGCTGCGGACTTATTACCGTGACGGTGTGCGTGGATACAGGCTGACGGCCTCGGCCAAGAAAGCCCTTTGCCGTGATGTTCCCGAACGCTTTTCCTTTTCGCTGTCCGGCTCGGCTGAGACCAATCTGGTGAAAAGCGAGATCACACGCCGCCTGCGCCTTCACCGTGTGGCTGAAGCGACACTGACAATGAAAAATGCCGGTGTGCTGATTTTTCGAGACGAAAAGCCGGATGTCTTTTCTCCCGAATGGGAGAAAACCGATTCTCTCTCCATAACGGCTCCGGCATTTTATACCTCGCGGGAGATCAAGGAGATGGGAACGGTATTTGCTAAGATCCGCGGCGCCCGTTCGGTTGGCGTGCTACTCACCCCGGCCGATGTGTTCGTGGTCTATGACCTCGGCAATTCTCTGATGAAATGGGAGTACAAATCCGAAATGAGGACAAAGGCGCTGATGAAAACGGTGCTGTGCCGGGAGCGCCTGCCGCACCAGTATCCGCCCGAAGCGGTACAGGGACTTCTGCTGGCAGACAGTATGGAGCAAGCCTATGACATTCTCAAAGAGAACGAGGGACGGCAGTATTTTATCCTTGACGGAAATTATGAGCATTTCTATTTTCTCACAAACGACCGCAAGGGAGAACGGCTGTTGAGCCTGCTATGCAGCAGGGCGCTGACAGAACAGCTCACGGATATTCTGTATGCTGACCTGTACGAATGTGATTTTGCAGGCAACTTGGAATGCGACGCCGCCGACCGAGACGGCGAGCCGGTGCTGCTCTCTTTCTTTTGCGATCTGCCCCGTATCAAGCGATTTGACACGGCGTTGCAGCTGCAAAACAAGTGCGGCACGCTGATCTGCTTTGACTCCCAACGGGAGGCGCTGGAGCGCTATTGCAGCGACCGGGTAAAATTTCAGACCATTGACTTTGAGAAATGGGAAAGGAGCTTTTTTGAGTAAGAAGAAAAGACTGTTTGGCATATTGCTGGCGCTTCCGCCGCTTCTGCTGGGACTGCTCTACGGCGGCGGATATATTGCCCAGTTTATGCGCAATTATCATGAGTGGGAGGCTGCCGGCGGAACGCCCGGCAACGGAACTTCACCCACCGTGCCGTCCTTTGCTGTCAGCGAGTGCCTGCGTGCCATTTTTACTATGCCATACGGCATAGTCGGCATTCTCATTTGCGTGGGAGCGCTGGTGCTGCTCATCGTTATGGTCATGCGTATGGGCTACAGTGAAACCGGCGAATACGACAAGGACCGTAACTTCATCTATTCCAAGAAGGGCACCTACGGCACATCCGGCTTTATGAGCGAAAAGGAAGCCGAGGAGATATTTGACTTACGGACGAGTCTTAAAAACCATAACGGCACGATCTTCGGGCTGCTGAACGGGCGGTATGTGTGTATGCCGGAGGAAAGTATGCTCAACAAAAATGTGGCGGTGTACGGTGCCAGCGGCAGCATGAAAACGAGGGCTTACTGTATCAACCGCATTTTGCAGGCGACCGTTCCGAACAAGGACGGAAAAATGGAATCGCTGATCATTTGCGACCCGAAATCCGAGCTGTACGAAAAGACCAGCGAGCTGCTGCGCAAGACGCATACCGTTAAGGTGTTCAATCTGGTGTGCCCTGAAAATTCAGACTCGTGGAATTGCCTTGCGGAGATCGAGGGCGATGAACTGATGGCACAGCGCTTTTGCGATGTCATTATTAAAAACACCGGCTCGGAACGGGGCGACCACTTCTGGGACAGCGCCGAAATGAATCTGCTCAAAGCGTTAGTCCTCTATGTGGAGCAGGGGTATCCGCCCGAGCGGAAGAATATCGGGCAGGTCTATCGGCTACTGACCCACTGCGATGAAAAAGAGCTGAACAGCCTGTTCAATATGCTGCCGTCCTCGCATCCGGCGAAAGCCCCCTACGCCATTTTTCAGCAGGCGTCCGATACCGTGCGCAGCGGCGTGATCATCGGCCTTGGCTCAAGACTGCAGGTATTCCAGAACAGATCCATCTGCAATATGACCGCCTTTGATGAGATCGATATGGAGCTGCCGGGACAGCAGCCCTGCGCTTATTTCTGTATCACCAGCGACCAGGACAGTACATTCGACTTTTTATCGTCATTGTTTTTGTCCTTTGTTTTTATCAAGCTGGTGCGGTATGCAGACAAAAACTGCGAGGGTGGCAAGCTGCCTATTCCCGTTCATGTACTCGGTGAAGAGCTGACGGCCTGCGGCGTTATTCCCGACCTCAGCCGGAAAATCAGCGTGATACGCTCCCGAAACATCAGCATGAGCTGCGTGTTCCAGAACCTTGCCGGACTTCAGAACCGATACCCGCTGAACCAATGGCAGGAGATCCTCGGCAACAGCGATGTGCAGCTTTTTCTCGGCTGCGTGGATGAACTGACGGCAAAGTACATCAGCGACCGCTCCGGCGAGGTTTCCGTGCATGTGCAGAGCAAGGCAAAGCAGCTCGGCACCTGGCGGATATCCAACTACACACCGGAATACAGAGAGACCAGCGGCGTCGGCAAGCGAAAGCTGCTGACGATGGATGAGGTCTTGCGGCTGCCGATCAGCAAGGCGCTCATCATTATTCGAGGCCGCAAGCTATTGCAGGTGGACAAATGCGATTACACAAAGCACCCGGAAAGTAAAAAGATGATTTCCTGCAAGGCTTCTGCACATATACCCGAGTGGCAAAAAAAGCAACCGAAGGAGGTGGAAGAAGTATCGCCTGCGCCGGTCAAAAAACCGGGCAGAAAGAAAAGGGCACCGACATCCAATGTGGTGCCAACCGACAAAGACAGTATCATGTCCAAAAACTAAAGGAGGAATCAACCTATGCCTAAGAAAAAAGAAGAGCCGGAAGTTACCGCTGCGGTGGAAACGACCGAAAGCACTGCGGAGGTGACCGACATTGAGCCCGTTCCCGTCGAACCTGCCGCCGAAGTACCTGCCGAGCCGACCAAGCCGGCTGTCGAAGAACCGCCGAAGCCCAAACGCACCCGTAAAAAGAAAACGGATGCCGTGGACGAGGAAGCTTTACCCGAGCCTCAACCGGCTGCCCCCAAGGAGGCTGCAGCAAAGAAAAAGGAATCCGCAGCAGCAGATCGGCAGAATAAGCCGAAGACGGATCCTATTCTGACGCTGGAGGTCGGCGGTGAAGTTACGACTGAGACACATGAGATGGACGCCGCATGGCACGAGATCCTGACTTCCAACCGTTCGCATCGTATCCTGACCGGAATGCTCGGCGGCGTGGAAGAAACGGAAGCCGGGAAAACACTCGCCGTTGTAGATTACAAGGGCTTTCGTGTAGTCATCCCGCTGAAGGAAATGCTCGTGAAGCTGGAAAAGAACCTCAAAGGCACAGAGTATACCGAAATGATCCGCCGCCAGAACAAGCTGCTCAGCAATATGCTGGGCTGCGAGATCGACTTCATCGTGAAAGGCGTGGATCAGAAAACACGCACCGTCGTGGCAAGTCGCAAGGAAGCGATGCTCAAAAAGCGGCAGGTCTTTTACATGAATCAGGATGCCTCCGGCGCATACCGCATTTACGAGGGACGCACCGTGCAGGCCCGTGTGATCGCCGTGGCGGAAAAGGCGGTGCGCATCGAAGCCTTCGGTGTGGAATGCTCAATCATGGCACGGGACCTGTCCTGGGATTGGATCGGGGATGCCAATGACCGCTTTTCCGTCGGGGATCAGATTCTCGTCCGTATTTTGGAGGTCAACCGAGATAGCCTGGAGGAGCTTTCCATCCGTGCAGATGTAAAAAGCGTATCCGAGAACACCAACCGCACCTATCTGAAGCAGTGTCGGGTGCAAAGCAAATATGCCGGCAAGGTGACAGATGTGCATAAGGGCGTGGTGTATGTCCGCCTGAATAACGGAGCCAACGCCATTGCCCACACCTGCCTCGACCGGCGCACACCCGGCAAGAAGGACGATGTTTCTTTTGCCGTGACGCACATTGATGAAGACCGCGGCGTGGCGGTCGGGATCATCACCCGTATTATCAAGCAGCATCTGTAGGCTGTTGAAAAACGGTGAGTGTTAGTCGTATAATATGAGCAAGACAGAAATTTCCGAACAAGGAGGGGCTTTTTATGCGTAAAATCATCTTCGTCTTGCTCGCTTTGCTGCTGACTCTTGCAGGCTGCGGCAAAGAGGCTTTGCCGGAAACATCCTCTGTACCTTCGGAGGATACTCATATCACATCTCCCACTGAGGAAAAAACGGAACAAAGCACGGTGCCCTCTTCCGAGCCTGCCAAAACTACCGAAGCGCCGGAAGAAACCGCTGTATCCAAGGCGGAAAGCGGTACTTCCGACAATTCCGTAAAGGAGCTGAAACAAAACACATCTTCCGGCGGACCGACTGAACCTACTGAAAAGACGGCTCCGGCAGAAAACACATCGCCAACAGAGCCGACGGAAACGACACCGACCGTGCCCAATGCTTCGGCTTCCGATGCCGGAGCAATCGCAGAGCTGGTCGCACAGTATCTGAACGACTACCGCACGGCGCAAGGCACTGCTGCCGTCACCCGGCTGTCCGGTCTCACGGGATATGCTGAATACCGCAGCCGCCAGATTATCTCGGACTTCTCACACAACACCATGGATGAACGGGCGGCGGCAACGGCACTGTCCTACGGGTTGTATGTGGATCCTTCTGCATACGGAATGGATGGAGAGCCATATTATACCGCCTGCGCGGGCGAAGCGATCGCCAAGGCCGGATATGCGGGCACTGTCGATTATGTAGCAAGCTCTTTGGCTCACCTGATACGAAACAGCCCCGATCACTGGTCTTACATAGGAAGCGGCGAATATCGGTATATCGGTGTCGGCATCACCTACGAAAGCGGAATGTGGTACTGCGATGTGGCGCTCACCAAAGACAACTACGGATAAAACAGAATAATCAAAGCCAAAAGACTTCATTGCCTATGCGATGGAGTCTTTTCTCTTTCAAGAAAGGAAAGAACCATCATGACAAAGAAAAAGCTTAGCTTCAAAAAATGGCTGTCCATGCTTTTGACTGCCGTAATGCTGGTGGCCGCTTTGCCCATCAGTGCCTTTGCGGCGCCCGCTTCGGGAATCCCGGCGAATATGCTGGATAATGTCTATCTGGATGCCCTCGCCTATACCGGCTACAATGTTCAGGCTCAAAAGGACGACGGCACGATCTTTATAAAGACCGGCAGCTCGGTGTCCGCCTCGATCCGTTCGGGTATCGGCTACGGCACAGGCCCGTCCGGCCTTGAAACCAATTCCGGCGGCGTACCGGATATTGCCAGATTCCGTTCACACGGACTCTGCTGTGCCTCCTATGTCAGCTATGTTTATTACAACTATATGCCGAATGTGGCGCATATCAATACCGCCACTGTGCCTTGCCCATCCAACCCGAGATCGGCAACCGCCTATAACACTGCGGCAAACGGCTGGGTAGAAAGCGGTAAGGCCAGACGCATCAGCTTTACGCAAAGCTCGGACGGAAGTAACTTCAATCCTTCCGAGGAAATTCCCATCGGGTCGCTGATTGTATTCAAGCATATCCCGACCGGCAGCGTTGCCCATGTGGCGATCTATGCAGGCTATTATAACGGCAAACACTTCGTCACCCATGTCGGCAATGACCGAGGCCCTGAATTTTCTACCATCGTCGGTATGAGCAAGGGCGATTACCCCGAGGCGGTCGTGCAGGTCGTCGTACCGGAATTTGTAGAGGCCTACGGGTCCATTGAAGTGCAGAAAAACGATACCAACGGCAAAGGCCTTGCTGGCGCCTACTTCGTTGCCACATCACAGAAGGACGGCACACAGTATCTGATCGGCCAGACCGACGCCGGCGGTCACGGCTCCAGCATCGAGCGCATCCCTTATGGGCAGTACACGGTAAAGGAAACGGTATTCCCGGCAAACTACCGTGCCTACGGGCAGACCGAGTGGACAGTCACTGTCAGCGCAGCCAATAACGGCGTTGCCAGATTTACCGCTGTAAATGAGGAGATTCCCGGAAATGTGAAGATCGTCAAGGAATCCGAGGACGGCAGGATCAGCGGTATCCGGCTGAATATCTCCGGCAATGGCGTGAACGAGGATGTTGTCACCGGCTCTGACGGCAGCATTACCGTAAAGGACCTGAAGCCTGGCACCTATACCGTGTCCGAATATGAATATGAGGGCTATGTGCCGCTGCCGCCGCAGACCGTCACCGTCGTTTCCGGCGGGACATCCATCGTGACCTTCAGCAATCTTCTGCAACGTGGCAATCTTGTTGTGACGAAAACATCCGAGGATGGCTTGATCGAAGGCCATGAGTTCCGCTTGTACGGGACTTCTACCACGGGACAGCAAGTGGATATGTACGCTGTTTCCGACAGCAGCGGAAAGGCAACCTTCAAAGAGGTACCCGTAGGTACCTACACACTTTCCGAAGAAAACACGGCTGTCCGCTATGTTATTCCGGAGGATCAGACTGTAACGGTCACATGGAAAGAAACGGCCGAAGCCGCCGTAGACAACACCTTGAAAAAATGGCGTGCAGATATTTACAAGCTGGACGCCGAACACGCTGACCGCAACGACCAATCGTCAATGCCGCAACTGATGGCAGCCGATGGTTACGAATACAAAAGCGCAGAAGATCTCGGCTATCCTTACGGTTACACCCGCGGAGACGCTACGCTTGAGGGCGCTGTTTACGGTGTGTATCTGAACGGCGAGCTGGTGAAGACCTACACGACCGATAAAGACGGATATATTTTGACCGACTATTTCCCCTGCGGAGACGGCTGGACGATCCGTGAGATCACACCGAGCGAAGGCTATTTGCTGGATGATATGATCTACCCGGTAGGCGCCTATCCCGAAAAGTATTCCGTCGAATATAACACGCTGACGATGGATGTATATGAAACACCCATTAAAAGCAATATCGTGCTGGTAAAGCATTCGGACAATGGCGATACGCAGATCGAAACACCGGAAGCAGGCGCACAGTTTAAGATCTGGCTCAAATCGTCCGGCTCCTATGAGGCCGCCGATGAAACGGAGCGTGACCTCATTACCATTGACGAGCACGGTTTCGGCGTATCCAAGGACCTGCCCTACGGCACCTATATCGTAGAACAAATCTCCGGTAAGGAAGGTGCGGAGCTGCTGCCCGCCTTTGAGGTCTATATCAAGACTCATGCGGATATTTACAGCTATATCATCAACAATGCGCCCATCACAGCTCTGATCGATGTGGTGAAGAAGGACGCCACGACCGGCAAGGTGATCCCTGCCGCCGGTATCGGCTTTAAGATCCGTGACCTGCAAAGCGGCGAGTTTATCACCCAGCGAATTAACTATCCCACTCCGGTGGATATTGATGTCTTCTATACGGACAACACGGGACGCCTGCGCCTGCCTGAGCCGCTTGGTTACGGCGAATATGAGCTGATCGAGCAGACTGTCGGCGGTGCGGAGGGCTATGTGCTGGACAGCACGCCCGTGAAATTCAAGGTGGACGGCTCCGCCGAAGTGGTCGTTGTGGAAAAATACAATCAGCCGCAGATGGGAACGATCACGATCCTGAAGCGCGGCGAGGTGTTCGCCACAGTCACCGAGCAGGATGGCATTTATACTCCGCACTATGAAGTACAGGGCTTGGCCGGCGCTGTGTTCGGCGTATATGCAGTGGAGGATACCTACACCTTAGACGGCACAAAGCGGTATTCCGCCGGAGATAAGGTGGCGACTCTCACCACTGCGGCAGACGGCACGGCAATCAGTGAACCGCTGTTTCTCGGAAAGTTTGAGTTGCGTGAGGAAAAGGCGCCTTACGGTATGGTGCTCTTAAAGGAACCGGTACAGACGGAGCTTACCTATGCCGGTGAACAGGTAAAGATCACAACTGTTTCTGAAACCGCCGTCAACGAACGGCAAAAGGTCGTGATCAGCCTGCTCAAAAAGCTGGAATCCGACAATACCTACGGTGTCGGACTCGGTGAGGAATACAAAAACATCCGCTTCGGACTGTATGCCGCCGAGCCCCTGACCGCTGCGGACGGCACGGAAATCCCGCAGGACGGACTGCTTGAGATCGTGGGCATCGACGAAAACGGACTTGCCGTATTTACGGCGGATGTTCCGGCCGGTGCCAAGCTTTATGTCAAGGAAGTGGCTACCGACGCACACTATCTTCTGTCAGATGCGATCTATCCCGTTGCGTTTGATTACGAAGATGTCTCCGTTGCGTTCGTTCAGTTGGTTATCAACAACGGTGAGGTAATCGAAAACACCATCATTCGAGGCAGCATTCACGGCCTAAAGGTGGATGAGGATAATACACCCGTGGCCGGAGCTGTGTTCGGACTCTTCAAGGCGAATGAGACCGAGTTCACGGAGGAAAATGCGCTCGCAACGGCAACACCCGGTGAAGACGGCGTGTTCACCTTTGAAAATATCCCCTATGGCGATTGGATCGTCCGTGAGCTGTCCTGCCCGGCGCATCTGGTGCTTTCGGAGGAATCTTACAAGGTCACGGTATCCGAGAAGGATCAGATCATCGAGATCACTGTTGTAAACAAATTCTTGACCGGAAAAGTGCAGGTCAGGAAGGTCAGCAGCAAGGATCACGATAAGCTTCTCAGCGGCGCAGAATTTGTGCTCTATCTGGATGTAAACGGTAACAAGGCCTATGATCCGGACATTGACACACTGTACGGCGAGCTTTCCGAGGCTGATACCGGCGTATATGAGCTTAGCGGTCTGAAGCACGGAGGCTATCTGCTGCTTGAAACGAAAGCCCCCGACGGCTTTACAAAGGATGACCGCTATTTCTATTTCCCGATCCAAAAAGATGGTGAAACGGTCATTGTGGAAAACGAGATCGGCGTGGGCTTTACCAATGAACCGATTCCGACCCCGACACCCAAATACCCTGACTCTCCCCAAACCGGCGACAATTCAAAGCTTTGGCTTTGGATCCTGCTGGCAAGCGGGTCTTTGACCGTGCTCATTACCGTGAGCATTGTAAGCAGAAAAAAGCGGAAAGCGCTTTGACTTAAACGGCGGCAGACATCATAAGCGGTGTCTGCCGCTTTTGCTTTATCTACCCTTCAGGGGGATCTTTATCGGAAAGTAGTATATTGAAAGCGAGGACACAAATATGCAGAATTCAAAAACACTATATCAGTTTCTGCAATCAACGCAGGGCTCATGGCGAAACGCCTTTTATGTAGATTGTATCGAATGCCCCTATGGCCGCACCGATTGCAGAGGACATCTGCTGACTGCCAATGCCGAAGGGGCTCCGCTTCTTTTGCCGATCTTGCTCTTTGAAAAGATGACCGGCGACAAGGTAGATAAGTTTGAATGCGCTGCCATCATCGCAAAGGAGGCATTTGAAAAGCTGTTTCATAGCTGGCTGGTCTGGAACGTGACTGACCCGAACACCTGCAGCATTTTGCAGGTCATTCCGGAGAATCAGCGCACCTAATGCGTGTTATGCCCGCAAAAAGAAAGTATTGGAGGTTGAACCGAATGAAAAAGAAACAAATCCACTGTCCCTATTGCGGCGCCAAGGCGTCGCTTCGCCCCGCTTCCGCAGTTTACGGCACGGCAACAAAGGTGCCGGACAGCTATCTGTATGTATGCGACCGCTATCCCCGCTGCGATTCCTATGTGGGTGCTCATAAGCGCACAAAGGAGCCGATGGGGACGCTCGCCAACGGTGATCTGCGCAACAAACGGATTCAGGCACATAAGGCGTTCGACTGGATGTGGAAGTCCGGGCTTATGACAAAATGGCAGGCTTACAAGTGGATGCAGGGCAAGCTGGCGCTGACAGATGAGCAGGCGCATATCGCTAAATTCAGCGAGTATATGTGCGACCGCCTGATCATCGAGTGCAACAAGGCACTGGAAAACCAAAGAATCGCTGCTTGAAAGGAGTGAGAACCCAAATGAAAAACCTGACCCTAAACAGCCGGCAGCAGCGGCTGGCGGAGGAAAATCTGAGCGTCGTCCGGCACGCTATCCATAAAAACATCATCATCAACGACAGCCTTTACGGCTTTGAATATGACAATCTGTACCAGGAAGGCTGCATCTGGCTGTGCAAGGCGGCCATCAGCTTTGATGAAACACGCAACATCAAATTTGCGACCTATGCCGAAAAGGTCGTTACCAACGGACTTCGTACATACTGCCGCCTGATGTGCGGCAAGCAAAAGCATCATATTTCACTTCCGGTCCAAAGTGAGCCGGATGAGGACGGGCTTTCCATGGAGCAGCTGTCGAGTGAGGACAACACGCTGGACAAGCTGCTTGAGGAGCAGGACATCTGTATGCTGCTGCAAAACTGCAAGCGGCAGTATACCGGTACTGCCCGCCTCGGTATTGAAGCGATCGAATGGAAGGTCAAGGGCTTGTCCGGTGCAGAGATCGCCAAAATGTATGGGGTCAAGCCGAATCTTGTGGGTGCGTGGATCTCCAGAGCTGCCGGACGGTTAAAGCAAAACCGTGATTTCATGCAGTATTTTGACCGCCCTGTTGAAATGGACAGCTCGTAAGTCGTATAAGAAGAATAAACGGAAAAATGAGGTGGTTTCATGAAGAAATTATATACCGCAGTCGGACGGATGCAGTTCAAAGGAAGAAACCGGGATATGCGCTGCCCGATGGTGCTTCTGAATAACAAGGAATACATTCTGGACATCCAGGAAATGATGATTTGGTCAATTCTGAACTGGCGTATCCTCTCTGATGATGAGATCAAAACGCTGTATGAAAACAAAGCACAGGAAACCGGCTATATGACGCACCGTTCTGCTGCGGAATGTATGCAGCGGCTGGTACGGCGCGGCCTGGTTGCCGAGGGCGAAGGCGAGCTCGGTGCGGACGCACTGTTCAATTTGCTTTCCGGCCTGTATGTTGTGCCGATTTCGGAAAGCCCGATCCTGCGGCTGATCTCCTTTATTCGACTGACGGTGTTTGAGCATATCCCGTATGCTGTCACCAAGCAGATCTTCCGCAGAGATAAGCGGAACAGTGATGAACAGAAGGTCATGCTGCTTGCAAACCAAGCGATGCTTTCCACGGCGGAAATGATCAAGTGTGCGGAGTTAAACACCTTTGCGTTCGACAGCGAGGATGAATTGATCGATACGCTTTATCACGACGAATACACGACAAGCGAAAACATCGCCCACAGCGTTCGCTTCCTGCCCCAGTGCCGTCCAGTCATCACTTCCGTAGCCAACCTGTACCTGCGAAAACAAATCATTTTTGAAAGGATGTAAGTCATGGGTCAAATAAAAGGCGCACCGGCGCCGCTCAAGCGGAAGCTGTTCCTTACCGGGATCATCGGAGCCGGATGCCTGCTGATTGGTGTTTCAATGTGTTTCATACTGAAGGACCGGATCATGCTGTTTCTGAGCCTTGCGGTATTTGTGGCCAGCGCCGGCAGGGCGCTGAGCTATTACCGCATCATCACCGATAAAAGCTACGAGACCGTCGAGGGCGTCTGCGTTTCGGTCGTCCCTAAGCCGCTGCGCAAATACCGTAAGATCAAAATTATGGACGGCGACGGTAACGAGTCTACTATGCTGCTCGGTAAGCAATCAAAGGTGAAGATCGGCTATCGATATCGGTTCTATTTCAAGGAAACGCAGCATATTTCTCTCGGCAGCGAGTATCTCAATTCCGCTATGTCCTCAGATCATTTCCTCGGGTATGAGGAGTTGGGTGAGTTTACGGCCGAAGCAACTGAATAATACCACGGAGGCGCTTCTGTAATAGCATTGACACATTTAGAAGCGCCTCATTTGAATGTTATATTAAAACCGCAAATTCGACTCAAAATATCAAGTTTCGCACCGATTGTATTGTTCTTTTTATCTTGACATCTACTTTGATCTCTGCTATAATGTTGACATGATATAGTAGGAACGGAGGAATCTTTTGTGAGCTATATGGATGTTAAGACTGCAGCTGACCGTTGGGAATTGACCGAAAGAAGAATTACCACGCTTTGCAGAGACGGACGCATCGCGGGAGCGAAAAAGGAAGGAGGCTTATGGCTTATTCCTGACGACGCTGAAAAACCAGCGGACGGCCGCAGAAATAAGTCTTCACGAGCTATGAAAACAACCGCCAAATTACCTTTACCCATTGGTGTGTCCGATTTCAAGGAATTGGTTTCGGGATACTATTATGTGGACAAGACCCTGATGCTCAAGGAGTTTATCGATTTCAAGCCTAAGGTTTCTCTTTTTACCCGTCCAAGACGTTTCGGAAAAACATTGGCAATGGATATGCTGAAAACCTTCTTCGAGGTTAGCAGCACGGATACCTCCAAGTATTTCAAGAATAAAAAGATTTGGAGCTGCGGCGAGGAGTACCGTCGTGAGCAAGGAAAATACCCGGTCATCTTCGTTACCTTTAAGGATATTAAGTTTGCAACATGGGAACAGACCTATACGGCGATTCGTGAGATTATTGCAAATGAGTATCTGCGCCACGATACTTTGCTGACGAGTGACAAATGCAATGAATTTGAGAAGAACTACTTCCGTAAAGTTGTTGACGGGACAATAACAGAAGTTAGTATGGCAAGAGCTTTCCTGGAGCTTTCGCACATGCTCAATAAGCATTATGGCCGCCCCGCTGTCATTATCATTGATGAATATGATACACCTATCCAGCAGGGCTACACGGAGGAATACTACGAACAGATCACCGGCTTTATGCGTAATCTTCTGTCCGGCGCTTTCAAAGATAATTCGAACCTCTCCTATGGATTTCTGACCGGCATTCTTCGTGTGGCAAAGGAAAGCATTTTCAGCGGCCTAAACAATTTGAAGGTAAACTCCATTCTCGAAGATCGCTACAGCGAATATTTCGGGTTCACCAAAGACGAGATCCGGGGCATTACGGAGTATTACGGCCGAACGGATAAGTACGAGGAGATTTGTGAATGGTATGACGGCTATCGATTTGGCGATACGGACATTTTCAATCCCTGGTCTGTTCTCAATTATATGGATGAGAATTGCTCGGCAAAAGCCTATTGGCAATCCACGGGAGATAACAGCATCATCCGACAGATCGTTGCGGAGGCAGACGATGAGACTGCAGACAATCTCCGCAAATTGATGCAGGGACAAATGGTTTCCTCTTATGTGGACACCTCTGTTATTTATCCCGAAATCAGAAATAATCCGACAACGATCTATAGCTTTCTGCTTTCTGCCGGCTATCTGAAGGTCGTAAAAAAGGATGAGCTGCACGACGGAAATGCTATCTGCGACATTGCCATACCGAATAAAGAGATTTTCTATGTCTATGAAAAAGAAATCCTTTCTGCACTGACGAATGTGATCTCCCAATCAACCGCTATTGCGATCCAACAGGCCATTATAAAGCAGGATGTTCCGAAATTGCAGGATAATCTGCAGAAGCTGCTGCTTAATTCCATCAGCTCCTTTGACTATGCCCATGAGAATTTCTATCACGGGCTTATCCTCGGGATCTGCGCGATCATGAATAACCTCTATCATGTGGACTCCAACAGAGAATCCGGCCACGGCAGATACGACATTCAGCTAAGGCCCTACAACAATAAAATGCCGGGTATTATCATAGAGCTCAAGGTATTAAAGGATAGCGTTACCGAATCTCGCATTGACACTGAGCTTGAGGCTTCTGCCAAGGAAGCTCTGGCACAGATTGAAAAACAGCAATATGTCACGACGATGAAGCAACAAGGCATTACCCACTTCTTCAAGGTTGGTGTTTCTTTCTACAAGAAGCATGTCAAACTGCTGAGCGACACCGAATAAGCTATGCGATTGACTTCCATGGTCGATATGCTTGGAGATGGTTTTATTAGCATAAGTCATCTGGCGCTCACTGGCAAAGGTATTGGCAATCTTTGAAGGGTTGGTCGGTGCGCCGATTGCAGATGCAAGCACATCAACCAGAATCCCAATCTCATCCACGTTCTGAATCTTATTTCTTTCAATAACATCCTTCAGATAGACATTTGCAAAGATGTTCTTCAGATAGTCCGCTTTCTGTCGTTCGCTCTGGAAACTTACGATCTGCGGCAATCCTCCGTAGATCATGAGGCCAAAATGTATTTAACGCTTCTGATATTCCACACACAGGGCAACAAATATCCCCGCTCAGTTCATCATTCAAATAGGTACAATTCATTTTGAATCTGCTTTTACACCTATCGCATTGAAGCGTAACCAAACCGTTTTCGTCTGACTGCAGCGTGGCTTTACCAATGGTGCTCATATTTTCTATTCCTCCCTAATTCGTAATTTCTATATACCTGATTAGCCTTTCTTCTACATATTCGGCAATCAATTGAACCATGGCCCCCGCATCGTTATCACGATAATAACTATCAAATGCTTCATAATACCGTTTACGGTCTGCAAATTTCACATTGATAGGTGGATAGCCATTCTGCATAAGAAACAGATTCAATACCAAACGCCCTGTGCGGCCGTTGCCGTCCACAAAGGGGTGAATACCCTCAAATTTCAAATGAAACAGCGCTGCACTCTCAATCGGGTGCAGTTTTTTCTTTGAAAACTCTTTTACGAGCTTTTCCATCTGTTCCGGAACAACAACCGGCTCCGGCGGCGTATGATATGCGCCCATAATTTTAACAGGAATCCGTCGATAAACGCCGCGGTCCTCCGGTCGATCCATCAAAACCAGCGTGTGAATCTGTTTAATAATGCTCCCCGAAAAAGGAGCTTTTTCTTTCACCAAGTCTTGAACATAAAGGAATGCGTCCTTATGTCCGACGGCTTCCAAATGATCTTTCAGCGGCTTTCGATTGATCGTAATTCCCTCTAAAACAAGCGCAGTTTCCTGTAAGGTCAGCGTATTTCCCTCGATTGCATTTGAGTTGTAGGTATATTCAACCAAAAATTCTTCCTGCAATCGCTGCAATTCACCTGTCGTAAGTGGGCGACGCTGGTCTAACTGTTCCTTTATACTGTCGATACGGGAGAGCATCGGCAAATATTGTTCCGATACCGTTTTATGACGGAGGGTGCGCCCGTCAATCGGCTTTACCGCATTGCACGGTATGAGATAGGAGCGCCCTTTTTGAATAACGCCCTCAATTTTTCCCTGCTGGCACAGAATACGAACCCTACGGTCAGAAATACCCCATTGTTCCGCAGCCTGTGTGACTTTCATATATTCCATTGCGTTCACCGCCTACATAACATTTTCTTTTCGCTTATGCTTATAGTATAACATCTTATCGGAATAAAATCAATTCGTTTTTACAACCATTTGAATTTATATCGTTCCTAATATTACATAGCCGTCTGCTTCATCGCAGGCGGCTAAATTTATGTGAAGGAGGAAACCCATATGGCGAATTGCAAAGTGATCGCGGTGACGAACCAAAAGGGCGGCGTGGGCAAGACCACAACCACCGCCAACCTCGGCATCGGGCTTGCCCAGCAAAACAAGCGGGTGCTGCTCATTGACGCAGATGCGCAAGGCTCTTTGACCCTCTCCCTCGGCTACCCGAAGCCGGATGAGCTGCCCGTTACGCTGGCAGACATCATGCAGAATGTGATCGACGATACCCCCATCCCGGACGGCTGCGGTATTCTGCATCACGGTGAGGGCGTTGACCTGCTCCCGGCGAACATTGAACTGTCCGGCATGGAGCTCCGGCTGATCAACGCCATGAGCCGGGAAAGCGTGCTGCGGACATATATCCATGCGGTCAAGCCCCATTACGACTATATCCTCATTGACTGTATGCCGTCGCTCGGTATGATGCCGATCAATTCACTGGCCGCAGCGGACAGCGTGATCATCCCGTCCCAGCCGTCGTATCTCTCAGCAAAGGGACTTGACCTGCTGATGCAGTCCATCGCAAAGGTCAAGCGGCAGATCAACCCAAAGCTGAAAATCGACGGCATCCTGTTTACAATGGTGGACAGCCGCACCAACGAGGCTAAGGAGATCATCGCATCTCTGCGTAACCATTACGGCGAAAAGATCCGGGTATTCGGGACGGAGATCCCTTTTTCCGTCCGGGCCGCGGAAACCAGCGGCCGGGGCAAGAGCATTTTTGCCCACGACAAGAACGGCAAGGTCGCCGCCGCATATCGCTCGCTGACGAAGGAGGTGTTGGAGCTTGAGCGCAAAACCGAGAGATTTAGGGTTGACGCCGCTCGATGACCTGTTCTCCACCGACGAGAGCCGTGCCGAAGCGCAGCTTGAAAAGGTCGTCACGCTGAACCCTGCCGACATCTCCGACTTTCCCAACCACCCGTTCAAGGTCAAACAGGACGAGGCTATGGCGGAGATGGTGGACAGCGTAAAGCAGTACGGCGTGCTGGTGCCTGCCCTTGTCCGCCCCAAAGCGGACGGCGGCTATGAGATGGTCGCCGGTCATAGGCGAAAATGCGCGGCGACGCTGGCGGGCATCACCGAAATGCCCTGCATCGTCCGCAATCTTACCGATGATGAAGCAACGATCATCATGGTGGACAGCAACTTGCAGCGAGAAACGATCTTGCCGTCCGAAAAGGCATTTGCCTACAAGATGAAGCTGGAAGCCATAAAACGGCAGGGTCAGCGATCGGATTTAACTTCGACACCACTGGTGTCGAAGTCCCGCAGCAACGAAGAATTGGGTCAGAAGAACGGTGATAGCCGAGAACAAGTCAGACGCTATATCCGCCTGACTGAGCTGATCCCACCGATGCTGGACATGGTGGACAACGGCAAGATCGCTTTCCGCCCCGCCGTAGAGCTTTCCTACCTCTCCAAAGAACAGCAGCAGAGCCTATACGACACGATGGAGTGTGAGGACTGCACGCCGTCGCTTGCACAGGCCATCAAAATGAAAGAGTTCAGTCGGGACGGAAAGCTGTCCGCAGAAGTCATTCTCTCCATTATGCAGGAGGAAAAACCGAACCAGCGTGAAAAGCCTACTTTTCGCGACGAGCGAATAACGAGGCTCATTCCGAAATCGATCCCGCGAGGGCAGGAAACCGATTTTGTGATTCGAGCACTGGAATTTTACAATCGGCATTTGCAGCGCCGACGCGATCAGGAAAGGTAACGGGACGCCTTAGGGAAAGTCTGCCCTTTTGCGGAAGTGAAACGGCTGCGCAAACTTTCTCCCCCTCTCCACACCTCACCCCCTGTTTACTCCCTGTACTACCTGAAAAAGAAAGATCACAGCTATATGTGGTCTGTATAGAAACTTTCCGAAAGGCAGCTGAAAAGCTGCTTTTTGTTTTTCAGAACGAACGGAGGAAAAAATATGTTTCATTTCTTTGATGCGGACATAGCGAAAAAATACGGAGTCAATGCGGCGGTGCTGGCCTGCTTCCTTTGGGACTGTATCGAGCAGAAAAGTGCCGAATCGCCGCAGCTCCATGAGGGCAAGGTTTGGGTGCGCTGTTCGGTGCAGATGATGACCGGCTTTTTTCCGTTCCTGTCCTACGACGAGATCCGCTACGCCCTGAAACAACTGGTCAAGGGGCGGGTACTCACAAAAGGGCAATTCAACGAGAGCCGCTTTGACCGCACGAACTGGTACGCCTTTACCGAGTTCGGACAATTTTTGATGACGGAAAGCGAGGGACGGACGCAATGAAGGACGGCAGACACATCATTTGGAGCAACGACATTGACTACGACGACTGGCGGGAGGACTTGGAGGAGCAGTACCCCGACCTCACCGAAGCCGAGCGCATGGAACTAATGTATGAGCTGAACAGCGACTATCTGGACGACGAGCGCTCCAATCTGGACATTCAGCTCTCCCGTCCCATTCTCGTTGTCGGTGATCTGGGGCTTTGGAACGGCCGTCGCATGGGGTATAAGGAGATTCCGAGCGGCAATATCCGGGACTGCCTTTACAGCGAACGGGACATAGATTACAGCACTTGGTATGTGGATAAAAACGGCGACTTCCGCTGTGACGCCATCCATCACGACGGCACGAACCATTACCTCTACCGTGCCTATAAGGACAGCGTGAGCGACACGCAGATCGAGAATCTGAAAGAAAAAATCTACCGGGGCATTGCCACCCGTGCGGACATTACAAGAGTGACCCGCAGGCTGGGCGACGAGATCGCCCATGTTTACGGCTTTCCCATCCCCCGCAGGCAGGCGCCGGTGCAGGAGCGATAACGGAGGCAACTATGATGAATGTATCAGATACGAGGGACTGCGCCTTTGAAGCCTTTATCACCAACCTCGGCAAATACAACGAGGGCTTTTTGGTGGGCGAATGGGTGAAGTTTCCCGTGACGAATGAAGAAATGCAGGCAGTCTTCCGGCGCATTGGCATCGGGCGGCGCTATGAGGAATGGTTCATCACCGATTATGACTGCCCGGACGAGGCTATCGGCAAGGTGCTCGGAGAATATGAGAGCCTAAGCGAGCTGAACTACCTCGCCGGGCAGATCATGGAGCTGCGGGAGAGTGACGATTTCTGGCAGGCGGTTTTGGACTTGGGTGAGAACACCGGCAGTGTGCGGGAGCTGATCAACCTGACCGAGAATTTGGACTGCTTTGATTACCTGCCCGGTGTGCGGAATGACTACGACCTCGGCTATTACTGGATCGAGGAAAGCGGATGCTACGACACAAGCAACCTTGGCGCACTGGCAAATTATATCGACTATGAAAGTTTTGGGCGCGATATTCGGTACGAAGAAGGCGGCATGTTCGGGGATAACGGCTATGTACGGTCAAACGGCGGCCGCTTTGTGGACATCTACGACGGCGACATCGAGAGCATCCCCGAAGAATATCGGATCAGCTCGCCTGTTGTGATGGAGCGTACCAAAGTCAAACGGCAAACGGAGCAGCCGGAACGATAGAATGTGTACCACTTTCTGCATATACAATTCCATTATATGCATATATTTCAAGGAAAATATATGCATATAACTCATATACTCGCTTGCTTTTCTGCATATAATATGCTATAATAATATGCAGAAAGGCTGGTGCTGTATGAGAAAATTCGATTACTCCTTTTTGAATAACGGTTTGCTGCCTGCAAACCTTGTGAACCTCACTTCCAATATTGCGGCACTCAAAACCATGGCAGGCGTGCGCAAAGACGAATACACGAAGATCTTCACGGAGCTGGAAGCTGTTGCAAAGGTGCAGTCCATCAAAAGCTCCAACGCCATCGAGGGCATTGTGACCAGTGACGAGCGTATCGCCGCCATTGTCAATCAGAACAGCGCCCCACTGAACCACAACGAGGCGGAGATCGCCGGGTATAGAGATGCGCTGAATGAGATCCACTTGGGCTATGAACATATTGACTTCCGGCAGAGCGATATTCTGCGGCTGCACGAAATGATGATGAGCTTTGTGGGCTATGAGTACGGCGGGCAGTACAAGACGGACGACAATGTGATTCTGGAGATCGACGCTGACGGAAACCGTCGTGTCCGCTTCCGTCCTACCCCTGCGAGCGAAACGCCGAAATCAATGGAGCAGTTGGAGCTTGCTTATCTGGATGCCCGAAGCAATGCAAATATCAATCAGCTTCTTTTGATTCCCTGCGTGATTTTGGACTTCCTCTGCATCCACCCGTTCCGGGACGGTAACGGCAGAATGTCCCGTCTGCTCTCGCTGCTGCTGTTATACAAAAACGGCTTTGACGCAGGAAAATATGTGTCCTTCGAGGAACAGATCAACAATTACAAGGCATATTATTACGAAGCCCTGCGGCAGTCCTCGGCTGGATGGGAAACGAATGAAAACTCCTATTTCCCCTTTATCGAGAATTTCCTGTCCACACTTTATATGTGCTATAAGGAACTGGACAAGCGGTTTGCGGTGGTACACGGCAAGAAGATCACGAAGAAGGCCCGTGTGGAGGCGACCGTACTGAACAGCCTGACGCCGCTTTCCAAAGCCGAGATTTGCAAAATTCTTCCCGATGTCAGTCCCACGACCGTCGAAGCCGTCCTCGGCGCAATGGTCAAGACCGGTTCGGTAAAGCGGATCGGTGCAGGACGGACGACACGGTATATTAAGGCATAATTAGAATAACAATGTTTTTCTGCGGAAAGGCCATAGATGTTAATATGCGTTGCTTGTGGCAACGGCCCTTTTGCGATTAAAATAAGCGCATCAAGTCCTAAGGAGGCGTGGATATGTTGAATGAAAACATCAAAAGGGCAAGAAAAGCGAAAGGCCTTTCTCAAGAAGAACTTGCCGTAAAGCTAAATGTAGTAAGACAGACGGTATCAAAATGGGAAAACGGTTTGTCGGTTCCGGATTCTGATTTACTGATTTTTTTGGCAGAGGAATTAGACACATCCGTAAATGCGTTGCTCGGTGAAACTATACAGGAGCAGGAGCCTGACGATCTCAAGACCATTTCCGAAAAGCTTGAGATAATTAACCTCCAGCTTGCCAAAAGAGCTATGGCACGGACAAAGGTCATTCGGTGGGGACTCCTTTCTCTGTGCGCGCTGATCGTTATTGTATATGTCGTTCTTGCAGCAATGAAGAGTTCTTATTTGGGCTGGGATTACAGTAATCCTGAACTGGCGGTTGCGGGAACAATTCTACATGGTTTCGAGTTTATCTTTGCAAGGCTTGCCTCCATTGTGCTGCTTGTTTGTGTGGTTGGAGCCATGTTGACATGGAGGAAGCGGTAATGAAAAAAATCGTAATCACAGTCCTTGCCGTTGTCGCTGTGCTGGCTATTGCCGTGATCTTTGCGTTTCACAGGACAGACCAACCGTCAGAAATCAACGAGAACGAAATCGCCCTTCAGATACAACTTGATTTGAAGGAAGATGTGGGACTTCTTATTATTGATAGCGACATCGACGGGCAGAAAGAGAGTGGAGGCATCTCCAACGCGGATAAAACCATGCTTAAAAAAGACGATTTGATATATTGGTCGATTGATAAGCAACACTACGAAACCGTTTCTGATATGGTTGAGCTTTTATTGAATTTCACGGTTATCACAGAATACTGCGACCCAAACTATGAAAACATTTATCCTGAAGAATATACGATGCCGATGAAGTCAATTACTTTTACAGCAAAATTCGGTGATGCCTATTCAATTAGAATCACTGGCGATAAAGTAAATGGATACCAGGCAATTATGGAACAGGCATAATAAAAACGCAGGGACGGGTAGGTTCCACTTCGATAAATTGAATAGCACATACATAGCCGAGAGGTTTTCATTTTGAAAGCCCCTCGGCTATTTTTATGTCAGATTGGGGGTGAAACATATGCCATATATCCCGCCGGAGGCCGTTGCGCAGGCCCGTAAGATGGATCTGCTGACCTATCTTCGGACTTATGAACCGCAGGAGCTGGTGCATTTCGGGGGCAGCACCTACTGCACCCGTGAGCACGACAGCTTAAAAATCTCCAACGGCAAATGGTGCTGGTTTTCCCGTGGAATCGGCGGCTGCTCGGCACTGGACTATCTCATTAAGGTCAAAGAGATGCCCTTTACGCAGGCAGTTGAAACCATCATGGGAAATCTGTCAGCGGCACCGCCCGCCTTTACCCCGGCTCCGAAAGCGCCAAAAGAAAAGGCACTTCTTTTGCCGCAGGTTAACCGCAGCGCCACCCATGCCGTCGAATACCTGCACCGCAGAGGGATCGACTATGAACTGATCGACTTCTGCATTAAGACCGGCCGCCTTTACGAGAGCTACCCCTATCACAATGTGGTGTTCGTCGGCATGGATGCAGACGGAAAGCCCCGCTATGCTAACCAGCGTGGGATCGGCTCGGACTTCATCGGGGATGCCAACGGCAGCGACAAGCACTATTCCTTTGAGATTCCTGCGGCGGTCGCAAGCGATACGCTCCACCTGTTTGAGTCGGCGGTGGATCTGCTGTCCTACGGGACGCTGCAAAAGCTGGACGACAAGGACTGGCGCAGCGAAAACCTGCTCTCCCTCGCCGGGGTCTACAAGCCAAGGGCGAAAATCGAGGAAAGCAGTCTGCCCGCCGTATTGGTGCGGTATCTTACCGAGCATCCCCATATCCGCCGTGTGGTGCTCCGGCTTGACAACGACACTACGGGACGGATCGCCGCAGAAACCATCAAGGCGCTGCTGCCGAGAAAATATGCGGTCACGGTGGACATCCAGCCGCCCCCGCAGGGCAAGGATTATAATGACTGCCTTTGTATGCGGCTGGGTTTGCCCATCACCAAGCGCGGAGAAAGGAGCAAAGAACGGTGAGCGACTTGATAATAAGTCCGGGACGACGCATCCGGCACTTTCGTATGCTGCGGGGCATGACGCAAAAGGCGCTGGGCATCGCCGCAGGCTTTCCGCCCGAAACCGCCGACATCCGTATTGCACAATATGAGTCCGGCATAAGAACGCCGAAACACGCTCTGCTCTGTACGCTGGCCGAGGCATTGGGCGTTTCTCCCTCGGCGCTGGACATTCCCCGCATCAAAAGCCATGAGGTGCTGAAACAGTTGCTGCTTGCGCTGGAGGATGAACACGGGCTGACGGTCACGATTACGGAAAACGATGAAAGGAGCATTTGCAATGGAAAATGAAAAGAAAATCAAGGTGGTACTGCTGGAACCGGGCAAGCTCGCCCGTGCGGTCGAGATCGATGCGTCCCTTGCCGGGATGCAGAAAGTGGTGGGCGGTCTGATCGAGCCGTTCTATCCCTTTGAGGAACGGGTCTGCATCGTATGCAATGAGGAAAGCAAGATCAACGGAATGCGCCCGAACCGCAGTGTGAAGAATGACGACGGCGTGATGGTGGATTTCATCTTCGGCCCTGCCTTTATCTGTGACTGCCGTGGCGAAAATCTGGACAGTCTTTCCGATGAACAGATCGACCGCTACGGCAAGATGTTCCGCTATCCCGAACACCTTGCGAGGATGAACGACACACTGTTCGGCATCCCGTACCGCCCGCAGCCGGAGCAGGAGCGGTGATATTATTTCGGTCGGTGGCAAAATGTTCGGCCTATGGGACGAACGCTATGCACTGTACCAGCAAGCATCGCCGTTGTGATACCACAACGGCACTTGTCAGGGGTAGCCCCTGAAACCCTTTCGTCCCCACCCATGCGGAGGAGGATATTTTTATACCCGAAAGGAGGTCACAGCCGGTGAATGAACCCATGACCTTTTTGGACTTTTTCAGTGGTGTCGGCGGTTTCCGCAAGGGCTTTGAGCTTTGCGGCATGGTCTGCAAAGGCCACTGCGAGATCGACAAATTCGCAGACCGCAGCTACCGTGCGATCCATGATGTAAAGGAGGATGAATGGTATGGCGAGGACATCACCAAAACCGAGTCCGCCGATCTGCCGAGGGTCAACCTCTGGGCAGGCGGATTCCCGTGTCAGGACATTTCTGTATCTGGCCGGCAGCGAGGGCTTGCAGGCAAGCGAAGCTCTCTCTTTTTTGAAATCGTTAGACTCCTCAAAGGCACGCCTGCCGAGGATCGACCCGAATGGCTTGTCCTTGAAAATGTTAAAAATTTGCTCTCCGTTAATCGAGGATGGGACTTTGCGACCGTTCTCCATTCGTTGGCCGAAATCGGCTATCATATCGAATACGGACTGCTTAATTCACGCTTCCACGGCGTTCCGCAAAACCGGGAACGCATCTACCTTGTCGCTTATCGACATTTTAGAGCCGAGGGTGGACGAAAAATATTTCCTGTCACCGCAGGCGACGGCAAGGCTCTTATACAACTGATCGGCGGCACGCAGGGTAAGCGGGTCTATGATCCTGCGGGCGTGAGCTGTACGCTGATGAGCGAGGGCGGCGGCTTTGCCGGACGCACGGGGATGTACTTCATCGACCTGTGCAAAGGCGAACCGAGGCTGACCGAGCACGCCCGCTGCATCAAAGCAAGGTATGACAGCGGCATTACCAATCACAGCGGCGACAAAAGCGGCGTTCTCTGCATGAGCGGCGAGTGCCCGGACCGCACCGAAGAAACGGCACTCATTCAGCTAAAGCGTGGCGATCCGAAAATTTTGGAGCAGGATCACACCAAATGCCTGATCGCAGGCTATGACAAGATCGGGGTCAGCAACCGGGGCGAAAGCTCCGGCATTTTTTATGGCTGCCGTGCCGTCCTCACCCCCGACCGGGAAAACAAGCGGCAAAACGGACGGCGCTTCAAGGAGTGTGGCGAACCTGCCTTTTGCCTGAACACGCAGGACAAGCATGGCGTTTATCTCTGTGCCTGCGATGCCTGCGAATACGCCTTGCCCGTCAAACGGGCAAAGGATGCAGATCAGAGCAAGCCTGAAAACGGCTCTGCGCTTCCGCTCGGCTGCGGACGCATCCGCAAACTGACGCCCCGTGAGTGCTGGCGGCTGCAAGGCTTTTCCGATGATATGTTTGATAAAGCGGCCGCCGTCAATTCCGACGCCCAGCTTTACAAGCAGGCGGGAAACGGCGTGACGATTCCCGTTGTGTATGCGGTAGGCAAGCGTATTGTTGAAATTCAAAACGAACTGAATAAGGAGGCGATGAAGATATGAGGAAACGCAATGTTCACATTCAATTCTGGCTCGATAAAAAGGAAGCCGAGGTGTTTCAAAAGAAAGTGAAGCGCAGCGGTCTTTCCCGTGAGGCGTATTTGCGGCACTTGGTAAATGGGCTTGAACCACAGGACGCCCCGCCGCCCGATTACTACGCCATGATGCGGGAACTGCACGGGATCGGAAACAATCTCAATCAGATTGCCGTCAAAGCGCACACCCTGAATGTTCTCGATGTGCAGAGGTACGACGAAGCCTGCCGCAAGATTGATACGGCTGTCAAGAAAATCACCGAAGCGGTCATTTTGCCCCGCCCGATGGAATAGCGGTATGGCGACAACTTCAATCTGGCGTGTGAAAGGCTGGCTCGGCAAGGTGGTTGTATATGTAGAAAATCCAGATAAAACGACGAACCCGAAATTTTTTACCGATAAAGATATGGCCGAACAGGACGGACAGGAGCTTTCCGATGTTATCCGCTATGCCGTCAATTCCAAGAAAACGCAGGAAACGGGCAGCGAGGACGGTACACCGCTCCACCGCTTTGTGTCGGGCATCAACTGCTCTCCCAACACCGCCCGTGACGAGATGCTGGCGGTAAAAAAGCGGTTCGGCAAAGAGGACGGCACGGTGGCCTATCACGGCTATCAGTCCTTTGCCCCCGGCGAGGCCACACCCGAACTGGCACATGAGATCGGCGTAAAGCTGGCGACCCAGTTATGGGGCGACCGCTATCAGGTGATCGTCGCCACCCACCTTGACAAAGAAAATCATCTGCACAATCACTTTGTCGTCAACACAGTTTCCTTTGCGGACGGCATCAAGTACCACCGCACCAAAAAGGATTATCACGAGATGCAGACGGTTTCCGACGAGCTTTGCCGGGAATACGGACTGTCGGTGATCGAGCAACCGCAGCAAGGTCGAGGTAAGCAATACGGCGAATGGCGTGCCGAGCAGGAACAGCGCCCCACTTGGCGAGGACTGATCCGCAGCGACATTGACGAGGCGATACGGCAGGCCATGACCGAGCGGCAGTTTTTTGACGCTTTGCAAAAAAAGGGCTATACGGTAAAAGTCGGCAAGGATATTTCAGTCAGGCCACCGGGAAAGGAACGGTTCGTGCGCCTGATGCGCAATTTCGGTGAGGACTATTCTATTGAACAAATCCGCAGACGGATTCTGTCGCAGACACGAGCTGAAAAGAAACCGTCCGAACCGACCCGTCAAGTCATACGGATTCGCTTGTTCGGCAGCTTGAAAACCGCCCGAAAACTGACCGGCTTTCGGGCGCTGTATGTTCACTACTGCTATCTGCTGGGCATCTTCCCGAAGAACCGTCCGCAGCAAAGCAGAAAACGGCTGCATTTTCTCTTGCGGGAGGATCTGCTGAAGCTGGACACCATCACCGCCGAAACAAGGCTGCTTATAGGGCATCGGATCGACACCGCCGAGCAGCTTTTTTCCTACCGGGATAAGGTAAGCGAAAAAATCACCGTTCTGACCGATGAACGCAAGCAACTCTATAAAACACAGCGGACAGCGGCAGTGAAATCCAATCCCGAAAAGGCGGCGGAGGTCAAAGCGCAGATCGCCGCACTTTCCAAAGAGTTTGCCGCACTGCGGAAGGAGGTGGTTCTATGTAACAGCATTGCCGATCGTTCCGGCGTGATCCAAGAGAAAATCAAAGCCGTCCGTGAGGATGAGCAAATCAAAGGAAAGGAGAAATGTGACCGCACCGAGCAGCAGAAAACCGGCAGATGATCGGCGGTCACACAAAATTTGCAGGCAAATTTTCTAAGCGCAAAGGAGATGATGAAATATGTACAATTCCGGTGACGCAGCGGAGCAAGTGGTACGGATCAGTTTGGAGGGTACGGAAGTTGCCCTGAAGCTGACCGGCTCGGCGGCAAAGAATATCGCCGCCATGCTCTATGCTGTCTGGAAAAACCGAGATAAGAACAAAACCAAAGGCCACCAGCGGCTCTCCGCCATGTTAAAAAGCGGCAAGGAGCTGAAAGTGTTCACCGTCAGCGAGGAGCATCTGAAACAGTTTGCGTTGGAAGCCAAGCGGTACGGCGTTGTCTACTGCGCCCTGCGTGGCAAAGAGCGTTCCGCTGACGGTATGGTAGACATTATGGTGCGTGCTGAGGATGCGTCCAAAATCAACCGTATCGTAGAGCGCTTCAAGCTGGCGACGGTCGATACTGTTTCCATCAAGCGGGACATCGAGCAGTCCAAGGCGGACAAAACCGCCCCGTCTGCGCCTGAGCAGGAGAAACCCGACAAGGCGGCGGACGACCGCCTGCTGGATGACCTGCTAGGCGCACCCGTTCAAAAGGAGAAACACGCATCCCCAAACCCTGCGGCGGCAAAGACGGAGAAATCCCGTCCGCGCCTACCTCCGAGAAGCAAAGCAGAACCGCCGAGGGTACTGCTAAATCTCCCGAAGAACGCCCCTCTGTCCGTGAGGAACTGCGGAAAATTCGGGAAAGCAGGCAGAAAGAGGCGGCAGAGCCGGGCATTTCCGAATCCACCCCGGCAAAAAAGCCGAAAAAGCAGCCGACTAACACCCACAAGCAACCTTCCCGAAAGAAACCGAAGAAAGCAAAGGAGCGATGACCGATGAGCAATTTTGACGATATTTTTGAATCTACCCCGCAGACCGACGAATTTGACAAGGAGGCGTGGGCGGCAAAGAAAAAGGCGGAGCGTGACGAGGTTTACGCTTTGACCGACGCCACCGCCGAGGCGGTCTGTGCAGACGGCGGCAAGTTCCGTGAGTATCTGGATGTGCAGGCGGCTTTCCGCAACTACTCTGCCACCAACGCCCTGCTGATCCTTGCCACGAAGCCGGACGCCCGCAGGCTTGGCGATAAAGATTTCTGGCGGGATCAGGGCGTGTATATCAAGCGGCAGGAGTTCGGCCATCCAATTAAGATCGTCGAGTCCAACGGTGAATACACCCGCGACGACGGCAGCATCGGCGTGTCCTACAACATCAAGCGTGTCTATGACATCTCGCAGACCACCGCCCGAACGAGAGCACCGCAGGCGGTTTCTCATGATGCACGGGCGCTGCTGAACGCCCTGATCTACAAGCGCCCCGCACCGGTGCAGTCCGTGGATGAGCTGCCGAACGGCATGAATGCCGTGTACGACCGTGAGCAGAACACCGTTTTTGTCCGCCGGGGTCTGTCGGCAATTGATCTGTTCTGCGGTCTGTCCAAGGCGTTGGCGCAGGCGGAACTTGCCCGGACCGGCGAGGAATACACCGAAGAAAACGCCGGTTTCAAGGCACAGTGCGTTTCCTATATTCTCGGCAAAGAGTTCGGTGTGGATGTGAGCGGCTATGCCTTTGAAGCGCCTGCCGACTTTCTGCGCACCGATGACCCGCAGACGATCCGCGCCGAACTGACCGACATCCGGGACACCGCCTATGACATTTCCGCAAGAATGATGCGGTCGCTGGAACAGAACAAAGCGCCCCGCCAGAGTGAACAGGAGCGATGACGATGGGAAAACAGGAAAAACGGGTATTGACTCTTGACCGCTATGAGCACGGCGTTGTGGTCAATGCCCTCAATGAAATGCGGAACGATCTGCTGGAGGAAGAACGCCCCACCGACATTGTTGACGAGGTTCTTTTGAAGGTGATCGATGCCCCCGCAAAGAAG
>OHJE01000159.1_pt1 | contig 50295 bp, 58 predicted proteins | sample 1568491 | NCBI WGS metagenome assembly OHJE01 (sample SAMEA3879609, study PRJEB24766) | human gut metagenome | biome: human-associated habitat; feature: feces | place: USA | collected 1985/1987
GGGTAGCTTACGGCTCGCAGGCTGCAAAGGATCTCGAACGGCAGCTTAATATGGAATTGACCCGAAACCCTACAGTCAAATTAACGCTTGAGGATCTATATAAAGAATATGCAGCCAGCAAAAGCAGCGAAGTACGCGAAACAACGCTCGCCCAAACGAAGCAGCTGCTGAATCGTTTTGTAGTACCGCAACTGGGTCGTATCAAACTTGACAAGCTTACAGTTGCGGAGCTGCAGCGATGGAAGAATACCATGTCCGGCGTGACAAAAAACAATGGTGAACCTTACTCACTCGTATATAAAAATAACGTTTACAAAGCCTTTGTGGCTCTCTTAAATTACGGTGTCAAGCTCGAGTACCTCTCCAATAATCCGCTGCACAAGATCGGTCCTTTCCGCGATGCGAATATTACACCGAAAAAAGAGATGGATTTTTATCAGCCGGAAGAATTTTTAAAATATATAACCGCCGCCAAAACGGAGGCTATCAAGCAGGAAAAATGCAGTAACAGTATAAGAGAATGGAATTACTATATATTTTTTATGATTGCGTTTTATACCGGTATGCGAAAGGGTGAGATAAACGCGCTAAAATGGAATGACATATCAGACAATGTTATACATGTTACAAGATCCATCGCCCAAAAGCTAAAGGGCGCTGATCGTGAAACGGCACCAAAAAACGCAAGTTCAATCAGAGACATCCAGATACCAAAACCGCTAAGCACCGCGCTGTCTGAGCACTGGTCCAGATGCAGTCAGATCGATGGTTGTTCCCGCGAATGGCGTATATGCGGCGGATCAAAATGTCTGCGTGATACATCTATAGACAAACACAACCGCAAATACGCCGAGCTTGCCGGGATCAAGCGTATACGTATACATGATTTCCGACACTCACACGCATCGGTCCTTATCAACGAAGGCATTAATATTAAAGAGATAGCCCGGCGTCTTGGTCACTCTGATGTAGAGGTGACGTGGAGCACCTATGCGCACTTATACCCCCGCGAAGAGGAACGTGCGGTCAATATATTAAATAAAATCGTGTAAAAATCGTGTATAAAACAAACAGACCGCATAACCATGCGGTCTGTAGCACTTCTGGCGGAGAAGGAGGGTTTGAAATTTTATATTTAAACCCAATTTAATGTTAATTCTCCTATGTCAAACCCTAATATTTGCGCTGTTTATGCGTTATATTAAATCATTTTGAACCGAACTTATTTGTGCATTTTAGCTTTTTCGTGTAAAAAACGTGTATAAAAAAGAGAACCTTTGTTGGCTCTCTTTTTGCTCAGTATATCGACAATAAAACCTAAATTCTATGTGATAATCATATTATACCACGAATTACTTAGCCATGTCAATCCTCCTTTGTAAATCTGTCTTTATACTTTTTTTGATATTTGTTTTTTACTTCTGATTTGGCTTCTGATGTGACATCTTTTATCATTTCTATTTTTGCATCAACATCAGCTTTTTTATACTTGTCTTTATCAAGTAATTCGGAGCGTGCTGTCTGCACTTGGCTGTAAACCTCATTTGCATAGGTCATATAATCATTCGCATTTAGCTCATATGTATACCTCTTACCATTCTTACTGTATGACAAGTCATTTTTCGGCATTGACGACATAGCAAAACTTTCAGGAATCTCATCTTTTCCGAGAGATTTTGCAATAGCTTTATCTGTAGGAGATATGGTTGTATACTTTTCTGATGTAACAAGTTCTTGAAGTGAACTTAGTGTTTTTTTATCTTCGTCTTCTCCTTGAGGGTTCTTTTTCTGTATGTTCTTTACTGTCGTAATGATGCTTGATGCCACGCCCGCTTTTTCCATGTATATGGCATTCTGCGCGGTTGGTTCGCTTTTAAATATTTCTTCCTGCTTATCGCGTCTTTCGTATATCTTATTATATGTGTCAGTACTGTATTCGGAATCTGAAACAAAACGGTTTTTAAATCCCAGTGTCAAATCTCGCTTATCGCTGTCCATTGGTAACAGTGCACTGTTTACGCTGCCCAATATACCCGTATACTGCCTTAGCAAGTGGTCTACTTCAAGCGGAGAATCATCTCCGGCTCTTGCTATAGCATAAGCCAATTTTGAAGTACTGCCTGTATACTGGTCTTTTTTAGGAAGGTCTTCATATGAGCCTGACACTATTGGAGTACCTTTATAATCTCTGTTGGCAAGTAAGTCCACAAAAGGACCTGCCAATGTGTTTCCTGCTGCCGTGAAGAAATCATCCTTCAAGCCCTCAACTGATCGGTCTGTTATAAGGCTTGTGCCAGCCCATGACGGAAGGAGGTTGTCACTCAAATATTCTCCTATTTGATAAAACGCATCTTCTCTTTCCTTTTTCCCGATAACAGTATCCAATGTTCTCTCTATTGCCGTTTCGGGAACTGCCACTTCTCTTGGTTTGGGAAGCATGAAAAATTTTCCGTTTCCAATAGCTATACAATATTTATTGTTTTTCTGATAATTAGACAGTTTGTCCCAGCCTTCAGGATCGACCGCACGGTTATATGCCTGAAGCAAAGCAGCACCTAAGACTGCGCTAATGAGCTGACGCGCAATAAATTTTGCTGCGTCACGTCCATGCCATCTTATCGCCTGATACCATTCACGATAATACTTTTCAAGACCTTGTATAGATGCGTTTGAGAACCGGAAGGTTTTGTTAAGCACCTTTCCTCCGAAATCTCCGCGCTTATCAAAATTGGTTGTAATGTCACTTGCTTCGTATAAAGCCTGCTGAATATCCTTGCCGTTTTTGAGCGCACCCTTGAATTCTGCGTATCTCGGAGCGCTTTCAATAAATTCATTCATTCTTTCTATTGTAAGTACCGGGTGCATAATCCATCCGGAAACGATCCTTTTTGCGAGATTTTCGTCTTTAAGATATATAAGCTCCAAATCTCTGGCAAAAGCCCTATGTTTTTCGGCTGTCAATGCGCTCATATGTCCGCCGCCTACAGCTTTATATTTCTGATATGTTTCGCTGTTTGTGGCTATATCCTTCCATGCTCCTACATATGCAGTGACAAACTTAGGCATACTGTAGTTTTTGGTATACATCGCCGCGGTAAAGAAGTCTCTTATAGCGTTTGATGAACCGAAAAGGTAGTTAAACTGTGTAATAAGCACATTTGAAAGATTTAACGCTTTTCCCAGAACATTTAAGACGCGCTGCGCCGTTGCGTTGTTGGGCATAGATTCTACAATTGCGTTAAACAGTTCCTTGTCATTCGCCTGATAATATTTGAATTTTCCGTCTTTCATCACGGTAAAAATCTGCTTGTCCCCGCGTGCAAACGGAGTAAAATTCATTAGTCCGCCATCCCCGAAGATATTGTTTATAGCTTCTCCAAGCTTGTCAAAATCCATGTCAGAAAGCTCGGACATATCATTTTTGAGTTCATCCAATTTGGACGAAACGTCAAAGACATGTGGTATTTTATCCGGATCTACCTTCTCTATAAATTTCCCGAAGCCATCCACTTTTTCCGTAAACTGTACCAGCGCAGCGGCGGCTCTATTACGGAGAGCAAATTTTACAAAACTGTGTGTATTTGCTACAATACTTTCTATCGGATCTAACGTCTCTCTGCCGCTGCCCTTCGCATGTTTTATCATAGAAGTCTGGTTTGCGAATGTGGTTTTAGCTTTCTTTCCCGTCCGACCTTCGTTGTCCATAGCTCTGTAAAAAGGAACATAGTTTGGGTACATATCTTTAAACTTTTTCGCTTGCTGCTTGCTCAATCCTCCGGATTCGACAAGCAGTTTTAAAAGGTTTTTCTGGTATTCATAAAGCTTCTCAGCACTTTCCTTGAACCCCGGGTATCTTTCTTCATACTGCCTTATGATTTTAGCTGCTTCCTCTTCGTCCTTGATAAGACTTTCAAGCTCCTCATCTGCAAAAACTCTTTTACCCTGTTTCGCCCATTCCGGAGCATGTCTTGCTTTTAAATATGAGTTGAAGTCGGCGCGCTCTTTTTTGTCAGACATGTTCACTTTCTTCAATGCTTCCGCCAAAGATCCGCCTATCTTATTTCCTTCCAAATCAACAAAGGCTTCTTTTGTAATGAACGATGCTATACTGTCGGCACGACGGCTGTTGAGCATTAATTTATATGCGTCCGCGTTTCCTCCTATTTTTTTGCCTTCGCTTTTTTGAACGTAATCCATAACACGCTTTACAGGATACAAATCGTCCTCTATATGTTTCAAAGCCCATGCTGCTTTGTCACTCAAAGACGCTCTATTACGCTTCTTTACTTCTTTTTTTCCGACTATAGTGGCGTTGATCTTTTCGAAAACGTTTTTTGATTTATAGCTCTCTATCATACCTTTCAATTTTTCAATCTTTTTGGAATTAGTTTCCCCTATACTTTCAAAAAAGTCATTGGAAAACTCCGGAGCGTTTTCAGTACTCTCGCCGTTAAGATACATTCTTATAAATTCAGCGACTGCTTCACCTTTTTGTTCATTTTTTTGATATTGTCCCAAAAAATCCGCATCACAAAGCTCTATAGCCTCATTGATATGCGCACTTGATGATATCTTATATTTCTTATCAAGATAGTGTCCTAATTCATGTGAGATCGCATTTATATCATTTGCAACCCTTGTACGTATAGTTTCAGCCTTTCCTTTGAAAACTCCTGCGGCGTTTGCCGCTCTGTAGTTTCCTACATTGATTGGAATGCCAAACATATCTCCTGCGTACTTTACTATGTCTCCTATTTTGACATCATTTTTTTCACCTGTTGCAGTTTCTTTGGTTTTTTGAGCAAAATTTGTTCTGAAATAGCTTTCGTTTGACGGGACTTTATAAAAGCGGTCTCCGGACGGCGTTTCAAAGCTTGTGACAAATGATTCCTTGTTTAAAAGCTCCCCTATTATTTTCTCCGTACCGTTATCTGTAGGAATAAAATATCTCATCATATATCTTACTCGCATTGAGAACAATCCATGCTTTTTAAGAGAATCTATGAGCCTAATATCAGGCGTTTCTTTAAACGTAAGCTCATATGTATCAGAACCCATTACAGATGCAGGACGCAAGGTTATGCCGTTTGTGAGTCTTACTGACGTTCCTGCCCTGAGCTGCTCTATTATATCCTTAACGTCCTGTGCTTGGCTTTCCTTCGTGCGCGGCGTGTCCACTCCAAGCCTCTTTAAAACGGTTTCGATCTGAGACGGTCTTATATCTCGTCCTATAAGTATATTCCCATCGTCTGTAAGAACACGGTATACTCTTACGTTTCCGCCGGGCAATTTATCCCATATCGGAAGAACTGAGCCTGAGATCAAATGCTTTTTGGACACTGTGAATTCCGGAATCTCATTTTTATTCTTATCCCAAAGAACTCTTGCTTCTTTTTCGTTTATTTTAATAAGTTTCTTTTTTAGGAGACTTTCGCCGCTCAAGCTTCTGTACCGAACTCCTCCGGGGGTTAATACTCTCGCTCTTAACTGTATAGAGCCATCTGCCGATGTAACGCTTGATGTTTGAAACATTGCGGACACTTTTCCGCTTTCAGTCTTAAAAAAGCCTAAAAAATTCTTATCATCTGTATTTACTTCGTCAAATTCATGCTTGATAAGCTTGTTTTTGACATTCAATTCATAATATTGTGTTTTCGCTCCGCTGTTTTTATCCGTATAGACATCTTTAACACTCCCGATTGTTATGCTGTCAGCCTTATAATTTTCAAGCCCGCGTTCAAGTGTCCCATCAGCTTCGGCTTTTTTTGTCTGCTCCCTGAGTAAATCGGAAAATGCGTCAAATACGGCGTTTTGCTCATCGAATTTAAGTATAAGCAGTCTGTTGAGAAAACGTGAAATATTCCTCAGATCATCGGAAGTGTTTTTTATTGCTCCATATTCGTCAAGAAGACTATTTTTAATTCCAAGCTTTTCAATAATATCTATCCCGTCAATTCCGGATATTGTCCCATTGGCAAGCTTGGTATAAAATATCGCCAAAGTATCTCCGGCAATACCGTTTTCAAGATTGTCTTCGGAGTTAAAGATTCCCTGAGAACCTGCCTTACTCAAACCTTTTGTCAAAGCTCCCAGCTGAGAAAGTCTCTTGGCTATAGTAGAAATAAATCGAGACTGTCCCTTTGCGTCCGTTGTCACAAGTTTAAATACAGGAGCGCTTGATTCGTTTGAACGGTGTGTTCGACCAAATCCCTGAACGGCGCTGTCTGCTTTCCAGCCGGCTTCAAGCAGATAATGAATTCTTCTCTGCTGATTTTCGGCATTTCTGTCAGCATGATATGATTTTCCCGTTCCGCCTGCCTGTGAGAATATCATTATTCTCTTGCGTCCGTTTTGAAAAGCGTCAACGTCAGCTTCCTTGCTTGCTGCGCTGCGTTTTTCCTGTACACGTTTTCCTTCTTTTTCGACAATTCTCATTGAACGTCCCGTATTTTCTGCAACTATGTCCGTCCCGAAATGATTTATTATCATATCTATAGGCGAATCCGGCATTTTTATAGATGCTATCTTATCAAGAAGCTCTTCACGCATCCTGACGGCTTCCTTGTTTAAGACAGGTTTTCCATGGGAATCATATACGGGGTTATAACTGATATTTCCTTTTTCATCCTTAACAGATTGATGCTGAATGACCGGAAAAGCATTTTCAAGATACGACATAATCAGCTCACGCGGAGTAAGATCCATATCCTCAAGGCTTAATCCTTCGTCCTTTATACGTTCAAGTTCCTTTTTCTGAGCGGCTTCCTTTGTAGAAGTAAGCTGTATTACGGCGCTGTGTCCTTTTTTGAGTTCTTTTTCTATGTCCTTTATAACGCTTGGGGTCTGCATTGATGTAAGTACGGTATTAAAGAACCTCTGCTGTGAACCCCAAAATACCGAAAGCGCATTTGAACCCTTTAAATATTCCGTTGCTTTCAAAGCGTCATTCGTGTGCTGAAATATAATCTGCCATGCCTCCGCCAAAGTGTCATATGTTTCTTTCTGCTGCTTTGTGAGCTTATGAATAAGCCTGTCATATTCAACACCGTCATAACTTATGTTTCTGGATAAATACATGCCCTGAGCCTTCATATTCTGCGCTACAAGCTCCATTGCGGCTATTCCTCCGGAAGATACTTGTGCAACGAAGTCGTCACCGTTTCGGAATGCCGTACCTTCTCCCCAAAGCCCGAGACGTTCGGCATACCTGAGATTTGATACGTCCGTTGCTCCGGTGGCTGAGGCATATACTATTCTTGCGTTTGGAAGCTCCTTTTGAAGCTTCAGCCCCGCCAGAGCCATTGCACTTGGCTTGGTTCTTCTTCTTGTGCCTTTTTTTGAAACTGCGTTGCCCATTTTATGCGCCTCGTCAAAAACAATAACTCCGTCATAGTCCTTTCCAAACCAATCTACTATCTTTTTGAAATTCGAGTTCTCTTCGGTATATCCCTTTGCTAATGAACTGTATGTTGCAAATAAAGTTCCGTCTTGAATTTCCAAAGCCTTATCTGCCGCGCGTCCTCCCTTAAACAGTTCCACATTCGCATCTGTTCCGTGAACCGCGCCTATATCACGCTTGGCGTCGGAAAGAAGGCTTTTGTTAAAGCTTATCCATAGTGATTTTTTTCGTCCGTTTCTTCTTGCGTCCTCTATTATTCCCGCAACTGTTCTTCCTTTTCCGACTCCCGTTCCGTCTCCTATAAAGAAGCCCCTTCTTTGTCCGTTTGGCATTATTTCCTCAAAACTCTGACCGGCTCTTGATACGGCTTCGAGCTGAACATCAGATAATATACCGTCCTTTATGACGTTTTCCGGAAGATTCGGCTTATAGGTTATATCCGGAGCTTTTACCGCGGACATTGCCGCGCTTTCACATATGGGGGATGGGTGTTTCTTTGCACCTTCCACTTTCAAAGGAGGTACGGTGTATTCCTCATACAGACTGTCGGAAAGCTCTTTTACAGCCTTTTTCTTGCCTATATCATTTTTTGTTATCTCTTTTAATCCATTTTCAGGCTTGCTTCTGATATCGTCTGATACAGGTTGTTTATCAGCATTTCCGTCAACTCCTCTATTGTTTTCGTCTCCGCTATTTCTTTCGCTGCTGTCTTCTCTCTCTCCGCTGCCAATCTGCGGTATTTCTCCAGCGCCTTCTTGCTCTTTTCCATTTCGTCCACTTCCTGTGAACTCGGTATCGGGAGATTCAAAAGATACATTCTCTGCGTTATTACCTCCTCCGCGAACAGATTCATCGCCAGTTCTTTCAGTTCGCTCATTACCCCTGCCATTATCCCGTTCGGATCGTACATCTTTATTCCCTCTTCCAAGACTTGTATCAGATACAGTTTCGTCTCCTTCGGCTGTATCCGTTCTTGTTTCAGGAGCTTTTTCGCGTGCTGTTCTTCCGGGGCTTTGTTTTCTTCCTGTATTTCCTCCATTCTGCGCTTCCTGTATTCCTGCATTTGTGCTCTGAGGTCTCTCATTCGTTATATCCTCCCTTATTCCGTTCAATTCTCCTTTATTAAGGTCGTTGTATAAATCCTCAATTTTCTCATACTCTTTTGTTATAACAGGTTCTTTGGTTGCTCCGGTTTTATCTATTACAATAATACGTATACCGAAATTTGTTCCGTATTTATTATAATTCTTTCCCGATACTCCTAAATTTGCGCGAACATTATACCGTGACTTAATATCCTTCCACCACGTTTGGAATGATTTAGCATCATCTGTCATGCCGCGCCCCGTTATAGCTATAAGTCTACCACCGTTTTTAAGGATTTTCAAGCCCTCTTCTATATGTTTTGAAGCAATTTTATTATTTTTTATATTTCTTGAAGCTGAACTCGAAAACGGAGGATTCATAACTACTCTGTCGGGGGCTATTTCATTGCCTAATATATTATCAAGCTGTTCTGCATTTTCGTTATAAAAACCATCGAACGGGAGATGTTTAAGAATCTCTAATCTTCTTTTATCAAGCTCGTTGCAGTATACTTTTGCGCCCTCTCTTTTTGCAAATACCGCTATTCCGCCTATTCCGGCTGAAGGCTCTAAAACAGTGTCACCGTCAGAAATGTTTGCCGCAAACGCCGCTGTCATAGCAATAGCGGGAGGTGTAGAGAACTGCTGAAACTCATCTGTGCGCCCGCTTCTGTTGGACTGTACAGGCAAAAGGCTCTCCAGCTCCAAAGCGTCTTTTATTGTAAATTTATCCTGTTCTAAAATATATTGGTTTACTCCCAGCTCCATAGCGTCATAAGCGTCTTTGACCTCATAGCTGTTATTGCCAAGTGTTCCTCCGTATGCTTTGTCGCTCAGTTCTCTTAACTGTGAGCCTGTGAATTTTTCTTTCTTGTTCAGCAAATCTTTTACCCCGTCCGCTATTTCCTGTGACGGAGTTTTTAAAGACTCCGGAACAGTTTCGTCAGGTTCGGGTTTTGAGTTTTGCTCTTTTTCCGAAGTAGACATGGTATTACTATCAGTATCAGTTGAAGTGGTGTGTTTAGATGGTATTTCTCCACTGTCCTCCGAATGATTCTTCGGGGTTTGCACATCATTTCTATTGGCATCAATATTATGAAGTTTAGTGTTATAATCATCTATAACCTGAGCTTTTGCTTTTTCTTTCCCGGTGTTGTCAATCGCCGCACCTGTTTCCGATATGTTCGTTTTCTGTGACGTATCAGTGCTTGTCGGAAGTTCAGTTTCTGTATTTGTTGCTTCGGTTTTTTCGGCAGAGTGGGAGATATCTATATCAGATGCGTCCGTCTGTACTGCTGCGCTGTTTTTGTTAAATCCGATAGCATTCAGCGCGTCTGTTGTGATCGCCGTAGCAATCTCCGGCAAAACCTTATTTTTTGTCGTCCCGTCAAACATTTTTACTTTACCGCCACCAGATGCGGGAACGTATGTATTGGAATATATAATATCTGCCGCGTCAAGTGCGCTCTGCCACAAACTTTCATATTCCGAGTATCCCGAATCCGGATTATCGGTGATCGCTCTTGCATTGCTATATACCTGAGCTATATACGGAGTAAATGTCTTTTTGGATATCTCCGCCTCGTTGAGTGCGTACTCGCCGCCGCTGTAATATTCGTTAACCGCATTTTTAACAGCGTCTTGGTCTTCCTTGAGCAATGATTTTATATTGATATCCGGCACGTTTCCGCTTGCTCTAAATATCCTGTAGTCGCTTGCGTCCGAGAAGTCTCCGTTACTCATAAGCTGTATTTGCTCGTCAAGAGATGAAGTGTCCGCATTATTACCATACAACAGTCTTGCACTGTTTGACATACGCTGTGCGGCATTTATAAGATAACTTTTAAATTGGTTTGAATATTCATTAAAAGCCTGTGCTTCGCGTGTCGCGTTCGGGTCTGCTTCAAATGGGTTTGCCCCGGTGCGTAAATTTTCTATAAGAGCGTTCGGAACGTCTATTATATCAGAGAGCCATTTATATGAATTGTTATTAGCCGCTTCTCTGTTTAATGCAAACGCTTCTGCATAATCAGAGAATGTTTCCGCACTAAAGCTTGGTGCAGTAGAGGAAAGCGCCTTCGCGTTTGCCTTGTAAACACGCATTTTTGCCGCGTCTGTCGCCGATTTTCCGTCCGGGACAGTCTGCTCCGTAAGATTTTTAATAAAGTCACTGGCTTTTTTGCCTGAAATATTTCCACCAGCGGACTGGTTAACACTGTTTGTAAGGTTCTTTAATACTGCGGCGGTTTCTTCTATATCGTATTCGGAAGCTCCAAGGTTTCTTACAATATCCGTTTCACTCTGTGATTCGTTATTAACTGTTGAATTATTCCTTTCAACACTTATATTATCCGGATTGATATGAGTATTTGTAATATCCTGTGTAGTCAAGGAAACTCTCGAATTCGGTATATTAATTTGTATCGGATTTTTTGTTGCCGCTCCGGAATTTACAGGTGTAGCCTGAGAGCTGTCTGCCTGCTTTTGCTTAGGGGTATCTGATTTTTTAACATTGCTCTGGACGTTTTTAGCATGGTTTTTAAGTACTGTATCGGTTACTGCATTCATCGCTGTTTTGGGTGCGCCCAGAACACCGCCCGCAATTGCTCCTATACCGAACTCAGTTGCACTCCTCAATGGATTGATTACCGCGCTGTCGTCTGTTGTTGAGAAAAAGTCTTCTTTTGACATGCGTCCGGCTGCATAATTAGCCAATCCGTTTTGGACAATACTTTGTACAACTTCTTCCTGTCCTTCTTCTGCTGCTGATTTTGCCCAATCAAGCACACTTTTTGTCAATGTTTTCTTGCCTTTTTGGGAAACTAAATCTTCTACACCCCCGATTTCCACTCCGGAATTAATAAGTCCCGCAATCGTTCCGGCTGTCCTTGCAAGAGCTTCGTCCTTAAGCGTATACTGTTCTCCTTTGCTTTCTTTTTCCTTTTTCGCATTTTCTTCTGCCTCATCGATTGTAGGACCTAAAATTGTAGCCGCTGATGACCAAAAGGAAGGATTTCTTAATATTGTTTCAAAAATCCCTGCACTGTTTCCAAGTGTTGACGCTCCTCCGGTTGATGCCGCAGCAAGTACATTCGGAATCATTTGTCCTGCCGCATTTACTATTTCTCCGCCTACTGAATTTAATCCCATACCTGTTTTTTTTGTGAGCCATTTGTTAAATTTATTCTCGCTTGCAAGGTCGGCTCTTTGGTTAACTTCCTGCTGTGCATTGGTAATACTGTCAGTAGCCTTTATATAAGAATCGACGCCCTTTGAAGCATAATCCGTTACACTGCGGATTTCCTTCATTTTTTTCGGGTCTCCTCCAGTTGCGTAATATTTTGCAAGGTCGGTTAGTTTCTTCAAAGGCTCGATGATAACATTATCGGCTGTTCTTGCCGCGGCATTCCCTACCGCTGCCACCGCCCCTTTAACATTTTTTGCGATTTTTTCCAAAGAAGAGGGCTTGTTCTCTTTTGCTTCCTGCACTGCTGCTTCATAAGCTTTTTCTTTTTCCTGCTTTGCCAAAGCTTCCTCAGCCTCTTGCTTTGCGCGTACTTCCTCAGTAGCATCTTTTTGTGCTTTGTATTGCGGAATACTATCAAACTTTTCAAGAGTTCGTCCGCGCATTGTTTGACCGCTGTCCTTTGCTGCCATTATGCGATTTTTGGTCATGCGTTCTACGTTATTTATAGGCTGATACCATTCAAGCTGACCGTTTTTAAAAGCTTTTAAACCATAGTATGTAAGTCCGCCGTAGGAATTACCTTCATCGTCCTTGACAAGGTATAGTTTTTCTCTTGCCTCGGCGTCTGTTATAACTCGTCCCATATACTATCCTTTCTGCCGGGGAACTGATCCCCGGCATATCTTATTATTTTTCCTCCAAGTAACCGTCAGAGTTGATTTGATAATTATCAAGTAAATCCGGTGCTATTCCGTTAGTTCTTAGTATATTTTTGTAATCCTCCATGCCAAGCCCGTATCCGCCGCCGTATTGTTTCATCATTTCAATAAGATCAGATTGAGATATATCGTCATTAGTATTGTTGATATGGTCGTTTATAAATTGCTGTGCCGAATTGCTTATACTGCTGGACGAATTTTGCTCGGTTGCGTTACTTGAAGACTGGTTTGATGTCGATACAGTGCTGTTTAAGGCTTTATTATACGCATCATATGATACTCCATATGTACCATCACTGTTGATTTTTAACTGCCCACCGCCTTGGATTGCCGCTGTAATCAATTCCGCCGCTCGTTCCTTATCCGCTTCGTTTCCCGATGCCTGCAAACTCATTATATTATAATCAAGCTCTGCCCGTTTGTCGGCACTCAATGTATTATACTGACGTGCTTCTTCTTCAAGCGTCTTCACTCCGAGATCGTAGTTGAGCTGATTTGCTTGACGTTGTGTCTGTGCCTCAGTATTTGCAATATTTTCTTGTGACTCTGCTGAGAGCTTTGCCAGATCGTAAGCACTCTTTCTGTCCTTATCAGCCTCAATCACCGTGCTCGAATCAGGCTGCTTGCTATATGGTGTAGGTTGTCCGAAGTATCCTGTGTTTGCATACTGTTTCCATTTATCCATTCCGGTCTTCACGATTCTCGCATATCCCAGATATTCATTATCCTGTTCAATTGCGTTTTTCTCTTCCGTTGAGATATTCGGGTCTTTCAAACGCTCATTGTTGGCATTTATTCTTGCCTGATAGTCAATGTCCGGCGATTTTAAAGTACCATCGCTGTTAAGATACGGATTATTCATGTTCATTATTTCATCGCTTATCTTTCCTGTAAGATTAGCATACGATTCATTAGCCGCGATTCTTGTTTGAGTATCCTGAGCTTTTATATTGGAATCATTCAGTTTTGTAGTATCGTCTGCCTGCTGCTGTTTTATACCTCTGTCTGTTCTTCCGTTTGCGGCATTTTCGTATAATTCTGCGTTCTGCTTGCTGTATCCGCTTACTGTATTCGCTGCGTTTACTAAGTTTTGTATATATGCGTTATATGCGTCAAGCACAGCTTTTTCTGCTTCATTTTTGTGAGCATATTTTACCCTTGCCGCCTGAGCCGCTGAGAAACTGTCCATTCCTCCAATATTACCACCGTAATTTGCCGTAAGTGCCCTGCTGGCTGCCTCGCTTCCTGATAGATTGTATTGCTCATATATATTTTTTGCTACATCGCTTTGCTTGAATTCGCTCAATCCCATATCCGGAGAAGCCAATAATTTATTTAATGCTTTTCTGGCTGATTCTGCTTCCGCGAGTGAGCCTTGCTGATATTCATTAATATTCGTTGCGCCGGTAGACTGAACAAGCTTATCAAAAGCGTTATCAAGTGTGTTTTCATCATAATATGACACTCCATTTATAATCTGTGATGGAGTTCCGAGCACTTGTCCGCCGACAGTAGCGCTTTTCATACTGTCATCCCAGCCTATGTATTTATCCATATCGGATTGAGAATATCCGTATTTCTCGCCTCGTGAATAAAGATATGGTCGTGTCGATACTAAACCTTTATTCGAGTTAGTATTATTGTTTCCTATACTCGAAAGAGAACCGTTCGAGTTTGCTGTTGTGGTATTTTGAGTAGTTCCGGATTTTGAAGTTGTCGGTGCAGGAGTAGTAAAATCTATATCCGCTCCTCCGGAAACAAGTGTATTTCCTATTTTTACTCCCTTATTGGGGTCGGTTTTTCCTGTAACAGTCACGCCGCCGGAAACCTTTACTCCGTTTACTGTATCTTTCAGCCCGTCCCAGTAAGCATTGTTATAGGTGTTTCCTTTATTTTTGTATTGTGAACCAAATGCCATTATGTCATCCTCCTTGCCGTCAAGTAATCACTTCTGCTTGACAAACTGCTTATTTTTACAACATCACCTGTGCGCGGAGCATGAAGATACTGTCCATCGCCTATGTACATACCTACATGATGAGGATCGGAAGATGTCCCAAAGAATACAAGGTCTCCCGGCTGTAATTGGTCTCTTGATACTGCACGTCCTTCTTTTATCTGGTCGTATGTAGTTCTGCCGATATTTATTCCGTTCTGTTTATACACATACTGCATAAGTCCAGAGCAGTCAAAGCCGTCAGGTGAAGTTCCTCCCCATACATACGGAGTACCGAGGTATTTTTTTGCGCTGTTTACCAGCGAATTCCCTCCTGAGCTTGAATTGGATGCGCTGCCGCTTGACGCTTGCGATGTTGTGCCGCTGCCGCTTGACAGCAGCCCCCCGCTCTTTAAATCATTGTACAGGGTTTTCATTATGGAAGTGACTGCCGGCGTCCACGATGACGAAATACTTCCGTCATCGTTATACGCGTACCCTGCACCCCCGGGATTATTTCCGGTACCCACCTGAGAAATAGTCTTTGCTCCATAGCCGTCATAGTAATCTTTCATAAAGTTTGTTGCGAACTGAGCGGCTCCGCCGCCGCCCAGTGAATTATATTTTTGTGCATTCCCCGAAGGATTGTCGTTCGTTGCGCCATATCCCCAGATATTATTACCTATGGGATATTTGCCCCAACCGCTTTCCTGTGCTCCTATTGCAAGCATGGCAAGCGCGCTCATTCCGCTTTGCTGTTGCGCTTCATATATTGCTTGAGCGTCATTAGGAGTTAATACCTTTGAGCCGGAAAAACGTTTACTTATAAGCGTTTGTATCTGGTTTACTGTAAGCTTCGGCAGCTCTGTTTTTATATCAAGATTGCCTAAATTATTTTCGTCTACTACCTGATTTGTGTTTGCACCGGAGTTGCCTAACGAGTCGAACGAAGAAGAATTGTTTTTCGTCAGTCTTGAGCGGATATTTTGAAGACTGACCTGATTTGAACTGTTTGAACTGTCTGTCTCCACATTTTTAGGCTTTAACCCTGTTGCCCGAGTGATATATTCTTTTGTTTTTGAAACTATATTAGAGTTGTCAAGCAAGCCTTGATAATCGATGTGTTTGTTTGCCAATTCTCCGTTTCTCTTTAAAAACGGATTATAATTAGAGCCTGTGTTTAAGGCTCTATTCCATTTATCGGAATATGAATTAGGACTATTTGTTGCCATTGTTTTATTTGTATTTAACAATGTTCTTGCTGTTGTTTGTGTCTTTTCCGCTGCCTTTTCCTGCTGTGTTGGTATTTTTCCAAACACTCTGTTTTGCGTTAATTTTGCGTCCCAGTCACTGTAATTCATGTTATTATATTACCTCAATTTCAAATTCTCAATCGCTCGCATAAACATTGTACACCATCTCAAGTCCTTATCGTCCAAGCCCAGACCGTCACCCGTACCCTGAACAATACCGTTATCCACGCACCACTGCACGCCCTCATGCGCCCACTGTGGCATATTCTCATCTATGTAGTTATAAATCATAGGCTTAGAATCTGCCAGCTCCGTTTTTATGTCAGTAACAATCTGGTACAGCCTTGTCAGGCTATTATCAATTGCGTCCATGCGTTCTTTTTCTTCAATAGTCATCTCAGTATCCTCCTTGTTTAAAATATCCTTATAATTCTTCAGCTCATCAAGCGGAAACTTTTTTCCCGGACAATCGCTCGAACCTATTTCCCTGTGTCCCACAATTTTAGCATTGGGATAATAATTTGTCTTCAAATAATCCAACAGCTCCGCTATAGCTGTTTTCTGCGCTTCAGGCATTGTTTCGGTCATATACGCACCCTCGGCGCATATGCCTATCGAACAATCATTCTTACCTTGCACATGCGCACCCATAGCCCAGATAGGTCTGCCGCGGTATACCGTACCGTCCTTTCGCACGAAAAAATGATACCCTATACCGCTCCAGCCGTTAGCCTTGTGCCATTCATCTACTTGCGCCGCCGTACAGCGCGTGCACTCCGCATGATGAAGCGCTATGTAATCAGTGCGGCTTCGTCTGGACAGTCCGCCGTTCCAGTGCCAGTCTGTTTCAATTATGTTCATTTTGCTGCTCCTTTACAATATCCTTATACTTGTCACCTTCAATAGCAGCCTCCGTAAAGCTGTTGTTTTTCCACCATGCCGCCAATGCTGAACCTATCGTAAATAGCATTGTAATAAAATCGTTTACCTGCTCGTCCTCTATTGGTATTATCTTATACCCAAGCATAGACAACACCTGATTTACCAACGCCAAAACCAAAACGACCGTTCTTGCTATTGTTCCTGATGATATTTTCATTTTCCTTCCTCCTCAAAATCATGTACTTCTATCCTGTCTTCTTTTCTGTTAGGCAGCTGCATATACCGTTCACGTATACCGTCCATAACGCCGTTTAATCCTAACGCATGATAATTCTGCCACATATTCTCAAAATTATCTTTCGCATAAATCTGTGCATACCCCTTATCCTTAGCTTTATTGAATTCACTTATCATCTGCGCCCTTAATAATGCCTGTATGCCCTTCTTTGTTGCCTTAGCCTGTATATCATTTTCCTTTACGCGTCTATATAAATGTGTCCACAGCAACACACATATACTCGGCACACCTAACATCATTAATATCTCATACCATGTCACTATTCAATACCTCCATCATTAAATTCATTTTCTTCCGCCGGGATCTCCACGTATTCATACGACTGAACTATTTCCGTATCTGTTTCCGTATATACGGCTGTTATGTAATACCCTTCGCGCTCCTCCGGATATTCCGCTGTAGTCATCGGCTTATAGCCCAGCTGCCGCAATGTCGTTTCCGTAGGGTTTACATATACACGCCCGTTATGGCGTATATAATCCCCTGTAAACGCTTTAAATTCTCCGTTGACCAATTTACCAAACTGCAAATCAATTCACCTCCTCCGGCTTGCTGGCATAGTATTTGGCTGTAATTGCACTCGGTGCTATTACTGTATCTGCTGTAATTACTGCTGTGCCGCTCCACAATGACGGCATAGCGTCCCAATCTTGCAGGGCTGTTATGTCGGTGGTTATGGGATTTAATAATGGCATATAGCACTTTGATCCTTCCAATATACCAGATACACTCGCGGCGTCCGAAGCGATAAGCTTAGAAATACATACATACAACAACGATGGATTTCCGCCGAATCCTATACTGTTACCGTTAAGGTCGCTGTAAGAATTCCTTCTAAATGGCAATTTATCACATACTATACTTGTATCCTTTTTCATACCCATAGTGTTAAAATTATAATTTACAACATAATACGAACTATAGTTATCGTTAGAATATGATGTTTGCACCGCCTGCATATTAGTTAATACAAAATCTCCTATGTTATTTGTTAATGTAGCCGTCTTATTATCAAAATCCAAAACAACTGTATCCGCTGTATCGCCGACCTTCGCCAACTGCTGCGGTGTATATATATTAAATGTCTGTGGTTCGCGATACGGCTCATATGCAGGCATTGTTTCAGCGGTGTATGCGCCCTCTATTAGCATAATATCTAACGAATCAAATATTTCATCTAATAACGCTGTTTTAGGATGTATAGATATATATTTTAATTCAGATGTACGAATCGGTGCACCATTAAATATCCCATTGTCAATCAGCCATGTAACGCCTCCAGTAGCATCCATACCGTTTTTTGAATACCCCAAATATAACTCTTCAGGAATACTTTTACCTTCTTTGAGTTTTAATTGTAATGTCGTTGTTCCTTCTACAGGTATTTTAAAATGCTTATATATGCCCGCATCGCTAACCCAATCGTTTTCATTATTACTCAATAGATTTATACCGGTCATAGTCAACGGTACTTTATATCCATACGGCTCATACGCTGGCATTGTTTCGGCGGTGTATGCGCCTTCTATTAGCATGAATCCATGAACCTCATACGATTTCAATGTATTTAATTTTGTTGTTGATACTACCGCAGAATTAAATAAAATCTCAAAATCTGTAGTTTCATCAGTTGTAAATGTTAATATTGTAGATGATGATGTAGCCGCATAATAATTATTGAATCCCGTGGTATTAAATGTAGAATCAATATTACTTGATTTATATATTCTGAAATATGGGGTATTTCTTGTTATTGATGTACCGTCTTTGTAATTCATCACCGCATGATCATACATCATTGTATATGTTGTATTCGGCTTTAATTGAATTGGCGCTAACATTCTACACTGGTTATAAAATGCAGTATTTTTAACAAATCGTATAACACCATTTTCAAAATGTATAGAATCAGAGGTATTAATTCCACTCATTATATCATTCCAATTTATATTTTGTACATCAAACAAATTCACCGTCCTATCCCCGCACATCTGAATTTGAACCGGATTATCCGGTGTCGGCGTGCCGTCCTGTACAGCATTCCCGTCAACCGTCATCGATACAGGCTGTCCTGCCGTGCAGTCGGTCAGCGTGACCGGATAACCCGACACGGTACGCAAATATCCCCTGAATTTGCCGCTGCGGTTCAATGTCCATATCTTGCGCCGTAAATATTGATTCATACTCCTGCACCCCTTGCCGCGGCATTAACGTTTACGCCGTCATACCATATGCCTATATTGTACCGCCGTGACGCTACGGGTATAAATACGCCGTCTATCACATCATCACCACTCCATTCGATTGTGTCGGGATACACTGCCTCAGCTGCCGTTGTACCTGATGTGAATACGATATACGCCGCGTAATCGTCCGGGATTTCCTCCGGCAGTGTAATAGTGACTGACGTTACCTCGCCGCAGCGGTATTCTGTATTGTTATCCGGCGTAATTGCTGCCGTGGTTTCTGTTATGGTGGTTATGTTTGTGATTAGTCCTGCACTTGAATTTCCGCTATTATTTCCATAGATTTTCATATATTAATCCTTTCCAACAACTATTTTACCCGATCCGATACTTTTAATATATAAATCCTTTCCGGTGCGGAATCCGGCTAATGAATATCCGGACGGAAGCGTGATACATTGTGTAACTCCGTCATTCTCCGTAAAATCATTTTCTCTTCCTGCCAAAATCTCACCATCAGTCTGATTACTTATAGTTACACTTCCGGCTAATAAAAGAGAAAAATGATAAATTTCTTGCGGTATTGCGGTTACAGTAACTACATTGGAAATTGTTATATCTTTCATATTAATACTCCTTAAAATCAACGCGTTATTTTTATATTACTTTCCGGTGTAGCGAATTCTATCCAGCCGGAAATACCAGTAAAATTCTGAGGACTGCTCTCCGGTAATTCAACAACCCAGCCTGTTGAAAATCCTCCGGACTGTTGATATCGTGAATTTGCTCCGATAGGCATATCATCTATCACATTCGGATTATCCGAATCAACAGTTAATAAAAAATTATAGTCCAATAGCCTTACCGGATAGTCCTTCGCCAAAAAATTCTTATATGGTATGTAATATAGTTTTTCCGAGAATATACTTCCTGATGTACTGCTTTTATCCTCGTCTGTAAATGTATATTTAAATGCCCATCTCCAAACAGGCGTGCCATCTACCCATGTTCCTATCTTGACAGGTGTTGAACTGTATTCCATTAAATTCTGAAAATTCTCTGGAAGTCTTTCTTCTGGTATCTGACCATCTTCATTAAGCAATTGATATCGTTTTATTTGAAGTGTGCCATCATTAGGGTTTGTTCCTGCCCCTATCTGAATAGAGTTGTAGCCGGTTGCTTTAGCATTTTGTCCAATTGCAATTCCTTCTGTTGCTTTAGCATTATATCCAATCGCAGTCGCATCTATTGCTTCAGCCCCAGGACCAACAGCAACAGCGCGACCAGTACTGGTTGAACTTGAACCGATAGAAAGTCCGCCGTCAACGCTTTTAGCTGAACCGCCTATAGCGGTACCGCTTCCCTCTAATACTTTCGCCGTTTTACCTATAGCTACACCGCTTGATGATGCAGACGCTCCATTTCCTCCTATAAATCCGCCTCCCTCTGTCTGTTTATCAGCTTTAGTATTCAATGTGTCGGTCAGTAGCTTTATTGTATCGGTGTATGCTGTTTGCATTTCTGAAATTACTTCCAATTCCCCATCTTCAGGGTCTGCGCCGCTTACTGTGTATTTTGTAAGCATGCAAAGATATTTCTTCCCCTTTTCCATAAATCCGCCGTAAACTATATATCCAATCTCATCATTATATAATAATAATTGGTTGTCTTTAATTTCTTGATTTTTATTTCCTACTGTTATACCTGTCGAATCATCATCGTAATCCAATACAAACAGTCTGTTTAGCTCTATATCATTGAAACTGATACGCATTGTACCTAATGATCCGGTAGTCATGTCGCTTGCTCTATATTCATATGTTTTTACAGCAGTTTTAAGCGTTTTGGGAGTGACTGGCTTACGTTCTTCCGTGCCTGCATTTACTTCTGTCTGCGTTGCGGGATTTATTCCTATCTGCCCTTCAGAATCGCGTGATATGCCCCAATCTTGACGTACATTAACATAGGTTATACCGTTTTCAGAATTTACCGCAAGTCCGCTGTTATTCTTTCCGTCATATGAGGAAAGTCTTATAAGTCCCGCATTTTCTGTATCTGCATAGTCTGTTTTATCGGTTTTACTCTCGAGCTTTTCAGATACTGCCGTAATATCATGCTTAAATGCCAACTCGACCCAGCCCACCGGCGTACCGACAGTACCATCGGGCTGTAATGAAGAATTGGCGGGCTTATCGTTGTATATATATAGATGGTCCTTTTCTGGCTTAAAGCTTGAAGTATCATATAGATACCTCATGCTTCCGCCCTTGTATTCTTTTCCAAGTTCCTCAAATTCCGTAGCCTCAAACTCTGGAATTTTACTAAGCTGTTGTTCGTTGTCCTTTGATATTGTCAAAGCCTCTTTTGCTTTTTGTATGGCTTCACCGACTGTTTTCAATGACAGCTCGTCAAAATCATCGGGGATTTTCTGTATACTCAAATTATCCAAAGCAGACACCTCAATTCATAATTATTCTTGCAACAAATCTCGCTGGATTTTCACCGCTGTTTACCACTTTAATACCTCGGCAGCATTTGTTTATTTGATAGTTAGGGCGTATCTCTGCCCATAGAGCGTCAGGATCATTGACGTTTCTACATAGTGTGCCGTAAACTGTAACTTTATTATCCGACTGCCAAGCTATATCGTTTACACCTCTTTTATTCGGTGATGGTATAGGGAAGCTTATAATCGCGCTGTCTCCTTTGTTTATTTTTATATCGATATTGTAATCAAAAGCGTTTGTACCGCTGTTTATAAAACGAAAACAATCTGCCATATATCCTCCTTTTTTACATCTCAAGCAAATTATTTAATGTATCCGCTATTTTTATAAAATAAATTCCTCGGACAAAATCATACTTTTTTACCACATTATATAATCTTTTATCGCCTATCGCATTTGCACAACGCAATAAATTATTAAATCCTACTGCTATAAGTGCACTCTTGTTATATTTTATCAGGGAATTATTAATTCCTTTTTTTATATCAGCATTCTCATCATGAAAAGCCACATAAACATCGTATACCCATAAACAAAAGGCATTATATCTATTGGCTGATAACGCCTTAAAGTCTCCTCCGCGCCTAAAAGCCTTCAACTCTGATTCTGTCCATTCCCATTTATCCGGCAAATCAGCACTAATTGAAAACTCTAAGCTTGTACGTGTAGAATATAGATCATCATCCCAACCGTCTATAATATTATCGTTGGACGAAGCTATACTTCCGTTGCCGTCTCCGGGTAAGACACACCAAGCATAAGCAACATACTCACCCTTATCAAGCATAAGCTTTCCAAATACATCTTTAAGAGAAAACACGTATCCGTTATCATCGCCCTCTTTATACTCCCTGCACATTATTGCCGGTGTATCAAACTCATTAAGCATATCAAACGCCGTATATCCGTTTATATCTTTGGCGTATGCCATTTGAAGCAGAGTTTTGTCTATACCCGTGTAGGATTCGGGATTAGAATACTCGGGATTCCAATGTATACTGTTTTCATGTGAATAACAGTCGTCACCTATGCCTAATGATTGGTATATTTCTTCATGTATAACATGTTTTAGTGTTTCATATTTTATCGCATCGTCTACGGATATTACAGCCATGCTCCATATAACACCTTCTTGAGGATAATATGTCATGTAAGTATTCCACTTTCCTTGGTTGTGTACTCCTTCTATATTTTGACCGTTCATCTTTGTAGTCGAAGCATAACCTATTCTGACTGTAAGGTTATAATCATCGGCAAAAGTATCATAATATTCATCGAGTGCTCCGCTTAAATCTTCATAAGATTGATGTATATCACAAATATTGTATGTCTCACTTATTTCTATTTCAAAATCTTCATATCCTGAATCTTGAATTATATTTTCTATGCTGCTTAAGGCTTCTTTCGCAATAGCAATACACTCAGTACCGTATGACGATTTTACTGCGTCAGTATCAAAAATGATATTTACCTTTAAAATATTATTCTGAGGTCTGTTTATCCGTATATAAGGTTCTTCATCGATATGCCCGCGCGGCTTTGAAATATATAGCCGCATAACGCTGTTTTCAACGTAATACACTACCTGTACACTTACCGTATATATTCCTTTCTCAAGATAAAAAATTTCGTTGAAATTTCCGTCCGAGTTAATAGAATGGTAATTGTCTCCGCTGGAATTCAAAACGCTTAACTTTGCATATCCTCTTCCTGCTGATTGGAAGGTATAATATCCGCTTTCACTGCATATAAGAGTAAATGTTTTTGACTGCATAGGAGCGGGAACAACACATGAATGCACTTCTCCGGGATTAAATTCCGTGTACTTGCTTTCTCCGAGGTCTGAATATACGGAAATCCCAGAGTTTGCCGGAGAGTCAGAGCTGCTGCCCATAAGTCCTGTATGTGGAAATGCTTCATTGTATTTACCGCCTTCTATACCTTTAGCTATAACCGTATAAAAATAGTCTTTTTCTTCTTCTGTGTACACCGTATTAACAAGTTTCCTGTCTTTTCGGCGTATTTCTAAGAAATATCTTGGCTCTTTTTCTTCTGAAGATGTTTCGGAACGCGATACTATCAAGCTTTTTTTCTTGTTATCATATGTAATACGCGGGGGAGTAAGTGCGGCATGGATATTTATACTTCCCATATCAAAGGTATCCAATATTTCTCCCGTTAAACTATGTACATTTAATTTAACAGAATGCTCTCCGCCGGATAGCTGCTTTGGCATGGAATTATCAGTGCCGTTGTAATATGTACTTACGTTAAAGACCTTTCCAACATTGTCGGTATACTGAATTTCTTTTGAATAATGGTATTTGTCGTCTATTATTATTTCAGCATACTTTATTTGGCTGTAGCCCGGAGTCTCACCATCGTATATCTTTCCGAATAAGAATGCAGTTCCATTGTAGTCATAAAAGCTATAGTCCATCAGCCGAACCTCGCCGTAGTGCCGTTATTTTTTATTTCTTCAACCTCTTCCTCTAAAACTGCGATCCTGTGTACCAGTTCTTCAAATGAAACGCTTTTGGGATCTTTCTTATCTGGTGTCTTCCGTTCCTGTAACAAGCTTATCGCCTCCTGCTCTCAAATATAATTCACACATTCCGAGTTTAGCATATCCTTTGCCGCGTATATACAGCCTGTAGCCGTAACACGCTGATGGGCGGACAATTACTCTTATAACGTCCTTGCAGTCCTTATCCGCTGTTTTATCATAAACTTTTATAGATTTTTCCGGGTCAAAAACCTCATTATCGAAAAGTGTATACGCTTCTATATGAGTTCCCTGCTTCAAGTCAACCATCATATTTATACGAGCCAAATGCTTTATTGATAGAGTCCGATAACCTGCACTGTTTCCGGCAAGCACTGTCATTATATCGGTTTCGATTGCCCATTCATCAAGTCCGTAATTGCCGTTCGAGTTGTCGCCTAACTCCATATCTTCCGTACTGTCAAAATCATACGTCATAGAATTTGTATCGTATATCATGCCGTCGGTTGTCACAAAATACAGCCCGTCTAAGTTTCTTACAAACTGAAAAATCTCTATTTGTTTATCTACTTCAACATGTCCACTTGTTATCTCTGTATCACTTATGTGTTCCGTAATATCGTCAGATATTTTCACATGTGGTATTCTTCTTTGAGACCATGTTCCTGTGGCAAAATTATATACATACAGTGCGGTTATTTCTTTTTTTGTATCACTCTTTTTTCTGTTTACACAGTACACCCATAAATTTTCTCCGTCAGAACCGAGTGCGCCGTCAACGTATTTGTATGTGTCAAGAGCAGTATCAAGTATCTGTATTTTTGAACCTGTATATGCGTATATTGCTTTTTGCGACATGAAATAAAGAATCCCGTCAGCAGAGCATATACATCTTTGATTAAGCGCTCCTTTATCAAACAAACTTCCAATAACAAAAGGATTATCTGTATTATTAACACGATGTATATAATCATTTTTAAACAATGTTACATGATTATCAAATGATGTTATACCGATGAAGTCATTGGTTGATGCTTGAGTAGAAAAGCAAAGTTCACTCCATGCATTTTGTGTGCTGAAATCATCGTCATTGTCTGTTATCCAGTTAGTAAAATCGCCTTGAGTAGAAATATAAACATAAGACCCCGAAACACCGTAGAGCCTATTATTGTATGTTTCAGCGTATTTAATTGGCGGATAATGCTGTGAACCTGTCACAACTTGAAATTCAGGAGTACCATCACCTGTATCGATAGAAAGTTGAACCGTTGCTTGTATAAGCGGACATACACTATCCTTTTCTTCTCCATAACTGTCAGTTACATCTCCATACCAATGGCTTACTTTAAAAGTTTTGTATCCCGAACTTACCCTCGACGAGTCTTTATTAAGAATATCAATAATTCCCGACGTTCCCGATTCAGAATCAAGAAGTATTGTCCTTTTATCTGGAAACATTAGAATGCGGCGTTTTCCGGTCTTGTTTAAAAGAAATCCATATTCATCAGCATTTCTCATATCAAATAGCGGACACGAACGGAAACTTTCAAAATCGTCTGTTCTGCATGATACTGCAAGGCATTTATCTATCATGCCTGTAGTTGAAAGCACAGATGTCATTAAAAACATCATATACAGTCTATTGGTTTCTTCTGCTCTCGGCTCTTTCAAAGTATAAAATACAACCAGTATTTTATCAAAGCCTATTGCTCCTACAGGATTGATTTTTTTATACATATTTTGTACACATATTCTGTTATACTCTAAGTCTTTGCTTCTATTACTTCCGCTTTGGCTGGGATTTTTAAATAACGCTCTGTTTATATCAAACACAAGCTTCATAGCCTTTGGCGGTACGTTAAGATACGGAAGATCAGATGTATCTACATTATCAGCGGTTATAAGACCATTAGAATCATATTCGTCTGTTGCAAGCCCATTCCATGATAAGCGTAAGATCCTGTATAGCTTTTGTCCTTGTGGAAGAGGAAGCTGCAAAAACTGCAATTCTTGTTTCTTTTTTGCCATATAACTGTCCTCACATTCCCATTTTAGGCTCAAGACTTAGTATCCATTGCTTAAAGCTTTCGAGAAGCGCATTGTAATTGTTGAGCCATTTCGCGGCTATTGTATCTTCGTTAGCAGTCTCATATGCCTGACCGCGAACATATGAGCGTATCATCTCAAGCCATTCTACCGGGAGCATAATATATTGAGTATCCAGATTTGAGCTTGTGACCATTGCCGGACGGATATAATACACTATCTTAACAGTGCTGTTGTAAGGCGGGTTTATTGTTCGGTTTTTGTCTATACTGAGAACCACTGTAAAATTCTCATCGGGTAAATCATTGGGAAAATAGCAGTTGGAAAATAGACGACCGTTGTATGGAGTAGCACGCATAAGCTGTGTCGTCATATTTTTTGCGTCCGTAAAATCGATTGTATATATATCGTCAAACCTGACTGTATCTCCTGTTGTCCCGGTCTTTTCGGCTATTTTATCCGGTGAAATATAGATTAGATTATTATAATTGCTATAATCTGTTTTTGCCGAAAACTCATTTAACACGCCGTTTATAGTTTTTTTCTCACGAATAATAGCTGAATACAAAAGCTGCTGGCATTCGTTTATCCACTGGATATAATAATTTTCCGAAATATCGATTGCTATATCCGTTTCATTACGAATATCATTGATAAAGTCGTTAACTTTAACTCCACTGTTCCACATGATTACCACCACCAAGCCTTTTTTAAATATCTTTTTTTAGAATCATCTCTGAAGTAACGATTATGCGCCATTGACGCCTTTCTCAAAAATTCTTGTTTATAAAAAGCCTTTTCCGAAGCGTCCGTACTGATATATTGATAAATATTATCTATCATAGCCGTATGGTAGAGCGGCAAAATGCCGCCCTCCTCATCAGTTATATTTTGAATATGTACGCTTTCAGGATCTGCTGTCTCATCTTTGAGTACGTATTTATCATACAATCCGCAAAGTTCATCTACCGTTTCATTATAGTAATTTATAAAGAGCCTCTGTTCAATAGGAGCCATTATTGAAACATGTTCAAACATTTTAAGAATTGTCATTATGTTTTCCTCAAATTAGCAGCAGTTTGTAATTCTCAAGCAGCCGCCCGGATTTTTACAAAGCAATTCTCCATAATTGTAGAGAAGTGCCCTGTAATATGACGTTCCGGGAACAAGAGTAAATATTCCTCCGGTATTATGTGCAGAGAATGTCCAATTAAACGAATGGAATTCAAAATCCTCTGTGTTCACACCCCATGCCTCTTTGTCAGGGACAAACTGTTCGTTTACAATATCTACTTCACGATTGCCGAATATAAATTTAATAGCATTGAATCCGCCTGTTATAGTGTGGCTTCTGTCTTCAACTCTGATATTTGATGTACGCAAATAATCTACATATGCGTCATATGCGTCATTGCCCATCATGATAAGATTGACTCTGCCGTTTTTAGCCAGTTCAGCCTCTCGCAATGTTTTTGTTATGATTCCGTCTCCAATGTCGCCGGAAGCGTCAATTACTGTAGGTTTGAGTATCGGATTATCGGTCTTGCTCATGCCATAAATAGTTGTGACAGTATCGTCATAAATGGTGTTAAGTCCTGTGATTTCCTTTTTATACGACTTCTGCACTGTTACAAATCCTGCTTTAGCAGAAATCTCCTTGTCTATTGTCACTTTTTTATTAACTCTGTCAATCGATATTATTCTTAGGTCAGTTTCATACGGTTCTTCCGATGATGTCGCGTATAAGTCTATCAGAAGTCCTTCCTTCAGGTATTTTACGCTGTCTACTTCAAACACTTTTTGTGAAGTTGTGGTTTTTGATATATTTGCAAGAATTCCGCTTCCATTTCCGAATAAAGCGCGCCCTACGTTCCATTTAGCCGTTTCATACGCGGCTTTCATTTCTGTATCAAGAGCGTTAGCCATCGCCCCACTGTCCTTGGTCAATGAAATTGCTTTCTGTGAAATTTCAACATTTACATACATATCTTTTGAATCAAGTATAAATCTTGAATACTGTACTCCTGCCGCATCAGGAGTAGGAAAACCCTCAGACGAGAAGCCAAAACCTCCGGAGAGTCCGATAGGTGCGCTTGCAACGATTCTGTTTGATTTAAGAGTCGGTTTTTTTACTTTCGCGAGAAAAGCAGAAGGATCAGTATTAATAAGATTATTAAATACCGGCAAATAATTTTCCTTCAACGCCTTCTCGAAGGTCAATAGATTCTGTGTAGCCATTTTTTTACTCCTTTATAAAATTAATCATCCCCGAACATATGTCGTGTTCTTTCTGACGCCTCATCCCATGTACGGGGTTTTTCTGGGATATTCAGCGCCACATTGCCACCGCTGCCTGTATACATAGGCGGCACATCCTTGCCGGCAAGGTCCTCAACGCGTTTCTTTGCGACAGCTTTGCGGAAATCCTCATTACTGTCATAATAAGACATCAATTCGTCAATAGTGGGACCGTTTTGGGCATGCTGCATTGCGTCAACGCCTTTCATAATTGCATATGCCGCAACGTATTTTTCATCTATTGGTATATCATCGCGGTTCAATCCTGCATTTCCGGCTATTATGCGGTCGAGGGTATCAATATTCTGCTCAATGTCTGCCATTTCAGGCAGTGACTTCAATGCTGATATAACATTGTTTTTTTCGCGTTCTCTCATGCCGTTTTTAGCCGCGTCAATGTATGGTTTATACTGTTCTGCAATTTCTCCGCGTATTTTTTCGCTGAGGTAGTCGGACATTTGCTGCGCGTACTGCTGTTGCATTGCAGCTGTTTCTTCATCGTCCATAAACGCCAGTTCCCGCAAATCCAATGTCGGGGGTTTCATAGCGTTATCAACGATATTTTCGCGCTGAGCCTCGGACATCTGTGTTATCGTATCCTGCAATGTTTGATTCTGCCGCTGTAACTGGTCTATCTGCTGCTGTAACTGAGCCGATATATCCGGTTGCTGCATAGGCTGCTGTATATTCTGTGCCGAATTCGCCGTTTCAGGCGTGGTTTCAGGTGCTGGAGGCATATTTTCGGACGCGCCCGGCGTTGTATTCTCTTCCGGCTGTTCCTCTGTATTAGCTGTTTCCGGGGTTTCTGCCGGAGCGCCCTCTTCCTGACCATCGTCTGTATGGTTAAGCAAATCAACCGTTGCATTATACGCGTTTTCAAATGACATAGGAGGCATATATTCCTCTTGATTTTCCAATTCATTATCATTGTTTGGCATTGTTATTTACTCCTTTCAATTTTGTTGCTGCTGATGCGTTAACATTGCAAGCGGATTTGCCGCTGCATTTGCTAATTCCATATGCTGTCGTATATGATTTTCAAATGCCATCGCGTATTCTTCATTTTTTTGCGCAAACATTTGATACCGCAGCTGATACATATATCGTTTATGTTCTTCGATGTGTATATCATGGTCGTCAAATTCTGATACTTTGGGGATTACTCCGCGTTCAAAGAATGAATTTTCGCGCTGAGCAGCCTGCATTTGCAGTTCATGTATGCTCATCAGTTCTGTATAATTGCCGATTTTCATGCACTCTAAGAATTTTTTCTTATAACGTTCCGGAATGACGCCGTTTTGATCTGTAAACAAACCTGCTTTAAACGCGTCAATAAACTGCTGTGAACGTGTATCTTCGTCTATGGTCAGTTCGTTATCAACATCAAAAACGATATCAAACGAATTTATATCGTCACCGCACCATTCAATCGCATTTCCTATGTTGTTAGTGCCTACGCCGGAATTTATAATCCGATATGTATTGCCGTATTTTTTATATATTTCCAGCCATATTTTAGCCAAATTGATAACGCCATTGCGAATATTATCGCCGGTCATTGCCAATCGTGTATTATCGATATTGACCAGATTTTGAATAGCTGTTCCTGATGTTACACCTGATGGTGTTGCACCGTTAACCATTAACTGTGATGTACCTGCAACATATTCCATATCTGATTTTAGATTATACCGTTCCTGCAAAACCTCTCCGGGCAATGCAGCGTTCGGAATGGGTGTCGGGGGATCTATACCAGGGGTGTACGGGACGAGATCTCCGGGCGCTATTCCTATTTCCTGAAATTTGTCCAAATCTACAGACCCGTCAGGCACAAAATAGGATTGTATAGCAATTCGTTTGATATATTCGTGGATTCGGTTCAAACACGAATTATATGCGCGCTGTAGCGGTATCAGCGATTCTATAACGCTTTTTCCGAAAAATTGTCCGGCAACCTCGCGGCATTTTATTTGTGCTATAGGAATACGGCTGTACGGCAAATCACCGTAATAAATCAAATTATCATCGCAAATGATTATCATTCGCCCGTGTACCCTATGTGGCGTTGGTTTTTCAAAATATGTAACTACGGTATTTGCGTTTTTCGTAGTCCTGTGTCCTATAGTCATAACGCTCGCTTCGTAGCCATACCCGCCGCCTGACGGCATGGGGGACACGTCAAATGTTTCAACCTCTTCCCCTTTGACTTTGATGTTATACATGTCGTATATGTCATCTACAGACATGACCTGTTCAATGATAATACTGCGCTGGGCGTCTACTCCGGATTTAAACAAACTTTCCGGATACAATTCATATGGGGTTATTAATCCCCATTTTAAATCGCCGCTGCAATAGCTTTTTTCGTTCCGTTTTTCCACACCGTTATCATCAATTTCAATGGTTTCTACTGTTTCAATAACATCACCGGCGTTGGAATCCCACCATGATAGAAAAAAACAGTTTCCTGTTACTTCGTTCCATAGCAGGGCAGTATTTTTTTTGTCGTCAAAATCAGTATTTGACTGCGTATATCGTAAAATCTGCGTTGATATATCTGATTTTTGATAATCATCCAGTTCATTTGTACGTGGTCGAACAGTCATTAAATAATCCAATTTTTTTAAATTGGCTATACGCGTGTCAATCAGCGGTGCTATCTGGTTGAATGTTTCGTGTTCCAGCCATTCATAAACCGGTTCGTATTGTTCTATTTCCCCCGTATGGGTGTTCACATCGCAAAACTGATTTCCAGCCAAAAAATTAGTGTTTAAAATCCACTGGTTTTCTAACGGTTTTCTGTCGTTTTTGCGTTGTTCTAATTCATCATTAATCCATGTAATAATATCCTGTTTATATAATGGATTACCATCATTGTCGGTATCGATACTGATATTTTTATTTTTTGATGAATCTGTTCCTAACGCGTCCTGTAAATCGTCCGATTTTGCAAAAACGCCAAAAATTTTCGGTGAAAATCTAAATTTCATATGGTATTATCACCCCGCCATTTTTTTAATTTCTGTTCAGCTGCGCTGATGTTTTTTCGCGGTTTCGTATTTACGCTGTGGGGGCGGTTTTCAATAATTTCAATTAAATACCGTTTTTCACGCGTATGCCGTATGTCGCTGACAAAACAATACGCAATCAATGCTATGATGATAAACGCATATATTATTGTGTCTATCATGATTTTGCACCCGATTTCGGTTTTGATTTGCGTGCAAGTTTTTTATGTATTTCGTTATATAATTCATCTAAACATGATTCACATATAACGATACTGCTGCCCGCCTCACGACTTCGGCTGATAAAATAACTGTTTTTGTTTCGACAGCCTATAACACCGCACTGCTGATGAACCGGTTTAACGCGAATATATTTTTCGGTAGATTTTCCTGCGATAGCCGCAACGGAATCATTTATACAATTTTCGCAAATTAAAACACTGTTTCCGCCGCCGTTCATGCTGCCTGCATACCATGCGTTACGTTCATTGCATCTGAAAACATTGCATTTGGTTTTTGTATGTTTTATTTTCACTATAAATAACGCCTCCTCCGCGGGTTTTTAAACAATTCCCGTTTGATTCTGTCTCCTTCATTTTCTTTTTTCGGTTTCTTTTTGGGCGGCATGTTTCCGCGCAACCGCCACATTTCAATGCCGTAACGCAACGCCGCCATAGCATCATCATGAAACGGAACGGGTTTATCGATATATTCCTGTGTTGATTTATCCAACTGCCATTCCCATTTTGATATTTCATCAATTGTGTTTTTACATGATGAATGGATATGTATTTTACGGCGTTTCAGCCAGTCTATTTGTCCTAATACGCCGCATGTTTTATCACACCCTACAGCCAAATAACCGCCCCTGCGCCATGTAGCTATCCTGTCAGGTTCTGCGCAATCGCAATACATAATCGTATGTTTATCCCAGCCCTGTTCGTCAGCAATCTGAACTATTTCCGCGCTGTCCCTTTCGGTTTCGTAAATTTCACGAAATATATATACATCGTCATTTTTAATTCCTAATGCTAATAATGCGGTGGCATGGTTGAATCCGAAATCCTGACCGTATTTAACATCGTCATAATATTCTGCGTTCTGCGGCACATCATCAGATACATCCCAATTTGTAAATATTTCTGCGCCTGTTCCGACAGCTATTCCCAAATATTCATGTTCGTATGCCGTAGCATCAATATTTTTTAATGTTTCCGCCTCGGCGAAAAATTGTTCACCCAGCCATTTCACCGGGACATCTAAATATGTTGACGAATGCACCAATCTGTCATTACGTTGTATCAATGCCTCACGATTTACCCATGACTGAACACTTACAGGCGGGTTGTATGAATAAAATACATCAAATTTTTCTCCGCCTCTCATAAGCGACTGATTTATTGAACGTATTTCCTCCATACCGCCGAATTCCGCAAGCTCTTCATACCAGATATATCTTATATATCCCTGCGCTACTTTGGTTGATTTAATCTTTTGCGGATCATCTGCGCCGCGGAAAAGGATTCGTTGCCCGGTTTCATTGTATATCAATTCCAGTGGGCTAAGTTTTGCAGTCCATCTATCGGCTACGCCCAATTTATCTATCGCCCAAAGTAGTTGTGAATAGATGCTGTCTTTTATCGTTGCGCCTACTTTGCGGAGCGCCACAGCATTTGTATTAGGGTTCTTCATAATTCCCAGAATGACTTCAATGCTCACAAAGCTTGATTTTGTACTTCCCCTGCCACCGCGGAGCCAATAATGCGTATGAACGCCCCTGCGCAAATCGTCATGTACAATATAAAATGACGGTGCAATCAATGATTTCAGTGATGTATCAGCCATTGTCATCGCCATCTGAATTATCATTTATGAACGTTGGAATATCGTCAACAATAATCACCGGTGCATTTCCGGTTATGTTCATTTTTTCGGTAAATAATCCGTAACGTTTACCCAGTAATTCAGCCGCGCGAAGCCGTTCGCGCCCGTCAGGTGGTTTATTTATAATTTCCTGACAACCATCACCACACGCCGCCAAAACGGCAGATGTTGATTCACCGCGCATAACTGACGTCAGGTATTCAATAATTTCAGCTGCATCGGCGGTTTTTTTGTCATGAATTATTTGCAGGCGTTCATCAATATATTTTTTTACATTGACATTATCCAATAATTTCGATGCGTTTGTTCTGGCAGCATTATCGGTTTTTACATCGGGATATGCCGTTTTGTATGCCCGTGTAGCGTTGCAGTCAATCAAATATTCATCTGCGAACCGTTTTTGTTTTTCCGTTATATATATCACCCCCTATTAACCGAAAACCACCGACGCAATAAAAAAACAGCGTTCGTTAAAACGCTGTTTCGAGGGGAAAACAATGAATTTCAACAATTCATCATAGTTTTTTACAATACCATTATATAATAATATATATAGGTTTTCCATAGGACGATATAGGATTTTAATTATATGTAATCATATTTTATATGTTTCCGAAAATTTTTTTAATGCCGCACCGTGTAATTCCAAAATGTATTGATATGAATAATTCATTTCAGCACTGATTGTTTCCAAACGTTTGTATTCAACATAATGTTTATATAATATTTCAATATGCAATGCGTTTGGCAGTTCCTGAATTTGATTTATAATATTATGTTGATATTGGACATATCGGTTGATTTCGTCAACAATTTCATTTTCCAGTTCATCAATTTGCGCCAATGTATCAACAAAACGTGCATTGTTAACGATTCTGCCACCATCAATATGTTCACGTGAAACATCAATAGAACGAATGGCATCAGCACATTTTCTATTTTTCTGCAATTCATTTTTTTTCTGGGCAATAACCATATCAATTTTTTTTAATTGTTTTAAATACTGTCTGGTTGTCATGTTTTTTCCCCCAATTGATTATTTATATAATTATACCATAAAACAACCATAACTACAACGTCTATGGCAATCATAAAAAATGTTGCACAAAAATCACCACGCAAATTTGTGCAATTTTTCACGTTTAACTTTTGAACAAAGTATTGACATTGTTCAAAAGTTGTGTTATAATATATTCAGAAGTTAAGGAAAAGCACAAAAACAGAATGTGTAGAATCCTAAATTAAAATGCCCGCCACGGAGGTCACGAAGGCAGAAAGGAATTAATCATGAAGAAAATCATAAAGGGAAGAAAATATGATACTGACACGGCAAAAAGAATTTGCGAATACAGCAGAGGATACTATAACGATCTGGATTTCATTTCAGAAGAGTTATACAAAAAACGTACTGGCGAATTTTTCCTGTACGGTGAGGGCGGCGCGAGAAGTAAATATGCCCAATATTTAGGCAACGATTCCTATTCAGGCGGCGAAAAGATAATTCCGCTGACATATAATCAGGCGAAAGAATTCGCCGAAAAATACGCCGATCCAAAGACATATGAAGATGTTTTCGGAGAGGTTGATGAGGGGGAGGACATGCACCTGCATGTAACAATTTCTCCAAAATCAAAAGACAAACTACAGAAGATGGCGGTAGAGAGACAGACTACTCTCTCTGCATTACTTGAACAAATGATAGATGAATACGTTAGTATTTGATAGTGGCGGTTTAAGAAAATGCTCCGGCGAAAATGCCGGAGCAAAACCTAAATCCTGCCGTTATAATCAATCAGCCCATACCGTTTCTCGGAATATGCCGCAAGCCTGTCCATATCCCGCTCCGCTGATTCGCGTGATTCATATGTATGTTGTCCAACCACTTTGAATTCCCCGTTAGGGCAGCGGCGATATATGTTGTAGTGTTTGCCGTCTATCGATGATTTAAAAACTGCTATTATTTCACCGGAACCGTCTTTATACGCCCTCATCGTCCTCGTCCTCCGCGTTGAAATATCTATCAGAATTAACCATGATAAATCTATCTATCATATCAAATTCTAATTCTGTTTTTGCTATAGCTAAATCATTCGTATCCATATTCCAATATCCGGTCATATTTTCATTGTCGGTTAAAATAACAACTGCAATACCGTTCACATGTACTTGTTCTATTCTATTCAACATGTCCAATATAAATTTGTTGTACGGACTGTTGTTAGTGGTTGCTATAATATTCATATATTACCCTCCGATAATGATGTCCTCATCAAATTCCTGTTTATGCTCCTCTTGCCCTGTACAGCTTGCATTGTAGGCTTCAATAGTGCGCTTTACTTTAGCAAAATACTCGGCTGCTTCTGCAACTGTTCCACAATCTTTAGATGCGAGGCTGCCGTCATAAGAATATTCCCTGCCGCGAATATATATTGCGTTTTCCGCTAGTTGAGGAACGGCAGACGAATATATTTCCATATCTTCATATTCAAACACATCACCACAGCCGCGCTCTATGTCCGTCTGCTCCAATATTTTCATTAAAACTACATTTTGAAACCCGATTAATCTTACTTTTAGCATTTTTATTCCTCTAACTCCTTCCGTATCTCGTCCCAGTACGCCTTGTCCTCCTCGGCGTGCGTATTTGCTCCGTCTAACGTACGATATAGCTTCCCAAGCTTGTAAAGGATTAAATCCTTTGCTTTTAAATCGCTGAACTCTATAGCCCTCATCGAGTTATCAGCATCTACATACCAAACCTTCTCTCCATCCTTCGGTTTCCACGGAATTTTGACAATCTCAGCATCTCCAATCAATAAATTTTTTAAGACCGGAGAATTAATCACTGATGATTGATCACGAAATTTCTCATAAAGTCCATTTTCTGTTATACAAAACTCAGATGATGATATCGCACCTTGACGCATTACTTTAAACCTCTCGCCCAGCTCCACGCCGAGCATTTTTACAACTTGTTTCATGTGGTTCATTTTTGTCCCTCCTTTTTATGTTTTTCTATAGAATCTGCATACGTAAATGCTAACCCCTGAATATTATTCATGCTTGTCCGCTCTCTGGCATATTCAACGGACCGTAAACATTGAATTATTTCATCAATGTGTTCATTCATGAATGTTTCAACATCTCCGACATGATTTTTTACCCATTCATCTACATAATCAAATAATATCGGCAATATGGTTTCGTCATTATCGTTATTCAGTGCATACATGCCGTTTCCTAAAAGTATCGTACAAAAACACGCCACAGTCTCATTCTCGCATTCAATGTAACATTCATCACTTGGATTTATTATTTCATATTTCATTCTTATTCCTCCTATTCCATTTTTCTATTATGCGCCGTTCGGCATCATCTTTTGTAATACCCCTTGCTTTTACAATAAAGTAACATCCGCATCCATTGCAATGTATCAACACATCAGTATAGTAAAACGAGATTCGAGCACCACTGCCGCAAAATGGACACGGTTTTAATGTCAATTCCATCGTTCTTCCTCCTCTCCAAATATTTGCATCGCTATTAATTCGATTCCTTCCTGCAATTTTATTCTTGAACCGTCAGGATTTTTTAGATATATTGACATGCCGTTATCAATCAAACTATTAATCATGTTCTCTGCCTTGCATAGCAACATGACATTGTGCATCATTCTTATTCCATTTGCCCAATTCATTTATGTATCTCCTTTAACGCATGTCCGGCTTCTTCCTGTTTTTTTTGATATAGGCATCAACTTCCGCGTCTACTTCGCCGAAACTTTTACCGTATCTGAAAGAGTCAGTCACGCGATTAGTCTCCTCGGATAACCTCTTAAGTTCGTCCCATAGCTCAGCATGATTTTGTTTGATATATGCAAACTGCTTGACCGTTGCATTCGGGCAAAACCAACAGCCGCCACGTCTTGATATTTCATACAGCGGCGACAGTAAACCGAACTGTGCGCATAACTCATACGCCATCTCCTCGGTGTACCCATACCGTGCAAGCAAACTCGCACGGTATGTCCCTTCAAGGCGTGCAAGTCGTTCCGGCTCGTCTATTGCTATGCCGACATATTGTGTTATCTCCTGCCCCTCATAACGTTTAAGATAGTCCTTTATAGCCTTGATTTTTATATCGCGGTGTATGGCGCATCTACCACCCATAGGAAATCCTCGTATTTTCCCGTTTCTTTCTGGAATTTTTGAGTTCTTGATTACTCTATGGAAATTCTCTATGTAGTCACTATCAGCATGAAGTACTTCAACTTTGTATCCCCACGACATGAACCGAGGTATTGCTACCTCTTTCACAAACCGCATATGTTCCTGGGGCTCGCCCGATATGCCTCTATGCCTGTCAAACATGACCTCACTGAATATAATCTTTGACGGCGGCAACTTATGTATATGGTCTAATATTATTGCCGCTGTGCTGTCCTTTCCTCCGCTCCAAGAGTGTAGATATATCAAAGGTTTTCACTCCTTTCGTCTATTTTTAACCTAAAATTAACGTAATCCTTTCCAACTCACGTTCCACTTTAAATTTCTTAACCTTTTCCACATCTGCTTCTATCTGCTGGGACGAATCATCACACCCAAGCAGGTATTTCACATATTCCAGACATATTTCTACGTCTGCAATCTCTTCTATTATGTCATGCTTTAGCTTATATACATCGCCGTTAAAACACGCATTTTCATATCTCCACAACTTATTTATAGCCTTAGTCAATTCCGCCATTTCCTCAATCAGCTGCCGCGACTGCGCTTCATAGCCGTAATAGTCGGCTATTTTATGTATTTCTTCAATCATTTCATGTTTTCCTCCAATTCAAAACGTATTTCTCCGCGTTCGCCAAACCACACACCGAACTTCTTAAACAAAAACGAACGTACTTCCTGGTCTCTGCCGTTCAATATCACCTCCTTGAGCATATCTATAATTTCGTAATATAAACGTCTCAACCGCACATTCTTCCAGCCACGGTCAAAATACATATGGTATAACGTTAGTATCAGCCCCCCCGAACTGCATCTATACAGCATTGCTTTTTCAGCACATGCATTCGACTTTTCCAGTTCAGATCCGTCAACGCCTGTTTCGTCCAGTATTTCATTCCGCAGCTGCTCTATTGTGCGATCTCCTCTGTCAATGGCGTTTACAAAATCCGTCAGACGTTTGGCATATTCATACAACCTCTTATACCCGAAATTATGCTTTATATTCAACACATACATAGATGTCATAGCTGTTATCATTGTAGCTTTAACTATGTATTCGCGCTCAATCTCACGATATTTTCTGTATATCATATCGGGCGGGAAATCTGTACGTTTTCCGACTGACGCTTGATATTGGTTAAAATTATTCACAATATCATTCATTTCTTTTTGCTTCTGTTCCCGGCGTTCCTCGCGCCGGCGCTCCTTTAACTTTTTTGCTTGTTTGTTCATAGCATTCTCCAATTCAGTTTGTTTGTTCATGCAACATTTTACAAAGAAAAACAACCCTGTCCATCTCTGTCCCAGATTGACTTTTCTTCTGCACGCTTGTATTCCTCTTTACGATATGCCAAACTTGGAAACGCCTCCGCAAGCAGTGCCAAAGCATTTTCTTTATTCGGGTTCTTTGTATATTTAATCTGGAGCATTTCACAATTAGCTTTGCGTCTAAGCTCTTGATCTACTATTGCCATGTCGGATTTTATAACATCGTATTCTTTTTCTATTTTGCGTGTATATTTTTTTGCTGTTTCCGGCGTTATGCGTCCTTCTCTGTACATAGCGTACACATTGAGCATTGTTATGTATAACATTAACTCCGGAGCATAAAGCTTGTCTATATCTATGTCCTCTCCGCTGTAAGCCGCGCGCTTTATTTCTTCTTTTGAACTCTGCATATATCCAACGCCTCCTCAATACTATATGCTACTCCCGCATTGCATCCCTGCCGACGCATGACTGTTATAAATGCTTCTTGCTCCTTTGTAGGCTTGTTTGGTTTGACCTTGCATTCAATAAATACTGCCTGCCCCTCAGGCGATACTGCAAATATATCTGAAAATCCCTTCGGCAGTCCCGTATCAAACCATCGACCGTCCGACATTCGAATTTTTCCAACGTTTGTACGAAACGATATAAAACCATGCTTTGACAATTCAACTCGTATGTTATTCATCAGTTCATGTTCTTTCATAGAAACTTCCTCGCCACAAAATTATATTTTTTAGGATATGGGATATTTAGCTCAATACATTTTCTGATTGTCCATAAAAATTTATATCCTCGTGCCCTCTGAAACGCGTGCAATTCATCAAATGTTGTAAAATCCTTATAACTGTCATATTTCGCTTTCTTCAGTTTATCGCGGTTTATTTCCTCCAGTTCTGCTTGCTTTTCTTGAATCTCACGCTCTGTAGGTTTAAAATCATGTCCGCAGTACGGACATTTTTGCACTAACGGAGGGACACATGCGAAACAGTTTCCGCATTGGCGCATGCTCGGAGCTTTTTTCTCCACAACTTTTGCTTTGTTCCTCCCTGAAAGCGTCCATTCGCGCTTGTCGTCCGGCAAACCATGTCGAAATACATTGCCTACATGGTCGATGATTATCGCCGTCTTGCCCTCCTTGAAGCGCATAGAGCGCATGCTCTGCTGTATATGCAGCGTAAGTGACAGAGTGGGTCGAAGCAGTATCACACATTCGCAATCAGGAACATCGAATCCTTCTCCGAATAAATCGACATTTGACAATACTGTGATTTTTCCGTCCCTGAAATCCTGAATTGTTTTCTCACGCTCTGTCTTTGGTGTTTCTCCGTCCAAATGTGCTGATGGTATTCCATGCTTCTCAAATGCTTGAGCGGTATCCTTCGACAGTTTCACGCTTGCACAATACACAATAGTTTTTTTGCCGTTGGCTAATTTACGGTAATTGCTTATCACATCTCCGTATATCGCTCGGCTGTCCATCAAGGCTTGTACCTCGCTTGCTATATATTCTCCGGCACGTCGGTGAAGTTTGTCAGTGTTGACCAATTTAACGCTGTAATACTTATATGGTGATAAATAACCGTTTTGTATCAGCCACTCCGTAGACACTCCCTCAACCATACTGTCAAAAACCGTATCAAGTCCGCCGCTGCCTAATCTCCATGGTGTAGCTGTAAAACCTATGCGAAGAGTATTTTCAAACGCTTCGTATATTTTCGTATAGCTTGCCGCACTGCTGTGGTGCGCTTCATCTGTAATTATCAATTTAGGCGGTGTAAGCTTCTGTATTCTCCTGCAAGCCGTCTGTACCATTGCCACATTGCATAAACTCATGTCAACGCCGTATGTCGTGAAGGTATGCTTTATCTGCTCTGTCAGCTCCTTACGATGTACCAGAAATAATACATTGTTACCTTTGTCCGTAGCGGACTTTGCTATATCAGCCTGAATTATCGACTTGCTCAGCGCAAACTGATTTTTTACCGATTAAAAATTCATATTTTATCTTATTTACGATTTCCTGCTGATAATCCCGCAGCTTTATCATGATATCACCTCCAATTTTATGTTAAATATCATATATTTATAATATTAATTTTCTTTATAGTGCTTGTTTTTTATAAAAATGTTAGACAGGCTAACCAAAAAACTATCTTATAACCCTCAAAAAACCGCATAAAACCGTAGGGTCTAACAATCTAACGTAAAAAACCTTCGAGGGGTTGCACTTTTATAGGTTAAGAGAAAAATCTCTCTACGCTCTCATATAGTACCCTTAATTTAAGTTAGACTTGTTAGATAAGTTAGACTTGTATTAAAAAGGGCGTACCTATGCGGTTTTAAAGTCTAACATTTTGTCTAACATTTTTTAAAATGTTAGACTTTTTTTGAATTAAAACGGCGGTGCGCTTGGAAGATTTTCAGGTGTTTCAGGCTTTTGGGCTATTTTTATATAGTTTGCTTTTATGCCGTTACATCTTGTATTATGTACCAACCGTCCTTGAGAATTTGGAATAATATATTTTTTCTCCTTCCATTTCTTCTTTACGGCATCGAATACAAATCCGCTGTCATTCATTTTAGACACTAAAATAGACTTATTAAACAATACAGTCCCGTCTTCCTTTATATCACCCCAGCATTCCCCGATCGCGTCAGAGCCGAATTTATTAGAATTTACGGCTATAAGGTCCAGCACATAATCATAAGCGCGCTCAGATACGTCTACGCGGCTCTTATCCGCTAAAAAAGGCGCTACGTCTGCTACTGTAAGCGGTTCTTCATCGGGGAATATATAGATACCTGCAAGCAGATCTGCAAGCATCATAGCTGCCATGCTTGAGCCTTGCTTGTCCGCTGTATTTGTTTGATTCATCAGTTTTGTATAAATATCATCAAACAACGCATTGAGGTTAGTGTGTTCGGAAATTTTTTCTATGAATTCTTTCCCCGCATAACCATAATTGTCGCTTAAAAAACGCACTATTTCTTTGCCGTTCGTGGCTATTACTTTATCTGTACAGTCTATTTCAATAACTCGGTTAATGCTTCCGCCGCCGCTGTTATCGCGTACAATAGGATCTTCCCCAGTAGTCAATATAGCGTTAAGCCATGTTTTTGTTTCTTCCATCGCAGACCCGTTCATGCGTCCTCTGTCGATACCTGTACACATACGCATGATAAACTCATCATAGTTCATTTTTGTTTTTATAGTTTGAAGCTCATCGAACATGCAAGGCAAATGATGAAATGCCGCAGCAGAGGTCATTGCAAAATTTATTGTATTATTAAGTGTCCTCCACATTTTGCCGGGGCGAGGATCGCCCCAAATTGAAGCGGCTACAATCATTCCGACAGTTTTTCCGTTCTCTGTACCTCCATGAAAATGCAGTATAAAAGGCAATGTATTAAGCTTATACAGTAGTGGTGACGCAAAAGACGCCGCCATTTGAAGACGCAAGCATATATTTTTACGCAGCTTGCCTACATATTTTTTCCACGCTTCGTAATCGCCTTTGCGAGATACCGATTGATACAGAGGACGAACCTTTGCATCTCCGTCAAATGCAATATCATCATACGGCGCAAAACGTCCATCTTCTGTCCAACCCAAATGACCTATACTGTCCAGAACCGGTATCTTATCACGGTTACCTGTTTTAATATCCCTAAGATAGTCGATGAGATACTTTGCTGTGTTGGAGGTCACATCAATACCGTTTCCGGCAAGTTCTGTAATTCTCCTTGCTTCACATATGATACTGTTTGGGACGATCATAGTCTTCCAAATGCCGTTATCACGATATGCAAGCTTTATTTTCTCGTTGTTCTCCTGCATTTCTATATTTTTAAATATAGCAGTAATTACAATTGGAGTTGTGCTTGCTATTTTCGTCTCTGTTTCTCCGTTGTTTGATATTACAACTTTTCTTATGCCTCTATCATCAGCAATCCATGAGCCGCAGTCGAGCGCAACAGGCTGGTCAGTAAATTCTGTGCAGTTACCGCCTATAGCTGTAGATTTCTGTGCCTGACGCATCCGGTAAGCTTTAAGCAGTTCATTGACTTGCTTAGCAATTTTTAATTCCTTTGCACGGGCAAACAGCTCCGTTTCAGCTTGTTTGCCCTTAAATACATCGGATTTTTGCAATTCTGTGATACGGTAGTACAATTTTTCCTGACGTAAATCGTCTGCATCATAATTTTTTATCGATTCAATGATTTCTTCTGCTTCATCTTTTGCTTCGTAAGGTGTCATTTTTCTGCTCAAATGAATCACCGCCTTAGAACGGGAGCGTATCCTCGCTGAGTTCCTCCACAGAGATTTCCGTAAACGTGTTCGATGAATTCTGCATGGGAAATACATCTCCATCGTCCAATGGCTTATCCTCCAACACTTCACATTCTGCGCCTATAGTGCGAACATATTTACACTTAGTCGTCCAACGCTTTTCCCCGGTGCTATCATAAAATTCCTCGCGCCGAAATTGTCCCAAAAACTTCTTTCCGGTAAGCGTTGTTTCATCAAAGTTCCATTTATATCCGTGGTTTGAATTTTCGATCGCCTTCATCATTCCTTTATAGAACTTTACGGAATTTCCGGTTGTGTTTTGATATATCCTGCCGCCCCAGCGTGCTTGAATGCCAGCGTCTTTACGGTCGTTATATTGCTGTCTGAAGAAATTGGCATGTTCGCCTTCTGCTATATCAAAATTCAAAAGAAGCTGTTCGCCGCCATTCTTGTTCTTTACGGCTTCTGCTTTTAAAATTGTGCATATGTAGTTTCCTGAAGGCAATACCGCCTTTTGTGCACCGCCTTCAACGGCTGCTGCCTCATCCCATCCATTTGGTTTTGTCATCATAATTATTGTTCCTCCTTATTCCTTAACGGTTTATAACCGTAATAATCTCTGATAGTTTCATCAACATATTCTAAATCGTTATCTATCGTTTCGGGAAACATGCCCATCGGCGATTTTGCCGTTGTTGTTCCGTCTGACTGTGTTATAAATACATGCCGTTTGTCTAAAACGTCACATAACAACACAATACTAAATAGTCCTTCTACCGTTAGCTTCTCGTCCAGCATCTTCCCAATAGTCTTACACTTCGTCTTACCATCAGCCGTAGTTTCTGTATGCTGTAAAAAATACACGATAGTATCCTCAGGAAGATTCTCTTGACACATTCGAATCAAAGACTGAAAATTCAATCCCAAATTAACAAATTTCTGATACCCTGTCTCCCTTGCATGGTCAAAAAACTCAAACGCCATTAAATATTGGCTGTCGTCAATAACATAAACCTTCTTAGTAGGCTTCCCAAATGCCTGTGCTATTTTTTGATATGTTGCATTATTGACTATTTTAAAATTGCGTCCCTCACGAAATGGGAGCGGCTTTCCGGCAACATTAAATACTCCTACGTCCTCCGGATTAAAATTTCTCAGCGATGTGCTTTTTCCGCTCCCGGATTCACCTAAAATTAATACAGGTATTCCCATAATACAGCCTCCTATCGTATTGAAATATTGTTTATGACCTCAATATGAGCATGAGGTATATCTTCTCCGGCTTTTAATTTGTCCGCTATGATAGTTTTATTGGGTTCCGGTGCTTTATATCTCAGAAGCTCTTCAGCGTGCTCCTGAGCCCATTCAATAAAATCATCATCAAGTGTACAGCGTTTAGACGTCCTGTAACTTATTGACACTTTGGCGCTCTTGAACTTTGCGCCGGACAATGCGTAATCAAGATAGCATTTCAGACCCTCAGCTCGATTTTCACACGCAGTGCGCCGGCGCTTAAGTGCGTCCTCTTCGACCTTAATAGCTCTTGCTTCTGCCATGTAATTCTTATATGCAAGTGCGGCATTTTCAATTTTTTGCTCTCTTTCCATTTGAAGCTTGTCAAATTCCTCAAAATCCGCAATTTCGCCGTCTTCAGACAGTAATGCCTCTATTCGCTCATCAATATCGTATAGTGTCATTCTGATTTCTCCCTTCCAAATTAATAAAAAAATCTTCGCCTGTATATCTTAATTCAACACTGTTTATTTTGTAGTCGTTTCCGTCCGCATCAAAAAAATATATTTCTGTACGGCTGTCCACATCTCGGATTTTGTTTAAAAAATCACATAATTCTCCGTAGGTCATTGACATTTCTCCTTTCATGTGCTATAATGTAGATATGAATTGCTTTCAGCATTCATATCTTTCTTTCGCCGCATGGTTATTGCCCATGCGGCATTATTTTTTTATAACGTTACAACAACATTTCCTGTATCTATCAGTTCCTTTAATCCTTCCGTCAAATAATCATATATATTCTTTTTGGCTTTCATTCTCCATGCGCCGCCATCAGCCTCCTTGATAAGAACTGCGCCTTCCTGATTCATTCTAAGAATAAATTCACTTTCCGGCTGGTCTACTTCTATAAACGTGCGGTAGGGCTTAAGCGTGACCTTCGGTTTTATCGTTATCGTCTGATTCATCTGTATGCCCTTCTTTGCGGTAACAGTCTGAGTGATTCCGTTGTCACTTTCTTTAACGCTGCTTTCATCTGTTACGATACCCAGAAGATTCAGCAGATACTCTAAGTCAGGCGTAGGGCAATAATTTGCTCTAAGTGATATAAGAGTCTCCTCTCTGCTCTGCCAATAATTTATACCTGTGTGGGGAACATCTGCCTTTGATTGGTATAAATTTCTTCTGCGGAACTTTTCATCATATGATGAAAATACATTTACGCTATTGGGCAGAGATACATGCACAAACAGTGGTAATTCCTGTATGTTTCCGGAAGCTTCTCTTTTGACCATGGTTATAATACTGTCCAGAGTTGAGAAATCATCCAGAATGTGGGGAGTATAATACGGTTCTTCAACTCTTATCACCTGACGGTCCGTATATGTATCCGCTCCTATCTTGTGCTCCTTATTCTCCGCCATTGACGCTATTGTCTCTACAAATTTTGCTAACATTTTATTTACCTCCTAAAATTAACCTATTTTGTCCCTTATCAGCCGAATCTCTGACGGCTGTGTCTGTTCTCCGCCGAACATGTCCATTTGTCCGGGAATTTGAGGGGTCATTTCTATTGCTGTAATTTCGCCGTCTGTATCTGTAGTAAGATACAGCGGAACGGGTATCGGATTCGTTGGCTGCAGCTTTGCTGACACGCTTATATCCGTTCTAAGATTCTGACGCTCCGCATCGGGAGTGATGTCGATCTTAATCGTTAGCGTTCTTTTCTTCTTGGGATCAGTGTTTGGGTCAATGATATTGTCTATCATTCTCGACATTTCATAGTCGATACGCTCAACAACTGCGCCCTGTGCCATGTCAATGATACTCTTCTTGTCCATGACTGTTTTCCTCCTTTAATTTTTTTATTATATTTGCAATTGACAAATATACACTTTTATTGTATAATAACAATAATAGATGTCCCTAATTACGCATATTTGTAACTGTTTGTGTGCATAGTCTCACGCCACTTGTAGTATTTAGGGACATCTACATACCAGTTCCTTTCTATTTTGTACGCTGGAAACCCATAACTGTGCACCCACTGTATAGCCGTTGTATACGGCACATCAAATTCTTTGCAGAATGTTTTCAGTCTCATTTGCTGCTTCATTTGCTGCTTCATTTTTTCCTCCTTTCACTCAGTCCCAATAACCAATCTGCCGAAACATTAAATGTTTCACATATAGCTATAATAACCTTTGCAGATGGTATAGTTTCGTCAGTTTCCCATCGTCTCCAAACCGTGTTAGTTGTGCCTATCATTCGGGCTATTTCCCTATATGACAGATCACGTTCGGCACGTATCTCGTAAAGTCTATCACCTATTGTTTGTTTTTCCACTGCTTATCCTCCTTTCGATTACGGTTGGTAACAATATCTATTACCTTATACACTGCCCACGCGATAACCGCTGATACCGTTGTGCTTACGATTAATGCTGCGATGAATAATCCCCATAAATTCATTATGTTTTTTCTCCTTCCAAATCAATATGTATTTTTGCAATCTCTGCAGCTGCGCGATATTCGGCAGCATATTTATTGTCTCCATGCGTTTCATTGACTTTTTTCAAAAATTTCGATAGATTTCCATTGAAACATTCACATTTAACGATAATATCATTATCATTGCTTCGGAAAAACGTTGTATAATCGTTCCTGCTTCCGATCGGACCTATAACGATTATGTGACTCGGTTTGTTGACCTCTGCATTACCGCCTACCCACGCATCATCGCATATCTGCGCATTGCCGCCGACCCGCGCATTACCGTATACCCACGCATTGCCGCGAACATGTGCATTACCGTAGACACACGCATCATCGTATACCCACGCATTGCCGCCGACCCGCGCATTATCGCCTACCTCTGCGTTACCGCCTACCTCTGCATTACCGTAGACACACGCATTATCGCTGATCCACGCATTGCCGCGAACATGTGCATTACCGCAGACCCGCGCATTACCGCTGATCCGCGCAAGACCACTGATCCACCCATTTCCATCTTGGTCAATATTGCGTTCACTTTCTACATATCCACCCAGGTCTCCTGCCTTCACATGATAACCCTGCACGTCAAAATCTTTGCACGCCCTAATTCGATGATATGTCACCCCATCTACGGTCATTGTTTCATCTGTCAATTCATACTTTTTCATTCTGCTTTTTCTCCTTCCAACATTTGTACCAATTTAGGATTTTTGAAGATTGTATTCTGCGTATATACTACCGTTATACGGTTTTTTTCCTGCTCATACTCACGCCGTATCATATTTGCTCCGTCCTTGATGCTTGACGCCTCCAGTTGGCGGCGGCGCTCGATGGCTTTTTTGGTTCTCCTGTTTTTCATGTTATCGTGCCTGATTGACAGCACTGCTACAGTTCCCACTATCAATGCGCATACGCCTATGTTTAATACTGATGGATCCATTGTTTCGCTCCCTTCCAAAAATAAATTATATTTTTTGCACCGCGCAGGATAATTCTATGTGGCATGTTTATTCCTGTGGCGTGGTCACAACATTCGCTTCAGCTCCTTGAACTGTCACCCAACCATGCTCAAGACGGGCTTCTGCTTCTTTCATCTGGATCAACTCGGGAGTTATTGACTCACTCAATAATCTGTTAGCTTCCGCCTCTCCTCGCGCCTTTTCAATTGCCACTGCCGCTTCCGACTCTGCTTTTACTTTATCAGTTTCCGCTTGCGCTATTGCGGTCTGCTTATCCAATTCAGCTTTTTCCGCGTCCTGCTTAGCCTGTTCTTTCGCCTGAACCTTGGATTTAAGCGATTCATCTAACTGCACGTCTATGATAAGTGCGCTTGATACATTGATACCGTACTCTTCATTTAGCTTACTATTAAGATAATCTGTAATAGTTTTGCTTACTTCCGCACGTTTTTCGCTGTAAATATCCATTACCGAATATTGCGGTGTTACCTCCTTTATGTAAGCCATTATCGAATTCTGCACCATATTATCTACAATATCTGCTCCGTCCATGCCATTGAACCGCGTATACAGTTCTACAACACGCTCCGGCATGAAGTTATAATTGATGGTCATATTCAGCATTACCATACCGCCATCTGCCGGCGCATCTATATGCCAGTCTGCATGGCTGCTTGAGTTATAATCAGCCGGATTGTTGCTCAGTACCAATTGTTGTTGGGCTATCGGAAAATCCTTAATCTTTGCAAACGGTGACGTAAAATGCAGCCCTGGTGAAAGCGTTTCTTCTTTTACGCCGCTGGACGCTGTATATACAACGCCTACTTCGCCTTGTCCGACAAATGTTGCGGACATGCAAGCCGTTATTCCTCCGACAACTACTATCAATGCAGCCGCTCCTAAAATCACCTTTTTTCTTTTACATGTCCTCTTAACCTCAAATGCCCTCTCAACCTCAAATGTCCTCTTCATTTTTAATGTCCTCCTCATCATCTTTTAAATCGTCTATTAATTTATTTATAACGCTGCTGCGCATATTAAAATAAGCAGCGCTGCCGCGGTCAGAAGAGCTAAAGCAGCTCCTATAAAAAACACACCAAACATCATTTTTTTGTTCCCTCACCTCGCTTTCTTATGCTGATTTACAATACTGATGAATCCATTTATATTCCTCCTATAATCCCAGTTTATTCAATTTTTCCTTACTGCGCTCCAACTTGGCAATGTCGATTCCCCACGCTTTAAACGCAAGCTCCGTATTTACTGAATATTGCCCTATAGTTTTTATTTCTTTTTCATCCTGCAATACCCTTACCATATTTTTCAGCTTTGTCATCTTAAACGATCCCATCGGTCCGAATATTTTTTTTATTTCAGCATTGCCTATCTCAGGATATGTGTAGTATATCCTTATAGTTTCATCTAAATTTACTGGGGCTATCATATTTTTCACCTCACTTTCTTATGCAGCCGCGCCGCTTTTCTCGGCAACGATTCTCGCGCCTTCGCTCATCCAAAAAATCTCCTGCTTCTTTTCCTCCGGCAATAAGCTGAGTAATTTTAATATTTCTGCAACAGCTATTGCTTCTGCTTTTTTATTGCCGCTCATATACGTCCTCCTTTCCGATATTTGCTGTCTTATTTAAGGTATTTACTCGTTTTGTTCACCTTACATATATATTATACACTCATTATGAGTTAATGTCAACGTTTTTGTTTATTGAATTATGCACAAAATGAGCTACTATATTTTGTGCATGTTGCCAGATTGATTTTTACTCATTTTGTGTGTATAATATCTTTAGGAGGCGATACTATGAACCTTAAAGAACTAAGAAACAAGAAAAATCTTTCACAAAGTCAAGCAGCCGACGCACTTGGTATATCGCTTAGAGCTTATCAAAACTATGAATACGGTCAAAGAGAGCCTAACATAGAGATGATATTTAAGCTTGCTGATTTCTACGGTGTTACCACTGACTATTTGCTTGGGCGTGATACAGGCGAACCGGATACACTCGACCAATTAGCCGCCGAATTTAATATGACTGCGCTTGAAAAAAAGATAGTCGAAAATTATCTTTCTTTACCGGAATCAATGCGCGGCGACCTTATGGAGTTCCTTCGAAAAACCGTTAAAGAGGTTCAGGAAGAGAACGGCAATTAGCGGTATTTAAAGCCGCTTTTTGTTTTGCTCATTCATAAGCTTTATTCCATCTATCATACAATTAAGTCCGGCTTGCTGAACTTGGTTTAACTTCTTAAGCAATTTTATAAATTCAACCGCTTCTTCTTTATCTATTTTTGCATTCATAATTTTATCCTTTCTAAAAAAATATAAATTTTGCAATTTATATTGCAATTTCTGCCTTTTATAATTACATGGTTATCTATTGCACCTCACTTTCTTATGCTGATTTATTTTTGCGATGATGTTCAACAAATGTATCATATGGAACACCCAAAGCATCACAAATCATAAAGTATTCTTCAGCGGGTAATCCTCTTTTGCAAGATAAAGTTAAACTTAGTTTAGGTAATTCTATCCCTGTTTTCTTCGCTATGTGATTTTTGATGATCCCATTATCAATTATGTAATTATTTATCTTCTTTCTTATGTCC
>OHJE01000160.1_pt1 | contig 50291 bp, 48 predicted proteins | sample 1568491 | NCBI WGS metagenome assembly OHJE01 (sample SAMEA3879609, study PRJEB24766) | human gut metagenome | biome: human-associated habitat; feature: feces | place: USA | collected 1985/1987
TACAGCAGATTCACCGCCTGCAATAGGGCGTTGGCGCTGATTCTCTCCGGGAAATCCAGGATTTTCAGCAGTTCTTTCCGCTTCTCCCCGCTGTCCGGGCCGCCGGAAAGGCCCCAGTCGCAGAAATCCTGCTTGGTGATGGCGGCGGCCTTTTTGGGGGCGGTCCCCTCCCCTTCTATGGTGGCTCCTGCCTGACGGAGGGACTCCAGGAGGATATCCGGCCTCATGCCCTCCACCCCCAGCTTCCCCTCCTTGCCGGGGGCGGCTTTCCGCTTCTCTTTTCCCGGAACGTCCGGGATGTAGGCGTGCTTCAGGTACTTGCCGGGAATGGCGCTTTTCACGTGGTTGCGGATGACAAAGCCCGCCCCATCGGAATCCGTCAGCAGGATCAGACCCCGCTTTTGGGCCAATTTCCGAAGAAAGGCCAGCTTCTCCCGGTCGTTGAACACGGAGAAGCCGCCGGTTTCCACAACGGTGGCGTCCACCACCTGTAAAAGCATATTTCTGTCATAGCGGCCCTCCACCACGATGACTTCTTCAATGCGCGGCTTGTTCATTGCTCCGCCAGCTCCATAACAAATCGCACCAGTTCACCCTCCCGGTCAATGTTTTTTTCACTTTTCATGCGCCGATCCAACAGCTGGCAGGCGGCCAGGGAGCGCTTGCACCACGCATGATCTACCCGTCGGGCCGCCTGGAGGAGGAGCCTTGCGGGATAGTCGCTGCGCATCTGCCACAGGTCCATGAGCCAAAAACGGTCCTTGCCACTGTCTAAAGCCATGCGGGCGGTATAGAGCCGCCGCAGTTCCTTGCCGATGGCTCCCAGGATGACGATGGGCTCCGTCTGCATCCGCAGCAGGTCTCCCAGCACGGCGGCAGCCTTGTTATAATCCCGGGCGGAGATGTGGTTGGTCATGTCGAAGATCCGGGCGTCCAGCACCGGCTCCGCCACGGCGGCAATATCGGCAGCGGTGACCTGCTCGGCCTTGGCAAAGGCCGCCACCTTGTTCACCTCGCCGATGAGGTTATCCATCATGGAGCCGCAGTAAAAGAGCATATAGTCCGCCGTTTGCTGGTCGATGCTGCGGTCCAGGGCGCGGAAGCGTTTTTGCAGCCAACGGACCAGTGCGTCCCGGGATTGCCCCTGGAACTCCACCACCTCCACATTTTTATCTATGGCGGCGGTGAGCTTTTTCATTTTCCGGTCCGGCTTGTAGGGAACTGTGTCATAGATAAACACCACGGTGCAGTAGTCCGGCAGATCCTCTAAAAGCTCCGTGAGCTGGCTGCGCTGACTTTCATCGAGCCTGAAGATATCCCAATCCGTCACTGTTACCAGGGTGCTGGGCGCCATCATGGGCATGGACTCCACGGCGTCGGCCACGTCCTGGGTTGTGACACGGCTGCCGGAGAGCCGGTGGAGATTAAAATCCTCGCTGCCCCTGGGAATGAGAAGCTCCTGCAGCTGCTGGACATAGGTCTGGCGCAGGTAGCTCTCCTCCCCGTAAAACAGATAGGCCCGGGCAGGCGCTTTTTCCTTTATGGCCTTGCGCAGGCGGTCGTATGCGGCGTTTTTGCCTGAGGCTTTGCTCTTTTCCGATGCCATAGCGTGTGGCTCCTCTCGTTAGTGATAGTGTACGGTCACGGTGATACAGCCCTGGGTATCGGTGCGGTAGACCTCTGCGCCCACGGCCTCCAGCCGGGAAATGGCCGCGTCCGTGGGGTGACCGTAGCTGTTGTCTCCCACGCTGATGATGGCCGCCTCCGGGGTAAGGGCGGACAGGAAATCCTGCTGGGAGCTGTATTTGGATCCGTGATGGCCCACCATAAGGACCTCCAGATCCGGCAGGTCGTACTGCCCGATCAGCGCCAGCTCCGTCTGACCGGACATATCGCCCGTAATAAGCAGGTCAAAATCGCCGCTGCTGCACAGGTATGTCAGTCCCTGCTCGTTGGGATCGCCCGAGCCCACGGGCGGGAAAACCGTGAGGCTGCACTGCCCCAGGGGAATGGATTGTTTTTCTGTGACGAACAGCACCTGAGTGCCGTGCTCCTGGGCCAGAGCCACCAGTTTATCCCGCACGCCGTAGTCGTCCTCTATTTGCGGCAGATAGAGCCGGTCAATTTCCACCCGGCTGAACAGCTCCGCCAGGCCGTTGGTGTGGTCGGCATGGAAGTGGGTTACGGCCACCGCCGACAGGCGGCGCACCTCCATACTGCCCAGCTGCGAGAGCACCTGTTGGGCCGGATGCTTGTAGCGGTTGCTGCTGCCGCAATCCACCAGGATGGCATCGTCGCCGGACAGCAGCAGGGTGCTGGCCCCTTGTCCCACATCCACGGCGACGGCTGTCAGCGCACCGCTGTGAAACTCTGCTGCGCGCAGGTTGACGCACAGCACCAGGGCCAGGAGGGACAGCACGGCAGCCAGGGCATATTTCCGGAGCCGGTCTCGGGTCAGGACGCACAAAATGAAAAGAGCGTATACAAACACCAGCCAGCAAACCAAGAATGGATTGGTATCCGTGTAGAGCGCGTGGTGGGGAATGGAGACGGCCAGGTCCACCGCCAGCAGAAACAGCTTGCTCAGGGCCCAGCTGACATATCCAGAATTCGGGCGGCGGGCAGCCAAACAAAGCCCGCCAGCACCGTCAAAAAGCCGGCCATGAAATTACCGGAGGCCAAGGGGATACACACCAAGCTTGTCAGCGGCGACACTGCGGAAAATACGCCGAAATAGTAGGCCGTCAGCGGTACGGTGAAGACCATAGCCCCCAGGGTGGAGGAGAGTGTGCCGGTCAAAAAAGTGCATGCCTTGGCCGCAAGCCTTGCCCGGGGCTGTTTTCTTGCCCGGAAGAACCCGTAGACCCGGGGCGTGATCAGGATCAGCCCCAGCATGGCGCCAAAGCTGAGCTGCAGGCTCACGCTGGCTGCGGCATAGGGGTTGACCAGCAGAATGAGTCCCAGAGCCGCCGCCAGGGAGGTGATGGGATCGGCATCCCGCTTGAGCAGGGGCGCCAGCAGCAGGAAAAACTGCATGATACACGCCCGAACCACCGAGGGCGTCAGCCCCACCATAAACATATAAAATATCAGCACTGCCGTGCCCACTGCCGCCAAAAGCCGGCGCCGATGTCCTACAAGCAGACTCAGCAGCGTCAGCAAAAAGGCGCAGTGCAGCCCGGAAACGGCAAACAGATGGCTCACACCCGCCTCGGAAAAGCGGACGGACAGTTCTTCGGAGATGCCGCTGCGCTCTCCCAGAAGTTCCGCCTGCAGGAGACCGGCCACAGTGCCGTCACGCTCCCATATCCGGGCGATTTTGTCCCGGAAGGCCTTTTCCATCCGCTGGGGCAGATATCGCAGGGAGCCGGCCTGGCCTTGGGCCACCGTGGGCATCTCCTCGCAGTACAACAGGACAAAAATACCCCGGGAGGTGAAGGTGGACAGGTCTGTGCCCTTGATAACGGAGGCATCCTGCCAGTAGGCGCTTCCCAAAAGGGTCTGCCCCGGCTCCAAAAGGGCGGCCGCTTCATCGCTGAGATAGCACGCGGCCTTGGCGCCCCGGGCATCTGCCAGGCGCACCGTGACCCGCCAGCCAGAATCCCGCTGCTCCGGCCAATCACACACCGTGGCGGAAAACAGATGGCTGCTGCCGCACTTATCCTGCACAGGCTGCGCCACCAGGGCGCTCCAGCCACGGCCATACAGCAGCCCCGCCGCCAGGGATAGGGTGATGAGGGCCAGGTAGACCCGAAGCCGCCCGAGGGCCCGCAGTCTGGGCAGCAGCAAGACGAGTCCACCGGCCGCTGCCAGAATACCCGCCGTCCAAAAGACCCAATGCCCCACCGGCAGCAGACACAGGGACAGGATGGCCGCCGCAAAGGAAAATGCGATAGCCGCCAATGAACGCATGGCCCTGCCCCCTTTCAATCTGCTTCCATTATACCAAAGCCGGCCGCTGATAACAAGAGCCGTGGCCGATGGCGGTAAAAAAACTGCTCCCTCCGCTTTGGCATAAGAAGGAGTTGATGCATCAAAAAAGCCTCGCAGAGTTTGCCGCCTGCAGCAGATTACGGGGCTTTTGTCGGAAAAACCCAAAGGATTTTTCGACAGTAGAACGTCCCCCTCCGCCGGAGCGGAGAGGGACGGGGAAGGATGGATCAATCCTCCGTGGGAAAGTCCACGTTGGTATAGCCGGAGAGCTGGTTGAAAACGGACAGCTTGCCCTCCTCCACAGCGTGGTGCAGCATCTTCATATCCGGCTGCACGTTATCCTGGCACACCAGGGAGCCGCAGGCCATGTCCATCTCGTAATTCTCCAAAATAGTACGGGCGGCGGTGACCCGGGAACGCAGGGAGCAGTGGCAGTGGGCGGTGAACATCTGCAGCAGGGAGTACCAGGGGCTGCCGTGGCGGCCGGCCATGAGATACAGCATTTCCCGCTTTTCTACTGAGGTCATGTTCTTCACCAAAAACAGCAGGGCCTGCTCGATCTCCTGGTCATCGTCCTCGGGCTTGATGCCGTCGAACAGCCAGGGGTACAAAAACGCCAGGTAGTAGGGCATGGGATTGGTGCCCAATACGCGAAACCACTCCGATCCCTCATACAGATCCGGGGCGCTGGCGCCCTTTTCCCAGTTTTGAATGGTTTTTTTGCTGACGCCCAGGCCGTTGGCCATGAACTCCTGGGTTTTGCCCGCGTCAGAGCGGGACAGGCTCCAGATCCGCGCGAAGCGCTTGTTTCTATCCGATTTGGATTCCTTGTGCAGCATACGATCACCTGCTTACTGAAAAATCTATTTATTTGCCGTTTTTTTTGCAAAAATATTTTATCAGCATAAGAGAGAAATGTCAACAGAAAAGGCAAAAAATTTAGCGCTTAAATGGGCCTGGCGGATAAAATATCTACCACGGACCCGGATGCCGCGGCAAAAGGCGGTTTTTGTCCGGGCCGCCGGGCGTACTTTTTTATCTGTATAGGGACTGCCCATGGGGGCATAGGATGGCAGGGAAAGGGGAGATGCATATGCTGTCTGCAGCGCTGTTTCTGCTGGCTAATAGCCTGTTCCTGACTCTGCGCCTTACGGGGGATACCGGGTCCTTTCCCAAGCCTCTGAGCGCCGGAGAGGAGCGAATGTACTTAGAGCGCAGCCTGGCCGGGGATCTGGAGGCCCGGAACATCCTGGTGGAGCATAATCTGCGCCTGGTGGCGCACATTATTAAAAAATACTACACCCAGGCGGCGGAGCAGGAGGATCTGATTTCCATCGGCACCATCGGGCTTATCAAGGCCGTGGATACCTTCCGCCCGGAGCGGAAGATCCGCCTGGCTACCTACGCCTCCCGCTGTGTGGAGAATGAGGTGCTCATGTATTTCCGCAGCCGCAAAAAGCTGCAGGGGGAGGTGTCCCTGCAGCTTTTTGCGGTTTTTATGGCTGTGCCGTTCGGCCAACGCAGAATAATCCCCGGGAGTACATATTATAATGAGTCATTCGTTTAAAAAGGTTTGGAATGTAGTCAGCACGGTGCTGGTGGTGCTGGTGGTGCTGCTGGCCGTGGCCCTGGTGGGCGTCCGGCTGGTGGGGCTGAATACATATGTCGTCCTTTCCGGCTCTATGGAGCCTACTTATCACACCGGCTCCCTGCTCTATGTCAAGAGCGTGGACCCGCAGGACCTCCGGGTGGGGGATCCCATCACCTTCATGCTCAATGAGGATACCGTGGCCACCCACCGGATCATTGAGATCCTGCCCGACGAGGAGGACAGCTCCGTCCTCCGCTTCCGCACCCAGGGGGACGCCAACGACGCCCCGGACGGTACGCCCGTGCATTATAAAAACGTCATTGGCAAGCCTGTGTTTTCCGTTCCCTATCTGGGGTATTTCGCCAACTTCGTGCAGAACCCGCCGGGGCTGTATTTTGCCATCGGCTTTGCCGTGGTGCTGGTGCTGCTGGTGTTTTTGCCCGACCTGCTGGATGACAGCGGCAAAAAGGGCAAGGGCAAGGGCACCGGGGAGGAGCCCGCGGCCCATAACTGAGGGGGTAACGCCGCAAGGCTCCCATATATATTATTCTTTATCAGGAGGTTTTTGTGATGAAAGCAAAAACAAAGACTAAGGCGCTGCTGATGTCTCTGTGCGCGGTGTTGCTCGTGGCCGCTTCCGTGCTGGGCACCATGGCGTATTTGACGGACAGAAAGGATGTCAAGAACACCTTTACTGTCGGTAACGTTGCCATCAAGCTGGACGAGGCCAAGGTGGACGATATGGGCAATTTGGTGAAGAACCAGGATGGTACCCTGGCTGACCGCGTCACTCAGAACGCGTACAAGCTGCTCCCCGGCCACGAGTATGTGAAGGATCCTACTGTCACGGTGCTGACACCCAGCGTGGCGTCCTATGTCCGCATGAAGGTCACCTTCAACAATGCCGACAAGATCATCGCTCTCTGCACGGATCCGGAGTTCGAGGGCGAAGTCACAGGCGTTGAGAACGCTTTCCCCCTGATTCACATGGTCAACTTCGTGAAAGCCAATGCGGCCAAGTGGGACGGCATCATTCCCGACAACATGGTGGATACCGAGGACATGCTGGCCAACAGCAAGTATTTCGTTAAGGGTACTGACAACACTCTGACCTACTACTTCTATTACAATGGGACCGTTGCTGCTCCCGATGGGAATGTAGGGCTGCCCACCCTGTTTGACAGCATCAAGGTTCCCACGTGGGTGACCGGCGATCAGCTTGCCAAGCTGAAGGACTTCCAAATCAACGTCGTGGCAGAGGCCATCCAGGCTGACGGCTTCAAGAATGCTGACGCCGCTTGGGCTGCCTTTGCTGCGCAGCAGAAATAAGACACACCCCCTGACTTCGATTCCGACAGGCAAAGGGGACGAGGGGTCCCGGCGCCTGTTGAAATAAAAATCAAAACCAAATACAAGGAAAGGAAAGAAAAAACATGAAGAAGAAAGTTCTTTCAATCGTGGCAGTGGTTCTGGTGCTTTGCTGCGCCATCGGAGGGACCCTGGCCTGGCTGACTGCTAAGTCTGAAGTGGTGACAAACACCTTCGCTCCCAGCAACATTAAGATCGAACTGAAGGAAAACACTGGTACCCAGTATAAGATGGTTCCCGGTCAGACTATCGCCAAAGATCCTGCGGCTAAGGTTCTCGCTGGCAGCGAGGAGTGCTGGCTGTTCGTGAAGCTGGAGAAGTCTGCAAACTTTGACACATTCATGACCTATGAAATGGCCAATGGTTGGGAGCCTGTTGCCGAAGAGACCAACGTCTATGCACGCAGGGTTACTACTGCTGAAATCGGTACTGCTTACAGTGTCCTGCGGGACAACCAGGTCACCGTTAAGGATGGTGTTGATGAAACGATGATGAACAGCCTGACCGCTGAGACTTACCCCACTTTGACCATCACCGCTTATGCTTCTCAGCTGCACAAGAATGCTACCACAGACTTCACTGCTGCTGAAGCCTGGGTCAATGCTCCCAAGGGCTAATCTCCCCTTTGTTTCCCCAAATTTATTTAAATACATAAAGGAAAGGAAAAAAGAGTCATGACTAAGAAGAAGATCGTATCCCTGTGCCTGGCGGCCGTGCTGGTCGTTATGGCCGTCGCCGGCGCCACCGTGGCGTATTTCACCGACACCGATGCTAAGGGCAATACCTTCACCGTTGGCAACGTTGACATTACCCTGACTGAGCCCAACTGGGAAGGCAGCGGTATAGAGGATGCTCCCGAAGTATACCCCGGTGAGCCCCTTGCCAAGGATCCCACTGTCACCAACGTTGGCAGCAATCCCTGCTTCGTCCGCATTAGTGTTGCAAACCTGAAGCAGTTCGACAACAAGGGCGATATTACCTATCGTACAGGTTATGTTACCGGCGCTCTTGGCACCGACTGGGTGCTGCACACCGATGGTTATTTCTACTACACCAAGGTTCTTGCGGTCAACGAAGCTACCCCTGCTCTGTTTGATCAGATCGTGATGCCCACCGGCCTTACCGGTAATGAGGACACTCAGCCCATTACTGTTACCGCTCAGGCCGTTCAGGCTCAGGGCGCCAAGCCTTCCTTTGCGGCTGTTCAGGCTATGACCGTTGAGGAGATCGCTGCATGGTTTACCACCTGCGGTATGTGATTTACCCCATCGCATATCTGTAGCGCTGCATAATATGGCCCTGCACCCCTTCGGGGGTGCAGGCCATAGGAGAGTACCCGGCACAGTGCGCCGGATATTCTCCTATGACCTCAATACTGGAGAATGAGGAGTGTAATTATGAAGAAAAGAAGCCTGAAAACCAAGCTGCTGGCGCTGTCCGTGGTGCTGATCCTGGCGGCGCTGTCGGTCTACGGCACCCTGGCCTATTTCACGGCCCAGGGCACCGCCCGGAACGTCATCACCACCGGCGACATCAAGATCGCCCTGGAGGAGCGGATGCTCACTCCGGACGGTGAAAAGACCGTGCCCTTTGAGAATCAGCTGGGCGTTATGCCCGGCAGCGATGTCTCCAAGATCGTCACGGTGACCAACACCGGCGGCCAGCCCGCCTGGGTGCGTGTCTCCCTGGACAAGGCCATTGAGCTGGCCCGGGGCGTGGAGGGGGAGGCGGACCTTTCCCTGGTCACCTGCGACCTGAACACGGAGAGCTGGACGGAAAAGGACGGCTATTACTATTATAACGCCGCCCTGGAGCCGGGCCAGACCACGGAGCCGCTGTTCACTGCGGTCCACTTCGCCGAGACCATGAGCAATATGTATCAGGAGAGCCGTGCCATTCTGCAGGTGAACGCCTTCGCCACGCAGACCGCGCACAACGGCGCCTCTGCCCTGGACGCCGTCGGCTGGCCTGAAGCCTGAGAAGGGAGGAAATGAGAAATGCTGCAATATCTGAAGCGCCAGGCAATGAAGCTGCGCAGCGGCCTTACCAAGGGGATTGTGCTGCTGCTCTGCCTTGCCACGCTCTTTTCTTCGGCCCAGCTGGGCGGGCTTGCCCTGATCGCGGAGGCGGCGGAGGGGGACACCGTCACCGTCACCGTGAACTATGTGTATAAATCCAACTCGGCCATGGTGGCGCAGCCCTACACGGCGCAGATCGCCAAGGGCGCAGCCTTCAAAAAGACCATTGAGGTCCCGTATCTGTTCAACTACAGTATTCCTAATGACCAGGCAGTGGGCCTGGGCAGTGGGATTAAGCTGGAGAAAAATACCGTGACCAATAAGTATAGCTTGGGCTTTGATCTTCCTGCCGTGAACGAGGACATTGCCGTTACGCTCTATTATGTGGCCGGCACGGCAAAGTATACGGTGAAGCACTACTATCAGAACCTGGAGGATGGCAGCCAGTATACCATGGATACCCAAATTGTGGAGCTGACCGGCGACATCGATGCCTATACCCAAGCGGTCGCCAATAATAAGAAAGGCTTCCGCTGCAAGGGCATTCCGCAGACTACCATTGCGGCCGACGGTACAACGGTGGTAGATATTTACTACGACCGGGAGTATTACACCGTGACCTTTGACGTCAACGGCGGTATCAACGGCCCGGAGCCCATCTATGCCAAGTACGGCACGAAATTTAATACAGCGGATATCACGTCTCCCACCCGTGTGGGATATAAGTTCATGGGCTGGAAAGATGTATCTAATACGGATGCCGAAACCCTGAACGGGGATGTGGAGATTACAGAAAATGTGACCTACACGGCACAGTGGGTGGCCGAAAAGGGCCAGGCCGACTATACTATCGTACTTTGGGGCCAGAATGCAAACGACAATGAGTACTCCTATTTGGGGTCTGCCAAAGCCTGGGGCAACGTGGGCAATGAGATCACCTGGAACGAGAATACCCTCATCAGCCATGTACATACCGATGACTGCTGGGATTTGACCTGCGGTAAGGAGGAGCATACGCATAGTGCGGATTGCTTGACCTGCGGGCACACGCATGATCTGACTTGCTATGGCCTACGTGCAAATGCAGGACAGGTAACTCCAAGTGATGAAGCTGTTAAGTATTTTACAAAGCTTGGCTTGGAAGAGGGTAAAATCTATTTCTTTAATGATAATGGTTATAACTCAAACGGTGATAAATACTATTTGTATTTAAATGGAGGATATTACGAGTACTCCGCCAAGCCTACTGTCAACATGGGGAGTCAGATAGGCTCGAGAGTTGAATGTGATGAAGGATTGTTTCATAGTACTGACTATTTCTACAAGTACGAATCCAAGATGTCTTGTGGCCATCACACGGACGCTTGCTACGGCTGCGGCAAGACGGAGCATACGCATGGCCCCGATTGCGGCAAACTGACGTGCGGCTTGAACGATACGCCCCAAAAGTACATGCGTGACATCCAGCCGGACAGCAAGCTGTGGAATTTTAAGACCAGTGATACCGTGACCGTGGACGCCAACGGCAGCACCGTGCTGAATGTGTACTTCGACCGGACTACCTTTACATTGACGTTTAATTACCGTACCCAGGGTGATTGGGACGGTCGTAGCGGAACTAAGAAAACCGAATACATCTCTGAGCGCTGGGGCGCTAATATCCTCGATGAGTACAACCAGATCAAGACAAACTCCAATAACGGTGTTCTGTGGAGCGAATCCAGTTATTCTCAAGATAGGATGAAGTATACGAGTCATTTTGAGATAATGCCGTCTGAGAATGCCACTTATTATCTTTATCGCACAAGTGGTAGTCTTACAAACCAAATGCGTTACTATTGTGATGATTTGAATGGTGTTCCTCAGCTTGTATTTTCACTTACGTTCAATTCTTCGAACAGATATTTTACTGTAAGTGAAAAAGAGGATTATTACGAATTTGAAGGCTTTACCATTGACAGAAATGTAAGTGCTAAGGAGAATGACAGCTGTAAAGACGCTAAGTTCTACTACACGAGAAACAGCTACAACCTCGAGTTCTATTCTGCGTCCAAAAATGATCCGGAGCAAACCAATAGCGTAAAATACCAGGCTCCCCTTGGTGAATACAACTACGTGCCGACCAAAAAGCCGGCTACTGTGGAGGCCGAGGCCATCTTTGTGGGCTGGTACCAGAACCCGGAGTGTACCGGAGAGCCCTTTGACCTGTCTGCGCATGTAATGCCCTCCCATGACATTGCCCTGTATGCCAAGTGGGTCAACGGTCTGTTCACGGTGAAAACCTTTACGGACGAAACCATGACGGCCCCCTACACCTATGACGGCTACAACGGCGTGCAGGAGAATATCATAAAATACACCCTGGCCACTGCGCCTGCGGACCCCGAGAGGAACGGCTACCAGTTCATCGGCTGGTTCTATAAGGATGGAGAGGCGGAAAAGCCCTTCTCCTTTACCATGCCCATCACGAAGGACTATAACCTATATCCCAAGTTCTCCGAGCCGAAAGAAGTTACCTACACGGTCCATTACTATAAGCAAGGAACGACAGAGCAGGTGGCAAGCGACCGCACCAATTACGTGATGATCGGCACGACCGTTACGGAAAAGGCCAAGATGGGTAAGGAGCTGAATCTGGTGTCCTCGGATATGCAAAATAAGTATTATCCCACCAACACCAGCACCAGTGTCATTATTAACCAGATCGACCAGGAGATCATCTTCTACTACACCGAGGCCACGAATGTGAAGTACACGGTGTACTATCAGGACGCGAATGGCAATGATCTGCTTACCCCCAAAACGGAAACCACAGAATACTCCACGGTGACCGAGCAGTATGTGCCGATTCCCGGCTATGCACCCCGGCAGTTCAGCATCACGCAGGATCTGACCGCTAATTCGGAGCAGAATAAGATTGTCTTCATCTACGACCCGACGCTGACGACGCTGACCATTCAGAAGCAGGGCTGTGAGGACATCGATGAAAACCAGACCTTCCTGTTCCATGTCAAGGGAAGTTCTGCTGATCCCAACACCAAGGACATCGACCTGACCGTCACCGTCCATGGCAATGGACAAACAACGGTTACTGATTTGCCGGTGGGCGATTATACCGTCACCGAGGAAACCGAGTGGTCCTGGCGGTATACGCCTCAGAGCGGCGCGGAGAGAAAGGTAACTGTGGGCGTTGGCGGCCTGACGGTGCAGTATCAGAACAGCCGCACACAGACCCAGTGGCTCGACGGCGACAACTACAGCGTCAACCACTTTGCTTCTAAAAACCAGTAAGGGAGGGAGAACAGCATGATGAAGAATGAACAATACGCTGGAAAGTATCTGCAGAGCGAGCATAAGCAGCTGCGCCGTCCGAAGCGCTTGGCCACCTTGCTGGTTTCCCTGCTTCTGGTGCTGGGTGTGGCTGTCGGCGGAACCGTGGCGTTCCTCTCCACCAGCACGGACAGGAAAGTGAATACCTTCACCCCCTCTGAGGTCACCTGTGAGGTGACGGAGACATTCAATAATAATGTCAAGAGCAATGTGGCTGTCAAAAATACCGGCGATACCACCGCCTTTATCCGCGCTGCGATCAACGTCACCTGGATGAAGAACGAAGAGGCCGGTACAGAGTATAATGCTGCCGATCAGACGGTATCGGCAAAGGTCCCCTTGAAGGGTACGGATTACAGCATTACACTTGCTGAAAATAACAAATGGATCCAGGGCGCTGACGGCTACTATTACTACAAGCTGCCTGTGGATCCCCAGGTCAGCACAGGAGTGCTGATTGAGGAATGTGAGCTGCTGAAAAACGCATCTGTTCCGGATGGGTATCATCTTTCCGTAGAGATCGTGGCCTCCGCTATTCAGTCTGCGCCGGATTCGGTGGTGCAGGACATGTGGCATGTGACCGTGGAGGACGGTAAGATCACAAGTGCTAACGGAAGTGAGGTGATGGGAGAATGAAAAAGACAATGAAAAAGCTGTCTTGCATCGTTCTGATGGCGGTTATGCTGCTGACACTCTCCGTTACCGCTTTTGCTGACGGGCGGGTCACCTATGACGGCAGCGCCCGGGAGTTCATCTTTGCCCCCGGCAGCGAGTATTCTCCCACCGACCTGTTTACGGATTTCAAGAATGTCATGCCCGGTGACTCCATCACCCAGAAGGTCACCATTGACAACAAGGTGGAAAAGAACGTCAAGATCAAGGTCTACATGCGCGCTTTGGGCGCGGTGGAGGGTCGGAGGAGTTCCTGTCTCAGATGAACCTGACCGTGAAGCTGGACGGTAACTCTAAACTGTTCGCCGCTCCCGCCCATGAGACCGCGCAGCTGACCGATTGGGTCTGCCTGGGTACCATCTATTCCGGCGGCAAGATCGACCTGGATGTGACGCTGAATGTGCCCATCACCATGGAGAATGATTTCCAGGCTTCCGTGGGTTATTTGGATTGGCAGTTCAAGGTCGACGAGCTTCCAATAGAGCCCAGTGATCCCACCCCGCCTCCCACGGGTGATACCTTCAATGCGGCCCTGTGGGTGATCGTGATGGTGGCCAGCCTGGCCGTGATCGTGTTCCTGTTTGTGAGCCGCAAGCGGAAGAATAAGGCCGACAATTAAAATAGTGCAGCAACAGGCTGCAGCAGAAAGCATCCGCATGGAACTCCATGCGGATGCTTTTTTGGGCAAGTGGACAATCTCTCGATCATACCATAGGATTCGGGAGGTGGCATATGAAAAATAAAAGTATTCTGGTTCATTGCAGCTACTCGGATACCGGCCCGGCGCTGGAGGAGCTGGTCAGGGAATCCTTTCGGGTCTATCTGAAAAAGGAGCTGCCGCCATATGGGCAGGCACAAAAGCCGGATGAGGCAGAGCGGGGACCTGACCTGGGGGAGAATGTATGCTTCAGGAAATAAGCAGCCCCGCAAGTTACCGCGCAGCGCTGTATATCCGGCTGTCCAAGGAGGACGAAAGCGAGGGACCGTCCCAAAGCGTGACCAATCAGCGGTCCCTGCTGGAGGAATTTGTGAGAGAGCATCATTTGCAGGTCTATGACACTTACATCGACGACGGTTGGAGCGGCACATGCTTCGACCGTCCGGATTTTCAGCGGATGATCGGCGATATTGAAGCCAAAAAGGTCAACATGGTCATCACCAAAGATCTCTCCCGGCTGGGGCGCGACTACATTATGACCGGCCATTACATGGAGAGATATTTCCCGGAGCATCGTGTGCGATATATCTCGCTTTTGGACGGGATTGACACGGGCGTGGAATCCAGCGCCAATGACATTACGCCCTTCAGGGCTATCATGAACGACATGTACGCCAAGGATATTTCAAAAAAAATAAAGTCCGTCAAACGGGATAAGCAGCGCAAGGGACAGTTTATCGGAGGGAAGCCGGTTTACGGATACAAAATGCACCCCACGGAGAAGAATCGGATCGTCATCGACGAGGAGGCCGCATCCACGGTGCGGCGGATTTTTTCCATGGCGCTGGAGGGCATTAGCTGCCGAAAGATCGCTGCGGCCTTGAATGAGGAAGGCGTGGCTGCGCCCTCTGTCTACTGTGGTCGGGTTGCAGGGTGCAAAGGCCCCTACGAGGGATTATGGAGCGGCGAGCGCATTTCTGAAATGCTGCGCAATGAAACCTATATCGGCAGTATGGTGCAGGGGCGGCAGGTGAAGATCAGCTATAAATCGAAAAAATGCCTCCACCAGGATCGGGAAAACTGGATCGTGGTGCCCCATACCCACGCACCGCTTATTGATGAGGAGACCTTCCGCAAGGTGGGGCTGCTGGTCAGCAGCCGCAGGCACACCCGTTGCCGCACCTATGATTTTCTGCTGAAGGGCTTGATATTTTGCCATGAGTGCGGCTACCCGCTGGCCGTGCTGAACCGGCCTAATGCCAAGGGGGAGGATGTGCTGTATTTCGTTTGCCGCACTTATCAGCGATTTACCAGGAACGGCGCCTGCGCCACGCATTATATCAAGGAAAAGACAGTGACAGATGCGGTGATTTCAAGGATGCAGGAGGTTTGCAAAGATTTCTTGGATGGACAGGTGCTATTGCCTATGGCGCAGGAGGCGGTTTGGGAGACATCCAGGCAGAACAGATGCTCTGCTAAAATGGATGCGCTGCAAGAAAAAATAGATAGCCTGACGAAAAATATCGACCGGATGTATACGGACCGGCTCTCGGGACTTCTGCCGGAGACGGACTTTCAACGAATCTTTATCCGGTTGAAGGACCAACGGGGACGGCTGGAGGAACGCCTTCAAGAGTTGGAGCAGTGGCAGAAATATCCCATCAATCAAAGGGACAGGGCGCTGGAGTTGACACAGCGATACAGGGACACTGCCTGCGCCAGCCGGGAGCTGCTGGTGAGCCTGATTCAGCGGATCGAGTTGACGGAAAATAGAGAAGTCCTCATTCAGTTTCGCTTTGCGAAGCTGCATATAACGAAAGAAACCACAAATGCGGCAAGCCGCGATCAGCCTTCTGCGCCAAAGCCTGAGGCGGGAGGCACCTTACAATAGCTGCGGCGCTATGTATCCCGCATTGAAAAGCGGGCACTGCAAAAGCTGGAGGCGGCGCTGAAGGAGGAGATGCCAACAAGAAACAATAAATGATTACAACCGTGCGAAGCAAGTTCGCATATACCCCCTTGCACAGAATGGACAAAAATGGTATAATATCATGTGGCAAAGTATACAAAGAACAAGGAAGGTACACGCATGAGAAACATTTACTGTGGGATTGCTGATATTCGCAAGCGGGTTTTTGCGGAAGTGGCAAAGCTCGCCTACGAAGGCGGCGACTACCATCGTATCGATAAACTGCCGTATGAGATTCTGCCGGGTGAAGTGGGGAACGAACGGGACTCCATCTTCCTGGAGCGGGCCATTGTGGGAGAGCGGATTCGATTGGCCATGGGCCATAGTCTGCGTTCCGCTTCGGAGCAGGGACTTCTGTCCGACGGTGTGGACAAGAGCGCAGTGCGGGAAAAATATTACGAGCCGCCGCTGATTAACATCATCAAATATGCCTGCCACGCCTGCCCGGACACCCACTACGAGGTGACCAACGCCTGCCAGAGCTGCCTGGCGCACCACTGCTCCAATTCCTGCCCCAAGGGAGCCATCAGCTTCCGCTATGGCCGGGCTGAGATCGACCAGAGCAAGTGCATTAAATGCGGCAAGTGCAAGGCGGCGTGCTCCTACCAGGCCATTATCCGCTTTGAGAGGCCCTGCCAGGAGGCCTGCGGCATGGATGCTATCGGCAAGGACGAATATGGCCGGGCAGAGATTGATCAGGATAAGTGCGTTAGCTGTGGCATGTGCCTGGTGAACTGCCCCTTTGGCGCTATTGTAGATAAAGGGCAGCTGTTCCAGCTGATCCATTCCATCCGCAGCGGTGACAAGGTCGTTGCTGTGATCGCTCCGGCCTTTTGGGGTCAATTCGGCGATGGCGTGACCCCGGGGCAGATCGTTTCAGCCATGAAGATGCTGGGCTTCCATTCCGTGGAGGAGGTCGCCGTAGGCGCAGACCTGTGCGCCATCGAGGAAGCGGAGGAATTCATGCGCCATGTACCGCAGATGCAGCCTTATATGGCTACCTCCTGCTGCCCGGCGTGGTCCGTGATGGCTAAGAAGGAGTTCCCCGGCGCCGCGCCGTATATCTCTATGACCATGACTCCCATGGTGCTTACGGCTCGACTGCAGAAAAAACGTGACCCGGGCTGCAAGGTGGCTTTCATTGGGCCCTGCGCCGCCAAAAAGCTGGAGGCCAGCCGCCGCACCGTCCGCAGTGATGTGGACTTTGTACTGACCTTCGAGGAGCTGCGGGGGATGCTGGAGGCCAAGAACATCGACTTCACCGATATCCCTGATGTGCCGGCCAATTATGAGGCGTCTGCCCTCGGCGTGGGTTTTGCCGCTTCCGGAGGCGTTGCCAAGGCGGTGGAGGATGTGATTCACCGGCTGGACCCCGACCGGGAGGTAAAGACGGTGTATGCCGAGGGACTGCGGGAGTGCCGCAAGATGCTGCGTATTGCACGGACAGGGAAGTATGACGGATATCTGCTGGAGGGTATGGCCTGTCCGGGTGGATGCATTGCCGGCGCAGGCACAATCCAGCCGCCGGAGAAGTCCCGGCGGGTGCTGGAGCAGTACAAGGCCAGCGCACCTAAGGATAATCCGCTGGATTCGGACTATAAGGACGACCTGTATCTGCTCCACGATGGAGAGGATGATTGGAGCTTTGTAGGCAGACATTGAGAGGATGCTAATGAACGAACTGATCCTGTTGTGTATGGAGATGGTGGGTACCGTGGCCTTTGCCCTGTCCGGTGCCATGACGGCGCTTCGGAGGCAGATGGATCTGCTGGGCGTTATGATCCTGGGCCTTATTACCGCCGTGGGCGGCGGTGTGCTGCGGGATTTGCTGCTGGGCATCACACCGCCCAAGGTATTTGACGACCCGCTGACGGTATGTGTAGCGCTGGTTTCCTCCGCAGCTGCATTTTTGCCCCCGATGCGCGGCCTGCTGCTCAGGAGCACGCTGCTATTTGAGCGGCTGCTGCTGTGGGCAGATTCCCTGGGCCTGGCGGCATTTACCGTGGTGGGCGAACAGATTGCCTATAGCCATCTACCGGAGGGAAGCTGGTTTGCCGTGGCTCTGCTGGGGACCATTACCGGCGTGGGCGGCGGCGTGGTGCGGGATTCCCTGGCGGGTAACGTGCCGTACATATTCCGCAAGCATATCTATGCCCTGGCGGCCCTGGCGGGCGCCGCTGTGTGGGTGGTATGCCACCTGTATTGGGACGACACGGCTGCGCTGCTGATGGGCAGCACGGTGGTGGTGGCCATCCGATTGCTGGCGGCTCACTTCCGTTGGAGCCTGCCGAAGGCCAAGGTCCCGGAGGGATAAGAGGTTTGCTTCAAAAGCGTTTCGATACGGAAAAGAAAAAGCTCCTCCTGCCGTGATGAACAGGACCAGTAAAAACAGACAATAGACAAAACACCCCCTGATGTAGTTATTATCCTACATCAGGGGGTAATTGCATGTCAGGAAGTGCCGTGAGGCGGGGGGGCTTTTGATGCTTTTATCTATGGAACAGGCCGTGCTTTTCATAGGGCTTGGATTCTACAGCCTTGACCTCATAGCCTGTTTCGGTGATGGCCCTGCGCAGGGCCTCCTCGTCCAAAGGCTCCGGGGAAATGACGGTGGCCGTACCCTTGGAATGGGACGCGCTGACCTTCTTCACGGCGAACTTGTTGCGAATTACATCACACACATGGCTCTCGCACATGCTGCACATCATGCCGTCGATTTTCAAAATGGTTTCTGTCATATACTTATGCCTCCTTAGCAGAATTATCCCTTTTCTTGAGAGGAAGATCCAGCTGCGCCAGCACCACGGCAATGAGCATCAGCACGCAGCCAATCAGCTCCTTGCCGGTCATGGTTTCATGAAGGAAGATGGCACCGGACACTGCGCCGAACACGCTCTCCAGGCTCAAAAGCAGAGCCACGATGGTGGGGTTGGAGTCCTTTTGCGCCAAAATCTGCAGGGTGTAGGCCACACCGCTGGAGAAAACACCCACATACAGGATTGAGCCCATACAGGGGACAATGTCCGCCCAGGTGGGGTTTTCAAAGATCAGCATGAGTATAGCCGAAAGGATAGCGCATGTCAAGAACTGGATGCAGCTCATTTTCACGCCGTCCACCTTTTGGGTGAAGTGGTCAATAACCAGAATGTGCAGCGTATAGCCAAAGGCACAGAGCATCACCAGCAGGTCGCTGGGGGCAATGGTGAAATTTTCCTTAATGCACAGGCAGTAAAGGCCGGCCACTGCCAGCAGGACACTGATCCAAACGGTGGGTGAGACTTTTTTCTTGAGAAACAGGCCACAGATGGGCACCAGAACCACATAAAGCGTAGTGATAAAGCTGGTCTTGCCGGCGCTGGCACCGGCCACCAAACCCAGCTGCTGCAGGTTGCAGGCCAGGGCCAAGGCGATGCCGCAGCAGATGCCGCCTAAAATCAGGTCCCTCCGCCCGGCCTTTTTCTCCGCAGCGGTCTGCTCCGCCGGGGGCTCCTTGCGCAGCATTTTAAAGATTTGTACCACCACCAGCAAGGCCAAAAAGCCCACGAAGGAACGGGCGGCGTTGAAGGTGTACGCGCCCACGTGCTCGGTGCTGGTGCTTTGGGCAACGAAGGAGGAGCCCCAGATCATGGCGGTGATGATGGGGAATACCACCTGACGAACCTGATTGTGTTTCATAGTGCTTTCCTTTCTGTATCCTGCTTTCTCGCAGCTAATGATTTTCCCCTGTATCGATGGGATTCACATGCCACTTGAATTTATTTTCTGTGCCGTGCAGCAGACGGCGGATGTTCTCCCGGTGGCAGAAGATGACCAGGGCTGCCACCACTGCGCACAGAGCGGTCAGCAGTGGGTCATGGCCAAAGACAAAGAACGCCGACACCGGCATACTGGCTGTGGCCACGATAGACCCCAGGGACACATAGCGGGTCAGAAGCCACAGGAGGACGAAGAGCCCCCAGGCGATAAGACCCATGCGCCAATCCAGCATCCACACCAGCACTCCGCCGGAGAGAATGCCCTTGCCGCCCTTGAGCCCGTAGTAGGCCGGGAACATATGCCCCAGCTCGCAGCCAATGCCGCCCAGCAGCACGCCCAGGGTCCAGCTGCCGTTGGTGCAGAGCATCAGATACCCGCCTATGAGGCAGGAGAGCAGGGTCTTGCCCATGTCACAGAGAATCACTATGAGGGCAAATTTGGCCCCATAGGTGCGGTAGAAATTGGTAAGCCCGGCATTGCCGCTGCCGTGCTTGCGTACATCATCCCGGATGATGAAGTGGGAGGTGACCACCGAGCCGTTGAAGCAGCCCAGCAGGTACGACACCAGCAGCGTCAATCCCACCACAAAGTAGATGGACAGCTTAATTGTCATCGTCTCCCTTCTGCCGGATGGAGAGGATAATGGGGGTGCCCTCCAGGCCGAATACGCTGCGGACCTGGTTTTCCAGGTATCGCTGATAAGAGAAGTGGAAGAGCTTCTTGTCGTTGCAGAAAATGACAAAGTGAGGGGGCTTGATGCCCACCTGGGTCATGTAATAGATCTTCAGGCGGCGGCCCTTATCCGTGGGAGGCTGCACCCGGGTCTGGGCATCGGCCAGAACGGAGTTGAGCATGCCTGTGGTGATGCGGGTGGAGGCCTGGTTATTCACATAATTGATGAGCTCAAACAGCCGCGTTACCCGCTGGCCCGTAAGGGCGGAGATGAACAGGATGGGAGCGTAGGTCATGTAGCTCAGATCCCGACGGATGTCCTCGCGCATACGGTCCATGGTCTTGCCGTCCTTTTCCACCATGTCCCACTTGTTCACCACGATGATGCAGGCCTTACCCGCCTCATGGGCCAGGCCCGCGATCTTGGTGTCTTGCTCGGTAACGCCGTCGTTGGCGTCGATGAGGATCAGGCACACGTCGCTGCGCTCGATGGCCATGGTGGCCCGGAGGACGCTGTATTTTTCGATGGCGTCATCCACCTTGGACTTTTTGCGCATGCCGGCGGTGTCGATGAAATTATACTTGCCGGTTTCATTTTCAAAATAGGAGTCGATAGCGTCCCGGGTGGTGCCCGCCACATTGCTGACGATGACCCGCTCCTGGCCCAGGATGCGGTTGGTAAGGCTGGATTTACCCACATTGGGCTTACCGATGATGGCCACCTGGATCACGTCGTCGTCATCCTCCGTCTCGTCCTCCGGGGGGAAGTATTTAAGACACGCGTCCAGCAGGTCGCCGGTGCCGTGGCCGTGTACGGCGGATACGGCGATGGGGTCACCCAGGCCCAGGTTATAGAACTCATAAAACTCCGGGTCCACAGTGCCGGTGGCATCCATCTTATTCACTGCCAGCACAATGGGCTTTTTGGAGCGCTGGAGCATCCCGGCCACCTCTTGGTCGGCGGCGGTCATGCCTGTCTTGATGTCCACCACCAGGACGATGACGGTGGCGTTATCAATGGCGATCTGCGCCTGCTGACGCATGAAGGATAGAATTTGATTGTCCGTATTGGGCTCAATGCCGCCGGTGTCTACCAGGGTGAACTTGCGGCCGCACCAGTCACTTTCGCCGTAGATGCGGTCTCTTGTCACGCCGGGGGTATCCTCCACGATGGAGAGACGGCGGCCAATCAGCTTATTAAACAGCATGGACTTGCCCACATTAGGCCGGCCCACGATAGCGATCATAGGTTTTGCCATAGTTTTACCTCCTTACAGTCCAAAAACGGCATCGCACAGGTCGAAGCCGTCAATGCCCACCACCTGCACAGGCGTCTCCAGTGCCTGGGAAAGCTGGGGCACGGTCCAATCATCCAAGAATACATCCTCCTGGTGCCGGAGCATGTGCAGGGGGATCAGCACACGGCCCAGGGGCTTGTGCTTTTTCAGCTGGGCGGCCAAGTCCTGCCCGGTCAAAAGGCCCGCCACATCAATGGTATGGCCGAAAAAATCGTTGTCTATCCCGATTACCTTGCCCTGCACCTGGGGAAAGCGCTCCTGGATCAGGCCCAGCAGGTGCCCCATGAAGCTTTCGGCGGCCCGGCCCGTGGCGATGGTAAAAGGGGTAGGAGCGGGCGCATCCTCCATGAGGTCCATGGCCCGGAGCAGGTCGCTTTCCAGGGAGCGGAGCATACCCACGCCGTTTTCTAATTGCCGGTAGCCCTCGTAGTAGCCCTCCCCCGGCAATTCCCGCCCGGCTCGGAGAAACAGCTCGTCGGCGCAGAAGAAGCGCCGCGTGCCAAAGCGGCGCAGGTTTTCCTGACCGAATTCCTCAGCGATGTCCAAGATTTCCCCGGCGCACCGGGCGTCCACAGGCTTCAGCTTGGCCAAGCCCTGGCGGTACTTGGTGATGCCCACGGGCACCAGGGAGCAGGAGGAGAACTGCATTTCCGTCAGATCCCGCAGGGTACGGCGCAGCTGATCGCCATCGTTCCAGCCGGGGCATATAACGATCTGCCCATTCATCACGATGCCTGCCTTGCAGAAGGCGCGGATGTAGTCCAGGCTGCGCTCGGCATTTTTGTTGCCCAGCATGGTGCAGTGGAGCTTCGGGTCCGTGGTGTGGACAGAGACATTGATGGGGCTGATACGCAGGTCAATGATGCGCTGGGCCTCCCGCTCGGTGAGGTTAGTGAGGGTGATATAGTTGCCCTGGAGGAAGCTGAGCCGGGCATCGTCGTCCTTAAAGTACAGGGTCTCGCGCATGCCCGGGGGCATCTGATCCACGAAGCAGAAGATGCAGTGGTTGGCGCATGAGCGCATCTCGTCCATGAGATAGGTGTCAAAATTCAATCCCAGATCCTCGCCCTCGTCCTTATGGATGGTGAGCGATTGGGTTGAGCCGTCCTCATTTTTCAGGGTCAAATGGCTTACGGGATCGTACCCGTAGAACCGGTAGTCCAGCACATCCACTACGGCGTGACCGTTGATGGACAGAAGCTGCTGGCCCGGCCGCAGCCCTGCCCGCATGGCGGGGCTGCCGGAGTCTATGGAGGTGATAATGGTGCTCATAGGTGCGTCTCTCCCGAAAAAACGGCATAATGCCACATAATAACTATATAATTATAGCCGCTTTTGTACCGGGGCGCAAGCATTTTCTATATTTGATAGTATAGACGCCTTTTAAACAAAAGTAAAACGAATGATTTTTATGGATAAGATGAAAAATATGAATGGATAAAGCGGGCAGCTGTATGTATTTTGCCTCCTCGCAATGACAGGGATTTTTACATGGGGGTGCAGTGGTCATGGGGCGGGCGACCGCAAGGATCGCCCCTATGAAGTCGTGTGTAGGGGCGGACGACCCTGTCCGCCCGATGCGGTGCAAAGAAGAATCCCCCCAGTCACGGCTTCGCCGTGCCAGCCCCCTTTAGGCAAGGGGGCCTTGGGGACGGGGGACGCGGATTGCCACAGCCAGTGTGCGCACTGGCTTCGCAATGACATCGTTTTTTGCAAGGAGTGCGGTACAAAGCCGGGCGGGTCGTCCGGGAGGCCGACCCCTACGCACCGTTTATCGATAGAACTTCGTAGGGGGCGGTGTCCTCGACGCCCCGTTTGCACCAGCCCGCATATATGCGTAGGGCGGCGTGCCCTCACACCGCCGTTTGTACGTAAAAAAACAAGAGGGAAGCTACGCTTCCCTCCTGCAAGGACACAAAATTACTTATCCGCTGCCACGGACTTGACGACCTTGACCTCACGGCCATTGTAGGTACCGCACTCCGGGCACATTCTGTGAGGCAGATGCAGCGCACCGCACTTGGGGCATGCCACCAGACCGGGAGCCGCCAGCTTCCACACGGAGCTGCGTCTCTTATTGCGTCTTTGCTTGGATACTTTTCCCTTAGGTACTGCCATGTTGACACCTCCTTGGTCTTATACTGCCTGAGCAGTGAATTTATTGATAGTATTTATGCCTCCTCCCGGGGCAGGAGCTTTGCCAGGGCGGCCAAACGGGGATATACCTGCTTTTTGCAGCGGCAGGCTTCCCGGTTCAGGTTCACGCCGCAGCCGGGGCACAGGCCCTTGCATTGGGGGGAACATAAAAAGACTGTGTCCATGTCAAGGATGAACGCCGTTCGGGCAAGGTCGTCCAGATCCACCTCATCGTGATCCAGAAGAACGATGTCGTCACTGTCCTCAAATTGCTTTTCCTCCGCCAAAACACAGGAATAGTCTGTGGTTTTCGGCAGGTCAAAGCTCTCCAGGCACCGGCTGCACCGGCAGCGAAGCGTTGTGGATGTCTGAAGCTCCAGCAGCAGCACACCAGCCTTGTTCCTAACCTGGCCGTCCACAACAACCGGGTTTATAACAGGCTTTTCTCCGCCGAATTCCAGGTCCGAAAGGTCCATCTCAAAGTGGAAATTTTCGCCGGCATCCGGGGTATGCAGGACTCTGTTTACATTCAAACGCATGGCACACCTCACAATGACACGAATTGTATTATAGAGGAAGAAAGGCGGCTTGTCAAACATTTTCTGCTAAAAAATTGACTTTTTTCAAAAATCAGCTACAATAACCCTATACTGCCGGAGGGGGAGAGTAAATGCGTGAGCTTACCGTGGGAAAAAATGACGCCGGGCAGCGGCTGGATCGGTTCGTGGGGAAGTCCCTGCCCCTGCTGCCCCCGGCTCTGCTGCAGAAATACATTCGAATAAAGCGCATCAAGGTCAACGGCCAACGGGCTGCCCGGGATCAGCGGCTGACCCAGGGGGACGTGCTGCAGCTGTATATTAACGATGAGTTTTTCGACCAGCCGAGGGAGGAAAATATGTTCCTTACCCTCTTTAAGCCCAGCCTTGACATCGTGTATGAGGATGAGAACCTGATGCTGCTGAATAAGCGTCCGGGGCTGGTAGTCCACGCTGACGAGACGGAGAAGGTGAACACCCTCATCAATCACATCCAGGCATACCTCTACCAAAAGCGGGAGTGGAATCCCCGGTGGGAAAATGCCTTTACCCCGGCCCTGTGCAACCGTATCGACCGCAACACCGGCGGCATCGTCATCGCCGCCAAAAATGCCGAGACGCTGCGCATCATCAACGACAAAATCCGTGACCACGAGCTGACCAAGCGCTATCTCTGCATCACACTGGGCGCGCCCCGGCCGCCGGCGGGGGAGGTGGAGAACTTCCTGCGCAAGGACGAGAAGAAAAAGCAGGTATTCGTGTTTCATAAGCCTGTGCCCGGGGCCAAGACCGCTGTGACCCGATATAAGACCCTCCAGCACCGGGGGGAGCTGGCCCTGGTGGAGGTGGAGCTGCTCACGGGCCGCACCCATCAGATCCGCGCCACCATGGCAGACCTGGGCTGCCCGCTTCTGGGGGACGGCAAGTACGGAAACGGAGAGAAAAACCGCGGCTATGGGGAGACCCGTCAGGCCCTTTACTCCTACAAGCTTACCTTTGACCTGCCCACGGATGCAGGTATCTTAAACTATCTCCGGGGCCGCACCTTCCAGGTGGACGGGGTACCGTTCCGGGAGAAATATTTTGGCTGAGTGTATTAACAGGGCAAATGTTGACAATGTCCGCACTGTATAATACAATGCTTGTATGGACGGAAACGGCCTATATTGCTCCGTTTATGGGGCGCAGAAAGGAAAGAGTGTATGAAAAATCTGTGGAGAAAGATCGCATCGGGCGCGCTGGCATTGGCTATGATGTTTACCCTGGCGGCCTGCGGCAAGGAGCAGAGCGGCGCAGACGCCGCTTCCGTGATGGCAGCGGCCCAGCAGGAGCTGACAAAGGTCAGCAGTATGCGTTACACCTATGCCATGGAAATGGCTATCAGCGCCGAGGATCAGCCGGTAGAGATGTCTGTGGACGGCACTGCCGAGGTCACCATGAACCCCTACGCCGCCAGGATGACCATGAACATGGACATGCTGGGTATGGCGCTTAAGGATGTGCAGGTATACATGGTGTCCGAGAACGGCCAAGTGGTGGCCTATACGGGCATGGACATGACCGGCGCGGGCCAGAACCAGTGGTATAAGAGCCAGGCCGATGCCTCCGGCATGAACACCGACCAGTATGACGCCGTGGAGGCCTTTGAGCTATACATGAAGAACGGCTCCAATTTCAAGGCCGCCGGCACGGACACCGTGCAGGGCGCCTCCGCCACCCGCTATGAGGGCGTTATCACCTCCGACATGCTGGAGGACACCCTGGAGGAGAGCGGCAGCCTGGAGAGCATCACCTCCCTGCTGGGAGAGGATTACAGCAGCGCGCTGGCCGGCATGAGCGGCATTCCCATCACCGTCTGGATCAACGACGCGGGCCTGCCCGTGAAGTATGTCTTTGATATGACCAGTATGATGACGGAGCTTTTGCAGAGCTCCGAGGACAGTGAGGACGCCGATGCGACCGTGGACAAATTCATCATGTCCATGGAGGTGCTGGGCTACAACGATGTGGATGCTATCACCGTGCCTCAGGAGGTGCTGGACACCGCTGTGGATGTGACAGAGGAGGCGGGCTGAGGACCTGCAGGCCCGGTTTGAAAATCAAAGAGACTACCCTTCCGGGTAGTCTCTTTTCACATAGCAGAGACGTTTTTCGGGGATGTTTTCGGCTAAAAAAACACATTATAAAAATGCGAAAAAATCTTATTGACATTTGGGGGGTTTCTTACTATATTGTATCTGTCAAATCCTGGCGATTTACGGGGAAAATGGAACAGAAACCGTTTTGCCGGGAGGCGGCGTATATTTTTTTTGTGAACGGAGGAGGATAAATGTCCAAAGAGTTGATTCGCCTGCGGAATATCTGCATGGCGTTTGACGACGAGCAGGTTCTCGATAACATCAATTTGTATTTTAATGATTCGGAGTTTCTGACGCTTTTAGGCCCCAGCGGCTGCGGCAAGACCACCACGCTGCGCATTATCGGCGGGTTTACTACCCCTACCGGCGGTGATGTGATCTTTGACGGCGTCAGGATCAATGATGTCCCGCCCCACAAGCGGCAGATCAACACGGTGTTCCAGAAGTATGCGCTGTTCCCGCACCTGGATGTGTTTGAAAACATTGCCTTCGGCCTGCGCATTGCCAAGGTGCCGGAGGAGGAGATCCGTGAGCGGGTTACGGAAATGCTGGGCGTTGTGAGCCTGAAGGGCTTTGAAAAACGGCGCGTGGACCAGCTATCCGGCGGCCAGCAGCAGCGGGTGGCCATCGCCAGAGCTCTGGTGAATCGGCCCAAGGTCCTGCTACTGGACGAGCCCCTGGGCGCACTGGATCTGCGTCTGCGCAAGGATATGCAGAACGAGCTGAAGCGTATCCAGCAGCAGATGGGCATTACCTTTATATATGTTACCCACGATCAGGAGGAGGCCCTGACCATGTCCGACACCGTGGTGGTGATGGACAAGGGCCGCATCCAGCAGATCGGCACACCGGAGGATATTTACAACGAGCCGAAAAACGCCTTCGTGGCGGATTTCATCGGCGAGAGCAACATCCTCGACGGCGTCATGCATGAGGACTATGTGGTGGAGTTCTTCAACCGCAAGTTTAAGTGCCTGGACAAGGGCTTTGCCCCCATGGAGCCGGTGGACGTGGTCATCCGGCCCGAGGATATTGAGATCGTCCCGGCCGACAAGGGCCGCTTGGTGGGCACGGTGACCTCCGTCACCTTCAAGGGCGTCCACTATGATACCATCGTGGACTTCAAGGGCTACAAGTGGCTCATCCAAACCACCGACTATCACGAGGTAGGCGAGGTCATCGGTATTATCCTCAATCCTGACGACATCCATATTATGAAGAAGAGCGAGTACTCGGGCCAGTTCGGCGACTACAGTTCTTATTCGGCGGAGTATGACGAGATCAACGATCCCGACTTTGCCGAGGAGGATGAGGAGGACGCTGACGATGAAGACTAAGACCCCCGCCATTCCCTATGTGGTGTGGATGGCTGTATTTGTGGTGGTGCCGCTGCTGCTCATTGTGGTGTACGCCTTTACCAATTACGACGGCAAGTTCACCCTGGAGAACTTCACCAACCTGGATGTTTTCCTCCAGGTGTGCGGCAACTCCCTGTATCTGGCGGCGGTGGCCACAGGCATCTGCCTGCTCATAGCCTATCCCTTTGCCTATTTCCTGGCCCAGACGGGCCCTGCCACGCGGAAGGTGGCCATGCTTTTCATCATGCTGCCCATGTGGATGAACTTCCTTCTGCGTACCTATGCCTGGATGTCCATTTTGGAAAATCACGGCTTTCTCAATCAGATCCTGGCCCTGGTGGGCATCCCGCCCCTGCACATCATCAATACCGATGCGGCGGTGATTTTGGGCATGGTGTATAATTTCCTGCCCTTTATGATCCTGCCCATCTTCTCTGTCATCGAGAAGCTGGACCGGCGCTATATTGAGGCGGCCCAGGACCTGGGCGCAGGCAGGGTGCAGGTGTTCCGGCGGGTGATCTTCCCGCTGTCCGTTCCCGGGGTCATCAGCGGGATCATGATGGTGTTCATCCCGTCCATCTCCACCTTTGCTATTTCCAAGCTCCTGGGCGGCGGAATGAGCTTCCTGCTGGGCGACCTGATCGAAATGCAGTTTTTGGGCTCGGCGTATAATCCCCATCTGGGCAGCGCCATCTCTCTTATGATGCTGCTGCTGGTGATTATTGCCATGCTCATTATGAACCGCTTCGGCGATGGAGAAGAAGGGGCGGTGATGATGTGATGCAGAATCGGAATCCTGTTATCGCCAAGGTACTCAATGTACTGGTGTTCCTGTTTTTGTACCTGCCCATTGCCGTGCTGATCATCTTCTCCTTCAACGACTCCAAGAGCCGCACGGTCTGGTCCGGCTTCTCCCTGCACTGGTATCAGGAGCTGTTCCAGGATGAGGAGATCCTCTCCGCCTTCAGCACCACCCTCACGGTGTCTGTGCTGGCGGCGCTGATTGCCACGGTCCTGGGCACGGCAGCGGCCATCGGTTTCCACGCCATGAAGCGGCGGCCCCGGCACCTGCTTATGACCATCAACAACATCCCCATGACCAATGCCGACATCATCACAGGCGTGAGCCTGATGCTGCTGTTCGTATTCACGGGGAATATGCTGGGCTTCTCCCTGGGCTTTGGCACGCTGCTGGTGGCCCACATCACCTTTAATATTCCGTATGTGGTTTTGGCGGTGCTGCCTAAGCTGCGGCAGCTGAACCCCAACCTGGGGGAGGCGGCCATGGATTTGGGCGCGACCCCCTGGCAGGCATTTTGGAAGGTACTCATGCCCGAGCTGCGGCCCGGTATCCTCAACGGCCTGCTCATCGCCTTTACCCTCTCCATTGACGACTTCGTCATTTCCTACTTTACCGCCGGGTCTGAGGTGGCCACCCTGGCCATGCAGATCTACGCCATGACCCGCAAGCGCATCAGCCCCGAGGTCAACGCCCTGTCTACCATCCTATTCGTCACGGTGCTGGCCCTGCTGCTCATTGTGAACTTCCGGGAGATGCACCAGACCAAGCAGGCGGAAAAGCGGAACAAGGCCCTCCAAAAGGACGGCGTGAAGGGAGGGGCCCAGTGATGAAGAAATTCGCCATTTTGCTCCTGGCCCTGCTCCTGGCTCTGCCTCTGGCAGGCTGCCAAAAGGGGCAGACCGACCACAGCATCAATGTATACAACTGGGGCGAGTATATCGACGAGTCTATCTTTGACGATTTTGAGGCGGAGACGGGCATCCACGTCAATTACAAGACCTTCGCCTCCAACGAAATGCTCTACTCCGCTATAAAGGGCGGCGGCAACAGCTACGATGTCATCATCCCCTCGGACTACATGGTGGCCCGGATGGGGGAGGAGGGCCTGCTGATGGAGCTGGACTACAGCAAAATTCCCAACGCGGAGAACATTGATGAGCGCTATCTGCATCCCGCCTACGACACGGAGCAGAAGTACAGCTTGCCCTATATGTGGGGTACCACCGGCATCATCTATAATACCACCATGGTGGACAAGGCTCCCACCTCCTGGATGGACCTGTTCACCACGGATCTCAAGGGACAGGTGCTGATCTTCGACAATCCCCGGGACTGCATCGGCCTGGCGCTGAAGGCCCTGGGCTACTCCTTCAACACCACCAATAAGGACGAGATCGCCGAGGCCACAGACCTGCTCATCAAGCAGAAGGAGGACGGCATCGTCCAGGCCTACGTCATGGACCAGATCTTCGACAAGATGATCAACAACGAGGCCGCCATGGGCACCTACTACGCCGGCGACTATCTGACTATGGTGGAGGAGAATCCGGACCTGGCCTTTGTGCAGCCGGAGGAGGGCAGCAACCTGTTCGTGGACGCCATGTGCATCCCCACCTGCTCGAAAAACTATGAGGACGCTTTGGCCTTCATCAACTTCATGTGCCGGGACGACATCGTTCTGCGCAACTGCGACGAAACGGGCTATTCCTGCCCCTCCGCCACAGCCATGGAGGAGATGGACGAGGAAATGTCTGCCGACCCGGTGGCCTATCCCGGCGCGGACATCCTCGATAAGGCCGAGACCTTCGGCGGCCTGCCGGAGGAGACCCTCACCTTTTACGACCACGAGTGGATCCGCATCTGCCTGGCCAAAGTGAAGTATTGATTTGGCGGAATATAGAAACCATGGACAATCAAAAGCGCACGGCTTCGGCCGTGCGCTTTTGGCGTATAGAGAAGTGCTGTTTACAGGAACAGTAAAAGCGAGATTCGGAGCTTATTTCTTTAGAGGTGAGGCCTGTTTATCTTGACATGGCAGGGGATAAGTTGTACAATATAATTGCGTTTAAAAGTTGCCATATAAACGATATAGAAGGAGAGAGCGCTATGAGAAAGAGAATTTTGAGCTTGCTGTTGGTGATCATTATGACGATTTCGCTGGGCACCACGGTGCTCGCGGATGACAACGCGATTGTGAATTCCGGCACCTGCGGAAAAAATTTGACCTGGACGCTGGACAGTGCGGGCCTGCTGACCATCTCCGGCACGGGAGAGATGTGGGATTCTGCATTTTCATATAACAAGGACATTAAATCAGTACGCTTACCCGACGCAATAACCCAAATACCATATAAAGCATTTAGCGGCTGCACGAATTTAAAGAATATCCGCCTTCCGGATAGTGTGACGCAAATTGATGAGGACGCATTTGGCAACTGTGATTTGCAGGAACAGGTAGTTCAGGAAATTGTCAGCTCTGATAATATAACTTTCATAGGTAGCCGCGCCTTCGAGGGAAATAAAAATATCTTTACCGTCCATATTGGCAAAAATGTAGAATATATTCAAACGGAGACTTTTAACTATATGTCCACTCCGTCTTTCCATGACTGCACTAATCTGACCAGTATTACCGTTTCTCCGGAAAATCAGACGTATACATCCATTAACGGACTTTTGTGCAGTAAGGATGGAAGAAGTCTGCTTTACGTGCCGGTCGGAATATCTGGAAGATTGGATGTACCGGCTGGAATTGAAACGATAGGCAGGGAAGCTATGCACTATGCTTTCTCCATAAAAATTGTGCATATTCCAAAGAGCGTAAAGAAGATTGGCTCTGATGCTTTCCCAATTGAATGCACAGATGTATATTATGATGGGACAGAAGAACAGTGGAATGAGATAAGTATTGGCAAAAATTATAATAGTGATTTTCCATCTGGGGTAACGCTTCATTTTACCTGTGAAAAACACACATACCAAAACGGTGTGTGTACCCGCTGCGGGGCTAAGGATCCCAACTATAAGCTCACCGCGCCCAGTGTAAAGACGGATTATCTAATTTCCACCGGTAAGCCTTACATCAAGTGGGCCGCCGTAGCTGGGGCTAGCAAGTATGAAGTGTACCGCAGCGGCAGCAAGGATGGAACCTATACCCTCCTGGGCACCACCACAGCCACCAATTATACTGATAACAAGGCCAACGCCGGCTATATCTATTATTATAAGGTCAAGGCAGTGAATGCCAATAGCATTAAGAGTAACTATAGCGCCACCGTCGCTGCTACTTGCCATTGCGCAAGACCTGTTGTGAAACCAGATTATCTGATCTCTACCGGCAAGCCTTACATCAAGTGGACGGCAGTGGCCGGAGCCAGCAAGTATTATGTGTATCGCAGCGGCAGCAGCAATGGCACATATAAATACGTTGGCACCACCACAGCCACTAATTATACTGATAACAAGGCCAACGCTGGCTATACCTATTACTACAAGGTCAAGGCTGTTAGCAAGGTGAGCAGCGGCGCCAATTCCTATTACAGCGTGGTCATTGGGGCTACCTGCCATTGTGCAAGACCCAGCGTGAAGATCACCACCTCCAACGGCAGCCCCAAGCTGACCTGGAACGCTGTGGCGGGTGCCAGCCAGTATGAGGTGTACCGGGCCACATCTAAGAATGGCTCCTACACGAAAATGTTCACTACCAGCAACCTGAGCTACACCAACACCTCCGCCAAGGCCGGTACCACCTATTACTACAAGGTGAAGGCCGTCAGCAAGGTGAAGAGCACAGCCAACTCTGCTTTCAGCACTGTGGTGAGCATCAGAGCCAGGTAAAAAAAGACATTCGCCATATAGGCGATGCATCCGGTAAGGCGAAAGAAGACACTCAAAATAAACTGCGCCCCATTTGTTAGACAAGTATGATAAAACGCTTGTGTTAGGAAATGAGGGGGAGGGTATGGGCGATTTCATTCAATACATACCTCGATTTCTTCAACAACCGCCATCCGGCTGCCCTTTGGACAGCAAAAGCCCAGTTCGGTACAAGACCGAACTGGGCTTTTGTTGGGTATACTCTTTTTGCGTCTGCTTTCCCTTGCCGGACGCACCCCACTTTGTTGTGGGGCTGCTCCTCCTTCGAAATCAGGCGATTTCGTCGGTGCGGTAGATGAATTTCACCTGACCTTCGGCGTCATCGCTGATACCGGCAAAGCTGCGGTAGTCCTTGGAAACATCGATGGTGGCTTGCACCCGGGCGGATAGGTCGCCCACATCATTTTGGAGCAGATTTACAAGCTTCTGAATTCCGTCACGGTTGAATTGCTGCAGGCCCTCGGACAGCTGCATGGCGCCGTCCTTCAGCTGCGTCACGCCGCTGACCAGGGCGGGGGTGCCGTCCTGCAGCTGCAGCACGCCGTTATAGAGCTGGGCCGCGCCGGCACGCAGCTGGGCAGTGCCGTCCTTCAGTTGATCGGCCCCGGCATAGAGGGCGTTGGCGCCTGCGGCGGCGTCATCTACACCGCCGGTGTAGGTCAGCAGACCCAGGTAGAAGGTGTTGTAATCATCCAGGGAGGCCTTCAGAGCGATGAGGGTTTGGGCGCCTTCGGATGCCTTCTTCAGTTGGCTCTGCACAGCGTCAGAGGCCATGTTTTCGGAGATGGCCTTCTGCACCTGCAGCTCCGTCTGCTGCTGAATGGTGGCCTGGATGGCTTCCGTCTGCAGCTGCGCATCGGTGTTTTCGGTGATGGTGGCCTGCACGGCCTCGCTGCTTATCTGCGTGTCGATGTTCTCAGTAATTTTAGATTGCACAGCCTCGCTGGCCATCTGTGCAGAGACGTTTTCGGCAATCTTGGATTGCACGGCCTCGCTGCCCATCTGCGCCTGGATGGCGGCATTTACGGCATCCTGAGTCTGCTGGGGAATTATCCCGGCGGCCACGGCGGCGTCATAGTCTGCCTTGCTCATGTTAGCGGCAGCCTGGATTACCTGCTCGGCCACCTGCTGCTGCACGGTATCGGTCACTGTGGCGGTGACCTGCTGCTGCACGGCTGCTGTTACCTCTTCCGTCACCTGCTGTCGGACGGCGGCGGCCACTTTCGTCTCGACCTGCTGGCGCACGGCCTCGGTGACCTTTTGGGTGATGACCGGCCGCTGGGCCTCCACAGCGTCTGTGACCTGCTTCAGAGCCGTCTCGTACACGGTGGTTTCATCCAGGGATTTGATCAGGGTGTTCAGCTCCTCGGCATAGTTTTCAATGGTCAGATCCGGCACGTTAAGGCCCTTAGCCCGAATCTGCGTAGCGGCGGTCTCCAGGAGGGAATTGAATACCTGCTTTGCACCGCTGTTCAGGGCCTCACTGTTGGCGGAAAGGGTGTTCAGCCCGCTGGACAGGTCTGCAAGGCCTGCCTTCAGCTGCGCTGCCCCGTCGTCCACGGAATCGGCGCCACTCTTGATAGCTGCTGCGCCTTGGGCCAGCTCTTCTACGCCAGACACCAGCTCACCGGATTTATCCAGCAGGGTGGACAGGCCCTCATATAGGGCGGAGGAGCCGCTCAGCAGCTGATCCATAGCGCCGGTCAGCTGATCCAGGGCAGAGGTGCTGTCCAGGGAGGTGAGATCCTCGTCGCCCAGCTGGCTGAACAGATCGTTGCAGGCCAGGGTTACGGTCATGCCCAGGGAGAAGTTGGTCACGTCGGCGGTGATCTCCACGCTGTCGGGGATGGAGAGATCATCCCGGCTGAGGTTTAGGTTCTCCTGCAGCCCCGGGAAGGCCAGGCCCACCACTACGGTACGGTCACCGTCATTAACCAGCTTGCCGTTGGTGATCTGCACATTTTGGAAGGTATCGTTGTCCAGGATCATACCCGTGAGCATGGCGAAGGGGACATAGATCCGCTGATTCACACCGTTGATCTGAACGGTCTCGTACTGACGATTCTCGTAGTCAAAGCGGATGGTCACCTTGCCGCTCTTACCCTTGAGCTCCTCGGGGGATACGGACTTCCCATCCAGATAGTAGCGCACGGACAAGCCCACAGGCAGCTCCTTTTGGATATTGCCCTGGTAGTAGATGTCATTGCCCTGGGCATCCCATACGGTCATGTTGTCGCCGTTTATGGTGTAGGACTCATCGCCCTTGACATTTTCAATGTCACTCAGATCGGACTTGTCCGCAACAGATGCACTGCCCAGTTCATTTTTTAGCCAATCGCTGACGATGATCTTCTTTACGGAGCCGTCGGCGCCGGTCAGGACGTAAACGGTCTCATCCTTGGAGATTTTCTGCTGCAGCTCGGCTGCCTGCTGGGCAGCGGAGACGGGCTGATCGTCCGCCTTCTTGGAGCTCGCCTGGGCGAAGGCCATGCCTGCACCGCCCAGACATAGGGCAGCACACAGGCAGATGGCAAGTATTTTTTTAGTGTTTTTACTCATGCTCGATTACCTCCTTGGCTTTTTTGCCGCACGGGATATGACGCATATCCAAAGTTGTTTTGCAAATCACAGTGTCCAGCAGCATGAACATGGCCGGCAGCACGAAGGTCACCAGCAGCATACTGATGACGGCGCCCCGGGCAATGAGCATGCACATGGAGCTGACAATTTCAATATCGGAATACAAGGCCACGCCGAAGGTAGCGGCGAACATGCCCATACCGGAGACAAAGATGGAGGGAATGGAGGTATACAGTGCCGTCCAAACAGCGTCCTTCTTAGATTGACCGGCGATGCGCTCGGCCTTGTAACGGGTGGTCATGAGGATGGCGTAGTCCACGGTGGCGCCCAGCTGAATGGTGCTGATACAGATGGGCGTAATGAAGGCCATGCTCTGGCCCAGATAGTGGGGCAGGCCCAGGTTGATGAAGATGCCCAGCTCAATGACGGCAATGAGGACCACCGGCAGGGTCAGGCTCTTTTCCACCAGCAGGATGATGATGAAGATGGCCAGAATGGAAACCGCCGTAACAACGGCGAAATCGTGGTCCGTTGTCTCGATCATATCCTTCATGCAGGGAGCCTCGCCGATGATCATACCGCCTTTGTCATAGCTTTTCAGAATGGTGTTAAGGCTTGTAATTTGGTCATTGACCTCATCACTGGCGGGGGCATACTCAGAGTTGATGAGCAGCAGCTCCCAGCGGTCGCTCTCCAGAATATCCTTAATGCTGTCCGGCAGCACCTCCTGAGGCACCCGGGAACCGATGACCGATTCCAGGCCCAGGACATATTTTACGCCGTCCACCTGGTCCATCTCACTTATCATACTCTTGACGGCTTTGGGGGAGAGGCCTGCGTCTACCAGCACCATATGGGTGGAGGCGATGTCGAAATCCTCCTGCAGCTTAGAGTTAGAGATGACATAATTCATATCCTCAGGCAGGCACTGGCCCATGTTGTAATAGACCTCGTCGTTGGCCTTTTCATAGCCGTAGTAAGCCGGCGCAATAAGCAGGGCAAAGACAACCAAAAACACCGGGAAGATCTTCACCAGCTTCTTGGAAAAGCCCCGCATATCGGGGATGATGGAGCGGTGCTTGGTCTTCTGCAGGGGTTTATCCAGCACCAGGATCATAGACGGCAGCACGGTGACGCAGCCCAGCACGCCCAGCAGCACGCCCTTGGCCATGACGATGCCCAGATCCCGGCCCAAGGTAAAGCTCATAAAGCACAGAGCAATGAAGCCGGAGATAGTGGTGACGGAGCTGCCGATGACGCTGGTAAGGGTATTGTGGATGGCGCTGGCCATGGCGGCCTCTTTATTCTCACACAGGGGCAGCTGCTCGTTGTAGCTGTGCCAAAGGAAAATGGAGTAATCCATGGTCACGGCCAGCTGCAGCACAGCGGACAGGGCCTTGGTGATGTAGGAGATATCACCCAGGAAGAAGTTGGTGCCCATATTCAGCAGGATCATAGCGCCGATGGAGGCCAAGAATACAAAGGGGATCAGCCAGCCATCCAAAAACAGCAGCATGGCCACGCACGCCAGGGTCACGGCCAGAGCCACATAAATGGGCTCCTCCTGCTCGCACAGATCCTTCAGATCCACCACCAGAGCTGTCATGCCGGACACGAAGCACTGCTTGCCGCAGATGGTGCGGATCTGCTTCACAGCCTCCATGGTGACGTCTTCAGAGGTGCCGGAGTCAAAGAACACGGCCATCATGGTGGAGTGGTCTGAGTTAAAGGCCTGGTAGACCTTGTCCGGCAGCATCTCCATGGGGATGGAGAGATCTGCCAGAGAGTCGTACCAAAGGACGGTGTCCACATGGTCCACCTGCTCCACCTGCTGCTTTAGGGCTGCCACATCCTTGTTGGGCATATCCTCAAAGATCAAGAATGTGAAGGCACCCTTGTTGAAGTCCTCCAGCAATTCATTTTGCCCGACGACCGTGTCCATATCCTCCGGCAGGTAGGTCAGCATATCGTAGTTGACACGGGTGGCCGCCATGCCAAAGGCCGAGGGCACCAGCAGGGCTACGGTCAAAATCAAGATCAGAATACGGTGTTTGACCACCGCTTTTGCAAAACGCATTTACGATTCCTCCCATTCTTCATAGTCATCCGAAACAATCACATCCGGCTGCTGGTTGTCCACGATCTTCACCATGCTGATGGCAACGCCCAGGCTCAAAAGCCCCTCAGACACGAATGAGATACCCAGCAGCACCGTAACGGCCCGAGCGGCCGCCACGGGACATAGAGTGATGAGCAGACCGATGAGGGCCGTGAGCCCGGCCAGCACCAATGTCACCCACCATTGGCGGATGCCAAAGGCCTTGGCGTCCAGCGCCGTTCGGATCTTGAACAGGCTGTCGGCCATAATGCAGATGCCGTAGGCCACACAGAGGAACGCCACAGCGTCCTTGTGCCGGATGAGGGTGATGATGCCCAGCACGCACAGCAGCACGCCAAACTGCAGATCGTACTGAAAGGCCAGGCGAAACAGGTCCCGAGACCAATAGCCCACCAGCTTGATGATGCCGAAGACCAGAATGGCGATGCCGAAGAAGATACCAATAAAGGATTGGGACGGCGTGGGATAGAAGATCATGGCCAGCCCTGCCAAGGTGAAAATGGCGGAAATGGCAATGTAACCGTATTTGGCGATTTTCATGGGGGTTACGGAACGCAGCTTCATGTGATGCACCTCCTCTTTTCTTTTTTTGATTGCAGAGCAGAGAATACACCTTGCGGCGGCATTTGACCACGGACAAATAAACCGTCCGTGCCTGAAAATCAGACACGGACGGTAAAATTGGCCAAAAATTAGGCACGGGGGCGTCCTGTGCCTAATTTTTATCTCATGAAAGCCTCGCAGAGTTTGCCGCCCGCAGGCGGCAAAAAAAATAAAACCATTTTCTTTCGCGACCTGTGCGTGAGAGAAAATACCTCTCAGGCTGCCAGTGTATAATTTTGAGCCTGCAGCTCAAAATTATGCGCGCAGCAGACTGCAAACTCCTTGTCGGAAAAACAAAGTTTTTCGACAAAAGCAGTTAGGCACGGGGGCGTCCCGTGCCTAATTTTTCTCGTATTAAACCTGATCCCGCAGAAGAACGGCGGCCTCCGTGGCCATATCCCGCTTCAGGAGGAAAATACGGCGGATGGATTTCATGTACTGCTCGGACATACCACTGTCCAGCCAATCAACGGTCAGGCCGAAGCAGACACATTTGTAGTAGTCGATAATGGTTTTTCTGTCCTCGGGCGAGATGTTCTCCTGAGCCAAGGCGGTGTCTACATAGCTGCGAACGAAGTACTCGCACACCTGCATCAGCTTGCGTTCAAACACATCCCAGCTCACGGAGCGGTAGATGTGCAGAATGGCCCGGCGGCGGTGTGAAGCGAATTCGATGACCGCATCAAAGCCCTCCACAATGGAGGAAACGGAGGGGTAGGCCTGGATGATAGACTCGGCATCCTCCTTGATGATCTCCTCAATGAGGGCAGGGAGGTCCTGGTAGTGGTAGTAGAACGAATTGCGGTTGATGCCGCACCGCTCCACAATATCTTTAACGGTGATGTCGTTCAGGGGGCGCTCCTCCAACAGGGAGGTGAAGGCTTCCTTGATTGCCCGCCGTGTGAAATTTGCCATGGCGCAGGGCTCCTTTCTATAGCTAATATCATTATAGCATGTATTCCGAAAAAAACCAAGACCGGTTTTTGATCTGCCGCCGGGAGGCAACTGGATTCCTCTGTAAAAAAAGGTGGCTTTTTGCCGAAAAATGCCTTACAATAGCAGTAAAGAATATGAAAGCCGAGGAAAACCCCCATGAAAAAAACGCTGCAGGAAAAGCTATTGGCCCGACAGGTGAAAACGCCCAACGGCCTTCTCTATTGGATCCTCATGCTGGTGGTGAAGGTTCTCAACAGGAAGACACATACCACCTTCCGCTATAAGGCAGACCCTCGTAAGGACAGAGAGCCGTTCATCATCATCAGCAACCACGCCTCTCGGGTGGACTACCAGTTCACCGGCCCGGTGTGCTATCCCAATAGGCTCAACTATGTGGTGGGATATAACGAGTTTTTTCGTTTTCCGGCCTGCCTGCTGCTAAAGCTGGCCCAGGTCATTCCCAAGAAGAATTTCACCCCGGATCTGCACTGCATGCGTCAGATGCGCAGCATCATCCAACAGGGCGGCCACCTGTGCATTATGCCCGAGGGAATGAGCTCCATCACGGGCATGGCCCAGCCGGTGATGGCCGGCACGGGCAAGTTTTTGAAGATGATGGGTGTCACGGTGTACTACACCAAGATATCCGGCGGCTACCTGACCTATACCAAGCACTGCCTGGATGAGCGTGTGGGCCGGGTGGAGGTAACGGTAGACCGGATGTTCACCCCTCAGGAGCTGAAGCGCCTGCCTCCCCAGGAGATCGAGGACACCATGAACCGTCTGTTGGCCCACGATGACTATATCTGGAACCGGGAGGCCCAGGTGACCTTCCGGGGTAAGGGACAGATGGCCAAAAAATTGGATACGCTGCTTTATATGTGCCCCAAGTGCGGCGCCATGTACCAAATGAAGTGCAGCGGCAATGAAATGCGCTGCACCGCCTGCGGCAACACGGTATCCCTGGATGAAAGGTATAACCTGCGCCCGGTGGGTGAGGGAAGCGTCTGTCCGGAGCTGGTCAGCGATTGGGTGCTGCTGGAGAGAAAAAAGGCGGAGGAAGATGTCAAGGATCCAAATTTTACATACAGCGGCCATGTTCGGGTGGGCAAGCTGCCTGAACACAAGACTCTCAAAGGAGACAACACCTCCGTGATCTGCGGTGAGGGCGAGCTTCGACTGGATCACAGTGGCCTGACCTTTGCCGGCACGGTAGAGGGGAAGCCCTGCAGCTTCCATCTGACCACGGAGCAGGTGCCCACCTTCGGCATGTGTACGGATATTTCCCGATTCTATACGTTCGTGGAGGGCGAGTTTATGGAGTTCTATCCAGACCGGCAGGATGTGCTCCGCTGGGACCATCTGACCGAGGAGATGCACCGCGTCTGCGGCGGCAAATGGCAGAACGTGCCCTACCGGCATTGCGACTCATTGCACTGAAGCGGCATAAAAAAAGCGCGCAGGTGATGCCTGCGCGCTTTTAGCTTGTATTTATGATTCCCGGGCCTTGCCAATGGCCATTAGGGGAATGGTGACCAGGATCAGGGAGAAGCCCAGCAGATCCAGCCAAGTGAAGGCGGTGTGCAGGAACAGCACAGAAATCACCACAGAGCCCACCGGCTCAATGGAGGACAGGACGCTGCCCACCAGGCTGCCTACAATGCTGCACCCACTCTGAAAGAGGCTAAAAGAGAGCACCGTGCCCAGGACAATAACGCAGGCCAACAGCAACCAGAGCTTGCCGCTGAACTGCACACCCTGGATGTGCCACGGGCGGAAGATCAGCAACATCACTGCGCCGCCAATGGTCATGCCCCAGCCGGTGATGGTGAGAACATGGTACTTTTGCATGAGCTTCCGGGGAGATACGGTATAAAAAGCGAAGCACACGGCACTGATAAGGCCCCATATGGCGCCCTTGGCAGGCACAGCCAGCGTGTTGAGGTCGAAGTGGGTCACGCAGGTAAAAGCGCCCAGCACCACTAACACCACGCTAATCAGCTCATAGGGATGCGGCTTTTTCCAGGTGGAGGCAATGCTCCACAGCAGAATGACGATGGGGCTGCAATAGGACAGCACCGTAGCGAAGGCCACATTAGCGTACTGAACAGATGTATAATAGCTGTACTGGCAAAGGGCGGAGCCCAGCAGGGAGAACACCAGCAGAGAGGGCCAGGCTTCCTTATGCCGCAGGATCGCCATAGGCTTATCTCCGGCAATGGCGGCTGCGGAAAGGGTGATAAGACCGCCGATGAAAAGACGAATAGGCACTAACCAATCGGAGATGACGCCGCAATCCCGGAATATAACCTGCCCGCATGCGCCGCCAACAGACCAGAGTAAGCCGCCCAAAAGAGTCATGATGTAGCCCTTGACCATAAGAGAACGATTATTCCCAGCCATAAAAAAGCCCGTCCTTTTTGACAAAATCCTGCATCAATATAGCATGGTGGGACATGGATTGTCCATGAGCTTAACAGACAAAAACAGACAGAAAAGGCCAAGCTCTCCTGGTGAAAATAACCCGGCTTCAGCCGCCGGAACGGATTGAAAACCGCGGTGCAATGTGATACCATAAGCTGGAAAGGAAGGTGATGGCGCTGGAAATAAGGATCAAACGAGCGGAGGAATACTCGGCCCGGCAACTGGCGGCGGAAATGCTGGCAGATGCTGTCGGCTCCGCTCCGGAGGATATTTTCTTCTATCGGGGAGAAAACGGCAAGCCCTTGACAAACCTGACCCTGCACTTTAATTGCAGCCACAGCGGGGGCTTTGTGGTCTGCGCTGTGGGCGAAAGGGAGGTCGGCGTGGATCTGGAGCAGATCCGTCCGGTGCACCCCCGGTTGGAGCGGGCCCTCACGGCGGCAGAGCGGCAGTGGCTGACCTCGCTCCCGCAGGCGGAGCGGGATGAGGGCTTTTTCCGGCTTTGGACGCTGAAGGAGAGCTGGATTAAGTGCCGGGGCGGCCGGTTAATGGAGTTTCGCCGGACGGAGTTTTTGCTGCAAGGACAGGAGATCGTTTCTGCACCGCCAGGCTTTATCTTCCGTTTTTTGCCTGCACCTATGGGCTATGTGCTGGCAATCTGTGAGAGAGAATAAAAATGCGGAGGTTTTTCCAATAGCCTCCGCATTTTATCTATATAGATCAGGTTATATGCTGTATTTCCGCTTGTACTCGTCGTAGTATTCTGCGAAGGACTCGTCCTTCATCTGCTTTAGGCTGCGGACATACTCGTGAGTATCAAAGGAGTCCGATTGCAGCTCAATGACTGCCAGGGCAATGTTGGAGCAGTGGTCAGCCACACGCTCAAAATTTGTCAGCAGATCATTGAAGACAAAGCCCTGATTCAGCGTGCACACGCCCCGCTGCAGCCGCTCGATGTGATGGCTCTTCATCTCATCGCACAGGGTGTCCACGATCTCCTCCAAGGGCTCTACCCGGCGTGCGCCTGATACATTGCTTTCAATAAAGGTATCCACAGATAGGTGCAGAATATCCCGGATGGCCTGCTGCAGCACGGAGAGCTCCCTTTGCGCCTGCTCGGAGAAAACGATGTTTTTTTCGTGGATTTCCTTGGCACACTCGGCGATGTTCAGCGCGTGGTCGCCGATGCGTTCAAAGTCGGAGATGGTGTGCAGATACTTGGACACCTCCTCACTCTGCCGAGTATTCAAGGACTTGACAGTGATTTTCATAAGGTAAGTGCCCAGCTTGTCCTCAAAACGATCAATGGTATTTTCCTTATCCTCAATAGATTGGAAGCCCTTGTCGCTATAATTGGAGATCAAGTCCAATGATGCTGTCAGATTGCTGCAGGCGGTGTTAGCCATGGCGGCGGTGACCTCCCGGCTCTGCTCAATAGCCAGGGCGGGGTGCTGCAGAAAGCGCTCCTCCAGCCGGTCCATCTCCAGCTGTGCGGGGTCGGCGCCGCGCTTATCCGGGATCAGGAAGCATACAAATCGCTCCAAAAGCCCAATGCACGGGGTCAGAACGATGACCGTGGCCAGGCGGAACAGAGTGTTGAGCAGGGCGATGGACACGGTGGTCATGGTCATGGGCATAAAGGGGAAATGGACAAAGGCGTTCACCACATAGAATACGGTGGCCCAAATTATAACACCCAGCACATCAATGAGCAGATAGACAAAGGCGGTGCGCCGGCCGTGAATGTTGGCGCCCAGGGCGCTGAGCAGCACAGGGACGGCTGCACCGATGGCGATGCCCATGATAATGGGAAACGCCACCTCAAAGGTGACGGCGCCGGTAATGGCCAGTGCCTGCAGGATACCTACAGCGGCGGAAGCGCTCTGCAGGATACTTGTAAAGGCGATGCCCACCAGGATACCCAAAAAGGGATTGGAAAAGCTGGTAAGAATGCCGGTAAAAGCCTCACTCTCCTTCAGCGGGGCCACAGCGTCGCTCATGGCGGACATGCCGAACATCAATACGGCAAAGCCCATGAGAATGTTGCCGATGGCCAGCGTGGATTGCTTTTTTCCGGCCATGCGCAGGATGATGCCGACAATGGCAACAACGCCCGTAAGGGTGGCGGTGCTTAAAAGCTCCACCCAGCCGCTGCCGCCGGAAAGGTCGGACAGACACAGAATCCACCCGGTGATGCTGGTGCCCAGAATGGCGCCCATGACCACACCAATGGCCTGCTTGACCTGCATCATGCCGGAGTTGACGAAGCCCACCACCATCACCGATGTGGCGGAGGACGATTGAATTACGGCGGTGACGCCGGTGCCCAGCAAAACGCCCTTGAGCGGTGTACTGCTGAGCCGGTAAAGCACCAGCTCCAGCTTGTTGCCAGCAACTTTTTTCAGGCCGTCACCCATAAGGCTCATGCCGTACAGGAACAGTGCCACACCGCCCAGCAGGGTTATGACGTCGGATACACCCATCCGCTTATCCCTCCCATTATTATTCCTAATTTAATAGTATACAAAATTTACGGAACATTGTCGATAGCAATTTAAGAAAACCGGTAAAAATCGCAAAAAGAATTGGACAAAAATTTCAGAGAAAAAACGCATGATTTAAGATAGATTTTACAGAAAGCGGATTTTCTTTTTAATAAGGATGCGGTATAATCAATTTGAAAGAAGGTGGAATGGGATGATCTATCTGCTGGAGGATGATGACAGCATCCGTAAATTGGTGATTTATGCCCTGCAGAGCCAGGGGTATGAGGCGGCGGGCTTTGAAAGACCGTCGGAGTTTTGGCATGCCATGGGCCGGCGGCTGCCGGAGCTGGTGCTGCTGGATGTAATGCTGCCGGAGGAGGATGGATTATCCGTGCTGAAGAAGCTGCGCTCCGCCACGGCCACTGCGGCCATCCCGGTGATTATGCTTACGGCCAAGAATACGGAGTTTGACCGGGTGACGGGGCTGGATTGCGGGGCGGACGACTTTGTCTCCAAGCCCTTCGGCATGATGGAGCTGCTGGCCCGGGTACGCGCGGTGCTGCGCCGCACAGAGAAGAAGCCGCAGGAGCAGCAGTGGCAGGTGGGCCCACTGCAGGTGTATCCGCTGCGCCGGCAGGTGCAGGTGAATGGCCGGGAGGTCATGCTGACCTATAAGGAGTTTGAGATACTCTCTCTGCTTTTGCAGGAGCAGGGCCGTGTCCTGACCCGGGATACACTCATGGATCGTGTCTGGGGCCTGGAGGCTGAGCGGGAGAACCGCACCTTGGATGTGCACATCCGTACCCTGCGGCAGAAGCTGGGGGAAGCCGGCGGGCTCATTGAAACCGTCCGGGGCGTCGGCTATAAGCTGGGAGGCCAGGTATGACCGGTAAGATCATCCGCAGCTTATTTTCTCTGGCGATGCTGGTGCTGGTCATAGGCGCGGCGCTGTTTTCCGGGATTCTCTATGGCTATTATGAAAAGCAATCCTTTGCCTCCCTTGCTCAGGAGGCAGAGCAGCTGCAGCAGACAATGGAATATGTTTCCCCTGAACAGATGCGCTCTGCAGACCGCATTACCCTCATTTCCCCCGACGGGACTGTGCTCTATGACAGTGTGGCCAGGGCCGACGCCATGGAGAATCATCTGAGCCGGGAGGAGGTTGTCCAGGCCCTGCGGGAGGGGACGGGCAAGAGCAGCCACTACTCCAGCACTGTGCTGAAAAAGAATCTGTATTATGCCCTCCGTCTGGAGGACGGCAACGTTTTGCGCTTGAGCCGGGAGCAAAGCAGCTTGGGGGCTATGCTGCTGAATATGGCATGGCCCATTGCTGCTACGGTAGCCGGGCTTTTGCTGCTGGCGGCGGGCCTATCCGTCCGCCTGGCCCGGCAAATCACCCAGCCTATCAATGCCATTTCCCCGGATGATCCTCAGGATGTGTATCCGGAGCTGCAGCCCTTGACCCAGCGCCTGCGCCAGCAGCGGGAGACGATTCGCAATCAGATGGACGAATTGAGCCGTCGTATGCGGGAATTCTCGGCCATGACGGAGAATATGAGCGAGGGATTCCTGCTCATCGACCTTCGGGGCCATGTGCTGACGGAGAACCACAGCGCGTCCATGCTGCTGCCCACGGATGCGGATAATATTGCCAAGTGCAGCCAAAGGGAGCTCTGCCAGGCGGCACAGCAGGCCCTGACCGGCCAGCGGTGTGAGCGGCTGCTGCAGCAGGGAGAGCGGACATTGTCCGTCATTGCAAGCCCCGTACTGGAGTCCGGCCAGGTCACCGGCGCCGTGGTGCTGACTCTGGATGTGACAGAGCGGGAGCAACGGGAAAAGCTCCGCCGGGAATTTTCAGCCAACGTGTCCCACGAGCTGAAAACACCCTTGACCTCCATCTCCGGCTTTGCCGAGCTTATGAGCCAGGGCCTTGTGCCGTCGGATAAGGTACGGGAATTCAGCTTGGACATCCAAAAGGAGTGCACACGGCTGACAAATTTGGTGGAGGACATCATCGACCTGTCCCGCCTGGAGGAGGGCGGCGGCGATATGACCTGGGAAGATATTGACCTTTATACGCTTTGTGACGATGTGCTGCAGAGCTTGGAGCCGGTGGCAAAAAGGCAGACCGTCACGCTGCGCTTAGCGGGCGAGAGCCTGCAGGTCCGCGGTGTGTATCAGGTGCTCCGCGAGATGATCTATAACCTCTGCGACAATGCCATCAAGTATAATCGTTCCGGCGGCAGTGTCACCGTTACGGTGGCGCGGAGTGCGGGGAGAGCGTCCGTAACGGTGGCTGATACCGGCATTGGCATCCCCTACGAGGACCAGAGCCGGGTTTTTGAACGGTTTTACCGGGTGGACAAGAGTCATAGCCGGGCCATCGGCGGCACAGGGCTGGGCCTATCTATTGTGAAGCATGCGGCGGCCCTGCACGGCGCGGAGATAAAGCTGCAAAGCCAGCCCGAGGATGGAACGGTTATCACGGTGCTCTTTCCCGGGGAATGACAGAAAATTTACAGGGCCTTAAGAGGGCTTCCCTTGCGGAAGCCCTCTTTTTTCATAATTTAATATGGATTTAACTTTTCTCCGGTTTCGGATTTAAGATGGAACAGATATGCTAATAATAGATAAAAACGGAAGAGGAGAGAGATTCATGACATTTTTCGATTTCTTAACATTGATCGGCGGGTTAAGCCTGTTTCTGTTCGGCATGAACCTCATGGGCGATGCCCTGGAAAAGCGTGCGGGCAATGGGCTGAAAAACCTGCTGGGCAAGCTTACCAGCAGCAAGGCGGCGGGCTTTCTCACCGGCGTGGGCATCACGGCGGTGATCCAGTCGTCATCTGCCACAACGGTGATGGTGGTGGGCTTTGTAAACTCCGGCCTTATGGCACTGCGTCAGGCTATTTATGTTATTATGGGTGCCAACGTAGGCACCACTGTAACGGCATGGATCCTGAGCCTTTCGGGCATCCAGAGCGACAGCTTTTTCATGCAGCTCCTCAAGCCTACATCCTTCACGCCTGTTTTGGCCCTGATCGGTGTAGCGCTGTATATGATGGGCAAGAGCGGCAAGAAGAAGGATACAGGTATGATCCTTCTGGGCTTTGCCACATTGATGTTCGGCATGGATACCATGAGTACCGCCGTGGCGGGGCTGAAGGATATGGAGAGCTTCCGGGAGCTGCTGCTGGTGTTCACCAATCCCATTTTGGGCGTACTGGCAGGCGCGGTGCTCACGGCCATCATCCAGTCCTCCTCGGCCTCCGTGGGCATCCTGCAGGCCGTGTCTTCTACAGGCCAGATCACCTTTGGCGCGGCTATCCCCATCATCATGGGTCAAAATATAGGCACCTGCGTTACGGCCCTGCTTTCCTCCATCGGTACCAACCGCAACGCCCGCCGGGCGGCGGTGGTGCATCTGTCCTTCAACATCATCGGCACGGTGGTATGGCTGACGGTGTTTGAGGCGGTACGGGCCTTGGTAAATATCCCCCTGCTGGACGGCAGCATTGATCAGCTGGGCATAGCCATTGTCCACTCGATATTTAATATACTCTGCACGGCGCTTCTGCTGCCCATGACGGGCCTGCTGGAGAAGCTGGCCTGCCGCATTATCCCCGATCATGCCGGCGGCGACAGCATCCCCGAGCTGGACGAGCGTCTCATGGCTACTCCGGCGGTGGCTATGGAGCGGTGCCATGAGGTCACCATGAACATGGGCTTCACCTCGGTCCGGGCCACTCGAAACGCTATGCATGAGCTGAAAAATCATGATGTAAAGCGCGCCGAGAGCATCCGGGAGGATGAGCGGACCGCTGACCGCTATGAGGACGAGTTGGGAACTTATCTGGTGAAGCTTTCCGGCTGTCATTTGAGCGACCAGGATCGGGTGGAGGCGGCGGAGCTGCTGCACATGATCGGCGATTTTGAGCGCATCAGTGACCATGCGGTGAATATCCTGGAGTCGACAGAGGAACTGCGCGGAAAGGGTATCGCCTTTACACAGCCGGCAATAGAAGAAATGAGCAAGATGTTCGGTGCGGTGGATGAGATCATGGACCTGGCTCTCACGGCCTTCATCCATGGGGATATCTCCGCCGCAAAGGAGGTGGAGCCTTTGGAGCAGGTGGTGGATACGCTGAAGGAGCAGCTTCGCTCCCGGCATATCCTGCGCCTGCAGGAGGGCAAGTGCAGTATGGAGGCCGGCTTTGTCTGGGCAGATATGCTGACGGACCTGGAGCGTATCGCTGACCACTGCTCCAATATTGCCGGCTGTGTGGTGCAGATGCAAAAGAGCCGGCTGGATATCCATGGCTATCTGGATGGCATCCGCAGCGGCAGCGATGAGTACCGCCAGCGCTATGACTTTTACGCCCGGAAATATGCCTTGGTCTGAGTCTTGTAAATATCTGCAAAAGTGTGTATAATAAGTGCATACTAAAGTTAGGAGCCAATATCCCATGCTGAAGCATTGCTTGATCGTGTTCGGAGTTTCCATGGTGCCGCTGATAGAGCTGCGCGGTGCGATCCCCTATGGCATCGCCTTTGGCTTGCCGCTGTGGCAGACCTACTGCATCGCCATCGTGGGCAACATGCTGCCGGTTCCCATTATCTATTTCTTCGCCCGCAAAGTCCTGGCCTGGGGCTGCGACAAGAGGTATATCGGCAAGTTTTTTACCTGGTGCCTGCAAAAGGGCGAAAGGGGCGGCCAAAAGCTCCAGGAAAAGGCGGGCCGGGGCCTGTTTTGGGCACTGCTGCTGTTTGTGGGCATCCCACTGCCCGGCACCGGCGCCTGGACCGGGACGCTGGCGGCCAGCATTTTAGACATGGGCTTTAAGAAGAGCGTGCTGGCCTGCATGGGTGGTGTGCTGCTGGCGGGGATTATCATGGGCGGCCTGTCCCTTTTGGGCGTGGGTATCTTCACAACGGCTGCGGCCTGACTTGAACAAGAGGAGGATTGCATATGACATACACTTATCAGCCTCGGGGTGTTTGCTCCCGAAAGATGACCGTGCAGCTGCAGGACGGCATCATCCGCGATGTGCGGGTGGAGGGCGGCTGTAATGGGAATCTACAGGGCATTTCCCGCCTGGTTATTGGGATGCCCGCCCGGGACGCCATTGAGCGGATGAAGGGCATCCGCTGCGGAGACAAGCCCAGCTCCTGTCCGGATCAGTTATCCATTGCCCTGGAGCAGGCCTTGGCGAAGGGCGAATAAAGGAACAAAATGTGAAGCCGCGGAGATTTATCTCTGCGGCTTTATTCACCCCTGTCGTCGCAGACGCATAGTATGGAGAGCAATGGGAGCGTGAGAGCGATGGCCTATAATGAGCGAGAGCTGCTGGCCCGGCTCATTCAGTGTGAGGCGGGAGGCGAAGGAGAAAACGGAATGAAGGCGGTGGCCGGCGTAGTGATGAACCGGGTGAATGTGATCGGCGGGGAGTACGATAGATTGGGCCAGGGGGATTTGTATAACATCATTTTTCAGCCAGGGCAGTTCACCTGCCTGGCGGAATACATTGCCGGTGCGTATAATCCCCAGAACATCTACAATATGCGACCCACAAAGGAAAACTACGACATTGCGGATTGGGCCATAGCGGGCAACCGCTTGCCCATTGTGGGGGACGCCCTGTGGTTTTATAACCCCTATGATAAGCCCTGCCGAAGCTATTTTCCCTCCCGGGTGGGGCAGTTCGTGGAGAAAATTGGACAGCATTGCTTCTATGCTCCGACAGATGCGTATTATGAAACTTGAGTGAGGTGTGATGTATGCTGCAATTACATACAGATATACAGGACGGAGCTTCTCCCGGCATGAGCGCCATGCAGGGGAATATGAACACCATCCAGAGTGGCGACACAGCCATGCAGAGCGGCGTAACTCCAATGCAGGCGGATCAGAGCAATATGGCCCTGATCCCGCAGCGGCCGGAGCACATGATGCTTCAGCAGAAGGAGATTGAGACCGTGGAGAATCCCACCGGCACCCGGGATGTGACCAATAGCTCTATCCGGGGATTGCTGGCCCGGAATTTGGGTTACTATATCGTGGCCAGCTTCCTTATGGGTACCCAGCAGGCCATACAATGCGAAGGGATCCTGGCCAGCGTCGGCAACGACTACTTAGTGATCTATCAGCCGGATCAGAACCGCTTTGTCAGCGGAGATATTTACGCACTGAAGTTTGTGGAGTTCCACGAGGATCAATCTGCCTGCGCCAGCTACCGCCGCCGGGATGCCTTCCAGAGCTGGTAAAAAAAGGCTCTCAAAGCGCCTTGGGCGCTTTGAGAGCCTTGCCTTATATAGAACTGTTTTTACTTGCGAAGCTTATCCCAAGGGGTGATTTTCCCGGATTGGCGTGTCCGGTTCATATCAATGACCCGCTGGTTGCGGCTGCCGCGGAACTGCAGGGAAATATCCTTTTCCTCCGGTATAAACCGCCCGTCGATGAGAATGTCGATACAGGAGAGCATTTCCTCCGTAGCCTCGCAGTGGGGGTGCGCACCGGGAGTCAGCAGCTCCTCCAGCTGATAGCCGGTGTAGCACCAGATGTTTTTTTGCGGATATTTTTCCCGGATGCGGCGCAGCATGGGCAGCAGTGCCCGCTGGTTTTCCGGTTCAAAGGGGTCTCCGCCCAGGAGTGACAGACCGCCCACATAGGGCTTATCCAGCTCGGCATAGATCTCCCGCTCCGTTTCCTCCGTAAAGGGCCGGCCGTAGCAGAAGTCCCAGGTTTCCGGCTGGAAGCAATCCTTACAGTGGTTGCGGCAGCCGGAGACGAACAGGGATACCCGTACCCCCTCACCATTAGCAATATCACATTTTTTCAGCTCGCCATAGTGCATGGTTGCTCGACCTCATTTCTATAAAGGCGAGGCAGGCCCTGCCTACCCCGCCTATTTTTTTGCAGAGGAGAATTACAGGTGCAGAACCCGGTCCTTGATCTCCTGAGTGCGGCCCTGGTTCCAGAACTGGGTACCGATATAGCCGCAGGTGCGGCGGGCCACATTCATCTTATCCTGG